>JAAUYB010168325.1_pt1 | contig 23438 bp, 15 predicted proteins | sample 7278071 | NCBI WGS metagenome assembly JAAUYB01 (sample SAMN14350121, study PRJNA611818) | marine sediment metagenome | isolation source: surface marine sediment (1.8m) | place: French Polynesia: Moorea | collected 2018-08 | reverse complement strand
TTCCCAAATAACTGTCTCTGAAGTGGGATCAATTGATTGCTGTTGCTCCTTGTGAGCATTCAGTTCTTCTTCTGTTTCCTGATTTTCCCAAATAACTGTCTCTGGAGTAGTATTAGTCAATTTAGGATTGATTTCTTGTTTCTGCTCAAATAGAATAGCAGCAGATGTCGGAAGGGAAGCGATGAAATCATTAATTGTCTTTTTCTGTTCCCGCGATAATATGTTATCCAAAATGGGGGCAAAGTCAGGAATCTTGTTGCTTTCTCTTCCGTTACAACTTTCTGACAAGATGGCTGCCGTCAATTGTAATTGAGTGTGCCGATTGAAAAAACTTTGCCTTGATGCTAAGACTGAAGTTATCAATTCTACTACTGCCGTTCTCCATCTGTGTGAGATACGCTCAGATAGAGTATTAACTATAATGGGCAATTCCTCTACAGGAATAAGTTGGAGCAAGCGAAAATAAAAGGAAAGAGATTCATTTTGGTGACGCAGGTAATCAAGTAATTGCGATCGCTGTTGATGGTAGGTTTCCCTTAAGTCAACCGCTATTTCAGATGCTCGAACATGGGCAATTTCCCACATCACTGAACCCGTCTGCAAATAGTGAACTAAGGTAGCGAATTGGTTTTCTTGGCTTGTCGCTTCTTGCCCAACCACTTCTGGCTGAGTCGTGGGGATTGTTGGCCAATTTATCCCCTGCAATTGTTCCTTGAGTTGCTGTTGGATTAACTCAGGTAACACCTCCATCAATTCCTGTTCAGCAGTGACTTTCAGATGAAGTTCTAACTTGGGGATATGGATGACGCGATCGCCGTTAGCAATTTCGTCGAATACGCTTTCCAACACAGGAAGTAGTTCCTCAGAAAAGCGATCGTGTAGGTACTTACGAAGGGCAAAAGCCTCAGTCTGACTGCTGGTAGAAAGCCAATAGCGCAGCCTGCGAATTCGATGGGGAGGATTTGACATTAACGAAATTACCCTAACAAGAGCGGGGGAGCCTCATGCTGACCCCCCCTAACACAGCCCAGGTATCGACCTGCAACTCTTTACCATCAGGCATTGACTTCGCTTCGTTTCGCTCCACGTCGTGTACCATCCGTTCATTGCCTACTAACTATTAGTTACCGCGCTGCTTAAAGTATAGCAAAAATAAAGCAGGAGACAGAAAGATATCTTATTGAAAATTATTAGAATCCCGAACCTTACCAACAATCTGTTCTCCTTCTTCTCCAGGACGATTAGAAACAACTTTCATAAAGGTACTCGTGTTAGTTGCAATATTATCTGCCACTAGCCACTGCTTTTTTTCAGCCCCATAAGCATCAAGTGGGTTGAAGTAAATGCCATAGGGGTTAAAGCCTGTGAGATAATTCTGACGAATGATGACTAGAGGTCCTAAGCGTCCAGAAATACGAATGCCTTCCATTGTTCGGTCACGAGTATTCTTTAGACATTGCAAGTAATTATTTTCAACGATCAAACTGTCACAACTACTGACATAAACTCCATGTCTTTCTCGAACCTGATCGATTGGAGCTAATACTGTAATATGATTTCCTGTTAGTAAAATCGAACCAGCCTTATGACTGGAACGTGGACTAATGCCAATGTGAATTCCTTGTAAGCAGTCCCGAATCGTGTTGTTAAGAATGCGAACTTCATCAGCGCGATAACCGGCAACAGTAATACCTTGAGAAGCAATTCTACATTCAGATATTTTAGTGATTCTCTGATACCAGTCATCAAATGCAGACTGAGAGACACGAAACTCTTTCTCCAAAAGAATTCGCCGTGCTAGTTGTTTGACAGCCTTCAGTAAATCCTGACGGCTTCGGACAAAACGATTTTGAGCCGTCACCAATTCCGTCCAATCCCTACTTTCTAAGTCTGATTTAAAGCGAATTGACTGCCCGGAAAATTCAAGCCGAACATTACATTGGTCAAACCTTTGAGAAGTTGCGCCTCCTCTGGGTTTCTTAGTCCCTAAGTAGGCATTGGCAATCAAGCGAGGTAATAGTCGTAGGTGATATTCAGGTATCTTTAATAAGATTTCCTTGGTATGGAGGCTATCACCCCAAGCCTCAATTTGGTTCCCTTCAATTTGCGATCGCTCTACATTAATCAATAAAATACCAATTTGTTGATAACCAACTTGCAAATCACAGTTGCGAATTCTAACCTGTGTCTGGGGAACAGATAAGGCTTGCCGAACAGTGACACAACTGGCAGAACGCACAACTTGGTGAGCCGATCGTAGGGAAAGTTTTTCTAGCTCAACAGAAGGGCAGTTAATAAAAGTGAGTACACCTCTGATATCTTGACTATTTTTAGCAAATCCGGGTGGGACAGTTCCCGAACTTGCAGAGTTTTCTAAATAACAATTGCTCATTGAGACACTTTTACAATTGGAGAATTCAATGACTGTCTCCATCCCAGGGGCAATAATCCTCGTTCCCTTACCACTACCGGTAATTGTAAGATGTCCTTTATTGTTCAAAACTAAGGGGGAGTTCAAGGTATAAGTGCCTTGCTCGAAACAAATATGAGCGTCTTCTCCATTACCAATAATTCCGAGAACAGATGCCAAATTATCAGATGGTTTCACCAGCAAACTGCAGATAGAGCTACTACGCTGGTTCAGCAAGTAAGGCAACATAAAATCAGCTATGACAGTTGTTTCATCTGTCAGCAAAACAAATGTGCCACCACGCACCACACCACCGAAATGCTCTATACTTGGTTGCTGGGAGAGCAAATCTATGAAATTGGCGACCCCAGGGTAACTCGGTTGTCCTAGTGTCGCTAACAGCACTGAAAACGGAAGATTATAAGCTTTAATCAGCCCAGAAATAGCCTTGAATGCTGTTTGTGAATCTTGGTGAAGATGTCCTTCAATGCGGAAAAATGAAAAGTGTCCAAGTTGAGACTCCAGGGGTTTAGCTGCGCCTCCTTTGGCGTTGTATAAACTGGCGTTGTAGGAATAATTGTCAGAATCCATTCCACGTTGATGCAGATTATAGTTCCAGTTTTTATGAATTGAATGAGTTTGATTCACCTGGTAGTAATAGGGGATCGCTCTTGCTTCCAAAGGCTGATCCTCAAACAAGCTGGGGGTGATGCGAATCATTTCACCATTGGAGGGATAAGGCACTTCAAAGGTTTTGATGAGCGTATCTATTTTACGCAGCAGAAACTTAGCGTGGTTCAGGGATTCTTCCGTTCGGCTGACAGCAGGTGAGGGATAGAAAGCAGTTCGATTTTCATCAGGATTTGAAGTGGGATCTAAATTGCCTAGCAGCAGGTGTTTGGGAAACCAGTTGATATCAGGACAACACCAAGTAGTATCACCAAACAAGAGTTCTCGAAATTGGTTGTAAGTCTCGACAACATCTTTGAGAAAGTCGTAATAGTACTGGATGTCGATTCTATCAATAGCCAAGGGATCAAAAAAACTAAGGATCTTTGTGAGTTGGGTTATCCAAGTATTAGTCGGGTCGGATGGAAAAACATCGCTGAGGAAGGACTGAAAATGAGGAGACAAATTGACAAGTTCTGTACGTAATTTATCGTGAATGGTGGTGCAAACCTTAAGATAAATCTCAAAAAGGTGGCTATAAGAACGAATGGATTGTGGGATGATGGGGCGATCTGCCACAATTTTCTGGAGTTTGCCGTATGCTTCACTGGGTGTGGCAATCTCCGGTTTTAACAAATTGATATTGTCCACCAACAGTAACTTAATCCTATTGATACAATCTTTGCCTAAATTGTCGCAATCAGTTGCCGTACAGATATCGGGGTCGTTTTCATAGCTTTCCATCAGCAAAACCGCCACCATATCCTCAAGTTGCTTACCCGTTTGTGTGGTAAATTCGTTCAAGGAAAAAATAGAGCTTCTTTGATCGTCTGCATCCTGGGGAATCAACTCATACACCGGATTCATCTCTCCTGCCGTATCCCCATTGACATAGAAGGGAGCATACTTTGGATAAAATTGATCGTATTCTAGAAAGCGATCGAATACGGTTTCATTGCTGAAATAGAGCGGGTCACCATCGCTTGTGACCGAAATTACGGTTTTATTGCTGTAAGAAAGCAAGTCACCATCGCTTGTGATCCCAATTCCTGGGCTAACTTTGATGACATCGCCAGACAACAGAGAAACTCGCAAACCAGCAATAACCCCCACCCCCAGTAAATAGATTCGAGTCAGACGAGTTTGATCATTTAGATAGTCTGTAACATTATTGAGTTGACTTGCTGTCAACACCTGATCGTTTTCAAAGACGCTGTAATCGGTCGTAATTTTTTGGAGGATTTTTAGTGCTACTGTCATGATTGTTGTCCTGTGTCATCATTAAGTTAAATTGGGTTTCAAGAGTCTTCTGAGCTACCTAAAACAGTCCGGCCAAGGATAAATTTATTTTGTGTTTCGGGACTGTTGCACTCGCTTAACGTCTGCTGTGGATAAACGCTCTTAACTTCAAATAATTTGTCAATAAACTTCTTCAGTTTGTCTTCTCGCCCTGTTTTTTCCACTCCTGTTTTGAGGTAAATCCAATCCCGATACAGTTTTTCTAGTTCAGCCATATTATTCTGATCAATCCAACAAATTTTAGGGAGGATATGGGCAGGAGTTTCTTCCCGAATTACTTCTTCAGCAAACCGCCTGAAGTTCATATTTCTAAAGCGACTGCTATAGGCAGGCAAGATAATAGTAATGCGGTAGGAATAAGGGTCTACGTCGGCACAATCGCCATCGTTTAGTGTGGAACAAATAGGAAGGAATGGATCGGTGTTTTGCTCCGGTCGCAACAGAATATTTTCAATTAAATACATACCTTCATCGCTGTAGTTTACCTTAAGGTATTCCCTCAGTTCATTGATGGCCTGGTTCATTTCTGCTTCGTTACTGAAATACTCGATCCGTCGGGCCATTATCTCTCCTTTATCATCAATAATATTGAAATAATATCTGCTATCTACTGTCAGTTTTCGTTGGTATCCTGAAGGGAGAATAGCGCAACGAATAGCCTCCTCCATGGCTGTTTTTGCCAGTTCGGGGGTGGGGTATTTTGTGCTGCTACTGAGAACAATTTCTAAACTATCTCGCTGACGAATACGAAACCGAAACTCATCGGTTGGATTTTCATCGATTTCGGCATAAATATCGTAGCTGATTTCACCCAAATTCCTACGCCGAAAATCACGCATTCCTAATAGTTTAGCTAGTCGCTTTTCTAAACCCGACACATTATCTGTATTCCATAAATCCCTGTCATTAGTTAAGCTATAGTTATAAGCTAAAGAATGTTGACTGCTAATTTTGTCATAATTGTTGAGAAAATCACACTTATAGCGAATCATCTCCTCGGGACTCTCATCAAATACAGAATACATGATGTTAACAAAATCATGAAATCGTTCGGCAAAGCGAGCAATTAAGTGGTCAAGAAAACGGTTGCGATGCTCGAAGTTTGAGTTTCTTTCTTGCTCATTATTCTGGGTTTGTAGGGTGTCCATGACATCCCCTGTACTATAGATTTTACGATACTCGGCAAAAGAGTCCACCACCTGATAAAAGTAAGTATGATGTAAGTTGGGATCGGTCGAAAATAACTCCTTGATATGACTAAGTTGAGCCAAATAATTAGCCATTATTTGGTCAAAGAAAAGCAGATAAGCTTTCAATTGATAAGCTAGTGCTTGTCGCTTGTCGCCGACTGTAGGACTTAAACCCACGTCACTCAACCCGTAAATTGCTGGAAAATGATTTTGAAACGAATAGTAATCGGCTAATTCTCGATAAGTTCCTAAAGGAATTTTGAGGTCATTTTCTCTAGCGGTTACTGGTTGAACAGTTGAAGTGGTAGATTCTATGCTACTAGGAACAACAGGTATATTGCGCTTGTAGAAAACTAACCGCGATGTTTGGGGATTTAATTTTGCTTGTTTGTCTGCCTCAACTGGAATCACCCATTTATTCCCTAGAGGTATTAGAGTCCCTTGCGGGTTGATGACAATATCCCGTACCGCCTGCACCCCTGGAATATCCATAATAATACTAATGATATCTGAGAGGCGAATTTGTTGGCGTAAATTAGCTTCTTCGAGTTCATGATCATCAATAAATCCGTGGTCAAGTGCCGGTCCATCAAAAATTTCATCGACAGTATAAAAAGTTCCGTCTGCTTTCTGGCGTGATAACATTTCCTTGAGGGTGTAGAATCTGACCGATGGAGACAGGTGTTCTTGCACTTGAGACAGAATGGCAGCATTTACCCTATTCACATCAGCATCAGGCGTTAATTCTACTTCGGCACAAAGTTGAAAAAACTGGGTTTCTATGTCCTTAACCTGAACAAAATCTTCACAGAGATTGCGGTTAGCTTGCAATTTTTGCCACACTTTCTGCTCCACATTCTCTTCAGCAGCAGCAGTCGTTATTTCCTCTTCATACTGAATTTTCACCTCATACAGTCCAGCAAAATTTACCTCGACAATTCCCGGTTCTTCAGGATTTTCTCTCAGTAACTCCCCCTTGACCATATCTGCATAATAAGTCTTTCTAGCAGGGCGCAACCAAGCATTTTTGACCCCTTCGATATCAATTAATAGTTTTCGATAGTCTAAAAGGGTTAGGGGACGATTGGGTAATATCTGACGGACTGTGAAGAATTGCTTCTTCATTTCCTCGGCATTATTGTTTTTACTTGCCAGCAAATCTTCAATGGGAAACGAGGCGCGGTAGCTTAAATCTGTGAGGGTATAACATAACAATTCAAGGGTGGTAATGCCGGGATCGTGAACATTATAATCTGTCCAAATTCGGCTGGATAATTGCTGAACGTAGTTGAGTCCGATCTCGAATAACTGCTGGCGATTCATCGCCAATGGCTGAGTCTTCTGTTTGGGAATGGTGGGTTGAGAAAACATGGTTCTTAGGTCACTGGATTAATAGTATGCTCTGGATGGGAGACGAGAATGGTATCGGGCGTATCGGGCTGCACTTCATTAATATCATTTCCGCTTAAGCTATACATCTTAAAATCTGTTACATAATCAACGTAGGATAAATCTTCGACCAAATCCAGCAGGACAGATTTATAAACTTTACCGCCAAAGGAAATTTTGCCCTGAGAATTGTCAGCCCAAGGTGACAAAAAATTAATGATTTCTTGTCCTAGTTGAGTCTGGTAATGGTTAAATTCATAACCAGCGTAAAACTTGACTTTAAAATCCACTTTAATTTTCTGATAGCGAGGATTTTTTACCTTGACATTTACCTGCATCCCTGCTCGTTTTTTCACATAGTTGGTGATGCGCTCAATGGTATCTGTATCTACTTTTGGTTCGAGGGGATTGATAGCATTTTTGTTTTTTAAATCGGGAACGACAATAATTAGGAGATGACCGGGAGCCAGCCAGGAATTTTCCTTGGCGTGGGGAATACATTTCACCTGATGAACCTTGGGAAAAGCTTCGAGAATAATCCGTTCATAATCCCAGGCGGTAAGGCAGCGATTTTTGTGTCGCAGTCTTTCCGAAACACGGGTGTAGAAATCGCTGTGGCTTTCTACAGACCTACCACCAAAGGAAGCATAGGGTTGTTTGACTGTCTTGATTGCAGAGAGTCCATTCTTTAATTTAGTAATACCACCTGGTTGTAGGGCCGTTAGTAGATGGTTGGGATCGTTTCCCCGGTCCACAAATTTTACTTCTATGGCATTGGCCGCCACATCAATCAGTTGACAGACGGCCATTACATTATCTTTAAGAGTCGGTTTAAGTTTAATACCCGCTTTGAGCCAAATTAAACCCTTGGGCAAAATGGTATTGTGAGTGGTGGCTTCTAAGGGAATAACAAACTGAATGATGCCGCTAGTTAGAAGTTTATTGGTTGTATCTAATACCACCTGAGAACGACTCAGGGGTTTCCAATAGTTGTCACACAAAACAAACCAATGCAGGTCTTCTGATGGTAAATCTGGATTGGCACTGCCTTCTGCTACCTGGAACAGTATACTCACACTATCCCCGCCATTGAGTTGACTCAAACCAATTAACAATTCCCCTGCATGATTGTAGTTGGGTAGGAGGGGAACTGCTGTGTTTATTCCTGCTTTAATTTGAGACTCAATCTGTTGGCGCTGATAGCCATGTTCGCGCATTGGACCGAAGTAAGTTAGGTGGAAAAATTCCAGGTCGGGATTGGCAAAATCATCTGGGGAAGTAGAGGAAATATTTACTGTTTCAGAATAGGCTTTATAGGTAAGGGAAATAGTTTGAATGGTGGGAGTATAGGGTTCATTCAAGATGTCGGGAGGGGGAGGATTGTTACTTGTGGGTTTTTTGCCATATTTGAGAACATTTTCTACATATTTCTTGCGGTAAGTAGCATCAAGGAAGTCTTGGTTTAAAGAAAGGGTAATAAATCCTCTGAGAACTTCAGGAAGACTTATTCCAGTGGTGGTTTCGGGGACGATAAAGCTTTCAGGGTTAATGGCTTGAATCGAGGCCAATACGGGTTTTCTCAGCCGATATTGGTTAGCTAACTGCATCGCCCACTTGCTACCGACAGTATCCAAGGAATAGACTGTCATGCCTTCTGTCACGCCAGAGGATACGGAAGGACTGCTGGGGTTGATAGAGAACTCTAGAGCAGTTGGTAAAGTAGCGTCACTGGCGTTAAACAGTTGCTCTGGCTTCTGGCCTTTGTATGTCCAACTTCCCCCATCTTTGAAGGAAACCGTTGCTGTAAAGTAACTATTATTTACAGTACTTGTTTGTTCATATTGACGATAATAATCGGCGAATTGTGATGGTGCATCTTTCCACTGCACTATGAGGTCTATTTTCGACAATTTTTTGCTGAGTGCCTCTGCATAGCCCACTAGAAAGCGGGAACCTTTAGTCGGTTGGGGACCGAAGGGTAAAAAGGCTTTTTTGGGATCGAGGGTGCCGAGATCATTTTCTAAGTGAAGTGAAGTAATCTTTGATACTTCAACTGAAATCTTAGCCGTTTTTAGGGTTACGCCACTAAAATTTTTATAACCGATGTGAGAATTATTGTCTCTTAATAATATCTGAACGATCGGTGTCTGAGCGGGATAAGAATAGCCATGAATTGTTGCATTATAGTCAATAATTGCTATCTCCGTTCCAGGGACTTCAAAACTGAACTCTAGTATATTTTCTGACTTTAATTTGGGAACTTCGGTATACTTACAGGGTCCGAGCCAGCTTTTTTCACCCGTGATAAATACCTCAAAAGCATCCTTGAGTAAGGTGTCATTGAGTTGTGTTGAGTCCACCTTATTCAACTGAAGAGATACAGTTACTTTGCGAGTGCCTTCTTTCATTCGCAAGACAGGAGAAGCGATGGCAAATCCCACCTCTGCTAAAGGTAACTGTTCTGCTGGGGCCAAGTTCGGATTGCCAAACCCGAACCATTTTGGTTCATTGGCTGGCAATTTTCCTCCCAAGCCATCCGACGAATTAGCAATGGGGGCATAGCGAATCGTTCCCTTGCCTTCCTGGTGGAAAAATAAGGAGCGCAAGGACTTAACTTGAGCAGCATTGATGATAGTTTCCCCTGTTGGGACATAAATTAATTCCACCTTAGTTTCATCTTTCCCGGCTGAGAATAAGTGTTTGGGGGAAATAAGAATCGGTGCTGTGTTTTTTTTGAGTTCAAGCAGCAGATGAACTTGATCAGCGATCGCTCCTTTCTTTTTTAGTTGCAGGACATCTTGATAATAAAAATCTAAATGGCGAGCCGTAATTTTATTAATAACATTTTGGGGCTGTTTATAAAGCACTAAAAAGGCTAGAAACAGAGCGAGATGGGGAGGCATATTGCCACTGTTACTTTTGAGCAGTTGTTTGATGGTCTTTCTCTCGGGAAAAAAATCGCTCCAATCACCAACCGTTGTTGCAGGATTATCCCTATAGTAGTTAACGAATTCTGCCAGTGCTTTCGTTAACTGGAGCAACTCTGCTGTTGTCCGCTTATCAATATCAGCAAAATGTCCCCTGAGTTCTTCGGGTAATCGCTCGTCTTGACTCTGGCCGAGTTGGAAAATGAGATTCTGGATAATGTCTTTTTCAGCCATGTTAGATTGCCACTTTTACAATGTCTTAGCTTATTTGGCGAGAAGCCCACACCTTGTTTTCAATCAAAAATAATTAAACGAATGTGAGTCTAGGGAACGTCACCGTCTTAACGCTCAGTGATGCTGAAAGGATAGACCAGATTGTAGCGGGAGTTGGTAGCTCGCACCTTATATTCCATCACAATCTCAATTTTGCCTTCATTTTGAGCCGTCGTATCCAAGTCTAGGGACAGCACTTCGATTCTCGATTCATAGATCAAGATGGCGATTTTTATGTTATCGATCAGGGCTGTTTTGATGGTGGTACTCATCGGCTCAAAGAGCATTGCTTTGAGATCGAGTCCAAATTTTGGATTGAAAAAACGCTCGCCGATGGCCGTTCCAAAGAGGATTTTTAGGCTAGATTGGATATCTTCTTCATCGGCTGTCATCAGCACCTCACCTTTTTTTTCATTTTCCAGTAGGAATTCGGGAGGAAAACTCCAGCCAGTTCCGAGAAAAGAGGTATAGATTGGGTCTGTCATAACGGTTGATTCCCTTCAGTTGATGATGACAGTGGGTTCCCCCACAGCTGCCATTGCGCCACACAGGCAGGCATCAGAGGTCCGTAGGGCGGGCCGGCCGGCAATTAATACCGTGGTGCTACCCAGGGGAAAAACGCTGGCGGTCGGTTGATGAGTGTTAGGGGGCAAGGAACAAACATGGGTATCCCCGACTACGGCCGCCGGTAGGCCACCAATTAAGACATTGCTGACCCCTGGACCGACAATGGTTCCACCGTGATTGCTGGTATCGCCGACTCTAGCTGCTGCTGGCATAGGATTAATGGAATAGATTGATTTAGTTGATCTGCACTAAACCGCCTTGGATTTTGGTGGTGGCGGCACAGGACAATTCTGCCCCTGATGTTCCCTCTAATTTCAGTTCGGTTCCTCCTGTAACCGTTAATGATGTTCCTGATTCAATGGTTAATTCTGTCCCCGCTTTTAGAGCGATCGCCTTACTGCTTTCGATGTTGATGCCGTCTTGGTTCATGGTAATTTTGTTGCCGTTTTGGTCTTCAATGTTGATGGCTTTGTCCTCTTCGCTCAAGACCAACTTATTACCGGCTGGGGTAGCCAACTCTATGACTTTCTTCTCATCCTGGAAGTAAAGTTTCATTTTTGAGCGACTTTGATACATTTTTTCGTGATTGTCATCTGAGCCTGATAGGGGGGCGGCTTTGGCGCTGCTGTGGAGCATTCCCAGAATTACTGGCTGTCGGGGATCGTCATTGAAAAAGCCCAACACCACTTCATCTCCAACTTCGGGGCGGAAAAAGAAGCCTCGCTCATTTCCTGCATCGATGGCTGCCACCCGGGCCCAGGCCCCATCCTCGCCATCGTCCACTAAGGGCATCTTCACCCGCACCCGGTGTTCCCCATCCGGGTCTTCATTGCTGACCACCACACCAATCTGCAAGCCATTGACCCCTGGTAGCAGGGCTGCTGCGGGGGGTGGGGAAATCTTCTGTTCTTCTGCCAACCATCGGGCAACGTTGCCAAACTGGATGTGGGTTTTCCATCCTTGCACGAGGTCAAAGTCGTGGCGAACCCCGGTGACGAATACGTTGCCGTTATAGCGATCGCCCACTCCACTCAAGGTGACGAGGTCCCCTGGATTGACCGTGGCCATGCCTTCGCATTTGACCCGACCACTTACCCGGCTCATTTGGGATTTCAGCCATTGGGCATCTGCCCAGGCCTGGGCTTCGTCTTCACTGACAGCGATATGTTGCAGCCGATAGTAATCTAAGGCTGCCACTGCTGCGAGATCGTCACTGCTCAAGTTCCCTGGTGCGTTGAGGTTGGGCGCGGCGGCTTCCTTCTCCAAGAGGCTTTGTTGAGCGGCATCCCAGGTCAGGCTTTTAACAGCACTATATTGTCGGCGGGCATCGATTTCTGCATCCAATTCCAAAACCGTCGCTCCGAATTGAAGGGTACAGACCGACTCGCCACTAAAGACGGGTGCTTTGACCTTGACCTGCTCCTCATTGGTAAAGACTAGCTTCCCATTGGCCTCTGCCCGCGCCAGCAAAAAATCCCAGTCAGTGCTGTCGTATTGCACCTGCTGTTTGTGGGTAACAGAGGTCGGTTCCACATCTGCTGTAACCCCTGCGTTTTCTAGCAACTCACTGATAATGTCGCTGTCGGTTTGCTCAAAAAAGTAGGCATTATTACGCCCGATGGTCAGTTTGACGGTGGCATGGCGGCATTCGATGAGCAGTTGAGGGGCGGTGTGGTCACGAATTTTCAGGCTTTGCTGAATGATAATTCCTTGGAACAAAGAAATGGGATCGTCCCCAGTGCCGGCCAAGATTTCCACCCCTTGCCCTGGAATCAAGAGATCGGTATTACTCAAGGGAAAATCACTAGCAGCCGCGGCCCCATCTAAATACACCAAGCGGGCCGCAGCGATTTTATTCACTGTTTTGATAACAGATACGCTCAACAACTGATGCTCGCGCCCGATGGCTTGGCCATTGACTTTGATGGTGAATTCACGATGTTCGGCGGGAATAGGGAGGGTTCTGGTTTCTGGCATCGTTACTTCTCCAGGGGGGGAAAGAAAATTCTCTGGCCAGGGGTGAGGTGGCCGAAGTTGTCAATTTGGTTGGCACGGGCGACTGCGAGATAGTAGTCCGGATCGCCGTAAATCTCATAACACAAACTGGGTAAGGTATCTCCTGCTTTGACGAGACGGACGTGGGTGAGATCGGGGGAGCTATCTTGAGCGATCGCCTGACGGGTTTTATCATCAGAATTATCGGTAAAACTAGCAGTAATTACTGCCCGTAGGGGAATGCCATTGGGTTTGAAGAGTTTATAGGCAATGGAGGCACTTTTTAAAACACAACGCTTGACTTGTAATGTCCCCCACATCACCTTAAGATAACTTGTTCGGTGAATTTTGCCGTTATAACCTGTGACTGTTTGAAATTCTGCTATTTTTTTTTGAACGTCAATTAATTTGCCATTGGCCCCTGTTCCGTCCAGGAAGAAGCTAAGAGAAAGATCCCCGGGTTTCGCCTTCTTAAAAGACATCCTACTGTTGGTTGTACCAACACCCTGATTACTGTCATATTCAATCTCATAGGATAGGGTAATTTCGCTGGGGTTTACATAGGCCTCGAATTCCCCAGATGGTTTTTGATCCGAATAATCGGCCTTTTCATAGGACAGAATCTTTAGTTTCTCTAGTGTTCCCTCTTTATTCATAACTCACCGAAATGTCGCAAGGAGGCCCCGAACAAGGTACGAGGTTCATGGGGGGAGTTGGCAGCAACAAACAAACGTGCTTTGCACACGATATTATGCTACGATCATCTCCGTGAGTTTTTAAGATTGATGAAACAAGTCTTAACCTTAGCTAACCGCCCACCAACCCAAAAATCCGTAAGCGAGAGTTAGCCACGTCCACGCCAGTCCCTAGGATAATCACCAAAATTGGCGGGGGATGAGTGGCGACCAATAAAATAAACTGCGTAGCAACGATTTTAAACTGGGATCTCCAGAAAGGCACCTGAATCTAAATTTCTCTAGACACCATGACCAAAAGTCCCATCAAACCCTTCTATTTCGACGTTACAGAAGAAGAAATCGATTTTTTCGCCGAAGCGTCCAAAACAATCCTTAAGTCTGGTCGGCTCATTTTGGGGGAGAATACGGCGGAATTTGAAAAGGCGTTCGCTGAGTACGTTGGCACAAAACACGCGATCGCCGTTAATACGGGTTCTTCGGGTTTAGAAATTATCTTACGTCTGAAAAAGGCAACAGGGACAACGGTTTTAGTCCCTACCAACACCAATTTTGCCACCGTTGCTGCCGTGTTGCGAGTGGGGGGAGAGGTACAGTATTTGGATATGGATGAGAATACTTTTGCCCCCTCTTGGCAAATGGTTAAAGATGCGGTAGAAAAGGGAGCAACCCCTGCTATTTCAGGGGTGTTATGGGTGCATATCGGCGGGGTGATTTCCCCCGAGTTTCCTCAAATTGTGGAATATTGTCATCAGAATGGCTTATTTGTCCTAGAAGATACAGCACACGCCCACGGAAGTCAAATTAATGGGGTACAAGCAGGAAATTTAGGGGATGGTGCAGCGTTTTCCTTTTTCCCCACCAAGATTATGACCACCTTTGAAGGGGGGATGATCACCCTTAACGATGATGAAGAGGATTATATCGCGCGATCGCTGAGAAATCAAGGAAAGCGAGGAATGGACTTTGGGGGGTTACATACGGACTTTGGCAATAGTACCCGTATGACAGAAATTCATGCAGTTCTAGGACGCATTCAACTGGCTAAGTTACCTCAGATGATAGCACGTCGCCAACGGTGTTATGAGTTAATCACAGCCCCCTTGCGCGAAGCAGGGATTAAGTTTGTGTCCACCGATCACATGGATAGTGCCTCCCAGTATAAGTTAATGGTACTACTACCAGAAGGAAAAACAGCCAAGGGGGTAAAAGCAGCATTAGCAGAAGAGGATATCTTTTTGGGGGGAACGGTGTATGAAATACCTTGTCATCTGCAACCGGTTTTTGAAGGGGTTTGTAAGGGACAAAGTTTTCCCAATGCTGAATATTGGTGTCCCCGTCATATTTGTCCCCCGTTGACTTCGGGGATGACGGATGAAGAGGCAAAAATAGTGGGAGATGCTTTAGTTAGACATTTAAGCTAAGGAAATCAACCTTATGCTACCCTTAAATAGTATCGAATTTTATGGATAATTTTCGGTTAAAACTTTCTACTTTTAGAGGTCGAAATTGGGTTTAAGACCCCCGCTAGAACTTTATTTTAGCGGTTTTCAATTAGTGACGAGTCTCAACTCCCACTGTATTGATACTTCTGACTTCTGACTTCTGACTTCTGACTTCTTGAAGGTTGACTATGGTTTTCTCGTCGTTAATTCGCACCCTACAAAAATCCCCCTTAACGAAGGAATTGTTAGATAAACTTAAGGGAAATAATGAATTAGGATTAAAAGGAATTAATCGACTACCCAAAGGGTTAATTTCTTCGACTTTAGCCCAAGCCAACCAGCAAAGTCTATTGGTCATTTGTGCGACGTTAGAAGAAGCGGGACGATGGACCGCGCAACTAGAAATTATGGGGTGGAAAACAGTCAATTTCTACCCAACCACCGAAGCGTCTCCCTATGAACCGGTTAACCCCGAGTCGGAAATGATTTGGGGACAAATGCAGGTATTATCTAACTTGAATTTTTCTCAATCTGGGGACAATCATTATGCAATTGTAACCACAGAAAAAGCCTTACAACCCCATTTACCCCCTCCAGATATTTTTCATGATTACTGCTTAAATTTACAAGCAGGAATGACAGAAAAATCGAAAAAGTTTGATGAAGCTTTGGCTAAATTAGGTTATGAAAGAGTCAATTTAGTAGAAGTTGAAGGTCAATGGAGTCGTCGCGGTGATATTGTTGATATTTTTCCCGTTTCTTCAGAGGTTCCTGTTAGATTAGAATGGTTTGGCGATGAATTAGAAAAAATCAGAGAATTTGATCCCGCTACTCAGCGATCGCTGGATAAAATCGAGCAAATATTATTAACCCCTATTAGCTTTAATACAATTATTGCCAGCATTATTAAAGAAAATAATAAGAACTTAGATAATTATTTATCAGCAGAGGAAAAAGAAGGATTAGATAATTATAATTATCCTCCAGGAATGCAGCGATTTTTAGGTATGGCTTTTGATGAACCTTCCTGCATTTTAGACTATCTATCCCCTGATACTCTCTGTGTTTTTGATGAAATCGAACAATGTGAGTCCCATAGCGATCGCTGGTTAGACTATATAGAAGAACAGTGGCAAGATAGGAAAAACCCGTTACCAAAAATTCATCGCAGTTTTCAAGATTCCTTTAAATTAACCGAAATATTTCCTAAATTATATCTATCTGAACTATCAGAAGTTAACAATAAAAATGCGTTAGATTTATCCAGTCGCCCCCTTCCTACCACGCCTCATCAATTTGCTAAGTTAGCAGAAATTTTAAGAGGAAAACGGGAAATTTATAGCGGTATCACCCTCAATAAATACACCACTTGGTTGATTTCGGCACAACCGTCTCGTACCGTTTCCTTACTACAAGAACACGATTGTCCGGCACAATTTATTCCCAACCCTCGTGACTATCCAGCTATTGATAAATCCCATATACAAGGAACAGCAATTGCTTTAAAATATTCAGGGTTAGCTGAATTAGAAGGCTTTATTTTACCCACATTTCGTATTGTTGTGGTTACCGATAAAGAATTCTTTGGACAGCACGTTTTAGCCACATCAGGGTATATTAGAAAGCGTCGTCGTGCTACTTCTAAGAAAGTTGATTTACAACAACTCCATCCTGGGGATTATGTGGTTCATAAAAATCATGGAATTGGTAAATTTTTAAAGTTAGAAAGTTTAGCTACTCGTGAATATTTAGTTGTACAATATGCTGATGGTATTTTAAGAATTCCCGCCGATTCTTTTGATAGCTTATCCCGTTATCGTCAAACCGGTTCAACCCCTCCCCAACTTCATAAAATGACGGGTAAAACCTGGCAAAAGTCGAAACAAAAAGTCCGTAAAAATATTAAAAAATTAGCCGTTGATTTGATCAATTTATATGCAAAACGAGCAAAAAATACAGGATTTACTTACCCCCTGGATACCCCTTGGCAACAGGAACTAGAAGACTCTTTCCCCTACCAACCCACCCCCGACCAACTAAAAGCAATCCAAGAGGTTAAAATAGATTTAGAAAGCGATCGCCCCATGGATCGTTTAGTCTGTGGTGACGTGGGTTTTGGTAAGACAGAAGTAGCAGTAAGGGCGATTTTTAAAGCGGTTACCAGTGGTCATAAACAAGTGGCATTTTTAGCCCCAACGACTATCTTAACCCAACAACATTATCATACCCTAAAAGAACGATTTGCCCCCTATCCCATCAATGTTGGACTATTAAATAGATTTCGCACTAACTCAGAGAAAAAAGAGATTATCCAACGGTTAGCCACAGGAGAATTAGATATTGTAGTCGGGACTCAACAACTATTAGGAAAAAGTGTAAAATTCAGAGATTTAGGCTTATTAGTGGTGGACGAGGAACAGCGATTTGGAGTTAACCAAAAAGAGAAAATCAAAGAATTAAAAACCCATGTGGATGTCCTTACTTTAACCGCCACACCCATTCCCAGAACCTTGTATATGTCCCTATCAGGAATACGGGAAATGAGCTTAATTACAACGCCTCCGCCCTCTCGTCGTCCCATTAAAACCCATTTATCTCGCTATAATTCTGATGTAGTTAGAACCGCTATTCGTAATGAATTAGATCGGGGGGGACAAGTCTTTTATGTGGTTCCTAGAGTAGAAGGAATTGAAGAACTTGCAACCGAATTAAAGAAAATGGTTCCCAGTGCTAAAATTGCTATTGGTCATGGTCAAATGGATGTGAATGACTTAGAAATGACCATGTTAAGCTTTAATAATGGGGAGGCAGATATTCTCGTTTGTACCACCATTGTTGAATCTGGATTAGATATTCCTCGGGTTAATACCATTATTGTCGAAGACGCTCAAAAATTTGGGTTATCCCAACTGTATCAACTGAGAGGAAGGGTCGGACGATCCGGTATTCAAGCCCACGCTTGGTTATTGTATCCCAGTAAAGCCCAACTAACAGAAACAGCCAGGCAAAGATTAAGGGCCTTACAAGAATTTAGTCAGTTAGGATCGGGTTATCAATTAGCGACCCGTGACATGGAAATTCGAGGGGTTGGTAACTTATTAGGGGCCGAACAATCGGGACAAATGGAATCCATTGGCTTTGAATTATACATGGAAATGCTACAAGAAGCGATTAAAGAAATTCAAGGTCAAGAAATTCCGAAAGTCGAAGATACTCAAGTTGATTTACAATTAACCGCCTTTATTCCCACGGATTATATCCCCGATATGGAGCAAAAAATGTCCGCTTATCGGGCGATCGCTGTAGCAAATTCCAGAAAAGAATTAAGCCAAATTGCAGCAGAATGGAATGATCGCTATGGAAAATTACCCATTCCCGTACAACAATTATTAAAAGTCATTGAACTGAAACAATTAGCTAAATCTTTAGGATTTTCTCGTATTAAACCCGAAGGAAAACAACATATTGTCTTAGAAACCCCCATGGAAGAACCCGCTTGGAAACTATTACAAGAAAATTTACCCCAACATTTACAATCGCGGTTTGTTTATACTCCCAAAAAAGTTACGGTTAGAGGGTTAGGAGTCATGAAACCACAAAAGCAACTGGACAGTTTATTAGAATGGTTAGGAAAAATGGAAGATGCTATTGCTGAAACCTTGATCAATGATTAATCATCTATATCATCAAATAACAATTCTTCTAAAATACGTTGCATTTGTTCATCTTCAGGAGAAACTAACTCCACTTTTCCTAATAAGTTATATTTAGCTAAAAAAAGTAAGGGAGATAAAGGAGTATAAATCGAGTATTTTTGTTGATGATGATAAAAATCTTTTAAAAATTGTAATTCTTCTGAATCTAAAGCTGGCCCATCGTTTTCTAATTCTAAGGTCAAAATCCCGTCATCCTCGATGGGGGGTAATTCTCCTGTGACGGTTAAGGTAAACGCTGTTAATTTTAAGGTCAAATCTAACTCAGCTAAAACCGCTTTAGCATCGGCAAAAACTTCCTCAATTTCTGCTTGATCTTCTAATAAAATTCCATTACTTATTGCTTCAATATCATCCCCTCCTTCCTCCTCATTATCCCAAGATAAAATCACCACAGGAATATCCACAGGCATTAATAATAAATAAGTCCCGTCAGTGCCTTCTATAGCGTTTTCTATGTAACAATCGAGGGTTCGACCGGTTTCATCAGTTAGGGTCACACGATCGATCTCGTCGAAATCCCTTTCTTGATTGTATTCAAAAGAGGACATGGTTTTAAATTAAGACTGCGATTGCATTAGAATATCATAAATTGTCATCAGAAATTGACCGATCTAATTGAGGTTACCAGTCTAGCCATTTATTGGTCTGTAAATATTCAAAACTCGCTACATCTGTGAGATTGTACTGTAAAGGGGTCAGAGTGATATAATTCTGCCGAATGGCTTGAACATCCGTAGGAATATGGTCAGGAAGATGGATATGATTGGGTTGTTCAACTTCTGTGACCAGTTCCCCTGCTAACCAGTAATAACTTTTTCCTCTGGGATCGAGGCGTTTTTCAAAGTTTTCGATATATCGACGCAACCCTTGACGGGTTAAAACGACTCCGGCGATCGCATCGGCGGCCACAGGGGGAATGTTGACGTTAAGAAGGGTTTGATCGGGAAGGGGATGTTCCTGTAATTGTTGAATCAAGCGACCGGCAAAATCAGCCCCGGGTTGGAATTGACGAGAGGAAAAACTGGCTAAGCTTAGGGCAATACTGGGAATGCCTTCAATGATCCCCTCCATCGCTGCTGAAACGGTTCCTGAATAGAGGACATCGGTACCGAGATTTGACCCTTGATTAATGCCTGAAACGATAAAATCCGGTCGGCTGTCCACCAAGGTACTCAGGGCTAATTTAACACAGTCTGACGGGGTTCCTGAACAAGACCAAGCGGTAATATTGGGGTTAAAAAAGTCTTCGACAATCTCGGCCCGAATAGGACGATGAAGGGTTAGGCCGTGACCGGTGGCAGACCGTTCGCGATCGGGACAGACGACAGTAATGTTATAGCCGACTTGAGCTAGGGTATTAGCTAGGGTGCGAACGCCAAGGGCAAATATACCATCATCATTACTGATTAAAAGGTTGATGTTAGAAGGGTTAGACATTTGAATCCATTTTTGAACACTCCGCCAACGCTCATCAAAGATTATAGTTGGGGATTCTTTTTGCACCGAGTAAAGGTGTTACCGAGAAAGGTGGTGTCCGCACCGGACTGCAAGACTTTGGCTCGCCAATCCCTCAGTAAAAGCAATCTTATCGATGTAGATGATTACTTATAGGCAGAAGGTCGTGTCTCTGAATGAAATTCTTTACCGTACCTAGTAATTATGCCCTCCCTAGAATCGTAACACAAGTTGTGCTTTTTGCCGGGCCCCATCTAAATCAGAGATTGAATATGGGGACTGCGAAAAAATTTCTGTTCAAAGTACAAGTTGAATTTTATCAGCATTTTCTAGGAGAATTTGAGGGTTAGCTTGTTGGGGAGAAATCATATTAATATTTCCTTGTGCTTCAATAATAATGCTAGGATTGATTAAAAAGTTACGACCTGATTCAACCGTGTCTAAGTTATTGTTCCAAATAGTTGCTAATTTTTCTCTAATTTTTGTAAACTCCTTTGCATCTTCAAAATTAACTAACGTATAGTAACGAGATAATCCTTGAGTCACAACTTCTATGGCATAAACATCAAACCTAATTTGAGGACTTTGGGGGAACTTAACTAATTTTCCTGTTAATGTTTTTTCTATTCCGTGTTGTTGCACTAATTGATCTACCATTTCAATAGGCATTTTAGCGTTTAAATTTAAGTTTAAGTGGGTTGGTTTTCTCGGCCAAGATTGTATTTTATAACTAACATCAATCAAGTCTCCCCTGTATAAATCTTGGGTTAATTCTGGATTTTTAACAAAAATTGGTAGAACCTTATCCTTATATTCTACCACTAATATTTTACCTTCATTATTAATAGCATGAACTTTAAACATTGCATGATTTTTATAGTTTAATTCTGCTGGTATTTGGGCTTGATGTTGATAATTTTCATAGTCGGCTAACCCATCCCAGGATTCCATAACCAGAGCAGACTTGACCACAATATGAGGTTGAGGACTAGGATTTTGAACTAATTTGCCCTTTAAACAAACCTGATCATGTCGCCCAACTTCTGTTAAGATTTCTTGAGTTTTCTGATTACCAGGAATCACAGAAAAAAGTTGAGACTTAAAAAAATTATCAGGATCACGAACCGATAAAACAAACATATTTTCCTCAGGAACCGCCCCATGAATTTCTCCTAATAACCCTGTCTGTTCTAATTCATCACTTAAATTTGATAAATTAACTCCTTGATAAGCTTCCTCATGATAGACACAAGTTGGATCTGCCGATGAACCCGAAGAAAAAAAGGTAATCATCGACGCTGTAACAGCAAGAAATAATAACAAAAAGAGAGCTTTATATTGTTTCAGCATCTTAGTTTTTTAGAGTTAATTATTTTGACAAGAGAATTGTTCTGGTAGGTAAAACATGACCGAGGGAGTCACTTGGGGAGTTAAGAAAAAATCAAAGCATTGATATCCGTTAACCTAAAGAAAGCATAAAAAATACTGAGAAGTGGTAAATGAGGGACTAAAACCAAAGAATAAGTCATTTAGTATACTAAGACAGAACTTATGAAAATTGCTCACAATGTATCAGAATTAATTGGTCGCACACCCCTAGTCCAATTAAATCGTATTCCTCAAGCAGAAGGTTGTAAAGCCCAAATTGTGGTCAAATTAGAAGGCATGAACCCCGCCGCATCCGTCAAAGATCGTATTGGGGTGAATATGATTAATGCAGCCGAAAGAGAAGGGTTAATCATTCCAGGGAAAACCTTGCTAGTGGAACCCACATCCGGCAACACAGGTATTGCCTTAGCCATGGTAGCAGCAGCCAAAGGGTATAAGTTAATTTTAACCATGCCCGAAACCATGAGCCAAGAACGTCGGGCCATGTTAAAAGCGTATGGCGCACAATTAGAACTAACCCCAGGTAGCGAAGGGATGAGTGGTTGTATTCGCCGGGCCCAGGAATTAGTGGAAACCCTGCCCAATGCCTATATGTTGCAACAATTTAATAACCCCGCCAACCCCGAAATTCACCGCTTAACCACCGCCGAAGAAATTTGGGAAGATACCAATGGACGGGTGGATATTTTAATTGCCGGCGTGGGAACCGGGGGAACCATCACCGGTGTCGCAGAAGTGATTAAACAACGAAAAGCCAGTTTTCAGGCGATCGCCGTTGAACCCACCAACAGCCCCGTTTTATCAGGAGGAAGCCCTGGGGGACACAAAATACAAGGCATTGGGGCCGGTTTTGTTCCCCAGGTGTTGAAAGTAGAATTAATTGATGAAGTGGTTACCGTCACCGATGAAGAAGCCATGAGTTACGGACGACGGTTGGCTAAAGAAGAAGGGTTACTGTCCGGTATTTCCACCGGCGCTGCCTTATGTGCGGCCATTAAAGTTGGCAAACGGCCCGAAAATATCGGTAAACTAATCGTAATGGTTCAACCCAGTTTTGGAGAACGTTACTTAAGTACCCCCCTTTTCCAAAATGTCGAACCGCCCCAACTAGCCATGATGAATTAAGCCAAGGGTTGGTTGCTGTCCTCTCTTCTTCCAGACTGTCATGACACCTACGAATCATTATCACATCCTCGAAGTGAGTCAGAGTGCAACTCAAGCGGAAATTAAACAAGCGTATCGTCGTTTGGCGAAACGGTTTCATCCTGACAGTCGCCAGAAAACGGCTAATCATGACCAGATTATCCGCATTAATGCAGCTTACGAAGTGTTAGGTGATCCTCAACGACGACACAGCTATGATCAGCAGTTGATTCCTAATTATCCTTCGGCCCGACGGCAACAGAGGACAGCCCAAGCCCAATCTTACTACTATAGTCGTCGTGCGGCTGAGGAAGTCTCGGTCGGCTTAATTGATCAATGGTTAAACACAGTTTATCGTCCCATTGAGCGATTAATTTCCCATATTTTAAACCGTTTAAACGAGCAAATTGACGCTTTAGCGGCTGACCCGTTTGATGATGAATTAATGGCAGTTTTTCAAGATTATGTGCGTTGTTGTCGTCATGATTTACAACAGGCAAAACGGATATTTTCTTCTCAACCTAATCCTCCCAAATTAGCTAAAATCGCAGCCATTGTTTACTATTGTTTGAATCATGTTGCCGATGGGATTGAGGAGTTAGAATGGTTTTGTTGTAATTATGACGATTCCCATTTACATACGGGTCAAGAATTATTTAGAATTTCCCAGGGATTATTAAGAGAAGCCCATAGTAATGCGGAGTTAATGGTTAATCGAAAATTTTGGGTCTGAAACCCCGTCCTAAAGAAAGCGGAGGGGGAGAATTTAACCAGATGTCGGTCAGAATTCCCTAACGTTCTATAACTTAGGGATGAATGACCGACCAATAAATAAACTGCGTAGCGTCCTTATTTCTTAGTTTCTAGTCCTCCTGA
>JAAUYB010052425.1_pt1 | contig 23440 bp, 16 predicted proteins | sample 7278071 | NCBI WGS metagenome assembly JAAUYB01 (sample SAMN14350121, study PRJNA611818) | marine sediment metagenome | isolation source: surface marine sediment (1.8m) | place: French Polynesia: Moorea | collected 2018-08 | reverse complement strand
CACCGTTTGTCCTGATGCACCACCGCGGTGGCACTGTCCAGTTGGGCCTTGTCTACGCCCTGTTGGACCCAGACGCCTTCCTGTAGGACAAAAGTCATACCGTCTACACTCTTTTTACCGTCGGCGGCAAAAAGGCCGGCGCACATCACCGTAAAGGCAATTAATGTAAGGATTCTCATGATAATCCCTCCATGCTTAGTGATCTGTCGACAGGTACAGATACCTTAATATCTTAATCCTTTCGACAGAAATTTCAAGGACTTAAATGAAAAAAGTAAGCCGAACACACGTCTTTCCAATAGGAATCACAATGAATTCTCCCCAAAAACCGAGCTCGATCGTCGATCGGCCGGGCCCAACGGCGGTGTCGATCCAAGTAGTTGCGCAATCGGAAGCAAGTCGGACAGGGAAAAGTGATTGCCTCCGAGACATTAGATGCACTAAACTTCTGGTCTGGTTTTGGGAACTCCTCCAACAACCCACGGGAGGCGCGGGCCATGACAGAAATCCTGCGTAATCACGGCGCACCGGTTATCGACAAACTCCGTAACAAGCTGGAAGACTGCATGGATTTCGGCGACAAGATCGGACTGTTGCGCTTGATCCAGGACGAGCACCACGCCGATGTCGCCGAGGCCCTGGACTTATTGCAGGCCGAGGAAGTGGCCCAGATCTTCAAAGCAATCATGATGACCGACGTGGCCCTCTGCTCCGAAATCCTCATCGAATTGGACCAGGGTACCGTCTCCCACCTCTACCCCTATCTTTCCAACCAGGAATGGGCCGTCATTTTCACCGAACTCAGCGATGACGACGTCGTCTGGCTGCTGGAGTTGTTCCCGGACGAGGCCCGCCAACCCCTGATGGCGCGATTGACCTCGGAAGACAAAGAAGACGTCTTGGAACTGATGACGTTTCCCGAGGACTCCGCCGGCCGCATCATGACCAATGAGTTCCTTTCCATGGATGTGAGAGAAACCGTGGCCACCGCCGTCGAGAAGATTCGCGGTACCCGTGACTTCGATCCCATGAACCTGTTCTTCGTCTACGTCACCGAGAGCGAGCGACTGGTGGGCATGGTCAGTTTGCGCCAACTGCTGCTGAGCAAGAAAACCGATAATCTCCAACAGATCATGCGTACCGACGTTACCGCCCTGGACGCTTGGATGGACCAGGAGGAAGTCGCCGAAATCGTGCGTAAACACGATGAGGTCACCATGCCCGTGGTCGACAAGAAGGGTCACATCCTGGGCATCATTACGGTGGACGATATCATCGACGTCATCGACGAGGAATCCGAAGAAGACATCCTCAAGATGGTCGGTACCTCCGAGGAAGAAATGGTCGCCGGCGGCCGTACCCGCAAGATCGTTGCCTTACGTCTGCCCTGGCTGTTTGCCGCCTGTTGCGGCAGCCTCATGGTGGCGCTGATCATGAAGTACAGCGACCACGGCCTGTTCGGCAACAAGGCCGCCGACATTTTCGTCTTCGTGCCCATGGTTTGCGCCATGGGCGGGAACGTGGGCGTACAGTCCTCGACCATTATGGCGCGTTACCTTTCGACCACCAATCCGGACTGGCGCGAGACCCGCCGTTCTACCCTCAAGGAAGCGCGTGTGGGCCTGACCCTGGGCCTGATCTGCGGTACCCTGGTGGGCCTGGTCGCCACACAAATGGGCGGCATGGGGCTGGCCTTTACCGTGCTCGCCGCCATGACCAGCGCCATGACCACCGCCGCCACCACCGGCACCATCATCCCCGTCGTCATGAAGCGCATGGGCATCGATCCCGCTCTGGCCACCGGTCCCTTCGTCACCTCTTTCAACGACGTCGTCGCTACCCTGGTCTATTTCGCGATTGCCTATACCCTCCTGGATTACGTGCATGTAACATGATTCATGAACAGCATCTGGCTTATGTCCTGGGAACCACCACGTTGAGTACAAGTCGGACCATTGTGCGCCTGTTCACCCGTTATGCGGGCAAGCGTCAGGCAGTGATGCGTCGCCGCGAAAAACGGACCCAAGCCTACCTGGCCCCGCTGACCCTGATCACCTGTCATCTGCGCGGCAGGGAACACCAGGAACTGATGACCCTGGAAGAACCGGAACTGGAGTGCCACCGCTTCGAACTGAGCGCCCGATACACGGGCCTGGCCCTGCTGCAACACTGGGCTCACCTGGTCGACCTGAGCCACGGCGACGGCATGCCCGACGAACAGGTCTTTCGCCTGCTGGGTCACGTACTGGACGGCCTGGGTCAAGGCGAACGACCCGAACTGTTCCAACCCGCCAATCTCTACCTGGAAACCTGGATGCTGCACTTTGCCGGCGTGTTGCCCCGCGCCGTGCCGCGCGGTCCGAAACCTGAGAGCATCTCCAAGCACGCCGACGAACAAACCCTGCATCGCTCCCTGAATCCGGACCTCTTACGCGCCGTCTTTCAACATCCTGTTGAGACTTACCTCGTTCTTGCGCTAGACTTGGGTGATTTCGGACAAACACAGCGTGCTTTGGGCATGCTGTGGACACGATTTCTAGGCCGAGAACCCAAGACACGGAAGCTTCTCGAACAACAATTCGAGGCCGGGTGGTCAGCGCCATGAACATGCATAAAGAACCAAATCGCAATTCATGCAGAATATTCAAGATGGACTTCCCGCGTACATTCCGACGATGCGTTAAATATTACGAATTCGTAAGGCGTCCTAATAGTAAAAGCTCTATCGGCCGAATAAGTGCATTACCGGGATTTGTTTTTGCATTCCCCACAAAAAAAGGAAGCGGTTCGCTTCATCCACTTTACGGAAGGAGTATGTAATGACTCACGTTTACCGGTTCTCCAAGGAAGTCACCGACGGAAACGGTGGCATGAAAAATATTTTGGGCGGCAAGGGCGCGGGCCTTGCCGAGATGTGTCGCCTGGGTATTCCCGTACCACCGGGATTCACCATTTCCACCGGGGCTTGTTTGGACTACCTGGAGAACGGCATCAGCGACCAACTGCAACACGAAGTAGCACAGAGCGTAACCTGGCTGGAAGGTATATTGGGCAAGAGTCTTTTCGGTGAAGGTCAGCCGTTGTTGCTTTCCGTGCGCTCCGGCGCCCGCGTTTCCATGCCCGGCATGATGGACACCGTGCTCAACCTGGGTTTGACCTCGGCAACGGTGGAACGCCTGGCCGAAATAACCGGACAGCGTCGCTTTGCCTATGACTCCTATCGCCGCTTCATCCAAATGTACAGCAACGTGGTTTTGGGTCTGGATCATCACGAATTCGAAAGCCGCCTGGAGGAGATCCGCGAGGCCGAGGGCGCCAAACAGGACAAGGATATCTCGGTAGAAGGACTGATGACCCTGGTGGACCGTTACAAGGAATACGTGCTCCACGAGACCGATCAACCCTTCCCGGACGACCCCATGGAACAACTCTGGGGCTCCATCCGCGCCGTCTTCGATTCTTGGAACAATCCCCGCGCCAAGTTCTACCGCAAGATCAACAACATCGGCGATAACTGGGGCACGGCCGTCAACGTGCAGAGTATGGTCTTCGGCAACATGGGCGAAAACTCCGGCACCGGCGTGTGTTTCACCCGCGACCCCGCTACCGGCGAACCGGTGCCCTACGGCGAGTTCCTGGTCAATGCCCAGGGTGAGGACGTAGTCGCCGGCATCCGCACCCCGCTGAAGATCGCCGACGGCAGTCCCGACTGCATGGAAGCACTGATGCCCAGCCTGTACAAGCAACTGTGCGGCATCATGGAATTGCTGGAAAAACATTTTCGCGAGATGCAGGACATCGAATTCACCTATGAGAACAACGTCCTCTTCATGCTGCAAACCCGCACCGGCAAACGCACCAGCCGCGCGGCCCTGCGCATCGCCGTGGACCTCTGCAAGGAAGGCGTCATCAGTGAACAGGAGGCCATCAAACGAGTGGAACCTGAATCGATGGCGCAACTGCTGGCCTCCGAATTCGACGAGGCCGCCAAGCAACGTATCCTGGCAGCCGGCAACCTGCTGGGCAAGGGCCTGAACGCCGGCCCGGGCGCCGCCACGGGTAAACTGGTTCTGACCGCGGACAAGGCCTTGGAATTGGCCGCGGAGGGCGAAGACGTGATTTTGGTGCGCGCCGAAACCTCACCGGAAGATATCGAGGGCATGCACACGGCTCGCGGCATCCTGACCCAGCGCGGCGGTATGACCTCGCACGCGGCCGTGGTGGCGCGCGGTATGGGCAAACCCTGTGTCGTCGGCTGCTCGCAAATGATCGTCGACCCCAAAAACAATTGCATCCGTTTCACTGACCGGGTGCTTAAAGAGGGTGAGCCCATTTCCATTGACGGCACCACCGGCGAGGTCATTCTGGGTGAAATTCCCACCGAGGAAAGCCACCTGGTGCGGCAATTGAAAGCCGGGGAAAGGAAGCCGGGGACCCAAGGCGAGGAATTCTCGCTGTTGCGCGAGTGGGTCAGCAAACACACCAAGATGCTGGTTCGCGCCAATGCCGATACACCTGAAGACGCTGCCTTTGCCCGCCTGCTGGGCGCCGAGGGCATCGGCCTGTGCCGCACTGAGCACATGTTCTTCCAGGAAGACCGTATCCTGCATATTCGCCGCATGATTCTGGCCGGTGACGCCGACGAGCGCGCCGATGCCCTCAACAAACTACTGCCCTATCAACAAGGCGATTTCTACGAATTGCTGAAAGCCATGGAGAACCTGCCGGTCACCATTCGCCTGCTGGATCCGCCGCTCCACGAGTTCCTCCCTCAAACCGAGGAATTGATGGAAGAACTGGCGCGCAATATGAACGTTACCCCGAGCGTCATCAAGCGCCGCGTGAACGATCTGCACGAACTGAACCCCATGCTGGGCCACCGCGGCTGCCGCTTGGGCATCACCCATCCCGAGATCTATCAGATGCAGGTCAAGGCCATCTGCAACGCGGCCAAACAAGCAACCGACGAGGGCGTGACCGTGAAACCTGAGATCATGGTGCCCCTGATCGGTTCCCACAAGGAATTGGACAAGGTAAAAGAATCCATCATGCCCATCGTGGAAGCTTCCGCCCCGGATATCCCGGTCGGCACCATGATCGAGATTCCCCGGGCTGCCCTGACCGCCGACGAGATCGCCCAATCGGCCGATTTCTTCTCTTTCGGCACCAATGATCTGACCCAGTGCGGCATGGGCATCTCGCGCGATGACAGCGGCGGTTTCCTGCCCCAATACATCGACGAGAAGATTATCGAAACCGATCCCTTTAAATCGCTGGACCAGGACGGTATCGGAAAACTGGTACGCCTGGCCTGTAGCGATGGTCGCGCAACCAAACCCGACATCAAACTGGGTGTTTGCGGCGAGCACGGCGGCGACCCGCGCAGCATCAGCTTCTTCTACGAAGCCGGTCTGAACTACGTCTCCTGTTCGCCCTTTCGCGTGCCCATCGCCCTCCTGGCCGCGGCACAAGCCGGCCTTCAGGATGACTGATCTTGCCGACCAGAACAACCGGAACCTTGGGACTGGGTCTCACGACCCCGTCCCTTACCCCTTCCACATCTCTCACCCTGGCCGAGTTATCGCTGCAACGGGGTGAGTACGAACGTTGCCGCGTATTGCTGGAGCGGCGCATTGCCCGCGGCGCCGCTGACTTCAAAACCCTGAACCTGTACGGCATCTGCCTGTCTCACGGCCGATTATTCGACAACGCGGCTACCATCTTCCAACGCCTGAAGGGCACGCGGCTCTCCAAAAGCCACCGCACCAAGGCCGTTTTCAACCTGGGCCTCACCCGCTTCTATCAGGATCTGGCCCAGTTGGGCGATCTCTCCGTATCCAGCCACATCGGCCCCGAACCGGCCAGGCTGCCCATCCCCACTTCGGCCTCGGCCCATCCCTTCGCACGCGCCGTGGAGGTCTGGTCGAACCTGAAGACCAACACCGACCACAAGGAGATCGTCAACACCTATCTCAGCTTTGCCTACCTGCAACAGGGTAAGCTGGACCAGGCCCTGGAAACGTTGGTGGATGCCCTGGAAGACCACGAAAACTTCCCGGTCGCGCACTACGTCATCGGCCGTGTCTTCATGGATCTCTATCACCTGGCTTTAGAAGGTAACGACTACGGCTTCCAACACCGTATCCGCGTGTTCTTCGACATCGAAAAATACGAAGTGGTGCGCAAGGTGGCCAAGCGCTACGTGGTGCACCCCGACACGCTCCTGGACATCGCCGTGCAGGCCTTTATCGAGGGTAGGGACCTCAGCCCGCTGTCGGTGGAAATGTACCTGGGCCTTTGCCGCGGCTACATGCAGGCCGGGCTCTTCGAGGAAGCTCAGGAAGCGCTGTCCCAGGCGGAAAGCATGGCGCCCTCCTCCCACACCATCTTGGAAACCCAACTGAACTTCCACGAGACCGTGCAGTCCAACCCCGCCTTCGTGCAATCGCTTGTGAACCGGCTGAAAAACGCCAAGCGCAAACACGCCGACCAGGACCTGTACCTGATCATACCGTCCTACTACCTGTTCTGAGGCCGGCCCGTGACCACCTTTCCCCTGCCGGAAGACCACGATACGGAAGCCATGCACAAAGCCTGGGCGCGGGCCGACCTGCAACGCTACCTGAAACGCTGGGAACACACCGACCTGCCTTCCATCCCGGCGGCCTTCCACGCCTTTGAATACAAAGCCTGCGACATCGGCTGCGGCTTCGGCAAATACTTGATCCGGGAGAGCTCGCGCCACCCGGACCGGGGCTACCTGGGCATCGACAAGGGCAGCCTGCGCGGCGGTAGTATGACCCGGCGCTTCGCGGCCGCGGGCAACCGCAACCTGTTCGGCCTGCATGCCAACGCCATCCCCGTCATCGCGACCATGCCCGAGACCTTCCTGGATACGATCACCATCTTCTACCCCAACCCCTGGTGGCCGGCCAAACACCGAAAGAAACGCTGGGCCTACCACCCCCTGCTGCCCAAACTGACCCGAATCTTAAAACCGGGCGGAACCTTGCTGTTGACCTCCAATGAAACCTTCTACCTGGCCGAAATGTGCTACGCAATCATCCACCACCCGGAGATCAAGGCCATGGAATGCACCTACGCGGGCCCTATCGGAGAGACAGAAGGTCGGACACACTTCGAAACTAAATTCATCGAAGAGGGCATCTGGTGCGGTGAAGTCGTCTTCCAAAATCAGCGGCCCCGAACCTGAGGGTTAAAGGCTCGCGGCATATGGATGTCCCTTCGACATATCGTTTTACGGGTGACTCGTTCTCGATACCTCGGGACCGTCGAACAGTAGCGTGAGCAAGCCCTGCCTAACAAAAACAACCGGGAGGGAAATCAAAAAAAGAAGCATCAAGACCATGCTTAAGAGCAAGGGTGGGTTTGCTCGCGTCGCAGGAACAAATAGCTATCGCGACGCGAGCAACTGGTTCCGAAGGGAACGGCTCTCGGGTAGCGCTTTTTCCTGTAGCGAGGGCACCGGCCTTCGGAAGAAATTGAAATGGAACCCGTGGATTTTTGGTCCCTTCGGCGCGAACAAACACCCGCCGCGCTCATAAGCAAGGCGGTGATACAGGCCGATATTTGGTCCCGACTACGACCGGTTCACGCGGGTGCTTGTTCACGTTACTTTTTTAGTCCCGGGGATTTTCGTCCTTGCGGCCGTCCAGGTAGTGACCCACCACCTTCTCGGGTTTTCCCTCCGCGTCCAGAACCACTTCCAAGCGGAAGCCGAACATGGTTGGGATGGCAAAGGTGGTTCGGTTCACGGGGACCAGAGGGTACTTGGGCCGGTTGTCGCGCTGATAGTGCAGCTTGCCGTCTTCCAGCAGCAGGTGACGCGGCCCGTAATCGCCCGCGTAGGTTTTCAGAGTTTCTTCTTTCAGCTTAGGCGGCTTTTTGGTCAGGTCCTTGCACCAGGCGACGGAACGTTTCAGTGTTTTGTTTTCGGGATCCTGTTTCAGCGCCGCCTTCAGGTGCTTCAGAGCCTTACGATAGTTTCCGGCCTCGGTGAGGGCGATGCCGGTCAGGCGTTCCTTACGGCCGGGTTTGTCATAGCGCTCATAGCCCAGAAAATCGAAGACCTTTCCGTAACCTGGCACGACCCTATCGACGGCGGCGCTCATAAAGCTGAGCCCTCCCGCGCCGTTACTGAACCAGGTGATACCGTCGCCCGACTTGACCCCGGCCAGGACAAACGCCTTGAAGTCGCCGTTGTCGCCCCAATGCCAGCAATAGGTGCCGTCGCCCACCTCCAACAGGCCCCAGCCCAGTCCCCAACGAATGTGCTTGTTGACCTCGGTCTCGTTGTCGCCCTTGTAGGAAACCCCGCCTTGCGCGGTGAACATCTCGCGATGTGACCCGACGCTGAGTCCGGTTCCTTTCATAGTAGCGGTGAGGAAGCGGACGTAATCCTCAGCATTGGTGTGCAGACTGGCGGCGGCGTTGGGTTCCTTTACGACGCGACGTTCGCCGCCGGACATTCCGCGATCGTTGTGCGGCCAGCTGACCTTTTCATCGTAATCGGGCCGCCAGACGAAATCGCTGTGTTTCATGCCCAGCGGTTCGAAGACTTCCGTACGGGCCAGTTCTTCCATCGGAGTTCCGGTGATCTTTTCAACGACCTTGGACAGGTAGACATACCCTTCTCCGGAATATTGAAAAGAGGTGCCGGGCTCGAAAGACAGTTCCAACTTGGGTCCCGGCTCCCAATTGGGCAGGCCGGTGCGGTGACTGAGAATCATGCGTGCGGTCAGCCTCTTGTGGCGCGGATCGTGGGCCAGACGATCCAGGGGAAGTACTTCGGCCAGGGGTTTGTCCAGATTCAACTTGCCCTGATCCACCAGACGCATGCATAGATAAGCAAACACGGGCTTACTCAATGAAGCGGCCTGGAAGACGGTATCTTTGGTAACAGGTTTGTTCGATTTCGTATGGACGATGCCGTGTACATCGAACCAGACCTGTTTACCGTCGCGGATTTCGGCAACGGACATGCCGGGCACATCGGCCTGCTTCATCCATTCGGGCAACAGCGAACGCAAATCATCGGTACCTGAATCATTCCCGGCGAGAAAAAGCAGCGCAAGAAACAGCATCATAAAAAATCTCCACAAGAGTCACGTTAAGAGATCTAACGTTCCGAAGCCGGGGGAGTTTATCAAAAATGACAGCAGGAGCAAGTCTCCTTCTTGGACTGCGCCGGTCGGGGCTTGTTCACGCTACTCCCGGCGTGACCGCTGTCACCGAACGCCCACTTGCCTCATTGCCACCATCTTTATGTATATCAGGATTTTAGGGAAAGCGCTGAGGTTCGCTGAGGCGGCCTGAGGTCTTCTGAGTGGCCCCTTTTAGACAGGGGGGCGATGTTGGAATGGAGCAACGGCAGAACGCTGTCATAAAGCGAAGCAAGGAGATGACGATGCGAGCTTTTTCCACCATATTTTTATGTTTCCTACTGTCGGCCGTCTTACACGGCGGCACGCAACCCTCGTACCATAAAGATCACCGCCAGGGCCTGGTGAAAATGGAATATATTCAGGCCGAAGGCAAAGCCACGGCGCAATCGCTGAGCGAAGTGCGCGCCCGAGATTATCTGAAAAACAACGCGGACCGTTATGGTTTGCCCGCGAGTCTGGACAATCTGGCTCCGGCTGAAGTTAAAGAAAGTTTGTTGGGGAAACATTATCATTATAAGCAAGCTCTCTACGGCACGCCCGTTCAAAACGCCGAGATCGTGGTTTCCCTGTCCAAGGCGAGCGGCCAGGTCTACATGGTCTACAACAATACCTACCCGGTCGACCAGGCCGCCAAGAAGGCAACCGTCGCCCAGTTGAACCAGGACGCTGCATACGACGCCGCCTGGCAACACTTGCGCGTGCACGGCGAGTTGATCGCCACGCCCAAGTCCCGTCTGGTCTATATTCCCCATGCCGACGGGTTCCGCCTTGCTTACCGCACTTACCTGGGCGTGCAGGCGCCTTTCGGACACTGGATTCACCTGATCGATGCGGTCAGCGGCGATGTCATCGAGATGCGTCGCGCCGAGGTTTCCAACAAGCCTCTGCCGAAGGACGTCACGGCCTATGACGGCCCCGTCACGAATCGCGCCGAGGCATTTGCCCGCTTCTACCAACGTCAAGCGTCCGAGCAACGCATTCAGGCCAAGACCGCCAAGGCCACCCGCGACGGCAGCGGTTTCGTTTTCGAGACCGATCCTCGCACGGCATTGAAGGACGGCAGTCTGCAGGACAACTCACCGGCTTCCGCCTTCGAGGCCGCCTATATCACCCGCCCACTGCGCGATATCACCGAGACCAACGGCACCTGGCGCCTGGAAGGACCCTGGGTGAAGATTACCAACTTCGAATCGCCCAATACGGCGCCCTCCACCACCGGCAACGGTCAGTGGACCGCCAAGCGCGGCAATAATGCCTTCAACGACGCCATGACCTACTTTCAGATCGACCAGAGCCAACGCTATCTGCAAGCCCTGGGTTTTACGGGCAACACCGGCATCCAGCAGGGCCCCATCACGGTGGATACCGACGGCGTGCAGGGCGATGACAACAGCTATTACATTCCCGACAGTAACCGCATCGCCTTCGGTCACGGCTGCGTGGACGACAGCGAGGAAAGCTTCACCATCCTGCACGAATACGGCCACGCCATCCACCTGGGTATCGCCAACTGGGTCGGCGGCGACACCGGCGCCATGGGCGAGGGCTTCGGCGACTATTGGGCCGGCTCCCATCGCTACAGTACAGCCAACGGGCAGACCTGGAACCCCGCCTGGGCCTTCCCCTGGGTTGGTCACAACAGTTGCTGGCAGGGCCGCAATATGGACAACACCGGCGCACAGTACAATCCCAACGCCAATTACCCCGCGCACGCCGTCGTAGGCGGTGTGGACGGCGACGAACTGTGGTCCACCCCGCTGTTCCAATCGCTGATCACCTTGACCGGCCAGGGCGTGCCTCGCACAGAAGTGGATCGGATCATCATCCAATCCATGTTCGGCACCGGCGCCAATATTTCCATGCGCGACCTGGCGGGCAACGTGGTCAACGTCGCGCAGCAGCTGTACCCCAACGGTCCTCACGCGGACGTGTTCACCCAGAGGTTCCAGGCCCAGAACATCCTCTCCGGTGACGGCGGCGGCACCGGCGGTGGTGGCGGTGGTGGCGGCGGCACCGGCGGCGGTGGCGGCGGCAGCACCGGCGGCGAGTTGCAGAACGGCCAGAGCGTCAGCATCAGCGGTGCGACCGACAGCGAAACCGCCTACTTCGTCACCGTACCTTCCGGCGCTTCCAACCTGGTGATCAAAACCGCGGGCGGCAGCGGCGATGTAGACCTGTACGTGAAGCTTGGCAGCGCGGCCGGTCAGAACAGTTACGATCATCGGCCCTACCTTTCCGGCAACAACGAAACCGTCACCATCAATCAGCCCTCGGCGGGTACCTACCACATCATGGTTCACGGTTACGAAGCCTACAGCGGCGTCACCCTGAGCGCCGGCTACACGGAACCGGACGGCGGCTCCGGCGGTGGCGGCGGCGGAACCGGCGGTGGCGGCGGCACCGGTGGCGGCGGCTCCGGCGATACCTTGACCAACGGCCAGGCCGTTTCGGTCAGCGGCGCGGCCGACAGTGAAACCCGCTACAGCATCAGCATTCCCAGCGGCGCAACCGATCTCACCATCCAGATCTCCGGCGGTAACGGCGATGCCGACCTGTACGTGAAACAAGGCAGCCAGGCCACGCAAAACAGCTACGATCACCGTCCCTACCTGGCCGGCAACAACGAAACCGTTACTGTTGCACAGCCCGCATCCGGCACCTGGCATGTCATGATCCACGGTTATGAGGCGTACAGCAACGTGACCCTGAAAGCAAGCTTCTCCACGGACGGCGGTTCGGGTGGAGGCGGCGGCACCGGCGGCGGTGGAGGCACCGGCGGTGGAGGCGGCACCGGCAGCGGTGGTTCCGGCGGAGGTGACGGCAGCCTGAGCAATGGTCAAAGCATCAGCATCAGCGGTACGGCCGACAGCGAAAAGTTCTACACCATCCAGGTTCCCAGCGGCGCCGGCGATCTGAACATCGAAATGGCCGGCGGTAACGGTGATGCCGACCTGTACGTGAAATTCGGCGGGCAACCCACCCAAAACAGCTACGACCACCGACCCTACCAGGCCGGTAACAACGAATCCGTTACCGTGGCCAATCCCGATGCGGGTGTCTGGCACATCATGATCCATGGATTCGAGTCCTACAACGGCGTAAGTCTGACCGCGAGCTACAGCGATAACGGCGGCGGCACCGGCGGCGGTGGCTCGGGCGGCGGCACCGGCGGCGGAAACGGCGGCGGCACGACCATCGAACTGCTCAACACCCAGTGGGTCTACAACCTCTCGGGCGCGGCCGGCAGCCAGTCCTACTTCCACTTTACACTGCCCCAGGGCGCTACCGACATGAAAGTGAAGACCCGCCAGGGCACGGGCAACGTGGATCTGTACGTGAAACGGGGCGCCATGCCCACCACCACGGACTATGACTACGCGGACACCGGCGCCGGCAACCTGGAAACCGTCCTGTTGGACAACCCGGCATCGGGTACCTGGTACGTGCTACTTCACGGCGCCCAGGCCTACAACGGCGTCAAGACCATTGCCCAGTGGACCGAAGCCGTGGGCGGCGGTGGCGGCGGAACCGGCGGAGGCGAAGGTGGCTCGGGAGGCGGCTCCGGCGGCGGTAACCAATCGCAGAGCTTCACCGGCTCGGTAGCATTCGAGCAGAGCAAGTTCCACGAGATCCAGGTGACGGGCGGCACGATCACCCTGACCCTGAACTGGAATAACGACGCCGACCTGGACCTGTACCTCATCGGTCCCGACGGTAACGAGGTCGGCCTCAGCGAGTTCGAAAAACCCGAAACCATTACCTTCGACGCAACGGGCCAACCGGGTACCTATACCATCGAGGTCTTCAACTACGAGGGCAGTACGGCAAGCTACACCTTGCAGGCAGACTGGCAATAAGTCGGACTGAAAGCAGGGGGAAACACACCCGACGGCCGGGGCCATGCGCCCCGGTCTTTTTGTTTGCCGACACCCGATAACAGAGGTCATGGCGTTCGGCCCTGCCGGCCCGCCGGGGACTCGTCATCGTCGGACGGCCCAACACATGACGATAAAAATACCGGGTACCGGCCACCTTGCCACGCACCGTGTCTGCCGTCAGGGACTTATCCTTGAGCTCATGGTAGAGGTATTCAATCACCCGGTCGTTGCTTAACTGACCTGGTGAACGATGGTAATAAGCAGCCAGGCCCTTGACTGCATTTACATACTTCTTGATTATTGAGGATGAGTAGTTGCGTAACGCCATTTTTTGAATCATCTTTTCTATCTTTGAATTTGAGAGGGCTTGCCTCTAAAGTTCAAGATGGAGGCTCATTCTCCAGCATGCATCTTGTCTAGCCGCCTAGGCGGCTGGTCCCTCGGGGATCTGTTCTGTTTTCTTCCCTTCGCGAAGCGATTAGTTCAACCTGCAAATTCCTTCGACTTTGACGACATCCTGGCGGATTACGCGGATTACGCCTTTCAGTTAACGGGAATCCCTTATTTTGCTAAACTAGTGGGGCAATCCGTCTTTCAAGGGGGAACCGATGATGCAAACCTTGCTTTTCCTATTGCCGCTTCTCACCGGATTCAACGATGTGGAAACCGGACAACCCGACGCCCTGGAAAATGCTCTTTGGCGCGGCGAACTGCGGGTTCAAGTCAACGGCCCCATGTTTACCCAGTATCTGGCGAATAACCTGAACGAGACCGGCCAGGTGGTAGGCTTCGTGAAAGAGAAGGGCTCCTTCAAGATAGACATGACCCTCATCATTCGCTTTTTACTCAATGCCGTCGGCGAGAGTTCCATGGCAGCGGCAGAAACTTTCAAGGGCGATTACATGGTCGACCGCGAAAGCCGCATTCATTTTCGCGAGGAGATCATCCTCAAAAAACAACGCACCAGTTACATGCAAGATGTTCATATTTCGGAAACCTACATTACCAAGATTCCCTTCGACCGCGAGCGCGATTACAGTCAGGAAGATTTCCGCTTCGGCAACCTGCGCTTTTTACCCTCCGGCCGAATGGACAACAAAGGTCAGGTCCAAATTCTGGCCGACCTGAGGATTCCGGTTACCGGCGCCGGCGAGCGGGTCTACACTCGCGAACGGCAGCCGGAGAGCGATAAAGACCCCAATGAGCGCACCGTGGCCGAGGTCAAGAAAACCGTCATGATCCCCGTGGTCTTCGAGGTCAATATCAACCACCGTAAGGACCCGGTCAGCGGCACCTTCCCCGTCACGGTAGACATCACCACGCCCTTCCCTTCCGAGGATGAAGAAGACGCCCAAAAGCGCACCTTCCGCCCCAAGTTAACGGCGCAGGGCAGCTATTCCATGTCGCCGCTCTTCGACAAGAAGAAGAAAAAGAAACGCAAGAGATAGGAAGCAGCCATGCGGCCCGTCCTGACTTCCAAGCAGATGGCGGCATCCGACCGCTACACCATCGACCAACTGGGGGTTCCCGGTCTCGAACTGATGGAGCGCGCGGCAACCGGCTGCTTCCAAGTGCTGCGCGATCTGTTGACCCAAGAGGACATCGTAGCCGTAATGGTCGGCGCGGGCAACAACGGCGGTGACGGTCTGGCCGTGGCGCGGCTTCTCATACAAGCCGGTTTCCAGGTAGAAACCTTCCTGGCTTTTCCCCAAAGACCCTTCAAGGGCGACGCTGCCGTCAACGAGGCGCGGTTGCGGGACATGGGCGCCGTGATCCACGCGGCCGATGTGAGCCGGCCTATCCCCGAGCGTTTCACCTGTATCGTGGACGCGCTTTTCGGCACCGGTTTGGATCGACCTTTGACCGGCGACCCGGCCGCCCTGGTTCGCCGCATCAACGAACACCGGGCGTCGGTGCTGGCCGTGGATATGCCGTCCGGCCTCTCGGGTTCTCGGGCGGATATCATCGGTGAAACGGTCCTTGCCCATATCACGGTCACCTTCCAGGCCGCAAAGATCGCGCACGCCCTCACACCCGCCGCGGCTTACTGCGGCAAGTTGGTGGTGCATCCCATCGGCATCCAATTGGACCCGGAGATCCGCAACCCGCCCCAACTCATGGAAGCGGACGATTTCAAGCTGCCTCCGCGCCTGCCGCACGCGCACAAGGGCTCCTTCGGCACCCTGGGCATCATCGGCGGCTTTCGCGGTATGGAGGGCGCCGCCAATCTGGCCGCCGTGGCCGGCCTGCGTTTCGGGGCGGGAAAGGTGCGGGTGCTGACCGACGCGCCGGGGGGACGCTTCCGCCACGACTCGGTCATGGTCGATCATATCGATCACTACCGCGACGAGTTCAGCGCACTGGTCATCGGGCCCGGCCTTTCACGCCGTCAGGAGGTGTCCGACGCCGTCAACCATATACGCCGCGAGCATATTCCGGTGATTTGGGATGCGGACGGACTCTACTACCTGGCCGATCACCCGGATACCGTCTTGGGTAAAGAAAGCATCCTCACGCCGCATCCGGGCGAGGCGGGCATGCTGCTGGGCCTCTCTGCTCGCGAGGTCCAAAAGGATCGCCTGACGGCCCTGAACGCCTTGGGCGAACGGTTCCCCGAAAGCTGGATTCTCCTCAAGGGTTACCGGACCCTGATCCGTTCTCCCGGGGGAACCTGGTTCAGCTGCGCAACCGGCAACCCGGCTCTGGCCACGGCGGGCAGCGGCGACGTCCTCAGCGGTATGATCGGCGCCTTGCTTGCCTGCGGTACGGCGCCCGGTGAGGCGGTTCGCCAGGCCTGTATCCGTCACGGCATGGCCGCGGACCGGTGGGTGTCGCGCCACGCGGTGTACAGCATGCTGGCCGAAGATATTATCGACGATCTGAAAGATTAACGGCCGCACACCACGTACACTCTTTGAAAAGACCCGTGAGGAGGAGCCAATGCGCGGCCTGATCATGATTACCTTTCTAAGCTTTACCATCTGCCTTGCGGGCGATCCGCCGGAAGAAAGCAAAACCATCGTGGCCAACAGCTGGGAACAGGTGAGCGAAGACAAGGCCCCGCTATGGCGCCTGGCCGTACCGTCGGGTTGGTTGGTCAAAGCGGGCGAGGACAGCGGCGCCCCGGCCGGTCAATTACTCTTCGTTCCCGACCGCGAATACGCCTGGCGACGCCAACCCGAGGCAAGCTGGGAACAATTGAAGATAGAGGGCGGAAACCTGATGCGCATGCGCGTCCCGCGCGGCTGGATCGTGCGAAGCCAGGACCCTCCGCAAAACGGACCCGGCACCCTGGCTTTCGTGCCGGACCGCCGCCTGGCCTGGCAGCCCAAAAGCGCTCAGTAGCCTCGACATGGTCTCGAAGAAGGTAGACATGTGGGTCGCTTTCGCATGAAAAAGGCCGGAAGCTTGCGCTTGCCGGCCTTCGATCCTTCCGTTTTCTTTTGCCTACATTGAAGCCAGGCGGTCTCCCAGGCGTTGTTGGGGCAGCTCGTTGGGCACCGCGAATTCCGCGTCGATGGCATTGAAGCGGACCAGGGGCTGATAATGGTAGCGCTCGTTATCCGGGTTGATGGGATCGAAGACCATCCCCTTGTACTCGATCCAAGCGTGGCCGTCGCGCACCTTTTCTCCGTTTGACCGGGTGAAACGCGTGAAGCCGATGACGATCTTGGTTTCCACGCCCAGGTAATCGGCCACGGTGTGGAACAGGATGGCGAAGTCCTCACAGTCGCCCTCGCCCACCAGAATGGTCTCGATCGGCGTCTGCCAGTAATCGGTGCCGTAGGTGTCGATACTGGCGACCACGATTTTGTTGATCCATTTCATGATGCGTTGCATCTTCTTGCCGTCACTCATTTTGGAACGGCGTAGTTTCAACAGCGACTTGGGCAGTTCGCGCTCCAGTTTGTCGAAGGTAATCACCTCGCGCCGGTCGGCCCAGGCCCCACCCTCACGAAAGTTGAAGCCTATAGCAGCCACCGGAATCTTTTGGTGAACGACCAGATCGAACAGTTGGTCCAGGTTCGGCATCCCAAGGTTGACGTCCAACTTACCATCCATGCGGTCGGCCATGCCGAGGAAGGTAACCAGGGTCAGAGTGTCCGTCTCTCCGCCGGCCAGGATGGCTTGAACCATTTCCTTGTTGCGCGCCTGGTAGAGGGTGCGAACATGGGAGGCGATGCGAGCTTCGTCATAATGCGGAATCTCCCGGCGGTTCACCAGCGTTTGGACATCGACCGCCCGCATGGGCGTTGCGGAGTCGCGCTCGTTGAGGAAGAGCAAGGTGTTGACCATCTCGCTCCGAGATTTCCAATTGACCCGGGTAATGACCTCGAGGTTTCGGCGTTGCGGTATTTCGAGTTTCTGAGAGGCGTAAAGCGATGTGTAAATATCCCATACCAGTTTGCGGGCATCGCCCGGCTGATACAGGGTGCGCTCTCCTCCGGCAACGAACGGGCCGGCGAAGAAGCAGAAAACGACGACACTGGTCAGTTTGCGCATCTTGCACCTCTCAGAAGTCAGTTTATGGAGGCTGATCCCTCGTGATGAAAAAGTATCTCAAGAGGGGAATTCCTCGTGTTGTAAAAAACTCTTCGGAAGTTAGTTGGAATAACTTGAGGTGAGTCTTTTCACAATCTCGGTAACCCTTATCGGTGCTAAGGTTCGCACGTTAGTGCCACCTGAACACTTTTTCAACAGGCTCCTGAAATTACCCCGAGACACCATCCTGAGGTTACTTGCGTAAACAATCGTCCAGCCGTGCTTATTCCAAGGACCTTCCCGTCAGCGGCGAATTTGTTCGAGCAGGGTGTCGATGACCTTGTTCGCCGACAGTTCCGCCTTTTCATTCGCCTTGATTTGAGAGTACTCGAATTCGTCGTAGGTATCCTTCCCCAATTTGCGTCGACCCTTGGGGAAATAACACTGGTAGGTGATGCCTACCTTGTAGACACTCGCGCGGCGACCGCCCCCGTCGACCACGCGTTCCCCAAGTTCCTCGGCTTTCACCAGCAGCAGCACATCGCCGCCCGCGGCCACGACGAAATCACCCAGGCCGGCAAGGTCGGGTCGTGAGCCCCTGTAGCGTTCGGGCGGGGTGTCGAGGTCGGTATCCATGACGGTCAGGCCCTCGTCTTCCAGCAGCTTGGACAGGTGCCGGTTCAAGGGTTTGGTCATCATGGGATGGCCCGTCACCCAGACATACATCTTGGGTGATTTCGGCACAACGGCGTTTTCGACAGCGGTTGTCGCGGGTCCGCCGTCGCTTCTGAGAGCATCCGAGTCCACGGTTTCCGAATAGGATTCCCTCTCGGCGGTAAAGCCCTTGTCGCTCGCCCTCTTTCCTGCATGATCGGCCGCGGACCGGTCACCGGTTTTCCCAATTTTGTCACGGTTGTTTTCAACACCGGCTGTTGACTCGCCGACTGCATCGGTTTGGTTGGTCACGGCACGATCATCCCCGGCATGGTATGCGGTTCGACCATCCTCTTGACCCGCAACCCTGGTTTGACCGTCGTTGTCCGAACCGGCAACAGTTGAGGTCCTGTCGGTGGAATGTGTTTCACCGGTATCGGCCGCGTGACCGTCGCCGGCTGAAAGACTGTCACGGGTATCGGTGTGTTCTTCCGCCCCCTTGCCGTCAGCTCGAGCTTTGCCCTGGTATTCGTCGATTCGGGTATCGCCGGCGGTTTCGTCCACGGTCGAACCGTCCGGTCGCATGAGGAACCAGGCGCCGACCAGCATAATGAGTGCGACCAGGGCGAGGATGCCCAGGACCGGGGCAAGTCTCATGGTTTTCGGCGGACGCTGTACTCGCGGCGGCGATGCGTGGAAAGCCGGCGGAGTATTACCCACGGGCGGAGGCGGCGCACTTCCGGCCGGTGCGGGTTGGGGAGGCGGAGGCGGCGCGGGAGCCGAGGTAGGTTCGCTCGAGGGCCCGGCGGCTTGCGGGATGGGCGGCGGTGTGCCGTCACTGACGGTGGGCGCCGAATCGCGGTCGGAGGCGAGGGGCGGTGCGGCCGGGGTGGGCGAGGTGATCAATTCGGTAGGCGCTTCGCTTGTCGTATGCGCTTCCATGACCCTGGTGGGCGCAAGATTGTCCTCGGGCTCCGCGTCGTCAACGGCCAGGCCGACCAGGGACGAGATAGGATTGCCGGTCAGGTAGGCATTCAAGGCCTCGGCCAACTCGTGACAACTCTGGTAGCGCTCATCCGGGTTCTTCTCGATCATCTTGTTCAGGATGAGATGGGTGTCTACATCCACATCCGCGTTCAGCGAACGTACATCGGGAATGGGCGATTCCACCACTTCGCGCAACATGGCCAGGGGACTGTCGGAACGGAACGGGACCGAGCCGGTCAGCATTTCGAAGTAGACAATGCCCAACGAAAAGATATCGGAACGATGATCCATGGGTTTGCCCAGGCAGACCTCGGGCGACAGGTAACCCGGCGTGCCCAGGAATTGACCCGTAGCGGTCAGCTTTTGCTCGGTGTCCTGCACATGGGCAATGCCGAAATCGGCAATTTTGACCACGCCCCGGCGGTCGATCATGATGTTGCCCGGTTTGATATCGCGATGTACGATCCCGGCGTCGTGGGCTACCGCCAAACCGCCGGCGGCCTGGAAAAGAATTTGCGCGGCCACCTTGGGAGCCACCCGTTTTTCTCGACGAATCCTGTCGTTCAGCGTTTCCCCGTCCACATATTCCATGACGAAATAGTATTGGCCTTCCTCCTGGCCGAAGAAATAGATCTGCGTGATATTGGGATGGTTCAACCGGGCCGCGCTCTGCGCTTCGCGTTTGAAGCGGGCGATCAGGCTTGCATCATCGGCCACCTGTCGACCCAAGACCTTTAAGGCAACATAGCGGTTGAGCGACTGCTCGTGGGCCTTGTAAACCACACCCATGCCGCCGCGTCCCAGCTCACTGACAATTTCGTAATGCCCGAACTGCTTCTTCATGGTACTACCTCGATAACGGCCCTAGTCCTACTAAGTATTGTACCGCGTTCGACAGACTTTTTGTTGCCGAGGATTGATCATTTCCGGGATTTCGAACAGGCGTGCGCCATGGCGCATTTTCCGACCTTTCTCATCCGGGGGCGCCGGCGCCCGCGGGCTGTTTGGCGGGTCGCTTGTACTGCCGGCGAAATCGGTCCATTAAGTAGATAGGCCGATGTCTCAATTCTTCCGCACTCCACTGCCAATCGTGACTGCGGAGAACCGGGCTCAGGTTGGGGGGGTTCTGATTGCCCAACCAGTTCATGTAGTCGAAACCCATGGCCCAATCGGGGAAATAGCGACGACTCACCTCACCTTCATCCAAGATGAACAGGTCATGGTGACGCCTGTCCCGAGCGATGCGATCGTAGAGATCCAAAACCTTATGCCGCGACCCCTCCAACAATTGCATGAAATAACCGTCAGAAGCCAACAACATGCCGGTAATGTCCAAGGCGGCGTTACGCTCCCTGCATTCCAACAGGAGGTGGACGTAGTCGTTGTCATTAAACAATCCGCTGGGAGTGCTGATATAAAGTAGGTAATACATGGCCTGTCACCGGTGTTCTATCATTCGTCCTTTCGCCTGAACTGTTCACGGAACTGGTTGAGCAGGTAGATGGGCCGGTGCTTCAATTCTTCTTCAGTCCAATTCCACTCGGGGCTTTTGAGGACCGGACTCAAACCGGATGGATTGCGGTTACCCAGCCAGTTCATATAGTCGAAACCCATGGCCCAGTCGGAAAAATAGCGCCGATCGGCTTCTCCCTCGTCCATGATGAACAAGTCGAAATGGCGTTTGTCCTTTGCGATGTGCTTGTACAGCTGCCGAACCTTGTCCTTGGGACCCTCCAGCAATTGCATAAAATAGGCGTCGGTAGCCAACAACATGCCGGTAATCCCATACTTAACATTCTTCTCATGTGCATTGAGCAGGATCTGGATATAATCGCCGTCATCCAATAAGCCGTTGGGTTTACTGAGATAGAGCAAATAGTACACTATCAGCCTCCTTCCTGGCTTGATCGATTAAGAACGGCATGGCTCACCTCGAATTCGGGGCGTTCCGGGAGGACTGAACATGGTCGAAAACATACAGCATAAATAAATGACGTTGCTTATTCTACCACCATGCCTTGAACCGATGCAATCTCAAGTAATTCAAGAACGCGTGGATTGAGTCAGGCCTGAGTTTTTAAGGAGTTCATCTTGTCGATGACAAAGGTTCGACACGTTTCAGGTTTTCGAAACGGATCTCTCCAAAGGTATGGATAACCACATAACTTGTTTGAGAAAATAAGCTTACCAACCTGACACACTTGTACCGAACGGAAAAGCGATAGCAACAATTGGAAGTTTTGACGGCCTTGCGACCGGAAATTGTCCATCGGTGGACATTTTTCTTTGAGATTTTCGATTCTTCCTATATCCTAAGGACCACGGTTACTACGTCCTTGTAATGATTTTGTTATGAATGGATGGTACTTCCATGGAACTTTCACTGTTTGACGGTATCACTTTTGTCCTCTTCCTTTTGGCCGTGATCGGCATTTCGCTTTATGCTTCCCGGCGTGAAAAAGATTCCGGCGACTACTTCCTCGCCGGTCGCAACTTGACCTGGTGGCTGATCGGCTTTTCGCTGATCGCCTCCAACATCTCCACGGAGCACTTCGTGGGCATGGCCGGTTCCGGCTTCGGCAGCGTGGGCCTGGCTATCGCCAGCTATGAATGGATCGCCGCGATTACCCTGGTGATCATCGGGCTTTACCTGTTGCCGCTTTACCTGCGGCTGGGTATCTACACCATGCCCGAGTTTTTGGAACATCGCTACGGCCCCATGGCGCGCCGTATCATGGCCATATTCATGATGGTTGCCTATGTGGGCGTGGCCATCGCGGCGGTGCTTTACTCCGGCGCCCTGGGCCTGAAATCAATCTTCGACCTGGACATGACCGTCGGCATCTGGCTGATCGGCATCCTGGCCGGTGTCTACACCATCTACGGTGGTTTGAAGGCCGTTGTCTGGTCTGACTTGTTACAGGGTTCCGCCTTGTTGATCGGCGGGCTGATCGTCACGGTCATCGGCCTGGGCGAAGTGGGCGGACTGAGCAACTTCATGGAGACCAACGCCGACAAGATGCACGTCATCCTGCCCGCGGACGATCCCACTCTTCCATGGACCGCCCTGCTGTTCGCCATCTGGATTCCCAACTTCTTCTACTGGGGTTTCAACCAGTTCATCACCCAGCGCACCCTGGGCGCCAAGTCTCTGGCCCATGGTCAGAACGGTATCATTCTGGCCGCCGCGCTCAAGCTGGTGATTCCCTTCATCATCGTGTTCCCCGGCATCATGGCCTTCCAACTCTACGGCGACCAGATCACCAACGGCGACGAGGCCTACCCGGTACTCATCACCAACCTGCTGCCCGCCGGCTTGCGCGGGGTCATGTTCGCCGCCTTGTTCGGCGCCGTCATGAGCAGCCTGGATTCCATGCTGAACTCGGCCTCCACCATCTTCACCATGGACATCTACAAGGAACTCATCAACCCGGAAGCGGATGAACATACCACCCTACGCATGGGTCGTATCGCCACCGCCGCGTTGGTGGTATTGGGCTGCCTGTTGGCGCCGCTGCCCGCTCGGTTCGAGGGCGTATTCACATACATCCAGATGGTGTGGGGTTTCATCTCTCCCGGAATCGTGGTTGTCTTTGTGTTGGGTCTGATCCTGCGGCGCGCTCCCGAAGCGGCGGCGGTGACCGGCATGTGCGGCAGCGTGGTGATTTACGGCCTGCTGCTGTGGTTGCTGCCGAATGTGGCCTTCCTGAACCATATGGCCATTACCTTTTTCATCCTGGCGGTCCTGATGGTGATCATCACCCTGGTCAAGCCGCTTGAAAAGCCGGTGGTCTTCGAGGTGAAAACCGACATCGACATTCAACCCAGTCCGTTTGCAAAATCCGGCGGCATCGTGGTGATACTCGCGACGATCGCCCTGTATATTTACTTCTGGTAAGGTAGGTGTTAAGGACCTGCCTCACGGAAGCGGCGGGCCCACACCGAGTCCAAGCCTGAAACAAGAAATTCAGTCGTTACGGAGAGGAGAAGCGATGGTCTTCTCCTCTCCGTGTTCCCGGCTGATTTCTCATTGGCCGGGTTTGGAGATTGTTCGGGGCTACCTTTCGCTGTAGATCAGCTTTCATGGGAGCAAGGAACATGCGGTTCCCCAAAAGTCTTGCCCAGGTTCATTGGCAGGCGCCGGATCATTGTTCTACCGTCGAGACCATCGACATGCATACCGAGGGCGAACCCCTGCGTATCTACCTGTTCCCTCAATTGGCCGGCGATACCATCCTGGCCCGGCGGCGCGAT
>JAAUYB010072514.1_pt1 | contig 23447 bp, 14 predicted proteins | sample 7278071 | NCBI WGS metagenome assembly JAAUYB01 (sample SAMN14350121, study PRJNA611818) | marine sediment metagenome | isolation source: surface marine sediment (1.8m) | place: French Polynesia: Moorea | collected 2018-08 | reverse complement strand
CGTACGTTCGGCGGGCATGTGCTTGTCCTTGTCCTTGTCCTTGCAGATGCTGGAGACGGTCTCTCCCAATGCAATCCGTTCACAAATTTCAGCCGCAACCGCTTCGCTGTAAAGGCACCGCGGAGAGCGATGCGATCCGGGTCGAGGCGCATCGCGACAACCCGGAGAAACTGGGGCTGGTTCTGCAAGGCGCGGATGAACACTTTGCGCCGACGCATTGGTTCTTTGGCAAGCTTTCCAGCCTGGTCAGCGCGCCGACGGCCGATCTGCGGCAGCTGCCCGCGCCCCTGGCGGGATCAACCCGCAATACGGCCTGACCAATCACCGAGCTGAACAGATCAAGACCATGTAGCTTGCAAACGGCTGCACCGAACTGCGCGCCGAGACCGGCCCCGACTACGGGCGCATCTAGGACCGCGAACTGGTCTCGGCGGTACAGCGCATCGCGGGTAGGGGAGAGCGTTCATGTGTGTTAATACATCGTCATGCAAATGACCGTTGATACCGGCCAAAACGACAGTGCCGCTCTGAACAAAGCGCTTCAGGGCATGCTGTCATCCTGCCCCAAGATGTGTATTGCTGGCCAACAGGTTGGCGGCGGCGGAGATAGGCTGTCCATTGCGCTGACAAGCGCCGGGGGCCAATCGTTCGAATCGCAATCCGCGGATTCGGAGCAGATTACTTGGGCGGCGCAAAGCGCCGATGCTGCATTCGGTTCTTGGGCGGGGCTGAGCGTCAGCGACCGAGCAAAGGTCATGCGCAAAATGGCCGACAGCATAGCCGAATTCACCGATGACATTGCCGTTCTGCAAACCCATGAATCAGCAACCCCCATTCGGCAAAGCCGGGATTCGGTGCGATACGCCGCGCAGTACCTTTCAGATTTGTCCGATCTGGCGGAAGAATTGTCTGACACTGACGAAGTCGCTCCCGGAGTTGTCGTGCGCCACGACCCGATTGGCCCGGTCGCGGTTGTCTCAAGCTGGAACCAGGGATTCTTCAATATCGTGCAGGCTGCCGGCAATGCGTTGCTGTCAGGCAACCCTGTTGTAATAAAACCGTCCGAGCGCGCACCCTTCACCGCGCAGGCCTTTGCCGAGCTCGCCGGCGAGGCCGGCTTGCCCCCAGGTGTCGTGAATATGGTTACGGGATCGGCAAGAACAGCCCAAGTGCTTGCTGAAAACCCTCTGATCACCGGCATCCATCTGACCGGAGGGACAGAAGCCGGGCAAGTGCTTGGCGAGATCGCTCACCGCAGCCACATGCCCGCGAATATGGAGCTGGGCGGAAAATCGGCGCTCATCGTTCTTGAAGATGCGGATTTGGGTGCGGCGGCGGCACAGGCGACGATGGGAATTGCCATGCTGTCCGGGCAAGCGTGTGCCGCGCCGACACGCATTTTCGTTCACAACAGCGTCCGACGTCGGTTTGAACGGCTATATCGCGGCTTTTTGCGCCGGATCACGCTAGGAGATCCGTTTCTCGCGGAAACGGATATGGGTCCGCTGATCAGCGTCGAAGCTCGGCGACGCATCATGCTCACCGTTCACGCGGAGCTGTCTAAGGGTGCGTCACTGCTCGATCCGTCGATGGAACAACCGCTAGAGACCGGCGACGCATGGCTAAGGCCAATTGTGCTTTCGGACCCACCCGTTACTTCGGAGGTAGCCCGGGTCGAGTTGTTTGGCCCGGTACAATGCTTGTGGGGATACGATACAGTGCGCGAGGCGATCGAACAGGCCAACGATTCCGATTATGCACTTGCGGCCTATGTGCAAGGCGGATGTCCTGACCGCACCCAGAGCGTGGCCGAAAAGCTGTCGGTAGGATCGGTTTGGATCAACGGGGTGCGCCCGTTGTCGGCTAGAATGCCATTCGGTGGCGTCGGCGCAAGTGGTAGCGGCAGGTTGGGTGGCGTCGAAGGATTGCGGAAATTCACTCGCACCAAAGCGTATTGCCGGGGCACACAGGCATGAAGACAGGAGATCTTTCGTGCATGGTCCGCAAGGTCTCATCTGATTTGGCCAAAGCGCAAGGCCAACGCGAGGCGCTTCGGCAGGCCACAAAACCGATTAAGGACGCCGGTTTTTTTGACCTTACGCTTGCCCGGAAACACGGAGGCGAAAACGCACAGCCCTCCGATGTAACAAAAGCCGTTGCCAAGATAGCGCGTATTGACGGGTCCGTCGGATTCCTGGTTTCGCAGGCTTTGCTTGGGCACATTATGACGGCTGGGTTCCCGGAAGGCACCTTGTCAGAGCTTCACCGGGACGAACCCGCGCGGATTGCCGGCGTGTTTGCGCCTAAGGGACGCGCCGCCAGAACAGAAAAGGGCTGGACGGTGTCCGGCACTTGGCCACTGGCAACCGGTGCAATCATGTCGGACTGGGTCTACCTTCAGTGCTTGGCCACCGATGGGCGCCGGGTCATCGCTGATGCGTCAGGGCGTCCGATATCGGTGCTTACGGTGATCCCGACGGAACACCTGCATATCAACCAGAATTGGCGGGCCCCGGGACTTCAACTGACAGCATCCGATGAAGTCACAGCAACCCGTGTGGACGTCCCGGGCGCGTTTGCAGGAACTTTGCAGCCGTTAGGCAAGGACGAAGCGCAGGGTATCCCGGTTGTTCCGTTTGACGCGTCCGGTTTCTCTGGACTGACGATCGCGGCTGTGGGCGTCGGGCTGGCGCATGCCTTGACGGACGAACTGACGGCATTGGGTGTTGCAGGTCGGCGGGCAACTTTCTCTCGGTCACCGATGCCGGAGGCCCCTCTGCCCCAGGCCGATTTGGGGCGCGCGGTCATGCTGGCCGAAGCGGCCGACGCGCTCTTGCAGAAGAGTGCCGAAGGTGTCTTTGGCACCACAAAAGTCGGGCGGGCAAAAACTCAGGCCAGTTGTGCCGCCGTCGTCGATCTGTGCAACCAGTCGGCGGAACTGATCTTTGCCTGCGCCGGCAAAGTCGGGCTTGACCGGCATTCCGCCATCTGGAAGCACTACGCAGACCTGCGCACCTTGTCGCTGCATGCGTGGTGTTCGAAAGAGCGCATTGCGCCGCTCGGGGCTGTGTTGATGGGCGGGACGGTTGATCCGATGATCTTGCCGGACAAGCAAACGTGACGTCTTAAGCCTCGATCAAGGTCACGATGAACTCCGGCGACACGAACAGGTGACCCGACAAGCGGTCGGTATCCACTTTGTCACGCAGCCATGGAGAAAGGAAAGCCGAAAAGGTACCGTCCCCAACCCTTGGTTCGATATGCGCGTGTTCAAAGCCGAAGAACTCTTGCACGACAGGATACAGCGCCTTGAACACGCATTCCTTCGCCGAGAACCAAATACGATCCGTCTGTCCGGATTGCCGCTGCGCTGCCTGTTCGTCTGGCGACAGAACTCGTGGGGCAACTCCACGCGGTAAAACGGCATTGGGTTCGGCGTCGGAGCCCAGCCATTGCGCCCGCGATGACAGGCTGGCAACGGCGAGGCAAAGTCCATCGCAATGGGTGATCGTGCCGGTGTATCCCGTCGGCCAGATCGGGCGGCGGTCGGGGCCGATACCGACGATGCCCGTAGACGCCCCAAGCGCAGCCAGCGCCGCATTCGCGCAGTCGCGGCCTGCGGTGAATTCGGCGCGCCTTTTGGGATGACATCCTTTCACATATGTCGCCTCTTCCGGGACAAGGTGCGGTGTGCAATCGAAATCGCGACGCGCGGCCCAACGTGCGCCCTGTCTCAAGCGCTCTGTCAAGAATTCGGCAAGCACATCCCTCGAGTTGCTTGAACTGTCGTCCCGAAATGCCATAGTCCGATCTACTTCCGCTGGTTGAAATTGGTGACAGCCTTGGACGATAAAGCCTTTTCGACGCGCATATGGCAAAGCTGTCTGGCCACCCAGGAATTGCTGTGCATTTATATCGGACTGAAACTCGGTCTTTACGATACCTTGAGTCAACAGGCGTTGACAGCCGAGGAATTGGCGACCCAATTGCAACTCGACCAGCGCTATCTGTCCGAATGGTTGGCGCAGCAGGTGACTGCGGGAATTCTGGTTTCGGACGAGCAAAACCGGTGTTTTCTGCCCGATGCGCATGCCGAAGCACTGGCGCGTTCCGATACAGCACTGTCCCGGATTGCCGGCATATTGCCCATTGGGGGTGTTGCCGCCGCCCTTCCCCAATTGTTGGCGGCTTACCGCGACGGGCGTGGTGTGCCGGACAGCGCGTTTGGCGAAGACTGGGAATGCGGACATGCCGGTGCAAACCTGCACTTCTTTCAGTCACGACTGACGGCGGCGTTGCGCGACAAATTGCCGGATATCTATTTGCGACTGCTGGATGAGGGCGGACACATCGTGGATCTGGGATGCGGGACCGGTGGCGCGTCCCTGGCCTTTGCCAGGTCTTTTCCCCGTGCGCATGTAACCGGCGTCGACGTCGCCGAGCATGGCTTGCGGGCACTTGAGCGAGACGCCGCCGAAATGGGCCTTGCCGCGCGGATAGACACGCAGCACAGCCTGAACGCGCTTAAGAGCCCGGTGACACTGATCGTGCTGATCGACACGCTGCATGAAGTCGGACGACCGATTGAACTTCTGTCCGCGTGCAAGGATTTGCTGGATGCCGACGGCTGCATCGTGGTGATCGATGCGCTGGTTGCGGACACCGCGCAAAGTCCGGGCGATGAGGTTGAACGTTTCCAGGCAACCACAAGTGTGCTGCATTGCCTTCCTGCGGCGCGCGCCTTTGAAAGCAGCGACCCAACGGGCACCATGCTCAGGCGCCCATTGATGAAAGACATCGCGAGCCAGGCCGGTCTTCGCATCACAATGTCGAGCGATCTCGATGACCGTTTTCACCGCCTCTACAGGTTGGAATGCGCGCCTCAGGACCTCGAAATAACATCTTAACAAACCTGCTCTTAATGTAGTATTGTGGTTGAAAGGTCTTTGTTCGAAGGCACTTGGATTATGGAGCTGACAGGTGCTCATCCCTTATCTGATTGTCAGGGACGCCAAAGCCGCTCTTGACTTCTACTGCCAGGCATTTGGCGCCGAAATCTCATTTGAGCCGGTGATCGACGACCAGAATCGCGTCGGGCACAGCGAAATCACGTTGCCGGACGGTCAGAAGGTGATGCTGGCCGATGAACACCCAGAACACCAAATTCTGGCTCCGTCCGCAGGTGGTCCAGAGCAGATGTTCGTCTTTCAAACCAGCGATCTGAACGCGATTGCCGGGAGTTTGGAGGCAAAGGGAGCACAAGTGATCTCTGCTGTTGGCGATGACGGTCATGGCGGTCGCGCCGGTCGTTTCCGAGATCCGTTCGGTTATGTTTGGATCGTTTCGGACGGCGCGTGAAGGCAGGCAAGACAAAGGACAGTCAAATGACCCGATCGGGCGGAACACTCAGCGTCGGCTTCACCCCTTTTCCCCCCGATTATGAACAAAGATATCGCGACCGTGGCTACTGGACCGGGCAAAGCCTCGGGCATGTCAGCACCGAATGGGCAACCAAGACACCCCGGGCAACTGCCATCGTGACGGTTGACGGTGAAACGATCAGCTTTGCCGATTTGGAAATTGCGGTTGCACGGCGGACGGCGGGACTGGCCGCTTATAATTGCGGACACGGTGACCGCGTCGTTCTGCACTTACCGAATTCACCGGAAATCATAATCACGCTTCTGGCGCTTTTCAGATTGGGCACCGTTCCGGTTCTGGCGTTGCCACCGCATCGGTCCAGCGATATTGCATATTTCTGCAATGCCATCGGCGCATCTGTCTACATCACCACCGACACGCATGGCGGTTACGATCATCGCGAAATCGCGCGCCGGATCACCAGTGATCTGGACGACCCTCCGCTGGTCCTGATCGACGGGGACGCCGGCGAGTTTGCTCGCCTCGACGCAAACGACGCCGCCAAGCCGGTGCAAAACAGCCCCGGCGCGGGTCCTGAGATCGCGTTCTTCTTATTGTCCGGGGGCACCACAGGACGGCCCAAGTTGATACCACGCACCCACGATGATTATGGCTATCAAATCCGCGCGACGGCAAAAGCCATGGAGTTCGGAGCCGGGGAAACCTATCTCGCGGCTCTTTCGGTGGCGCACAACGCCGCGCTTGGCTGTCCGGGTATGCTCGGGGCTTTGGCGGCAGGCGGATGCGTTGCCCTGCTGCCGGCGCCGGCGCCCGATTTGGCGTTTGAGATGTTTCAACGCACCGATGCCAAACTGACGACGCTCATGCCGCAGATCCTCGCCGTATGGGCCGACGCCAGCGAGGCGTTCGACATCGACATGAGCGGCTTGACCGTCGAGGTTGGCGGCGCTCGGCTTGATCCGGGCCTCTATGACGCAGTTCAATCGACGCTGGGATGCCGCATCAGCCACTGGTTTGGTATGTCCGAAGGGTTTTTGGCCTTTACGCGCCTGAACGACCCTGCGGAACGGGCAAGGCGTTCGCAAGGCAAGCCGCTGTCGCCCGATGACGAGTGGAAAATCGTGGATGATTCCGGCCAGCTTGTTGCGCCGGGGGAATTCGGCGAGCTTCTGGTGCGCGGCCCCACGACTATCCGGGGATATTTCAACGCGGCCGATGAAAATGCTCGATCCTTCACGCCAGACGGGTTCTTGCGGACAAAGGACCGCGCCCGGTTCAACGGATACGGCGATCTCGAAGTGTCCGGACGCCTTGACGAAAGGGTCAATCGCGCTGGCGAAAAGGTATCGCCGGATGAAGTCGAAGAACACCTCATGCTGCACCCGGACATCAAAGACGTTTGTGTACTGGCGCTGCCGGACGCAGTTCTGGGGGAACGGACGCTGGCGGTTTTGCGCAGCACCTCCAACACTGTGGACCGCCAGGCGGTATGTCGCTTTCTCACGGACATCGGTCTGGCGGAGTTTAAACACCCGGATCAGGTGGAACGCATGGATGAACTGCCCAAGACCAAGATCGGCAAGACGGACCGCGCGGCGCTTCGCCGGACTTTCGGCGCTATAGGCATGGTGTGATGGAGGAACCGCTCAGGGTTCTGGCGCGGCTTGCAGGGGGCCTGCTGGGCACGTCTGCCGAAAAGCTCGATCCCGACACGGAGCTTGTTGCCCTGGGGTTGGACTCCCTGCGTGTTCTGAAACTCGCGGCGGCGTATCGCGCGGAGGGGTTCGAGGCGCCGTTCAAGGTTTTGATGGAACGCCCGACCCTGGCCGCCTGGGCACGGGCGTCAAGCCGAACCACGATACCGGGTCGAAAACCCGCCAAACCGCCGCCGGAGGCATTCCCTTTGCGGGACATGCAAAGGGCGTACTTTGCAGCCCGGCAAGGCTTGGGTGCCTATGCGTCGGGGGCGCATCACTATTTCGAGTTCGAAAGCGACGTTGATCCGGGCCGGTTGTCGCGGGCAGTAGATGCCGTGATCGACCGGCATGCCGCCTTGCGGCTGATGATTAGAAGCAACGGGACGCAACGAATTCTGCCGCAATCGCCCGTAGCATTGAAGCGGATCGACCTGCAGCGCATGAGCGAGGTTGAGCGCCAGCTCAGACTCGATCAATTGCGCAAAGAGGGCAACTCGGACCCACTGGCACCAGAACGGGGCGAAACAATCGCCGTCACAATTGTGCAGCTTGGCCGGGGACGTGTCCGTGTTTTGCTGAAAGTCGATATGATTGCGTGCGATGCTGCTGGCTTCCGTGTGCTGCTCAAGGATCTCGCGGCCGCATACAAGGACCCCAACTGCCTACCCCGCCAAGGCGATCAGGATTTCGCCCGGCATGCAGCCCTAGAAGCGCAAGAGGTGGATACCGACCTGGTCAAGCGTTGGCTTGACCGGCTTGACGACATCGCACTCGCGCCCACACTGCCGCACCGGCCTGCTCCAGGCACCGCGCAACCCATGTTCCGGCGGATGTCTTGCCTGGACACTGGCGTAGTCACAAAACTTAAGCGGGTATGCGCAGAACATGGTCTGACTCCGACCAGCGTTCTGGCCGCAATCTACGGACGGGTTTTGCAGTCTTTCAGCTTGCAGAGCCGCTTTGTGATTACTGTGCCGGTCATCGGTCAGATGACCCGTCTGGAATCCGAGCTTACGCCGGTCGGAAACTTCACCGAAGCGGTGCCGCTAATCTGGAGCGACTCGGCGGACGCACGGATGAGCGAAACGGCCAGGCGGATACAGAACGATCTTTTGCGCGATCTCGAAGACGCACATTTCACGACGACCGGTCTGGGACGGGCACTGGCCGACGCAGGACGTGCGTCCGGGGCGCGGGCCGTATTCACAAGCATGGTGGGTATGGGCGATTTGATTCCTTTTGAGGCCAGGGAACTCCTCGGCGCGCCTGTATGGATTGCCTCCGAAACACCGGATGTCGGTCTTGATCTTCAGGTTTTCGAGGATGCCGCAGGGCTCCAGATCGTCTGGGAGGCGCGCGAGGCCTTTGTGGACGAGGCGTGTCTGCATGCGATGGCCAAGGCCTTCGACGCCGCGGTTCGGGACGTGGCGGACGGGCATGACCGCACACCGACAGAAGCACAGTATTTCGATCGCGCTGCTGCCGTTGCAGGACCAACTTTGCCGCTGCCTAATGCTCGCCTCGAGGCCGCGCTGAAGGAGTTTGCGGCAACCCAGCCGGACGCTGCGGCCCTCGTTTCGATGGACGGCAGCACGCACCTGACCTACCGACAGTTGTATGACGCCGCATGCTGTGTGGCGGGCGGATTGGCGGCGTCCGGGGCGGAGCCCGGCGACGTCATTGCCTTGGCCATTCCCGACGTGCAGCAGGAAGTCATCGCCGTTTACGGGTGCCTGATGGTGGGTGCCGCCTATATGCCGATCAGAGCCGACGCCCCGGACACGATGGTCAGTTCGATGTGCGACTGCGCTGATCCGCGCTTCTGCGTCACCGGCGAAAACGCCGCCGAAGTTTTTGCCGGACTGGACGGATTGTCGGTAAATACTCTGCCGATGGCCGAACTGATGCGTGCCGCGCACCCTGTACCCGATCACCCGATTGACGCAAAGGCGACTGCCTATGTCCTGTTCACCTCAGGCTCCACGGGACGACCCAAGGCGGTGGCCGTCAGCCACGCATCGGCGAGCAATACCATTGCCGCGATCTGCCACGAACTCGAGCTTGACGGCAGGCCCTGTTTTCTCGGCCTGTCTGACCTAACGTTCGATCTTTCCGTATTCGACATTTTTGCCGCGCTGCGCAGCGGAGGCAAAATTCTGCGCGTCGGGCGGCAGGACCGCTTTTACCCGGTGCGCTGGTGCGTCGCCTGCCGCGACGCCGACGTGCAAATCTGGCAATCGGCGCCGCAATTCCTGGAACTTGCGCTGAAAAGTCGGGAATCGCCAATGCTGCAGGGGCTTCGGCACATTCTGCTTGGCGGTGACGTGGTTCGCCCAAGCCTGCTGAGCAAACTCCGCGAAACGGCCCACGGCGCGCGGCTTTATTGTCTGGGTGGAGCGACAGAAGCAGCAATCCACTCCACGATTTTCGAGATTACCAACGCCGAACTGCCAGCGCCGGCACCTTACGGGTGGCCGCTTGCGAACGTGACCTGCCGGGTGGTGGATAACGAAGGCCGGGACCGACCATGGGGTGCGAAGGGGGAATTGTGGATCGGCGGAGCGTCTTTGGCGGAGGGTTACCTCGGGGATGACGAGCGCACAAGTGAACGGTTCGTTCGCTCTGGCAGCGCCCGGTGGTATCGGACGGGAGACGTTGCGTATTTCGACTCCGACCGCATGATCTGTTTTGCCGGGCGGCTGGATCAGAGGATCAAGATATCGGGACAACTCGCTGATCTCGCCGAAATCGAAACGGCGTTGTGCGACTTGCCCGGAATCGACGGCGCTGTGGCCATGCATGCGGACGACATCGGGCTGGCGTTCGCGGTTCTTGCACCAGACGGATCTCATGCAGCAGTGCTGTCCCAAATCCGCGCCACACTCCCCGGCTATCTCCACCCTGCCCGCCTTGTCACCAAATCCGGTTTCCCGGTCACCGCGAATGGAAAAACCGATCGCGCCAAACTGATCCAGGCACTGCGCCGGGTGGATACGGGAAACAGAACCGGCGACGATCATGCGCATCGCCTGCAACTTGTTCTGAATATCGCTGGCGAGGTGTTGAAGCGTCCGGTCAACGACCCGGATGGTCGGTTCTTTGCATTGGGCGGCAACAGTCTTATGGTGATCGATTTCGTCAGTCGGCTGGAGGCACACGGATTGAGGCTGAGCGCCGCGCATGAGACCGTTGCCACCAGAACCTTTGCCGGGATTGCGGCAGCCGCAACCTCGGTCGAACCGGCGGAGGTCTTGAACCCCGGTGTCGCGCTGCAGACAGACGTGCAGAGCGCCTACGCGTTTGGGCGTGGAGACACCTTCGAATATGGCGGTATTGCGCCGCTTTGGTACTGGGAGTTCCAGCGCTCAACACTTGACCCGGACAAGCTTGAGGCTGCTCTACAACACTTGATTGCGCAAAACCCGGCCACCCATCATGTCATTTCCTCCAATGGTACCCCGGTACCAGCGAACCCGGTTCCCAAAGCCCTCGTCACCCGGCATGTCCTTGCACCGGGCCGGTCCGTCGATGACGCCCGCGACACCATGCGAGATGAACTTATGGGGGCGCTCGACGGCGCGGGCGAGCCGCCGCATGTCCGGGCCGGTATTCTGCGGCTGGCGTCTGACGACATACGCATTGGCCTCGCGTTTGATATCATGTTTCTGGATGCCAACAGTATTTCCAGGTCTATTCGTGAACTGGGGGCAATGCTGGCTGACAGACCGTTGCCGCCCGTGCCCACCGATCGTCTCTCACCCGCCCGCAGCCCGGCGGCATGCAAAGCCGCACGCGCGAACTGGGCTTCAAGGCTGCCGAGTTTACCGGGTCGTCCCAGCTTGCCGTTACGGCATGACCCAACTGAAAAGCCGCGCTTCGCAAGACGCCGACTGGTGCTGAACGCGCGCGATTGGCAGACGATCAAGACCATAAGCAGTGACAACGCGGTGACCCCCACCGTACTTGTCGCTACGGTCTATGCAGAGGTTCTGAGAACATGGGTGCAAGACGAAGCCGTGTGCCTGAATGTCACCCTCTTTGACAAAAACCCGGAACAAGCCGGCGCGATGGGGGAATTCACACGCCTTGTCCCGGTCTGGGCCGAGGCGTTGGGCGGCACGTTGGCTGCCGTGGGGCACGCATTGACCAGAGAATTCGCCCGTGCCGTGGATGGCGCCGACTACGGCTCCCTCGACCTGATCCGCGATTTGACACAGGCGCGGGACGCCGGACAGGTGCTGCTACCTTTGGTGTATACAAGTACCCTTGGGCTCGCACAGGGTGACCTGCTCGGCGACTGCGGGCTCGGGACCTATGTCGATGGGCTGTCACAGACGCCGCAGACATGGATCGACTGTCAGGTGATGGAGTCGGGAGACGCCTTGCACATCAACTGGGACGTTCTGGAAACTGCATTTCCAGATGGCCTGATCGACGCGATGTTCTCAGGCTTTTGCGCCATCATCGAGGCGCTCGTCACAATGCCCGAGTCGTGGCAGGATACTGCGCAAAAATGCCTGACCGGCACCACTCTTCGGTCGCCGGGAAAAGCCCCCCGGCCCCAGGCAACGTTGCACTTGCCGGTCTTCGAACAGGCCGACCGGCAGCCGGATGCCAAGGCACTGACCACTGCTGCAGGTCAAGACGTGACATACGGTGCGCTGCGCGTGGGTGCCCTGCGTTTGGCGGCCAAGCTGAGGACCTCCGGCGTCAGGCCGGGCGACCGGGTTGGCATCATGCTTGCCGATCGGGCGGATCAGATAACAGCTGCTTTGGCCGTTCTGCATTTGCGAGCTGCATATGTGCCCATCGGTCCGGCTTGGCCCGATGCCCGGGTATCACAGGTTCTGAAGATGGCCGGAATCGCTGTCCTTGTCGGGGATGATTGCTTGAAGGGTACATTTGTCCAGGTGGTCAGCCCACACGACGCAGAAGACACGCGACCCGATGCCTCGGACACAACGAGCGAGGCCAAGGGATCGGACACAGCGTATGTAATATTCACTTCGGGGACGACGGGGGCCGCCAAAGGTGTGGCCGTTTCCCATTCTGCCGCCCGGAACACGCTGGACGCGGTTCAGGCATACCTCGACTTGGATGCGGACAGCGTTTGCCTCGCGGTGTCGCCATTTGATTTCGATCTGTCGGTATTCGACATCTTCGGCGTGCTGGGTGTGGGTGGGCATTTGGTTTTGACGCCAGCCGATGGGTTGCCGGCACCCGCCACCTGGGGGCGCCTGATTGCACAACACAAGGTCACCGTCTGGAATAGCGCGCCACCCCTTTTCGGTATGCTGCTGGACGCCACCAAGAACGGCACACCGCTTGCCATTTTGAAGCACGTTCTGCTGAGCGGGGACAGGATTCCGCCGGACGTATTCGCCCGCATGCGGCAATTGACGCCGAACGCAACGTTGATGGCCATGGGTGGCGCCACGGAAGCGGGCATCTGGTCGAATGCCTACCGAGCAAAGGACCTGCCTTCCGGATGGTTGGTCGTTCCCTATGGAACTTCCTTGGCTGGGCAATGCCACCAGATCTGTGATGATGACGGCAACGTGTTGCCAGAATGGGCGCCGGGCGAACTGTGGATTGGCGGATATTCACTGGCCCTTGGATACGAAAACGATCCAGATCGAACCAAGGCCGAATTTCCGAGGCAGGGCGGCGCACGTTGGTACAGAACCGGTGACCTGGCGCGCATTCGCGGCGACGGTCTGATCGAGTTTATTGGCCGCAGCGACCCGGGGATGGTCAAGATCAACGGGGTGCGGATCGAGTGCGAAGAAATCACCCGAATCCTCGCCTCCCTTCCCGGCATCGAAGATGCTGTTGCGCTTGCGGACCCGGGTCCACCTGCGCGAATCCTTGGCTTTGTGCGGCAGGGCGCCGGCGCGCATTTCGACGAAAAGGGACTGCTGTCTAAGCTGGAAGATGTGTTGCCTCTCGCGATGACCCCCAATCGCATTCTCCCGGTGGCAGAGTGGCCCGTGACGAACAACGGCAAGCTGGACCGCACCGCGCTGATCGCGCTTGCGGAGCGGGATAGCCGACAACCCGCCCTCTGGACTCCGACGTCAGCAACCGAAAAGGCCGTTGCGACGCTTTGGCACGATCTGCTGGGCGCGGACCCGCGCTTGGGCCGCAGTTTTCTGCGCGACGGCGGCGACAGTCTGATCGCACTTCGGCTTGTGGAAAAAGTGGACGTGGTTTTTGGCGTCAGGCTCGCACTTCGTACGGTTTTCTTCGAAGCGAACGCCGCCGACCTCTCTGCACATATCCAGTCACAAACAGCGAACGCCTCCGAATTGATGGAGGAAGGCGAAATATGACAATCCGTGACCGCATCTTGGCAATGGAAGCAGAGGGCATCACTCTGCGCCGGGTCGGTGACAAACTGAATTATCGCGCCCCTATGGGAACGCTCGACGCGGACTCCCTCGCGTTTCTGAAAACCAACAAATTGATGATCCTGAACCTGCTGGACTTCGATCGCGACGGACCGTCCGTACCGACGCAGAAACAGGCGTTTCCGATGACCCCGATGCAGGAGGCGTTTTTGCTGGGGCGCGCAAAGGGCTTGTTTCTGGGTGGGCTGGGCTGTCACGCCTACGGAGAACTCACCGCTGACGCTGCCCTAGCGCCACGTTTGCCAAAAGCATGGCAAGCGGTTGTCGAGCGCCATCCGATGTTGCGGGCGACTGTTAGTCGGCAGGGGTATCAGACGGTTCGGCCGGACGTGCCTTCGGTGCTTGAGATCGAGAACCGGAGCGAAGAAGACTTTGAAGAGGCGATATGTGGCGTCCGGGCGTCGTTGTCGCACCGGGTCTACGGCGAAGATGATCCGCAACTGTGGACGATCCGGGCACTTTCGAATGGGAAGGTCTTAACCATCTGTTTTTCCATCGACTTCATCATCGCCGATTTCGAGAGCATTTCTACCTTGATGGCCGACTTGGAAGGGGCATTACATGGCATGGACATGCCTGCACTGCCGAAACTCGGCTTTGCGGATCATGTTCTGGAACAGGTCCGACGGCGAGACGGGCTGAAGTGGGCGCGGGACCGGGCGTTTTGGCTGGATCGGCGCGCCGAACTGGCTGATGCACTCTGGAGACCGGATTCAAGCACCGAACAGCGCCTCAGGCACGCCGAGCCGCGTTTCCGCCGCTATCAGCATGTTCTGCATCATGCTGCAGGCGCCGGATCGGACGAAAGCCCCGACGGGCCACTTGGCGCCAACGCGGTGATCCTGGCCGCCTATTCCGAAGCGATCGGTGAACTTGTTCGGCGACCTGACTGGATTGTGAATGTCACCACGAGCTTGCGCGGCGCACGCTTCAGCGGCGAGCGCAACACTTTTGGTAACTTCTCGACCGCGATCCTGTTGCATGTGCGGCAGAGGGGGTCGCTTTCCTTTGATGCCTGGGCCAGCCAGATACAAAACCAGTTACTTGGCGATATCGGGCACATGTCCTTTTGCGGCGTTGAACTGATGCGCGCTTTGCAGCGCGACGCCACGCCCGGATCACCTGTGTTGGCACCGTTCGTGTTCACCAGCATGCTGCGCAATGGCGACATGCCGGCGCAACTTGAACCCGGGTATTCAATCAGCCAGACTCCTCAGGTCCTGATCGACTGCCAGATCGGCCTCAACCGCGGCAACCTCATGCTGGCATGGGATGTAAGGGACGGCTTCTTAACTGACCGCGAAGTCAAGGCGCGCTTCGACACATTCGTGGCAACGGTCGCAGCAAAGCTTTCGCTGGCTGCGGCGCCAGTACATGGCCCGAAAGACATTTACCTGTCCGCCGTTGAAGAAACCGAAAACGTCGCGAAGGCAGAGGTCGCGTATGAGGACCGGAATGCCAAGCCCGCGTTGATCACCCGACTGTCGATGGGCCAAAAGCAGGCCGATCTCGGTGCAGCCGAAGACGCCCTTGTTGTTGCTCGCAAAACGCATTTCGAAGGCTCGGACTATGGCGGCTTTCTTTCCCGTCTGGACCATTACGCGCTGGCCGAAATGGTTGATCTGATGCGTCGGCGGGACATGGATGTCTCCCAACCCCTGACGACAGAAAACATGATACATGGCCTGCGGGCCCGACCGGACCGGGCGCGGATTGTGGCCCGCTGGTCCGCCGCGCTGATGCGCGCCGGGTGGACGGAGCGGCGCGACGGAAAGGTCTTCTTGCGGCAAGACCTACCCAAACCGCCGGAGCCGAAGGATTGGGCGGATCTGCGTGAGGTTGCCCAGGCAGAAGGGTACGAAGACCGAAGCGTTCTTGACTACTTTCGCCTCTGTGCGCTGACCATGGGCGAGGTCCTGACCGGGGACGCAGACCCTGTGAAACTGTTCTTTCCCAACGGAACGACGAATATCGCCGAAGCGCTTTTCGGTCAGAGCCGGATGAACCGGGAACTTCACGCCCTGGTCGGGCAATGCGCGCAAGCCATGGCGCGCGCCTTGCATCGTCCAATCCGAATTCTTGAGCTTGGCGCAGGCGTCGGCGCGACGACACGATCCGTTTTGCAGGCACTTCGGGATTATGCAGCTGCCTATACTGCAAGCGACAACAGCGCGTTCATGCGGGACCACCTAAAGGCCGCATTCGCGGAGGACCGGCGCGTGACGGTGGCGCACTTGGATATGGATCACCATCCGCTGATCCAAGGTTTCGATCTGCATGGATATGACCTCGTTATCGCGGGCGACGCGCTACATCTGGCGACCGATCCGGAACTCAGTCTGCGGCAAATGCGCAGCCTGCTGGCCGATGGAGGCGCCATGATCGCCGTCGAAATGTGTGCCGACCGCCCGCAGGTCATGTTCAGCATCGAAACATTGTATTCCGTCGATCACCAGACAAGCGACGGACCGTTTCTAAGCAGACCTGACTGGGAAACCTGCTTCAGCGCGGCAGGGTATCCGTCGGTTGGTGTCGTCGAACACCCGGACAGCGGTCAGTGCGTTTTCGTGGCGCCCGCCTTGCTGAACCGACACATCCCCAAAACATTGGCTATCAAACGGTTGGCACAGCAGCATCTTGGTGTCGCGCCGGAGCACCACGTAGTTCTCAGCGATGCGGAACCGGTGGCCGCGATCTTGGCCACCGATTTCGCGCAGGATCCGATCGGAGCCACGCCACCGGATTGCACGCCGATGTCTGACGCGCGATTTGACCAGATAGTCCGGCTGCTTCCCGACACTATCGAGGGGCCGGTTTCGCCGGCTTCGACTGCGCAGACGCTGCAGATGGACAGCTTGCTATGCGCCCAGTTCACCGGCCGATTGCTGGACACCTTTTCCCCGCCCGGCGTGTTTTTCGATGACGTGCTTGTTTTGCTGCTGGAGGGTCGCACCCTCTCGGCAATCGAAAACGTCATAACCGGCGCCGGTTTGGAAAGGACGTCCAGCGAAGGCGGGCCCACAGCCAAGGCGGAATCAGCCTCCGTTCAGCATCTTGTTCCCCGGGTCGCAATCATCGCCGCGAAAGAGCATGCAATTCAGGCGGCTGAGCTACGGGATGCTCTGGCCGCGCGGCACACAATCGCCAGGCTTGATGACAACATGCGAAGCACATCGTTTCCGGTCGACGTCGTGGTCGCCATTGGTGCCGAAGCCGCACCCGGGTCCGCACGGTACTGCGTCGAACTTTCGGAAACCGGCACAGACACCTGTTTGGTGCTGTGGACGGGGGCTCTGCACGTCCCGGTATTCCCGGATGATCTTTTTCTGACGGTCGATGTGCATTGCCTTGCCCCCCGCGTCCCGACACGCTCTGAGGAACAAAGTCTTGAGAGGCTCACGATGGGCCGTGTGACTTGGCATCCCGTGACATCTGCCGAACAAGTGGCGGACCTGGTGCAGGAGTTCGCAAATTGAGCCGGCCAGCACTAAAAGTTGGCATTACCGGTGCCACGGGCGTTCTGGGTCAGGAGGTTCATGACCATCTTGGGCAAGCAGACGGCATAGCGGCGGTGGCGCTGGTTCGGCCCGGAAGAACCGCGGATTTCCCAAGTGCCCTGCCTCTGGATGCGACCAACCTGGAGGCATGCATCGCAGCAGTTGCGGAATGTGACCTGGTTGTGTCCGCCGCCGGTCCGGCTGCAAGTGTGCAGCCCAACATGGCACATGCCTGCAGACAAACCGGAACAGCGTTGCTGGATCTGTCCGGGTGCATCGTGGACATCGAAACAAAAGATTTGCAGGCCCCAATGGTTTTTGCCTGCGGTGTCATGCCGGGTTGGAGCGAGTTACTGGCCGCCATGATCGCTCGGTACCTTGAGCCGCCGATTTTCATCGACGTGCACTTCACCCCCGGTGGCCCGCTTGGACCGGCTGGCCAGGCCGATTTCCGGAACGTGCTGCAGACCGCGCGGGATCGCTTTGGCAAGATCTGGAGCAACGGAACGGTGCAGGATGCCAAACAGACCACCGGAGCGAGCCCATTTCTGTCGGATGAAGCCGAGACTTTTTGTCGGAGCCACGGCATAAACACATACAGCTGCTCGACTATGCGCCCAAACCCGCTGGATACCGCCATTTCGCGCCGCGTCAGGCTGGAAATAGGCGCGTCAGGACAGGACCGCAGGCTGGAGATCTCAACATGCGCCGACAGCGCCGCGCATTATTCGGTTGCGGCAGTAAACTATTGCCTGGCGATGTTCGAGCAGGACCGATTACCGATCAATGCCGTCAGTTTTGGCCAATTGCCGGTTTCGCAAGCCGGGGTTCTTGCAGCGTTCACGACGGCTGGTGTCGGGATCGACGGCGTTGTCGGCACAGACAGTACGACAGGCGCCATGGCTTTCGAAACCGGTGAAATCTGATGCCGGCTCCGTCAAAGCTCCGGGTTGTCGTGTGCGGATCGGTCTTTGGTCAGATATATATGGAAGCCTTGGCGCACGCCGACTGTCATGTGACACTTGCCGGCATCGTATCGCGCGGCAGCCCAAGATCACTGGCTTGCGCTGACCGGCTGGGGGTGCCGCATTTCAGTTCTGTTTCCGACATTCCCGACGATGTTGACGCGGCCTGCATTGTTGTGCGCGGAGCTTTGCTTGGCGGACAGGGCAGTGCCATGGCCCGCGCCTGTCTTCAGCGCGGGCTTCACGTGCTTCAGGAACATCCCATCCATCGCGACGAATTGATCGAGACGTTGCGCGTCGCGCATTCCGCCCGGCGATGTTTCATGCTCAACTGTTTTTATCCTCACTTTCCCGAAACCCGCAAAACCTTGCAGGCAGTACGTCGGATATCCCAGTTCAGAACCCTCCAGTGGATTAACGCCAAAAGCAGCTTTCAAGTGAGTTTTGCAATGTTGGACGTTATCGGCGAGGCGGCGAACGGTCTGGCAAACTGGACACTCGAACCCGCCAGCACCCCACCGCGAACTGGCTCGCCATGGAAGAGCGTCACCGGCGAGATTTCCGGCGTTCCGACATCGCTCGACATCCAGATGGAAATGGACCCGGCAGACCCTGACAATCACAACATACTGCTGCATCGTTTGAATTTCGGATTTTCCGGTGGAACCCTGACGCAAACGGATGTGCATGGCCCGCTCATCTGGACGGCGCAACCGGAATTTCCGGATGTGACGCGCGCTGAAACCTCGCGCCCTTACTTCTCGGCAGGCCGGGACGGCGCCCCTGCAAGCATGTGTTTGTCCGAAGGCTCGACCCGGCCGTATTCAGAGTTGTTCCAGACGTCCTGGGCCAGCGCGGTGCGCCGCGCAATCGGGCAACTTGCAGAGATGACTGAAAACCCTGAACATCAACGCGCACACGCCCAGCGCATGCTTGCGGTATGCCGCTGCTGGATGGATTTGTCCGCGATTCTCGGGTCGCCGGGGCCTGTAACGCGGCCTTCGGCCCCGCCTTTGTCACGTGAAGAACTCGCAGACATAGTGGCGGGCCTGAACTGGGAGGAAACCGGAGATGGGTGATCCGGTCATCATCGACTACTTGCGGACGCCATTTGGCAAGAGGGATGGCGCCTTGCGCGACATTCACCCCGCCCGCCTTTTGGGAAACCTGCAAGGGCGCATTTTGGAGCGCAATGCACTGTCCTCGTCGGACGTCGATATCGCTGTCGGCGGTTGTGTCACCATGGTCGGGGAACAAGGGTTCAACATCACCCGCATCGCATGGCTTGACCAGCGGCTGGATCCCTCCGTGGGGGCGTTCACCATCGACGCGGCCTGCGGATCATCGCAGCAGGCTGCACATCAAATCTGTTCGCTGATCGCGACCGGGGAAATCAAGGCCGGACTTGCCTGCGGAGTGGAATCCTTGAGCCGCGTTCCGATTGGCGCCAGTACTTTGAACGGACCGGGCCGCGTCAAGCCTGCCGGATTTCCCGATATTCTGCCGAGCCAGTTTCGCGCAGCTGAACGGATCGCCGAAGCCAGGGGATTGCAGACTGATGCCTTGAATGCCTTTGCTCTGCGGTCCCATACCAAGGCGAAAGCTGCTTCTCACAAACTTGACCTGGTGAATATCGAACTACCCGATGGCACTTTGTTCCGTGCGGACGAGGGGGTACGCGACAGTACGCTTGAGGCGCTTGAAGCATTGCCCCGGATCCGCCCCTACGGGCGCCACACTGCGGCTACGGCGTCGCAGTTGAGCGACGGTGCATCCACGCTTTTGATCGCCGACAAAGCATGGGCCGAAAGCCGCGGTTTCATGCCTCGCGGCCGGCTGGTTCAACGTGTTCTAACAGGCGCCGACCCCTGGTTGCATATCGAAGGCCCCATCGACGCCACCCGTGTCTTGCTGAAAAAGTCGGGCCGGACGATTGCGGATTTCGACCATTTCGAAATCAACGAGGCGTTTTCCTGCGTACCGTTGGCGTGGTTGCAGGAATTTGACGCCGATCCTGAGCGGCTCAATCCATGGGGCGGTGCAATTGCCGTAGGCCACCCAATGGGTGCCAGCGGGCTGCGCCTGATCGGGACCGCGCTCAGCGCCCTCGAAGACAACGACGGCGCGGCGGCGCTGATTGCAATGTGCTGCGGCAGTGCCGTGGCAACCGGAACGATTCTGGAACGGCTTGGCTAAGGCACGGACTCAGATCAGCCCTTTTTCAGTCAGGTCTGAAATGTCTTGCGGGGTCAATCCAAGCTGCGTGTAAAAACCGGTATTGTCGGCACCGGGTGCCGCGGCCGGCGTCAACGCGTCGTTGTGCTCCGGCGCTGGACCAAGCGCGGCGCCTTTCCAGCTCTGCCGGTCACCCATCAATGACGCCGCGTCGGGCCGCAGCAGCGGACCGCAGGGCACCATGGCCCGTTCCAGCTTGGTGACGATGTCGGCCACGGTATGCGCGGCGCACCATTGCGCCACGCGCGAATCGACTTCGCCGCGTGCCGCCAATCGTTCAGCCGCCGTCGGGAACTCTACCACCGGAGCGTCAGGTGAAATCACCGACGTCAGGTCTGCCCATTGCCGGTCCGTGACAGCCGAGATCATCACCTGTCCATCAAGGCAATCAAAAAGGTTGCTGGGCACCGCGAACGGGGTTTCATTGCCCATCGGGTGCAATTGTTCTTCGTGCGCAACAGCGTCGGCGACCAGCGGCACGCAGTGCGACAGTGCAACCGAAACGAGACTGACCTCGAACGCTTGCGCGCGCGGCGAGGCGTCACGATTGGCCAGAAGCGAAGCCAAAACCAGCAGTGCAAGCTGGCTTCCAGCGGCATAATCCACCCAGGGAACCGCGGATCGCACCGGTCGGCTCGCTTGCGGCCCAGTCATGGACATCGCCCCCGACATCGCCTGAGCGATCGAGTCGAACATTGGCCTGCCGGCTTCTGCAGATTGAGAGGGAAACCCCACAACCCGGCCCAGATGGGTTTTGGGGAAACGCGCCTGAAACTGTGCGGTCTCAAGACCCAGCTTCGTGGCAGGTCCGGATGGAAAATTGTGCAGGACGACGTCCATCCGGTCGATGATACGCTCAAGCGTGTTGCGTGCCTCGGGCTGCTGGATGTCCAGCGATACCATCGATTTTCCGCGCGCGAAGCTTCTGAACACGGTGCTTTGCCCGTCTGGACCCGGCGGAAACCGTCGGTCAGGGCCGCCACCAGGCGGTTCCAATCGCACAACCTGCGCCCCGAGATCCGCAAGCAGCATCGCCGCATAGGGAACGGCGATGTAGCGGCCCAAGTCCAAAACATGTACACTGTTAAGTGCCGAGGATCGCAATTCTTGCATGTCCGGATTCCAGATTTCTTTGCAATCGAGTTTCGAAACACTAACAAAACCGGCATACCTGTGATACCGTTAAGTAAACGAAAGAAGGAGAGAAAATGTCTTTTGGAAAGGTTCTTACCGGCACCATTTTTGCCATTTCCTTTTCTTCGGGAGCATTTGCCGAGGACAGGAATCAAGTTTGGACTGCATATGGCACGACATCGACGGGCTATGCCCAGGCCTCGGCCATCGCCGAAGCGCTGCGCCAGAATGCCGAGTACGAGGTCAGCATTCTACCGGGCAGCAATGACATAGCCCGGCTGACCCCCCTTCACACCGGTCGAGCGGACATTTGCGTTTGCGGTGTCGGCGCCTATTTCGCGTTTGAAGGCGCCGGCGTCTTCGGTGTTCCGGGACAAGGCCCGCAGCCCGTGCGCCTTCTGCTTATGTCCTCGGGCAGCCTCGGGCTTGGCCTGGCGACATCGGCAAAGTCCAGAATCGACACTTTACCAGAGCTCAAGGGACGGCGGGTTGCGTGGGTCACCGGATCGGACGCCACAAACGTCAATACGGCCGCATTCCTGGCATTTGCCGGGCTGAGCTGGGACGATGTGGAAAAGATCGAGTTCCCAAGCTTCAAGGCTTCAGTCGATGGTGTGATAAACGGCCAGGCCGACGCAGCCTTTATGACAACATCGACGCCGCATGCGATGCGGCTCGCCGAAAGCCCGACCGGAATTCACTGGCCGGACCTGATGGCTGCGAATCCCGAACAATCCTGGGGAGAGCTGCTGGACATTGCACCATTCTTTTTTCCCATCGAAATCGGCAAGGGCGCCGGCATTACCCAGGACAAACCGTGGAAGGGCGCTGGATATCCCTATCCTTTCATGCTGGCCAAAGCCGATGCGGATCAAAAGGCTATTTACGAACTGACGGCCGCCGTCGCGCAATCCTACGACAGCTTCACTGCGGCGATGCCGCAGACTGTCGGATGGGCATTGGATCGCCAAAACTTCAAGTGGGTCATTCCATATCATCAAGGCGCCGTGGACTATTTCAACGAAATCGGCGTTTGGACGGATGCCATGCAGGCGCATAACGACCATCTGATCGCACGGTCTGAGGCATTGCAGGCCGCGTGGTCTGCCTACACGGCAGACGCACCGGCGGATGAGGCGGATTTTGCCGAGGGATGGAAAACCGCGCGAGCGGAAGCGCTGAAGGCATTTGAGGCGCAGTAACGGGCCCTCGGCGGGGCCGGCGATGCAGACGGAGCGCCGGCCTGTGCCTACGAACGGCATGCTGTGGTTGGAATGCACGTGCGCGATTGCGATGATCTGCCTGTCGCTTGCTCTGACATTCAACCTTCCGGCCAAAATGGGCGTGGCCGTGGTGTCGACGCAAATCCTGGCCACCGGCCTTGGCATCGCCTTGTTCGCTGTATTTGCACGACGCGGGGTGCAGGCCAACACAGTCCCGGCCCGAACCGGATTTGCTAGCTTGAGCGTACTGGGTCTGAGCCTGGCGCTTATCCACGCAGTTTTTGGAAAGACCGCGCTTTTGTCGGCCTGGGAATTCGCGGCCCCGGACTGGGCCGCCTATCTGGCGCTGACGTTGTGGGGTCTGCTGCTGATCGCACTTTGGATTGAAGGCGGCTTGGCGGTTTTTGTCGTCGCGGCGCTCGCCTCGGTTTTGCCCAGCGTTGCGGATCGACTGCCGGGTATTCTGGAAGGTCTGCAGACAGGCCCGCTGTTGAGCGCCGCCTTTCACATGTACAGCGGCGAAAGCGTTTTCGCGGCGCCCCTGCGAGTCTTTTTCTCGGTGATCGTTGGATATGCGCTGTTCGGAGCAACGATGAACGTGCTTGGCGCGGGCTCTCTGATCCTGCAATGCGCGCAGAAAACAGGGTTGTCGCCCGCGCGCATGGCTGTAGTCGGCAGCGCAATGCTGGGATCGATCAGTGGTAGTGTTCTGTCAAACATCGCTAATACCGGCGCGGTGACGATACCGATGATGAAACGGATCGGCATCCCACCGTCCCGGGCCGCCGCAATCGAATCCTGTGCATCGACCGGCGCGGTGCTTGCCCCCCCGGTGATGGGCGCAACGGCATTTGTCATGGCCGCGATCATTGGGCTGCCCTACACGCTTGTAGTTTTTGCCGCG
>JAAUYB010138521.1_pt1 | contig 23453 bp, 17 predicted proteins | sample 7278071 | NCBI WGS metagenome assembly JAAUYB01 (sample SAMN14350121, study PRJNA611818) | marine sediment metagenome | isolation source: surface marine sediment (1.8m) | place: French Polynesia: Moorea | collected 2018-08 | reverse complement strand
TCCGTTGCGCGGTGGTGTCGGCGCCGGTCGAGCACGGTTCTTGATCCCTTGGTGTTTGGCTTTTTGTTCTTCCCGCCGGAGGCGTCGCGATTTTTGAGAAATGGTCGATTGCGCGACAAAGTTACGTGTTTTTGTCGTGCTATGAACGCGGGTGTCGCGCTTTGGACGCGTGAGCGTCAGCCTAGAACCCAAGCGCGGTAGGAATGCAGCGATTGTCGAAGCCGGGTCGCGCTGCCAAGCGCTCTTTTTCGCAAGGTCTTGCGGAATCGTTTCAACCCTTGAGGGCCGGGGTCATATCCGCCCCTGGTCACGCGATAGCCCAGGTAGGTGACTGGCAACGAGCAGGAACGAAGATGCCCCTTGTTTGGATTCAGGGTCAGGTTTCGTTCAGTCGCCAACCATTGGCGGATCTCATGCTTCCATTGTTTCAAACTTGCCTTATCCCGGGCGAAACAGACGATATCGTCCATATAGCGGATATAACCTTCAATCTTAAGGACCCGCTTCGCGAAATGATCCAATCCGTTCAGGTAAAGGTTGCCCCACCATTGGCTGGTCAGGTTTCCAATCGGCAGGCCGTGCGCGAGAAGATCCGGGGTGATCTCCGGCAGGCCGAAAAATTGACGCACGCGCGGTGTCCGGTAAAGTCGTTGACCGGAAGCCAGGATCTCTTCCAACAAGCCGATAATGCGCGGATCTCGAAGGCGCGGCGTCAGCAACCCGTGGAGAATGGAGTGACTTACCGTGGGAAAGAAGGAATGGATATCCAGGTGAACCAGGTATCGATAACGCCGCATTAAAGCCAGAAAGTGCCATAAGGCGCGGTGGGTGCCTCGGCCCTCGATACAGGCATAGCTTTGATCGATAAACCCCTTGTTGAAATGCGGGGCCAGGGCGCGGTATACGGCCGTGTGGACAATGCGGTCTCTAACCGGGGCGGCGGCGATCAACCGGGGTTTGGGATCGCGAATAGTCAGTATTTTATAGGGACCGTGTCGGTACCCGCGCCCCAATAAGGCGTCGCTGAGGTGTAACAAGCTGCGATCGGCGTCGATTTCGAAAGCGGCCACATCCGGCCGACGTCGTTTGCCCCGGCGATAAAACCGCCAGGCTTCGTGAAGGGCCGTCCATGCGGCAATTTCTTCGAAATTTACATTGAACGTCTTCAAACTTCACCTTGCTTTCCGGGTGAGGCGCAAGAAAGTGGCCCGACCGGACGTTGGGTCTCCTGACGGAGCTTACCGGAACGGCCGGGCCGTGCTGTTTCGGAGGTCGGCGGGAACCGGCCGTCCCGGATGTTTCCTGCACGTTTCGCCACCCGCCGGATGGAAAGCGTGTTCGACCGGCGCCGACACCACCGCGCAACGGAACCCGATGTTCCTGTTGCGGTTACCGGCGAAGTTCCTGTTGCGGACAGCCGCCCGCAGATTGTCGGCGTCATTGTTCCAGGAGCCGCCGCGCACCACGCGGCCGGAGGTTCCGGAAACACCCGTTTCATGATAACCCGTCTCTGTATTTCAACCAACCGCCGATTTGGCGTCCAATTTCGTCGAGACAGCTCACGGCGAACACCTGCTGCTCACGCGTTAACAGGTCCTTATCGGCGGCCAGGCGAAGGTGGAGGCGTAAAAGCGCCGCGGCTTCATCGGCGTCGCCGATGCGTAGATCGGCATCGAAACCTTGTAGCGCAAGGGTGATGGATTCAGTCAGGCGAACGGCTTGGGTAATCAGCGCCCGGTTCAGGGGGGCAAATGCATCCACGCCCTCGGTCCGGTCCAAAAGCCAGGAGAGTAAGTCGTAACATGCTGTAAACAGAGGCGCGTATTTCATGCCCGCTGCCTCCCTTCCAGACGGCGAATCAGGCCGCCCAGAGCAGGAATGTATTCTTTTTCCAAACAATCCATGGGCGGTTCGATGGCGCCCGCCAGGAGTAATAGACCCAGAGCGCGACAGGCCGACTCCCGCGCGCGGACGAAATAGGCGCGTTTTTCCGTGGTTTGGAAGGCATGACAACCGCAGCAGATCAGGAGCAGGGATTCGCGCAGTTGTACACGCGCCTCGCCGGCTTCCTCCTTCAGGCCGTGGTAACATGCACGTCCCGCTGTAAATGCCTTGAGATCCAGAACCGTGTAGTGTTTGCGCGGCGGGCCCGGGACGCGCAAAACATCCCGGCTGATGTGGACGGCCTTGGCGACCTTGCGTTCGCGGGCGCGTTCCGCGCCCTTGGAGATCGGAAGGCTTTCGCGATCGATAAACCAACGGCCGCCGACCTTTTGCGCCGGTATTTTTTCTTTGGCGATCAGGTAACGGACCTGGCGGGTGGTTTTGCCCATGAGACGGGCCGCTTCTGCTAACGACAGGTTCATGGCGTGCTCCCTCCTGACACTGATTGTCGTGCTATGTTTAAAAGGCGTTCATAGCATGACACATTTTGGGTATTTTGTCGCGCTATGGACGAAAACTCAAAAATCGCGACCGCCTCCGGCGGAACAACCAAAAGACCAAAAACCAAGGGATCAAGAACCGTGCTCGACCGGCGCCGACACCACCGCGCAACGGAACCCGACGCCCCTGAGGCGGAGACCGGCGAAGCCCCCGCTGCGGACAGCCGCCCGCAGATCGCCGGCGCCAACGCGCCAGGAGCCGCCGCGCACCACGCGGCCGGAGGTTTGGTTATGCACAATCGGGTCCACGACCTCCTTCCGCCGATTGGCGTAGGCTTCCGAGTCCCAATGATCCAAACACCACTCCCATACATTGCCGGCCATATCCGACAACCCCTCCGGCGTTTCGCCCGGGGGATGACAGCCGATCGGCGCCGTGTTCTCCAGCCCGCTCTCATCGTAAGCCGCACGCTCCGTGTCCGGGACCTCCGAACCCCAGGCATAGGACCGGCTCTTCGGCCCCCGTGCGGCGAATTCCCATTGGGCCTCCGAGGGTAAGTCGATGACCCAATTCGGAGACCACCAGTCAGGCCGATCCGCGTTTAGTTTCGCGGTCAGCCAGCGACAATAGGCGTCGGCTTCCCACCAGTTGACGCCCACCACGGGCTGATTGGGCCGATTGAAGCGATGGTCCTTCCAGTAATAAGGCTCCCCGGTCGGGCGGCAATAGTCCTCGGGGGGCATATAGGCATCCCTGGCCTTTTGCTTTTGCTCCTGGTACCAATCCTGAAAGGTCTGCGCGTCTAATTGAAGCCAGCGCCAACCTTCCGGGTCCCACCATGCCTCGGTCCGGTAACCCTTGTCTTCCATAAAAAGCCGGAATTCGGCGTTGGTAACCGGGAAACGGCCCAATCGGAAATCCCGGCCGATGGTCACCCGATGCTCGGCATGGGATACCGATGTCCAGGCCTTCTTATCGCCCATGGTGAAGCTGCCCGGCTTTATTTCACACCAGCGCTCTTCCCGGAGCGGGTCGGGCCGGGGATCGCCCAGGTCTCCCAGGGCAAAGCCGATCTGAATGCGTTGCGGCGCCGGTTTGTTCGGGTCTTTCAGAAAGGCCAGGGCATCGCTGGTCAGGGTAGCGACCAGGTCTTTCATGGGCGTGGCGGGCGGGGCGTCGGCCGCGGCTTTCAAGGCCAGCTCCAGGCGGTAGGGGTCCGGCCGGTCTCGCCAGGCTCGGTGCATGGCCTGGATGAAGTCCCGGCCCAGGAAGGAGTAACCGCTTTCGAATAGTTTGCCGGCGGTCAACAAAACGACCTCTTTCCAAGCGCCGTTGTCCCAATATGGTTCCAATTCTTTGAAGGACCGGTCGTTGGTTTTGGCGAAGGAGACGGCGGCCAGGTATTCCTGGATATAGAGATGGTGGAACGCATAACGCGGCGGGTTGCCGGTCATGGTCAGCAGGCCGGAGTGACAGCCCAATTCGCGCGCCAGGCCGCCCAGCGCCCGGCGTTCGGATTCGGTGGGCTCGCGGTCCAGGTAATAGCCCTTTTGAAAAGAGACCAGGAAATCGTTTTCGGCCAGGTCGCGCACATCGCCCCGTTCCATCATGGCGCGGGCCGCCAGGCCCAATCCGCGTTCCAAGTGGTCTACCTTTTCCCGGCTGCCGTCCGGCCTGCCGGGTCCGAAACGCCGGTCCAGCAGCATGGCAACCGCCTGGCCGTAAAGGTCCGCCCGTCGTTCGGGGAGTTTCTTGCCCGCGTGGTAGATGGCCGCCACGGTGCTCAGCAGCAAGGGGTTGCCGCGCATATCTTCCAGGGCGGGATGGTTTTCCAAGTCGGTCCACATGGCGTCGAACAGGGCGCGGCCCAAATCCTGCCCGGGCGCGTCTTCCTCGTAGAGGGCATTGAACCAGCTTTTCAGGAACGCGGCCTGGGTTTCCAGGTCCATGTCGAGCACGCGGGCGTGTTCTCCTTTGGGGCACAAAGCGGCGAGCAATTCAGTCCGAGCCAGGGCGTGCGGGCGACTGGTGACCAGCATTCGGTCGCGACCGCCCAATTCGGAGACGGACCAGGCGCCGATGATGCCGGCAGCCCGTTCGCGCAGCCCGGCATCGAAGATTTCGTCCAAGCCGTCCAGTAACCACAGCAGCTTGCCGCCGGATCGGGCGCGCAGGCCCTCGGTGCTCAGACCGTGATCGGCCAGGCGTTGCCCGGTCCAGGCTAATAATGGATTGCCCTTATTGCCATGGCCCTTGTCGGCCAGCCACTCGCCGAAATCTTTTAATTCCAGGAAGACGGGCAATACGTCGGCTTCAGGATCGCCCAGCAGGGAAACCGCGGTAAAAGCCAGGAAGGTGGATTTGCCGCAGCCGGGACCGCCCTGCAGGACGAAGTAGCGCCGGTCGGGTTGACTTATCAAATCGCCCAGCTTGCGGGCGGGTTCCGGGTTTTTCGCCATGGCTTCGCCGGTTCTGTCGCCGCGTTGCTTGCGTTCCGCCGGGCTCAGCCAGTCGGTAGCCAGGGGCACGTAGATGCTTTTGAGCCGAAACCCCTTGCCGCCTTGGGTCAGGGGGCCGGCGATGCGTGTATGGCGACCCAGGATCAGGTCGCGGTAGGCGCGGGGAACCAGGGGACCCGCCCAGCCGGTCTCGGGTTTCGGGGTCCGGGTTTCGATCCCGACTTCCGGTTTTTTCATACTCCAGGCCGAAGGCAGTGGAAAGATCCATTGACCGTTTTGCATATTGGGATAGCTTTCGTTGTCCGGTTTCCAGAAGCCGCCGCGCTGTTTGGACCAGGACCAGGCGTGCAGCGTGCAAGTTTGGGCTTGCAAATCCAGCCGGCCCAATAAGACGCCGTGCGGGTGTTCAGCATCTTGCCAACAGGCGCCGGCGGCCAGTTCGACCACGGTTGCATCGGGCGCCACGGTCTGCTTCAGGCCGGTTTTGTGAAGATGACCGCGCAGCAGGAAATGGACGCCGTCCCTGCCGTGGAGCATGCCTTCACACGCTTCGCGATCGAAGGCTTGCAGCGCTTCCAACGGGTGGTGACAGAGCGCGAATCTGAGATCGGCATCGCGCGCGGCATTTATCGTCTGCCGCACCTGGCGATCGCCCATGACCAGGTTGCCCTCGTCTTCATCGTCACCGCTGAAGACGGCCGTGTTCAGGCAACAGACTGAAAATTCCAGACCGGCCTTGTGGAAGCTGCCCGTTTCCCAGGGTTGCCCGGGCTTCCAGGCGCGGTCGTCTCCCAGCAGCTCTCGGGTGAAGCGAAAAAAGGCCTGTTGGCGTGCGGCGTATGTAGCCAGGGAGGCGGCATCATCCATAAGTTGACCGAAATCGTCCGGTCCGGCTGATTTGCGGACGATTTTTTGCGAAAGATCCACTTTTGACCGGTCCACATCGTGATTGCCGGGACAGAGGAACCAGCGATCGGCGGGATTGTGGCCCAGCATCTCCGCCAGTTCCTGGAAGAATTCCAAGGCTACCGCGTACTCGGCATCTTTACCGGATTGAGCGATGTCACCGGTCAGAAAGACCAGGTCGGGACGCAACGCATCGCTCATGGTTGCGATGACATCGGTCATCAACTTGTCCAAAACACGATCCTGCCGCCAATCCCTGCTCTGCCGGAAATGGAAATCGGAGAGGTGCAGCCAGGTTAGCGTTGGTTGGACAACGGCCGGTTGATCGGCGGTTTTGGGTTCGTCGGCGGTCCGGCGGGGACGGCCCGGCGGTTTGCCCTGGATTCCGCAACGCAATTGATGGAAGGCTTCTTCATCTTGAGCATGCCGAAAGACAACCCAGGAGAGGCGGCGAAGAAAGGGTGGGATTTCCCGTTGTTCCGGTTTGGTTCCTCCGGGGAGCAGCACCGGGATGACTCTTTTCCTGCCTTTGACCCGATCCTCCAAGGCCAGGCGCATTTCCTCGTGGTGCCAGGGTCCCAATGCTTTGCCCAGGAAGACGATGACACAGGAGGCGCGTTCCAGGGCTCGCTCCAGTTCTTCCTGCCAGGGATCGCCCGGGACCAGGTTCCATTCGTCATACCAGATCCGGAAACCTTCATCATCCAGTTGTTCGGCAATGGGCTTGACCAGAGGTTTGTCCCGGCTGTTGTGACTGAGAAAGATGTCCATGGCGTGTCGTCCCGGATGATTGATGAGCTCAGATTATCAAGGAACCCTTGGGTTGACAAGTACCGTTCCTAACTCAACATGTGACAGCCCGGCTCAGCGCCGCCGAGGACTACAAGGAACCGGGCAAGGAATCGATCGCCGATCACATTATGGAGACCTACCGGCTCCGCGTCCAAAACATGGCTTCTCAACAGGGATGACCCAAACCTCGGACGCTCAACCGTCTCGCTTGGGCGTCCGAGACCTGCTCAATATTTGTTACGGAGACCTCGTAAATAGCGGTAGAATGCTGTCAAGAGGTTGATGATGATTTTTGCTCTTTTGCTTTATCTTATGTCCGAGGCGGATCGGCCTTACCTTGCCGCCGCCGAGCAAGCCGCCGTCTGGTTGCAATCCCGCGCCGTGAAGACCGAAAACGGTCAGGCATGGCAGCAAAGCGAAGTCCGCAGCAACTGTGATAACCACAGCCTGTATTCAGGTAATCCGGGTCCCGTTCTCTTTTACCTGAACCTGCACCGCGTCACCGGTAACCGCGATTGGTTGCGCGAAGCCCTGGCCGGCGCGCGGCACATGGCTTACACCGTGGAAACCGAGATTGAATACGGTTCCTACGCCGGTCTTTATACCGGCCTTGCCGGGATCGCCTTCACCTTTCTTGAAACCTATCGCGCCACGGGTGACCCGCGTTGGCATGCCCAGGCCCTTCGCTGTATCGAACCCATCTTGGGCGACTGGCCCGGCGGTGTCACCGACATCATCGCCGGCTACGCGGGCACCGGCCTGTTCCTGCTGGAGGCAGCCGATCGATTGAAGAAACCGCGCCTGGTCGCCAAAGCAGAGGAACTGGGCGACGTATTGATCGAGGAAGCCCATCCCAAGGAACACGGGCTGGAATGGAAGATGACCGATTCCTATAACAAGATCATGCCCAACTTCTCCCACGGCACGGCCGGGATCGCCTATTTTCTGGCTCGGCTTGCGGAAGTCACCGGAAAGCCCCACTATCTGGACGCGGCGACCGCGGGCGCCCACCACCTTCTCACCCAAACGCGACCGAACGGCCTGGCAATCTATTACACGCCGGGGGGCGAGGACATCAGCTATTTGGGATGGTGCCATGGTCCGGCGGGCACCTCGCGGCTGTACTTCCAATTATGGCAACAAACTAAAGACGAACAGTGGCTCAAGGCTTATGAAAATTCCTTGACCGGCCTGTGCAACAGCGGCATCCCCGGGAAACGCCCCGCCGGGTTCTGGAACAATGTGGGTATTTGCTGCGGCAGTTCCGGTGTGGCCGAAAGCCTGCTGGACGCCCATCGCGCCGTGGATGATCAGCGCTTCCTGGCTCTATCGAAAACCCTGGTGGGCGATTTGTTGACGCGGTCCACCAGGGAAGCCGGCGGCCTGAAGTGGATTCAGGCAGAACATCGGGTGCGGCCGGAACTGCTCCAGGCGCAAACCGGTTATATGCAGGGCGCGGCCGGTATCGGCATCCAACTATTACGCATGGATGCCTTCTCGCGCGGCGCCGAACTGGATTTTCGCTTACCTGACAGTCCTTACGGCGAATGAATCTTCCCTATCATTTGATCCTTGTACGGGTACATCGGCGGCTCGTATCCGTTATGGATAGCGTGGCGACCATAACTTTCCCCATGCGCGGAATAAAGCCGACTTTGTTTTGTTTTCGGTGACCCAACCTTTCACATTGACGCTCACCTTACTGCATTGTATGATGTTATCCATTAGTTGCCTCACTAAAGGAGAACAACATCCATGACGAGCCATGTTTTTGGCTCATTACTCATTATTCCGTCACCTATTTCATTCATGCCCAACGGCGAGATAAGTACAGTGATGAGGAAGTAATTAGGAGAGAAAGTATGACCTGCAGCACGCTTAAGCGCATGTCGATGCTGGTGGGGATTGTGCTCCCCATAATCGCCGGATTCAGCCAACCGGTATTTGCACAAGATGATAAGAAAGATGACAAGGAAACTGAAGTCTTCGAGCAGGTTGTTGTCACCGGCACCCGCGCTCGTCCGCGTTCTATTGCCGAGTCGATGGTGCCCATCGATGTCATCACCGTGGAAGATTTCGTCTCCCAGGGTGATACCGACGTCAGCAACAAATTGCGGAACGTGGTTCCCTCATTCAACGTAAACGTCCAGCCCATCAGTGACGCGGCGACCGTGGTTCGTCCCGCCAACCTGAGAGGCCTGGCTCCTGACCACACCCTGGTCCTGATCAACGGGAAACGCCGCCACCGTGCGGCGGTGATCTTTTGGTTGGGCAACGGGGTCTCCGACGGCGCTCAGGGACCGGACATCTCCGGCATCCCCTCGATCGCGTTGCGTTCGGTAGAGGTACTGCGTGACGGTGCTTCCGCTCAGTACGGTTCCGACGCGATTGCCGGGGTGATGAACTTCATGCTGCGCGACAGTCGCCAGGGCGGCAGTATCGAAGTGAGCAACGGCTCGTTCTTCGAGGGCGACGGCGACACAACCACCATCAGCGGTAATGTCGGCCTTCCCTTGGGCGATAACGGTTTTGCCAACTTCAGTATGGAACTGGGCCAGACCGATCCCACTGACCGCAGCGTACAGCGCGATGACGCGGCCGGTCTGATTGCGGCCGGCAACACCAACGTCGCCAATCCCGCCCAGGTTTGGGGTTCGCCCGAGATCGAAGACGAAATCAAGTTGTGGGGTAATTTCGGCGCCGACCTGGAAAGCGGCGCCCGCTTCTACGGTCATGCCAACTACGTTAGCAAAACCGTTACCGGCGGTTTCTATTTCCGTAATCCCAACACCCGTAGCGCCGTGTTCAGCGGTGACGGCGGTCAAACGCTGCTCATCGGCGACATGTTGGACGCTCAGGACGGTATCCTGGACGGTTCCGCGGACTGCCCCACGGTCAACATCGTCAACAACGTACCCGATCAGGCGGCTCTGGCTCGGGTTTTTGCCGACCCGAACTGCTTCAGCTTCCAGGAACTCTTTCCCGGCGGTTTCACCCCCAGCTTCGGCGGCGATGTGACCGATATCGCCCTGTTGGCCGGCCTGAAAGGTCAGACCGATGCGGGCCTGTTCTGGGATGTCAGCGTGAGCTACGGTTCCAATGAAGTCGACTTCTTCATCTTCAACACCGTCAACGCATCCCTGGGTCCCGACACCCCCACTTCCTTCGATCCGGGCCTGTACGAGCAGACCGACCTGAACGTGAACTTCGATGTGGCCTACTCCATCAGCGATACCGCCAACCTGGGCGCCGGTGTGGAGTATCGTGATGAAACCTTCGAAATCGGCATCGGCCAGTTGGAATCCTATGAAATCGGCCCCCTGGCCGAGCAGGGTTTCAGCGCCGCGTCCAACGGTTTCCCCGGCTTCGGCGATATTGCCGCCGGTGATTGGAGCCGCGGCAACTATGCACTGTACGGCGACCTGGAAGTAGACCTGAGCGATGACCTGGACGTGGGCGTGGCCGCACGTTACGAGGATTTCGACGACTTTGGAACGACCATGAACTCCAAGATCGCCTTCAACTGGTCCGCAACCGATACCTTCTCCATGCGCGGCTCCTTGAGCAGCGGCTTCCGCGCCCCGACGCCCGGTCAGTCCAACGCGTTCAACGTGTCCACGGAATTCGATCTGGTCGCCATGGAACTGGTCAACAACGGCACCATTCCTTCAACCTCGGAAGTGGCGAAACTGCGCGGCGGCGAACCGCTGGAACCCGAGCGTTCCGTCAACATGTCCCTGGGCGCCATCTTCAAACTGGGTCCCATCGACATCACTGCCGACTACTTCAACATCGAGTTGAAGGACCGTCTGGCCGTGACCCAGCTCTTCGAACTGACTGAAGAAGAAGTTGAGCAACTGTTGGCCGAGGGCGTGACCAGCGCCGCCAACCTGCAAAACTTCCGCTTTTTCACCAACGACTTCGAAACCGAAACCTCCGGCTTCGATATCGTTGCCACGGTTTCCCCCGACGCGCTGGGCGGCAACACCACACTGAACCTGATCTACAACTACACCGAAACCGACGTCACCAGGTTCAACCCGGACACCCTGGACAACACGCGAATCCGCGAACTCCAAGAGGGCCTGCCCGAAAGCCGTTGGAATATCAACGCCACGCACGCCGTCAAAGCGGTCAACCTGATGGGCCGGATCAGCTACTACGACGACTGGTATGACTCTGAAGACGATCAAGTCTACGACGGCGAATACCTGGTCGACGTGGAAGCGTCCTACACGTGGAACGACAAGCTGCAATTCGTCCTGGGCGGCCAGAACGTATTCGACACCTTCCCCCAGGAAAACCCCGGCGCCCGTTCCGGCGTGGGTAACCTGTACAGCCAGTTCACCCCCTTCGGCTTCAACGGCGGTTTCCTCTACGGCCGCATCAAGTATATCTTCTAAGCGTTAAACCCTTTACCAACAAACGGCCGGTTCCTTCAGGACCGGCCGTTTTTTTCCCATTTAATACTTTGCCAATGTGAGAAACTGGCTTCTGGAGGTATCTATAAGTTGTGCGATGTTAGTATTGATTTCCTTCTTTGCTTTTAGTGACTGTGATGCAGAGTGGAATAAGGTTGAGGAAGCTTATACAACCATGACCACTTCCGATTTTCTACTCCACTCGTTTTACCAAAATAATGGAACGGATTCATCTTTGTGGGATGTTCAAACAACCCTGATCCACTACAATCTCAGTAATACAGCGAACCATAATCGGCATATGTACCGCATTGCCGAGCTGGATTGGGAAATTTGTATGCTTTGGGCTGAGATGGAACAGTGATGATTTTCTGTTTTCTATTGACGTTTGCCGACTGGAAGATCACCAAAACGAACATCTTCATGCCGATTCTTTCCAGTCAGGTTGCGGTCACCGACGATCTGCACTTCTTTCTTCTGGACTTCCAGGGAAAGGTCATCCATTTGTATGGGCAGGACGGATCTTACATAAAAACACTTGGGGGCCCGGGCGACGGTCCGGAAAAAATCCGAGGGGCCCTAAACCTGTATACTGATAACAAGCAGGTATATGTCATCGAACCCTTTTTTGTAAGGATCTATGACAAGTTGGGTTTTGTTAAGAGCATTCGAAAATCTCCCGTCCTTGCGGCGCCGGTTATCGGAGGAATGGTCTGGTATGAATTCGATAGTCAAAAGCAACCGGGAGATACCAATCAAATGTTCTTCGCTCCGGAGTACGAGTTCGATCAGTCTCTTCCTTTGTTTGATTGGAAGCTCCCGTTGGACCATGAGTCCGAAATGTTTCCCAAGATTGGGGAGAAACTGAAAAAAGAAAAAGCCGGCTCGCCGAAGGCGACATCTCTGTTTCAAGTTTCCAATGATCTGTCCCGGCTTTATTTCAAGCCGATCGGCCACTCATTCGTCCTCATTTATGACGTTGCAACCAGGCGAGAAAAACGGGTCCATCTCGGCGACAGAAAAATCGGCAGACTGCGCGTGGATGCGTTGGATTATCTGTGGGTTTATACCGCCGATGGGGCAGCGCGGGATATCAAAATCTTCGATCGGGAGGGAAGAGTCGCTCAATCGCCCTTTACGCACGAGTCGTTGGGTCGTGTTTGCAAGGTTGTCGGTGATTGGGCTTATGTAACGGCCTTTCGGCCCGGGGTGGAAGAGGTGGAAATCTTTCGGTGTAAATTAGATGAAGTGGAATCTTTTATTGCCGCCAACCCGATCAGCACCGATTGGTAGACCATTTTTATGACCCGTGAATGAGCGTGACATAGACACCCCGAAAAAAATACTTGGGTCGATGAATCCATGAACGGCAGGGCGGTTGGAAACGTGACATACTGAATCGCTTTACTTTTTTCGTCAAGCTGACGCAAGCCGCAAATTTTTGCTACATCGGGGTTCGCGGCCTTTTTTACATTTCCTTTTCAGGAAGCGGGTCTCGTCGACGAAAGGTAAAGTATGCGACAGGGAAGTCGTATCCACATCATCAACAGGGAAGTTGACATATGAAAAAAGGCCAAAAGCTCAATCTGAAACATGTTCAATATCTGCTTGTCCACAAACCGCTCGTGATTGTCCAGTTACAGCACTCCGAGCACAACAAGAAACTGATCTCGAAGGCGTTACAGCAGTTATGGCGGGACCGTCAGGGCCCCAAGATTTTTGAAACGCTGCAAATATTCCTGAGAGATAGAGCACCTAAATACGACCTGACACCGGACCAGATGGGAGCGCGCTCCTTTCTGTTACGTCAACTCGAACAGGTGAGAAGCCAACCCCAGGGGAAAAGTCCTGGATTTGCGGGCATTTTTGGATTCAGTACCTGACCTTCGAGTTGTTGACGATCGGACTCGCGAGGCGGATCAGGTTCCTACCCCCTGATCCAACCGCTTGACTGTTTTCCGAATCAGGAGATTCGATAACGGACATCCTGCCAGGCGATGGGATCGGACATGGCGACCACAACCTTGCGGCTGCCTTGAAACGATTCGCGACCATGGCTCATGAGCATGTTGTCCAACATCAGCAGGTCACCGCGCTGCCAGGGGATCGCAACCTTCTCGCGTTCGTAGGCTGCGCGAAGGGTGGCCAGTACGTCTTCCTCGATATCGGAACCATCACCGTAAAAGGTATTGTTGGGTAGGTCGCCCTCGGCAAACTCGGCGCGCAGGAAGTTGCACACCTCCGGGTTCAGCGTGGTTACATGAAAAAAGATGATGTGGTTGAACCATGCTGTTTCTCCGGTGCGTGGGTGGGTAGCTACCGCGGGTCGGGTTTGGACCGTTTTCAGGCGATCGCCCTCCTTCCAGAAGATGTCGATGCCGTTGGCGCGGCAGTAGGCTTCTACTTTTGACTTGTCCTCGGTTTGGAAGGCGGTCTGCCAGGTGACGCCGAAACCCTCGCCGAAGTTGCGCACGTACTGGTATTGACGTTCGGCGAAGCGACGCACCAGTTCCCCGGGCAATTGTTGCGCGATGCGTCGCGTGTCGGCAATCGGCGTGGCGCCGCGTTCGGCGGCAGGGGTGACACAATAGAAGTAGATGCGCAGTGGAAAGTTCAAATTGTAGGACTGTTCGTTATGTAGGTAGATCTCTTCGCCGGCAGGGTGGGAGGTAGAGGTGTAGATATTGCCGTAAACCGCATCGCGCGGGGAGGATTGCTCCATATAGGGCAGCGGGCCGCCCGATACGGTTTTCACAAATTCGTCGAAGTCTTCCACATCCTCGAAGGGGAAGTCGCGGAACATGACGCCGCCGTAGCGAGAGACCGCCGCTTGAATGAAGTCCTGATGGTCTTCTGCCCACTCGATGGGATCGGTGTCCGGGTCAAGGGGTTTGACGATCAGGGGATAATCCGGGCCGGTCGGGTGGAAGCCGGAGGAAACAGTGCCGTCTGCGGTGAGATCCAAATCTTCGAGGTGCGTTTTCGTCATGGATTGTGACTCCCTGGTGTTTCAAGATCGCGGCTAATATCCTATACTATTCCGGCCTAAGAGGACAACGGCCGGAAATTGAAAGGCCGAGGAAAGCGAGGTCACCACCATGCCGTTATTTACCGAAGAGCAGGCCGGCGCGGCCGTCGAACAATTGTATCAGTGGGGTGCGCAAAACGGTCACAGTCGCGACAGTTTGAAGCGCGTGGAAGATTGTATCCGCATCACCGCGGGTTTGAAGAAAGCCGAGAACAAACCCGAATTACAGGATCCCGAATTCTATTTCCCGGGCCTGGAAGCGAGCGCCTGGTGGGAACCCGCTCGATTTCCCTGGCACAAGCAGTTGGAAAAGCTGACGTTTATCATCAAGATGGAACTGAACGCGCTCCTTGCGGGCAAGGCGCCCTTTCGGAGGCACCCGGACAGTCCCGTGATTGCCGAGGACGGTATCTGGAAACAGTTCTATCTGTTCAGCGACGGCGTGCCCTTGGAGGAAAATTGTCGTGCGGTTCCGCAGACGGTTCAAACCATCCGCAGCATTCCGGGGGCTTCCGAGGCTTCCAACGTCTTCTTCGCCGGGGTCACGCCCGGCACGCATATCAAGCCGCACTGGGGACCCTACAATACGCGCCTGCGTTGTCACCTGGGGTTGATCATCCCGGAAGGGGTCTCCATTCGCGTGGGCGAGGAAACCCGGTCCTGGCAGGAAGGAAAGTGCATTTTCTTCGACGACAGCTTCGATCACGAGGTCTGGCACCGGGGAACAAGTATGCGCTACGTGTTGATTTTGGACATCTGGCACCCGGATCTGACCAGGGCCGAGATCGATGCCCTGAAATACATCCGCGGTATTCTGGTTCCCAACGAAGCCACCATAGAAAACCTGAAGAACGCCCCGGTAGTTTAGGACTGCCGGTCTTCAGTTTTCCCACATGGACAGAACCTGACCCTGATCGGGGGCAACATGACCGGCCAGGGTTTCCCGGTAAACACGAGCAACGGCATCCGCGCCGCGACCGTGGGTAACCCTCAGCCAATCGCTGCCTGAGTCGCGGAAATCGATCCAGGCCTCGATCATTTTCTGCTGTAGCGCGGCCATGCCCATCTGGGAAGCCCGGCGCTCGATCTGGCCGGGTGCGAAAAAGAACTGAGGCTTGGCGCCCGGGAGTTCTTTTTCGCGAGGCGCCGCGTCCCAATGCGTGGCGCCGACCAGGCAACTGTATTTCATGTTGTTGCCCAGATGGTGATGCAAACGGTTGACTACATCACCGTTACCGGCCATGTCTACCAAAACGGCGGGCTCGTCGGCGTTGATTTGTTCCAGGTCGGCGTATGTCCACACCTTGCTGTAAAGGCCCAGGCCGTTGACAAAGAACAGGTTACGCGGTGAGGTCAGGCCGACGATCCGGATATCTCGCTTGGCCAGGCGAAAAGCCAGGGCGATTGCTGTCTTGCTGGAGGCACTGGCCACGATGACGGTGCGGGCCCCGAAAAAGAGATTTTCGTCCAAGAAATCATCCACCAGGTAGGAGGTAATGAACAGGCCGCGCAGCAGCATGTGCTTGTCCTCGTGCTCGCGGGCGTAACCCGGGTCCTGATCAACGAGATTATAGGTGTTGTAGACAGGCGCCAGGCCCTTGCGGTGAGGAGCGGCATCGATAAAGCCGCGCGGGCTGACCTGATCGGGCGTCATGGTGACGCGATGAGAAAGCGGAAACCATCCGAAAACCCGTGCACCCGCGGGCAGATCCGGGTGAGCTGATTGAACGATTTCGCCGAAGCCCATACAGGGAACTCGGCCCCAGCCGTCTTCCGCGGGCCAGAAGTCCCAATAACGCAAGCTGTCGCCGGTTTTGATATAGGAGATATTATTGGCCGTAAAGGCGACATGCACCACGCGCACCACGATCTTACCGGGTTCCGGTTGGTCCGGCTCGGAGGATTCAATCAAACGGGTGGTGCGCCAATCGTCTCTTTTGATCAGGAAATGCGTTGCTTCCATGGGCCTCTCCTTCCTTATGATTGAGAAAGCATAACCCGACGCCCGAAACCCGGCCAGTGTTTTTTGGAGATTCCGTCCCACGCGAAATCCGCGATGATCGCCGCGAAAAGGAATCCTCAACATCGTAGGCAGTACCAGGTGTTACGAACGGGGCCGTTCGTGAGAGCGACCTCTCCTTTCTTTAAAGCGCGGCGGTGAATGTTTTATAATGGTCAAAGGGTAGTGCCTTTGATTAGATTGCGCTTACCCATCGAGGAATCATGTACCCATCCGCCGGATACCGAATTGTTCTTCTTTTCATTTCGAGTGTGTGGGCCTGGTCGGTAACGGCAGGTGGTCTGGGTCCGTCCATTAGCGTGCAACCCGCGGACGTTTCCCTTTGCGAGGGTTTCGATGCAACCTTTTTTGTCTCTGCAAGCGGCGGCAACCTGACCTACCTATGGCGGAAGGACGGTCAGCCGATCGACGGGGCGACCAATGCGCTCTTGCTGGTGCGGGATGTTGACGCATCCGATGAAGGCACTTACGATTGCGTGGTCACCAACGAACATGGGTCATTGACATCGGACGGCGCGGTCTTTGGTTTGACCGGCGATTCCCTGGCCGTCACTCAGGAACCTCAAGGCGTTTTCACCTGTCCGGGCGCCCTCGTTCAATTCGCTGTCACCGCAAGCGGCACCGGAGTGCCGGCCTATCAGTGGCGCAAGGACAATGTTCCCATTGACGGCGCTGTAACCGATACTCTTTCTATAGTCGCATCGGAGTCGAATGAAGGCGCCTTTTTCGACTGTGTCGTCAGTAACGTATGTGGTCAGGTGACATCCCTGCCGGCCGTGATCGATTTGCAGGTACCTCCCTATTTTGCCGAGCAACCCCAAGACATTCAGGCCTGTGTGGGTCAAAGTGTCAGTTTCAGCGCCACGCCTTCCGGCAGCGGGCCGTTCACCTTTCAATGGCGAAAGGGAAATCAGGAATTGACGGGTGAAACCAATTCGACACTCAATTTGATCGACCTTACCGAGGAGGATTTCGGCGCCTACAACTGTGTGGTTACAAATGTCTGCGGCACGATTGTTTCTGAGGACGCCATCCTGGAAACCACGGTTCTGGGTTTTATCCAGGAGCCTTCGAACGCGACGGTCTGTGAGGGGGAAGAGGTGACCTTTACAGTGGAACCCAACGGGGTCGGACCGTTTGCCTATCAGTGGAAACATGGCGAAAACGAGATTTTCGGAGCTGTCTCCGCAAATCTTACTCTCAGTAATATCTTGCCCCAAGAGGCAGGTTCCTATTCCTGCAAAGTAACCAGCGCCTGCGGCACCATCACCTCGGGAGCGGGTGTGTTGACCGTGAGAAACAAGCCGGTAATAACGGTTCAACCGGTTTTCGACACTGCCTGCGCGGGAGGCATTACCAGGGCCTCAGTTACCGCTGTAGGTGAAGCTCCCTTGCTCTACCAATGGAGGAAAAACGGGGTGGATTTGACCGGTGTTACCGTTTCCACCTTGATTCGAAGCAATTTGAGCGCTGCCGACGAGGGGTTTTATGAATGTGTGGTGACCAATGCCTGTGGTTCTACGACATCCGCAAGCGTGAGGTTGGAACTGGGCGGGCCACCCACCATCCTGTTGCAACCCGTTGATGTGTTCCCATGCGAAACGGAAGATGTCGAATTCTCCGTGGCGGCCTCAGGGGCTGAGGAATTATCTTTTCAATGGCGCCGCAACGGGGTCGATCTGGACGGAGAAACGTCGTCCACTCTTAACATTGTCGGCGTTTCATCAGGCGATGTGGGCAATTATACTTGCGCGGTTTCCTCGGCTTGCGATGCTGTCGTTTCCTTGCCGGCGCTTCTTTCTCTTGCCCTGGATTGTGAATCGAAAACGCCGGACCCGGCTCTGCGCAACGCCATGGCAACCGGTCGTTGGCAGAATGACCTTGGCGACCTCATTTGGATTGACGCCGATGCCGACGGACAAGTCTCTACCGTGGAGGCCCGCGCTGTTACAGGAATTTTGGATCTCAGCGGGAAGGGGATTACCGACCTGACCGGGATCGGCGCCTTTGTCAATCTCAGCGGGTTGGATGTCTCCAATAACAGGCTGTTTCAATGGCCGGATTTGTCACAGTTGATCTATCTGGAACTCTTGGACCTTAGCGGTAACCTGATTCCCGGCGGCCCTGATTCGCGTGGGTTTTCGTCCGATCTGGCCGTTACACTGGAGGAACTCTACCTGGACCGCAATCGCCTGAAAAGCCTGCCGGATTTTACCGGTTTGGATGCGTTGCATACCCTGACCCTTTCGCATAATTTGTTGCAAAGCATTCAGCCTTTGTTGGATACGAATGATATCGGTTCTTCTCCCGATGACCAGGTCTTTATTGACAACAATCTGCTGGCGGGCACGGATGATGTTGATGTTCGAAACTGCGCGGAGATTCAAGCCATGCTGAACCGCACGAACGCTTCCGGCGCGAGTTTCGGTTTCGATCCCCAGCATCGGTTCAACCTGCTGCCCGGCTGGCCGCAATCCAATGATGTTCGGGATTTACAAACCAGGCTGAGCATCGAAATGGAATGCGAGCCTGCTCTTCGCAAAACCAAGGATCGTTGAGTGTGCTGATTATCGCGGTTATATCCGATGCCGACATGTCCTGCTGTGCCCAAGTGTATGAACAACCAAACTTTTTTGAACCGCCTCGGCCGGCCGGCGTTTATGATGGTGATGAATGAAGCAAACCACGTGGGAACGGCACAATTGGAAACACCTGTTCGGGAGCAAGACAAAGACGCGGCCTGCATGTTGCGTGTTGCCGAGGGCGAAACGGCGGCCTTTGAAGACCTGGTGAACCGTTACCAGTCCGCGTTGGTTCAGTACTTCACCATCCAGAGTCAAGACCCGGTCCTGGCCGAGGATTTGGCTCAGGAGGTTTTTCTGCGCCTCTACCGATCCCGCGCCTCCTATCGTCCTACCGCTAGATTCAAAACCTTTCTATACCGCATTGCCCGCAACCTGTGGTTGGATAACTGTCGGAGCAAAAAAAGAGCCGGAACGCCGATCCATTTGGACGATGAACCCGACGGTACAGACCGCTTATCCGAAAAGCAAACGAATGATCCCACGCTATCCTGGGGGTTGAACGGCCGGTGTCTCTTGCGCGCCGTCAGCGACCTGCCCGAAAAGCAACGCGATGTCCTGCTGCTGGGCCAAATCGAAGAAATGCCCTACCCGGAGATTGCACGGGTTCTGGAGATCCCCGTGGGCACCGTGAAGAGCCGTATGTATCATGCTCTGGAAAACCTGCGCGCCCATTTCGGCAAAAAGCAAGGAAACCGTCATGACTGAACCCCAATTCGACGAGCAACAATCGGCGTTGTTGGAAGAAAGCAAACGCCTGCTGGCGCTGGAGCGCGAAAAGCGTGATCCGGCAACGCGCGAGGCGTTTACCCGAAAAGTCATGGAAGCTGTTGCCTCCGAATCCCAACCGGCGAAAACGCCTGTCGTTCCATTTTCTACTCGCAAATCACATACGTTTTTTCGTCTCTTTTCAGCCGCCGTTCTGATAATCGCCCTGGCAGCTCTGATTCAACTCATCCGAGAGCCCTCCAACGCGGAGCGCTATCGTCAGAACAGGCTGGAGGCCGAAAAGACGAACTTCGCCAGGGCCGGCGGTACTATCGAACATCCCTCGTGGTTTGCGCGATACGCGGGCAAGGCATTGATCGCGGTGGTCTATGATTATGAGGGCGAGCATTGCCTTTGGCTCTATCCTGAAGAACGCTGGCAGAGTTATGTGGACAATCCCGAAAATACCGATCTGAGGAACAAAAAAACCTGGCGTGTCATTGCCTCGACCAACGGCATCACCCTTCCCGAGGAACCGTTCAATGATGCCTTTGGGGACCGGATCCAATTGGTTGCCATGGCCTTCCCCAGTCATTTCGAAATCTGGGAAACCCAAGCGTTACAACGGTACCTGAACCCATAAATTCTTTTTCGTCTCGGGACAACTGATAACCCCTGGATCGAGCACTTCTTTCTTCCCGGCCTTGGCATTTTTTCACCGCTGTAATGCAGGCAGATTCCGCTGGTCCGGGCTTTTGTTGCACACGGATCGGTCGCTTTGGAGAATTGCCGGCTCAATATTTTGCCGCGAACGCCGTTTATGTAACAAGACGGTAGGTCCTAATTCCGACCGGCCGTTCCATGCGTCTATCGAGGATTCCCCCAATGCTTCTGACGATTGAACGGGTCGCCTTGCTGAAATCGGTACCCATCTTCGCGAACACGCCCGGCAATGTACTGGCCTCTGTAGCCGCGATCTTGAAAGAGGTGGTGTTGGAGCCCGATGAATCCCTTATTTGTGAGGGCGAGTTGGGCGATTGCATGTACTTGATTATCGAGGGAAGGGTACGTGTGCACAGCGATACACGCACCATCGTTGAATTGGGGCCGGGACGTACGGTCGGCGAGTTGGCAGTGCTGGATCCTGAGCCACGCAGCGCCTCGGTGACGACCATCGAGGAAACGCGACTGTTTCGAATCGACAAAGATGTTTTGGACGAAGTCATGGATGATCGTCCTGAAATTGCCCACGCCATCTTGCGTTCTCTATGCAGACGCCTTCGCGAAACCACCGTTAAGAGTTGATTCATGGGAAAAACAAAACCTGTTTCCATGAAATCCCTGGTGTACCTCACCTGTCAGGCTGCCTTATTCGGTTTGGGCACCGCTTACGCTTATGTGGCGGCCTATACCTTGTTTATTCTCCAGTTTGGACCCGGCGGATTGCCCTGGCTTTTCCTGATTGCCGGTTTGTTGATGCCCCCCTTTTTCTCCGGCATGCATCGATTGCAACGTCGACGCACCTTGACCGTTTATGTGACGGTTACTGCCGGCTTATTTACCGTGCTCTATCTGGTTTGTTTGATAATGGACTGGACACCCTGGAGGAGCGCTAATTCATTTCTGCTGATGATCCTGGTGATTCTGGGGATGCAATCCGGCAGTGTGATCTTGGGGGTTCAAGCCGGACGCCTTTTTGACGCCAGGACCCTTCGGCGACGTTTCTCTCTGGTATCGGCAGGTTTGGCGAGTGGCGCCGTTATCGGGTATCTAAGCGCCGGGCCCTTGACCGGCATCATCGGGGCATCTGGTCTTCTCTTTCCTGCATTTATCTGCCTGGTCGGTAATCTGGTCGTTTTGCGGCTGACTATAGTCCGATTCAGGAGGCGCATGGGCGGCTCGGCCGGCAGGGTGGAGGTGGAGCACAAAACTTCATTGAAACGGCTGCTACGCAAGCCGTATATCGCCTCGCTCTTCATCTACCAAACACTTTCCTGCACCGCATCCCAACTGATCGTTTACCTGTTCGTGCTCCTATTGTCACAACGATTGGAAGATGAGATCGGGTTGGCCGTCTTCCTGGGTAACTTTGCCGCGGCTCGGCAACTCCTTACCATTGCCTTTATTACCACGGTTTCCGCTTCGTTGTTGTCGCGACTGGGTCTGGGGTTCGGCTTCATTTCCAAACCCGGTTCGGCGTTGGTGATCTTGGGAATCATGACTCTGCTTTGCTTGACCACCACGCCGGCGGACAGTCTTTTGTTTTGGTTGATCGTTCTTGCATTTACCCTGGACACAATGCTCTACAAGGGGATTTGCGGACCCGCGCAAAAAACAGCTTTCCTGGCTTTACCTGACGGTGACCGTCAGACCGTGGAGACCGGCATCGAAACCATCGGCATCCCCGCGGCTTATACCCTGGCCGGATTGATCTTGCTTGTGGTCGACGCTCGATCGATAACGATTGTGTTGGGGGCGGCGCTTTTGGTGATCCTGCTGTGGGGCGCGGCCGGTATCCATGCCTTCCGCAACTACAAAAGCACCCTGCGCTACAATCTCACTCGGCGCAACCTGGGCAAAATCGAATTGACCGTATTGGATAGCGAAACCCGGGCTGTGATCGACGATATGTTGGCCAATGCCGGGCCGTTTCAGGTGCGTCTGGCGTTGGACTTGTTGACCGCGGCGGGTTCCCGTACGCTTTCCGGGGTATTGACCACTCTTCTGCGCCGTGAGGACAGCGCTATTCGTATGGAAGCTTTGCGTCGTATCGGCGACAAAGGTCAGGTGGGCGCGCTGGGCGCTGTCAAGGAGTTGATCGGTCGTGAATGGGACCCGGAAGTCAAAGGTGAAGCGCTGCGGGTGATGTGCGCTTTACGCGGCTCGGCCGCCGTGAAGGATGTAGTGCCCTACTTGGACCATAAAGAACCGGACTTGCGTTTGGGAGCGCTGGCAGGCCTACTGCAATTCGGTGGTATTGCCGGTATGATGGAGGCAGGCAGCCGGTTGGTCAACCTGGAGAAATCGCCCGATCCACAACAACGAGCCTTTTATGCTCGGGTAATCGGTACGGTGGGAAGCGAGAACTTCTATGAGCCCTTGATTCCTTTGCTTTCCGACAGTAATACGGAAGTGCGCAAGGCGGCCTTGATCGCTGCCGGTAAGCTGGGTCATGGCCAGTTGGCGGCGCCGATCGCGGCCAACCTGGCCGACCCGGCAACACGACCCGATGCCACGGAGGCTTTGATTGCCTGCGGATCTGCCGGGCTGCCCGTGGTTCAGGCCGCGCTGCAAGGTTTTGGCAATGATGATAAACCGACCTTGCGGCGACTCTTGCGTATCTGTGGTCGGATTCGCGATGACCGGACCATGGGGCTTCTACGGCGTCACTTGAGTCATGCTGACCGGCAGATTCGAGGAGATGTGATGCAGGCGCTGGCGCATATTGGTTTTCGTGCTGCAGAAAAGGAAATCGAGGAACCGCTTAAGGAGAACCTGGGGGATGTGGCCACCTTGCTACAAATCAAAAGGGACTTGGATGACGGCGCCGGCTTTCAGCCCTTGCAGGATGCTCTGGACGATGAATTGGCCGAGGCGCACAACCGGGTCTTTCTTTTGTTGTCCTTCTTCCACGATTCCCGGACGGTGCTGAAGGCCAGGGAACGGTTGTGGCGGGGCAGCGCGGATCAACGCGCCTTTGCTCTTGAAGTGCTGGACATGACTCTGGCCGGACGCTGGAAGGGAATGATTACCAAGTCGATGGATGAGAACTTGAACCCGGAACAGCGCATCAAGGCATTGTCGGTCGATGGAGGGTCAACTGCTTTGGACAGTTTGACCCGCCTGCGCGCCATGATAGACGGAACGGAGTATCGGGTCATGGATTGGACGCGTGCATGTGCGATCTATGCGGCGGCAAAATCGGGAAGGTCGGACCTGAGCAACATCATTAAAGACTGCCGGGGTGAATCGGACCCGACCATAAGAGAAACCGCCAAATGGGCGCTGAGTATTCTGTAAACAGGCCGGTCGGTAGGATTATATCCTAGTGGCACGGCGCGGAAGTCCGGCACCATCTCTCCAGGGTGTTTTCATCACCAGCAGAACTCGAAGAGAGTACTGAGCACTTGATGGTCCAACCAAGCAATGAGG
>JAAUYB010170956.1_pt1 | contig 23476 bp, 25 predicted proteins | sample 7278071 | NCBI WGS metagenome assembly JAAUYB01 (sample SAMN14350121, study PRJNA611818) | marine sediment metagenome | isolation source: surface marine sediment (1.8m) | place: French Polynesia: Moorea | collected 2018-08 | reverse complement strand
CTTCAACGCCTTGCCGCCCGCAGTGGTCGCGCTGGCGCTGAAGACGGGCTGGGTGAATTTCTGATCCTGCATGGCTCTTCCTTGACGCGCTCGCACCCTCTCGGTAAGCCCCGCGGGCGTGAAAATCCAGAGGACTTGCCCAAATGGCGGAACCGCAGTTCACCCCCCGCGTCTTGTCCGGCATCCAGCCGTCGGGCGGTCTGACGCTGGGCAATTATCTGGGCGCGCTCACGCGCTTCGTCGATATACAGGAAGCGGGCACGCACGAGTGCCTCTACTGCGTCGTCGACCTGCACGCGATCACGGTCTGGCAGGATCCGGCCGATCTGACATCCCAGACCCGCGAGATTGCCGCCGCCTTCATGGCCGCGGGCATCGACCCTACCCGCTCGATCCTCTTCAACCAAAGCCAGGTGCCCGAGCACGCGCAGTTGGCGTGGCTCTTCAACTGCGTCGCCCGGATGGGCTGGATGCGCCGGATGACGCAATGGAAGGACAAGGCGGGCAAGAATTCGGAAGAAGCCTCGCTCGGGCTTTTCGCCTACCCCGCGCTGATGGCCGCCGACATCCTGATCTACCACGCCACCCACGTCCCCGTCGGCGAGGACCAGAAGCAGCACCTCGAACTCACCCGCGACATCGCAATCAAGTTCAACCACGACTATGGGCAGGACTTCTTCCCCATCACCGAGCCCGTCATCGAAGGCGCCGCCACCCGCGTGATGAGCCTCCGCGACGGCTCCAAGAAGATGTCCAAATCCGACCCCTCCGACGCCTCGCGCATCAACCTCACCGACGACGCCGACACCATCGCGCAGAAGATCCGCAAGGCCCGCACCGACCCCGAGCCCCTGCCCTCGGACCTCGAGGGCCTCACCGACCGCCCCGAGGCCCGCAACCTCATCAACATCTACGCCGCCCTGGCCGACACCACCCCCGAGGCCGTCATCGCCGACCACGCCGGCCAGCAGTTCAGCACCTTCAAGCCGAGCCTCGCCGACCTCGCCGTCGCCAAACTCGCGCCGATCTCATCGGAAATGAAGCGCCTCACCGGCGATCCCGCCGAGATCGACCGCCTCCTCGCCCGAGGCGCCCAACGCGCCCGAGCCCTCGCCGAACCGATCCTCAAGCGCACCTACGAGATCGTCGGGATGGTGGGGGCTTAGACGAAACCCCTGCCGTAGGGTGGGTTTCCAACCCACCATTGCTCAGTCGAAAGATGGGTTAGAAACCCATCGAGCGATTACTTAGGACAGGTGCCGGACTTCCTCGACTAGCATACGATATTTCTGTGCAAAATCGTCGATATCTTTCTTCTTCGTAATATAATTTCGGCTATGCGCAGCAGTGTCTCCAAGAACCTTCAAGGTTTCAAGGTAGCTTGGAGCATTGCGACTTAGTCTGAATGTCCTTCCTGACTTAAGCGCATTAATCAGTCCGTTCAACATGACGATATTTCCGTCTGCCCCCCTAATCTGAGCCTCTTCTCCCTTTGCAGAGTAAGAGTCAATGATTAACACCTCTACCAGCCGTCGCATCATCACGGCGCAACAATCATAGAACTCAAATTGATAACTTCCATTAACCTGCTTTACTATTGAAGCCACATACTTTCTTGAACCTTCGAACTCTGAAATCACCAGCACGGTGTCAGATATGACAGGCGGAGCCGACAATATATCCGAGTAACGATCTGCGATTTCGCTCTGAGATTTTTTGGGCAACTGAACGGCCCCTCCAGAGGAAATGGATGTGCCTCGGTCAGCCTTCAGTCTATCCCGAAGTCGGTATAAATTGATGTTCGGCCGAACTGAGTGCTCAGCCAAAAAGTCGACGATTTGTTTGATTGGAACCGATTTTACGCCATCCCGCTGACAAAGGTACCAACAAGTTCTTCGCGCTAGGTCGACCTCATTTAGACCAGACTCGTGTGAAATTGCGTGCGCAAATTCAATATCATCACTCGTCATTCGCCTTTTCCAGCCATTCGAGGAATTCAGACTTCGCGGTATCGATCACTGTGTACAGTGTCGAATTGTTTGGGCCACCCTGAGTCAAAAACTCGCTGGAGTTATTCTTTAGGGTTCTTGAGAGAGTTGGTAGAGACGATTTGATTCGTAACTCGTCCATTACCCGCTTCACGTCCCCTGAGCTAATCGGAGCATCGGCAACGACAGCGACAAGGATACACTTCTCCTTCCATTGCCCCTTCACATCTAGAATCTTTTTCTTGATCGCAGAGAAGTCTGATCTCACCTTTATCTGGTTCGACAAATCCGTTGCGTCCAACTGACTTCCGGAGTCGTCGCTGGAACTCACTGCCTTCTTAGGCAAAGATTTACGGCGTTTTCTCGGTTTGTTTGGCTTCTCGGTTGGTTTGCCTTCTGGAGCCTCTACAACGTGTTTAACGTTGGCGTTCGCTTTCTCGGCGATAGGCTTCCAGTAGTCGCTAAGGATAGCCTTCACTTCCTCTAACTCTCCGTCGATTTTGATCGACGAATTCCCAACATGTATCTCGGTTTTCATCACAGGCTCCAACAGGTAGTCTCTGGGCGGAGATGTGGCACCATAGTTTAATCAGTACACAGAGTCTAGTAGAGCTAGAGAATTCGATGAATGCATGCCTTAACGCAAAGTGCCCGCTAGTGTTGTGTCTATGGTCTGGTCATTTTAGATTCAGCCCATGCCACGCATCTCAATAGACATCACCGAAGACGAACACCGCGAAATCAAGGAAGCCGCTGCCCGCAACGGACAGAGCATCAAGGATTTCGTCATCGCGCGTACATTGAACGAAACGACCAAGGCCGAAGCGAAGGCCGCGTTTCGCGAACTGTTCGATCAAGCGTAGGGTGCGCATTCATTGCGCACCTTCCCAATGCCTCACCGACTCGCCTCTCGCAAACACCCACTCCCATCCGCCTCGAACAGCCCCTCCGGCTGGTAGCTCTTCACCGCCGCCCGGGCGGCGAGCCCAATCAGGCAGGCGAGTTCGTCCTCGCGGTCCGGGTTCGGGGTTTCCAGCACGGCGCGGACGCCGAAGACCGGGGTGCCGTCCTCGGGGATCCTGTAACCCCCCGGCGAGATCCCAATCAGGATCGACACAGTATAAAGCCAGACCTGCGCTCCCTCGTCCTCCTCGACCCAGCGCCCGTCATCCCGGTCCGGCACGATGTTGATCACAATATCCGCCTCTGGACCCTCCACCGACACCATCTCGGTCTGCGACAGCACCTCGAAAAGCGGCGGCACCAGGTCCTGGCCAGAACCGCTGACGAACTGCGACGAGGTCAGCTCGATGATGTAGCTCTTGCCGTCCAGCGGACCGGCCACCGCGCCGCCGGCGGCGCAGATCAACGCGGCTGCGATCCTGAGGGTCTTCATTTCAGGCTCCGTTGCTGTCGCACCGGCCATGCAACCCCGAAATCCACCGGCCGGCAAGCGTGCAGCAGGCAATCCCGCACGCCAGGCCGGTCAAAACGCCTCGGCGTCGTCCCGAAGCGCCGCGATCTGCGCCAGTTCCTCGTCCAGCATCTCGTTGACCCGCTTCACCTGCGCGATGCGCATCTGGGCAAAGGTCGCCAGCACCCGGTTGATGCGGGCGTGATAGCCCTTGCCCATGGCGCGGTAGAATTTCAGCACGGACTCGTCGAGGTAGAGCGACGCCTTCACCTTCATCTCCTCGACATCCACGTCCTGCTCCAGCGTGTCCCAGGCTTCGGGGACTTGCGCCTGGACGTAGTAGTCGAACACCTCCTCCTGCTTGAGGTGCTCGATGTTCAACAGCGTCCGCTCCATGTGCAGTTGGCGGGTCTTGCTGATCGTGCGGCCGGACAGCCGGGCGGTCTCCTTCATGGCGCCGCGGTGGGGGTTGGTGGGCATCTGCATCGCTCCTCGGAAATTGATGCCGGGCACATTGCCCGATCCAGGTAAACACCTCGTTGGACCACCGTACGGTCGCACCGACGCAATACCGACGTTTTACCGACGTGATACAGACACCCGATTTCGGGCCCGCCGTCGCAAGGGCTCTCGCCTCGAAACCGGCCCGATTTCCGGGCCTGCCGGGCCCTCTGGACCTCGCCGCACCGCGCCCCTAGTCTGGCCCGACTGCAGGGAGATCGCCATGGCCACCGGCACCAACATCAAGACCTATTTCCAAGGCGCCTGGCACGACGGCGACGTCCCCATCATGCGTGCCGCCGACCACGGCTCCTGGCTCGGCACCACCGTCTTCGACGGCGCCCGCTACGCCCAAGGCGTCGCCCCCGACCTCGCCGCCCACTGCGCCCGCGTCAATCGCTCCGCCGAGGCGCTGATGATCCAACCCACTGTCAGCACAGAGGAAATGGAGCAGATCGTCTGGGAGGGTCTGAAGCTCTACCCCAAGGACACGGCGGTCTATATCCGCCCGATGTACTGGGCGCTCGACGGCGGGCCCTTGGGCGTGGTGCCGGAAATCGGGCCCACCGGATTCGCCGTGTGCCTCGAAGAAATCCCAATGGCGCCGCCCGAGGCCACCGCGACCCTGACCACCACCCGCTTCCGCCGCCCGGTGCTGGAGGACGCCGTCGTGAACGCCAAGGCCGGCTGCCTCTATCCGAACAATGCCAGGATGTTGGCCGAGGCCCGCGCCAAGGGCTACGGTAACGCCCTGGTGGCCGACGCGATGGGCAATGTCGCCGAAACCGCCACCGCCAACATCTTCATGGTCAAGGACGGCGAGGTCTTCACCCCGATCGCCAACGGCACTTTCCTCGCCGGCATCACCCGTGCCCGTCACATCGACAACCTCGCCCAGGACGGCACCCAGGTGCACGAAACCGTCCTGACCTTCGATGATTTCCGCGCTGCCGACGAGGTCTTCATGTCCGGCAACATGATGAAGGTGACGCCGATCACGGAGTTCGACGGCACCCATTATCAGGTCGGACCGGTGACCCGGAAAGTGCGCGAGATGTACTGGGACTGGGCTTTTTCAAGCCATTGAAATAAAATACAAAATCGTTACGTGCGTAGAGCGGACGGGTTGGCGCAGACGCCGGCCTTGCAGCGGTACGAATCGGCAACACTCATGAACACACAAGGTTTTTAACACTTTTATGACAGTTTTTATGATAGCCTCGGTATTCAGTAAGATACGCTGTGGAGATCGAGCATGCAGTTGTTTTATAGAGTTTTTCTTTTTGTCTTTGTCGCCGTCGCGATGTCAGCGCCGCCGGCGGGTGCCGAGCCTCTGAGCCAAGCCGAGAGTTTGCAATTCGAGGCCACGTGCCGGCATTTCGAGAACCGGGCGCGGTTCAAGCCGCGTCGACCCGATGCGGTGCTCGTCGTTCGGTTGGCCGACAGTTGCCGTGCCGCGTTGAGCGCGGCACAGGCTCGGGCGCCGCAACGAAAACGGAATGAAATCGCGCTGTCGCGCGCCTATCTCGATCGGCTGACCGAGTTCAAGTCGCTCTACGTGCGGATGATGGTGCAGAACGGGCGGTCTTGGCACGGCGCCGCCAAGATGCGGACACCGCGGGTTGCGCGTCTGGGCCTGACCGAAACAGGCGAATACCTGATCGCGCGCCATATGGGCCTTCTCGGCGCCTTCGACGACTGGGCCTCGGCCACCGGGTTCCGCATCACGCTACAAGACTAGTCACGGCAGCATCGTCGCCGTTGCCTTGGGTTGTTGCCAGCGCCTCGGGCCTGCGCCATGATCCGACGCGGACCAGGGAGGCCCGCGATGCGCAAGTTCCTCGTTGTGCTGGACGACAGCCGCGAATGCCTGAACGCTATGCGATTTGCCGCGATGCGGGCAGCCCATACCGGCGGCGGCGTGCAAATCCTGTCGATCATTCCACCGGACGAGTTCCAGCATTGGATCGGCGTCGGCAACATCATGCGGGAGGAGGCGCGCGAACGCATCCACGCGCATTTCGAGGTTTTCGCCAAGTGGATGCGCGACAAACAGGGGATCGACCCCGAACTGGTGATCCGCGAGGGCGAGGCGGTGCCGGAGATCCTGGCGCAGATCAGGGAAGACGACGAGGTCGGCGTTTTGGTGCTCGGGGCCGGGATCGAAAAGTCGGGGCCAGGCCCGCTGGTAACGCAGCTGTCGAAAAGCTCTGGCAGCCTGCCGGTTCCGATCACCATCGTGCCGGGTGAATTGTCGAAGGAACGGCTGGAGGCGGTCACTTAGACCAGTTTGGGGGTCCGACCCATGCGCGCCATGGTCTTTACCGGCACGACCCCTGAATTACAGGTGCAAGAGGTGCCGGATCCGCAGCCGGGGCCCGGTCAGGTCTTGATCGCGGTCGAAGCCTGCGGCGTGTGCCGGACCGATCTGCACGTGGTGGACGGCGATCTGACAGATCCGAAACTGCCGTTGATCCCGGGGCACGAGATCGTCGGGCGCATAGCGCGCCTTGGGCCGGGAACCGAGGGGCCTCCGGTGGGCCGCCGCGTCGGCGTGCCTTGGCTGGGCCATACCTGCGGTGTCTGCCGCTATTGCCAAGGCGGGCAAGAGAACCTCTGCGACGCCCCGGGCTTCACCGGATACACGCTGAACGGCGGATATGCCGACCGCTGCGTTGCGGACGCGAGGTTCGTGTTCGAGTTGCCAGAGGGCGATCCGGTGGCACTGGCGCCGCTTCTTTGCGCCGGGCTGATCGGCTATCGCAGCTACCGGATGGCGGGCGAGGTGCAGCGGCTGGGCCTCTACGGCTTTGGCGCGGCGGCGCATATCCTATGCCAGATCGCTGTGCATCAGGGCGTCGAAGTCTTCGCATTCACCCGTGACGGCGACGTGACAGCGCAAGACTTCGCGCGCCGGCTCGGTGCGGTTTGGGCCGGCGGATCGTCAGAGAAGAGCCCGGTGGAGCTCGACGCCGCAATCCTATTCGCCCCGGTGGGGGCGCTGGTGCCGGCGGCGCTGAAAGCGGTACGCAAGGGCGGCGTGGTAGTCTGCGGCGGCATTCATATGAGCGACATCCCGGCATTTCCCTACCGAGACTTGTGGGAAGAGCGGGTGATCCGGTCGGTGGCGAACCTCACCCGGCAGGATGGGTTGGAGTTTTTCCCGCTTGCCGAGGCGGCCGGCGTGCGGACCGAGACGGTGGCCTACGCACTGGAAGACGCGAACCGTGCACTGCAAGACCTTCGCACGGGCCGGTTGCAGGGGGCGGCAGTGCTGCGGATCGCGGACGGCTGACGGTGCGGCGCAGGCTGGACGCACCTGGGTTTCGACTTAGAACCGTTCTAATCCTTGACAGGCTGGGACCCCGGGCGCATATCCGTAAGGCAAACAAGGAACCGCGCGCATGTTCATCCAGACCGAATCGACGCCCAACCCCGCAACGCTGAAATTCCTGCCCGGCCAGACCGTGCTGGAGGCTGGCACCGCGGATTTCCCGTCCTCGGACACGGCGGGCGCGTCGCCGCTTGCACAGCGGATCTTCGGCGTCGACGGTGTGGCGGGCGTGTTCTTCGGCACCGATTTCGTCACCGTGACCAAGACCGACGCAGTGGCCTGGGATCACATCAAGCCCGCCATTCTGGGCGCGATCATGGAACACTATCAGTCCGGCGCGCCGGTGATCGAAGGCGACGCCGTGGCCGCCGGCCATGCCGACCATGACGGACCGGACGGCGAGATCGTGGGCCAGATCAAAGAGTTGCTCGACACCCGCGTGCGCCCGGCGGTGGCCCAGGACGGCGGCGACATCACCTTTCACGGCTTCGACCGCGGTGTGGTCTATCTGCACATGCAGGGCGCCTGCGCCGGCTGCCCGTCCTCGACGCTGACGCTGAAGATGGGCATCGAGAATCTGCTGCGCCACTACATCCCCGAGGTCACCGAGGTGCGCCCGGTTGCCTGACCCTCTGGTCCTTGGCTTCGACACATCGGCCGCGCATTGCGCGGCCGCTTTGCTTTCGGGCGATACCGTTCTTGATGTGCGGGCCGAAGAGATGGGCCGGGGTCAGGCCGAGCGGCTGATGCCGATGCTGGAAGAGATGCTCGGCGCGCAAAGGGCTGTTTGGGCCGATCTGGCGGCGCTGGGCGTGGGCACCGGGCCGGGGAACTTCACCGGCACCCGCATCGCGGTTTCCGCCGCGCGCGGTCTGGCGCTGGGGCTCGGAGTGCGGGCCATCGGCGTCACCGCGTTCGAGGCCACCGCCCTGGGTCAGGCGCGGCCCATCACAGTCACCGTGCCGGCGCCGCGCGGTCAGGTCTATGTGCAACGCTTTGTGGCGGAGGGCGCGGACACGCCGCGGCTTTGCCCCGAGGGCGAGGTCGGCGGCCCCGTGGTGCCGTGCCTGCCGCCGGACAAGCTGGCGGTCGCGATCGCCCGGGTCGCCGCGGACCGTCGCGACACCGCCCAGGCCCGCCCCGCGCCGCTTTACATACGACCTGCCGACGCCGCCCCGCCGCGCGAGGCGCCGCCGGTGATCCTTCCGTGACGCCCGAGGCGCTGGCCGAACTGCACGCGCGCTGTTTCACCGTGCCGCGGCCGTTCAGCACGGGCGAGTTTCGCGATCTGCTGGCGGCCGAGACCTGCTTTCTGATCACTTGCCCCCAGGGCTTCGCGCTGGGCCGTGCTACGGTAGACGAGGCCGAGCTTTTGACGCTCGCCGTCGATCCGGGGCACCGCCGGCAGGGCATCGGGCGGGCGCTTTTGGCGGATTTCGAGGCCGAAGCGCGGCGCCGTGGGGCGCGGCGGGCGTATCTGGAGGTCGCCGCCGGTAACGCGGCGGCGCGGCGGCTCTATGCAGCGGCGGGCTACCGCGACGCCGGGCGGCGCAAGGCGTATTATCGCGATGCCGGGCGCCAGGCCGAGGACGCGATCGTGTTGGACAAGCCGCTCATCACCGCCTGATCGGCGCACCCGAATTTGGCCGCGAAACCGCCGAACCGCCCGGCCGCGGGCACAAAAAGCTATTGACCCCCTTTCGCGGTCGGGGCCTAAATTGCGCCATCGCCGAGTGATCTGCTCGCTTACCCGGGTGTGCCGGAGCCAACCGGCGCCCGTTCCAATTGGGAGACCACCATGACCGTTCTGACCAAACTTCTTGGCGCCGGCGCCGCGCTGGCCATGTCGGCCGCCGCCGCGCTGGCCGAGCCCGGCCTGATCATCGACCTGGGCGGCAAGTTCGACAAGTCGTTCAACGAGGCCGCCTATAACGGCGCGCAACGCTGGGTCCAGGAGACCGGCGGCACCTATATCGAGACCGAGCTGCAATCCGAGGCGCAGCGCGAACAGAACATGCGCAAGATGGCCGAGCGCGGCGCCAACCCGATCGTCGTCTTGGGCTTCGCCAACGCCTCGACGCTGGAGAAGGTGGCGCCGGACTATCCCGACACCAAGTTCGCGATCATCGACATGGTGGTGGACGCGCCGAACGTGAAATCGATCGTCTACCGCGAGGACGAGGGCAGCTATCTGGTCGGCATGCTGGCGGCGATGGCCTCGCAATCGGGCACCGTGGGCTTCGTCGGCGGCATGGACATCCCGCTGATCCGGAAATTCGCCTGCGGCTACGTCCAGGGCGTCAAGGCGGTCAACCCCGACGCCACCGTGATCCAGAACATGACCGGCACCACGCCGGCGGCCTGGAACGACCCCGTCAAGGGCGGCGAGCTGACCCGGACCCAGATCAGCCAGGGCGCCGACGTGATCTATGCTGCCGCCGGCGGCACCGGCGTGGGCGTGCTGCAGGCTGCGGCCGATGCGGGCGTGTTCTCGATCGGCGTCGATTCGAACCAGAACTACCTGCATCCCGGCTCGGTCCTGACCTCGATGATGAAGCGCGTCGACAACGCCACCTACGAGGTGTTCTCGGGCGGCGCCGACGGCTTCGAGGCCGGCATCAGCGTGATGAACCTGGCCGCCGAGGGCGTGGGTTATGCCCTGGACGAGCACAACGAGGCGTTGATCACCGACGAGATGAAGATGGCCGTCGAAGAGGCGATGGCCAAGATTATCGCCGGTGAGATCGAGGTGCATGACTACATGTCCAGCGATAGCTGCCCGGTGATGTAGGTCGCAATACCAAGCCCCAAGCCGGAAAGGAGGACAGATGACCCAATCGATCCAGGACTTCTTTGCGGCTTGGGGCGAGCCTAATGACGACACCGCCTACAGCCTGCTTGAGGGCGCGATCAGCCCGACGCGCTTTGCCTATTACGATCCGAAGGCGCCGCAGGCGATCACCTCGGTCGCGGACATGGCGGCGATGCTGGCCGGCTTTCCGCCCGGGGCCAGCGCGCTTGTGATAGGCGAGGTGGACCTCACCAAGGCCTACGCCCGCGCCACGGTCAAGTTCGACTTCGGCGGCGGCCAGGGCATGGTCGGGCAGTATTTCTTCGACCTCGACGAGGACAAGCGGATCCTGCGCGCGGTCGGGTTCCCGGGCCCGGGGGGGCAATGACCGATCCCGCGCCGGCCATCGAACTGAAGGGCATCTCCAAGGCCTTCGGTCCGGTTCAGGCCAACAAGGACATCGATATCCGGGTGATGCCCGGCACGATCCACGGCATCATCGGCGAAAACGGCGCCGGCAAGTCGACGCTGATGTCGATCCTCTATGGGTTCTATCAGGCCGATGCCGGCGAGATCTTCATCAACGGCCAGAAGACCGACATCCACGAGCCGCTGCAGGCGATTGCCGCGGGCATTGGCATGGTGTTCCAGCATTTCAAGCTGGTGCAGAATTTCACGGTGCTGGAAAACGTGATCCTCGGCGCAGAGGAGGGCGCGTTGTTGCGGCCGTCGCTGTCCAAGGCGCGGGGCGAGTTGAAGCGGTTGGCTGAGGAGTACGAGTTGAACGTCGATCCCGACGCCTTGATCGAAGAGATCGGCGTGGGCATGCAGCAGCGGGTCGAGATTTTGAAGGCGCTTTACCGGCAAGCCGACATTCTGATCCTGGACGAGCCGACGGGGGTGCTGACGCCAGCCGAGGCAGACCATCTGTTTCGCATCCTCAACGGGCTGAAGGAGCAGGGAAAGACGATCGTCTTCATCACCCACAAGCTGCGCGAGATCATGGAGATCACCGATACCGTCAGCGTGATGCGCCGCGGGGAGATGGTGGCGACGGTTCAGACTGCCGAGACTTCGCCGGAGCAGCTGGCCGAGCTGATGGTGGGCCGCAAGGTGCTGTTGCGGATCGACAAGAAGCCGGCGGACCCTGGCGAGACGGTGCTCGAAGTCGAGAACCTGCGGGTGATCGATGACGACGGCGTGGAACGGCTGAAGGGGATATCCTTCGAGGTCCGGGCGGGCGAGATCCTCGGCATCGCTGGGGTGGCGGGGAACGGACAGTCCGAACTGTTGGAGGTGCTCGGCGGGTTTTCGAAGGGCACCGGCCGAATTCGGATCAAGGGCGAGGAGATCGACCTGACGGGGCGGCATTCCGATGGCCAGTCGCGGCGGGCACGCGGCATCGCACATGTGCCCGAGGACCGTCAGCACCTGGGCCTGATCATGGATTACTTCGCTTGGGAGGACATGGTCTTTGGCTACCACCACGCGCCGGAATATCAGCGCAGCCCCCTCTTCATGGACAACCAGGCGATCCGAGAAGAGACCGACGCCAAGCTGCACGAATTCGACGTACGCCCGCCGAACCCGCGGCTGCCGGCCAAGAGCTTTTCCGGCGGCAACCAGCAAAAGCTGGTGTTGGCGCGTGAGATGACGCGTAATCCGCAATTGCTGTTGGTCGGTCAGCCGACCCGCGGCGTCGACATCGGCGCCATCGAGTTCATCCATCAGAACATCATCAATCTGCGCGACCAGGGCGCGGCGATCCTGCTGGTGTCGGTCGAGCTCGACGAAATCCTGTCGCTGTCGGACCGCATCGCGGTGATGTTCGACGGCCGCATCATGGGCGAACGCATGCCCGACGCCACCGACGAGCGCGAACTGGGCCTGTTGATGGCCGGGGTCAGCGGAGAGGCGGCGTGATGGGCTGCGCGGGGCATACGATCTTGCCGGCTCAAGGCCTTTCGAAAGGCCTTGGGGACGCGATTTCGAAATCGCGTGACAAGCGGCTTCGAAGCCGCGTCGTCCAATCCGTTTCGAAACGGATTGGTCCCGAAGGCCGACCCGGGGAGGCCGCCTGATGGATAAGATGCCGAAATGGGTCGACATCGCGGTGATCCCGCTGATCAACCTCTTTCTCGCGCTGGTCGTCTCTGGGCTGGTGGTGCTTTATATCGGCGAGGACCCGTTCCGGGCGATGTCGATCCTGATCAACGGCGCCATCGGCTCGACCTATGGCTGGGGCTACACGCTTTACTACGCGACGAATTTCATCTTCACCGGGCTCGCGGTGGCGGTGTCGTTCCAGGCCAAGCTGTTCAACATCGGTGGCGAGGGGCAGGCGGCGATCGGCGGGCTCGGCGTGGCGCTGGTGTGCCTGGCGATGCCCTGGCCGCACTGGACGCTGGCGCTGCCGTTCGCGGTGCTGGGCGGCGCGCTTTTCGGCGCGGCCTGGGCGGCGATCCCGGCCTTTCTGCAGGCCACCCGCGGCAGCCACATCGTGATCACCACGATCATGTTCAACTTCATCGCCAGCGCGGTCATGGTCTATCTCTTGGTCAACGTGCTGAAAAAGCCGGGCTCGATGGCGCCCGAGACCTCGCGTTTCCCCGAGGGCGCGTTCCTGCCCAAGGCCTTCGATATGGCGAGCGTGTTGGGCCTGCCGTTCTCGCGTTCGGCGCCGTTGAACGTGACCTTCTTCGTGGCGCTTTTGTGCTGCCTGCTGGTCTATCTTCTGCTCTGGCACACGCGCCTGGGCTACCAAATCCGCGCCTTCGGCCATTCCGAGCCGGCGGCGCGCTATGCCGGCATCTCGCCGGTTAAGATCACCATGGTCACCATGCTGATCTCAGGCGGCCTGGCCGGGCTGATGGGCATCAACGCGGTGATGGGCGAGGCGCAGCGGCTGGTCACCGACCCGGTCCAGGGCGCGGGCTTCGTCGGCATCGCGGTGGCGCTGATGGGCCGGTCGCATCCCCTGGGCGTGCTGCTGGCGGGGCTTCTCTTCGGCATGCTCTATCAGGGCGGCGGCGAGCTGGAGTTTGAGATCCCGGCGATCAGCCGCGAGATGATCCTGGTGATCCAGGCGCTGGTGATCCTGTTCACCGGGGCGCTCGACAACATGATCCGGATGCCGGTGGAAAGGCTCTTCGCCCGCGCCCGGAAGAAGGCGGCCTGAGCCCATGGACCTGGCGTCGCATCTGCCGCAGCTGATCCTGGCCTGGTCGATCCAGGCGATGGCGGTCTTGTCGCCGGGGCCCGCGGTCGCCCTGATCCTGGGCGTGGCGGCCGCGCAGGGGCGGGCGGCGTCGATGGCAGTGGTGTCCGGCATCACCGGTTCGGCGCTGCTTTGGTCCACGGGCACCGCGCTTGGCCTCGCCGCGCTCTTCGCGCAATTCGCCGATCTGGTTCTGATCGTGCGCATCGTCGGTGCGGGATACATGGCCTACCTCGCCTATCGGGCGTTCAGGACCGCGCTTGCCCCGCCGGCGCTGCATATCGGCGCCCCGGCAGCGCGCGGCTTTGCGCGGAACGCGGCGATGGGGTTCGTCATGCAGGTCTCGAACCCCAAGGCGATCTTCTTTTGGCTGGCCATCGCCGCGGTCGGCGGTGTCGGCGAGGCGCCGGCGCCGGTGATCGCCGTCTTCGTCGCGGGGGCGCTGGTGATCACCTTCATCGGCCATGGCGCCTATGCGCTGATCCTGTCCTCGGTCCCGGTGCGGCGGGCCTATGTCTCGGCCCGGCGGTGGGTCGAGGGGGCGCTTGGCGTCTTTTTCGCCTATTTTGCCTTCCGGCTGGCCACGGAACGGAGCTGAGCCCATGGATCTCTTGACCATCATCCAGATCCTCGACTCGGCACTCCGGCTGGCCACGCCGCTTTTGTTCGCCTGCCTCGCGGGGCTGTTTTCCGAACGCTCGGGCATCTTCGACATCGGGCTCGAGGGCAAGATCCTGATGTCGGCGTTCCTGTCGGCTTCGGTCGCGGCGTTTTCGGGCAATGTCTGGATCGGGCTTCTGGGCGGGGTCGCCGGCTCGGTTTTCCTGGCGCTGTTGCATGGCGTCGCCTCAATCACCTTCCGCGGCAACCAGCTTATCTCGGGCGTGGCGATCAACTTCCTGGCCTCGGGCATTACGGTGATCATCGGCGAGAACTGGTTCGGGCTCGGCGGGCGCACGCCGCAATTGGACGGGCCGGCGCGGTTTCAGGACATCACGCTGCCGTTTGCCGAGAGCCTCGGCGGCGTGCCGGTGGTCGGGCCGATCTACGGCGAGCTGATCTCGGGCCATTCGATCCTGGTCTATTTCGGCCTCCTGGCGGTGCTGGGGACCTGGTGGCTGTTGTTCCGGACCCGGTTCGGGCTGCGGCTGCGGGCGGTGGGCGAGAACCCCGAATCGGTGGATACGGCGGGCGTGTCGGTGATCCGCATGCGCTATTCCGCGGTGCTGATCTGCGGCTGTCTGTGCGGGCTGGCGGGCACCTATCTGGCGACCGGGCTGGCGGCGGGCTTCGTCAAAGAGATGAGCGCGGGCCGCGGCTTCATCGCGCTGGCGGCGCTGATCTTTTCCAAGTGGCGGCCGGGCTATGCGTTGATGGCGTGCCTGCTGTTCGGGCTTCTGGAGGCGATCGGCAACCGGTATCAGAACATCGACATCGGCGGCTTCCAGGTGCCGGTGCAGTTCATGCAGGCGCTGCCCTACATCCTGACCGTGGTGATCCTGGCGGGCTTCGTCGGCAAGGCGATCCCGCCCCGCGCGGGCGGCGAGCCTTACGTCAAGGAGCGTTGAGGCGGCGGCCCAGATGTTTCGCGCGCGAAACATTCCGCGGGGCAGAAAGTTAAGCCGCGCCGCGGCAAGTGCCTGAAACGGCTGGGAGCCCGGGTTAACCTTTTTCGGGCGAGCGTCGGCGGGGGCATGATTGGGTCCGGTATCGACAGCGGGCGGGTTGGCTTTTGACCTTGGCGGGGCTGGCTGTTGGAAAGCTGCTTTGGGCGCGGAATCAAGGCCGCAGGCCGCCGCGCCATCGCCGACCCGCCCCCGAGGGGCGGCAATTTGCTCAATCTCGTGCATCGCTTGAGGCCCTACGGACCCGCCAGCCATAAAGCGCTGCCGATCAGACGTCGGATCGCCACCCCGCGGGTCGGCGATGGCGCGGCTCATCTCTTCAACGGCAACTCCTGTTCTGGATCGAGCCCCGCACAACGCATCCGCACGGTTGCCAGACGCCAGCCGCCCCGCTACGCCGGGATAGGCGGCACGGGAGGAGCTTGTCGATGCAGGCGGAGGAGCTGGCGGGGATCATCACCGAGCGGGCAGGGACCGCGCCGGTTCGCATCGGGCTGGTGCTGGGGTCGGGCCTGGGGCACCTGGCCGAGGCGGTCGAGGGCGTGGCGATCGACTATGCCGACCTGCCGGGCTTTCCCCATGCCGGCGTCAGCGGGCACGCGCCCAAGCTGGTGGTCGGCGACCTCGACGGTGTGCGGGTCGCGGTGTTCGGCGGCCGGGCGCATTACTACGAGACCGGGCGCGGCGATGCGATGCGGCTGCCGCTGGAGGTGCTGAAGGCGCTTGGCGCCGAGGCGCTGATCCTGACCAACGCGGCGGGGTCGATGCGAGCCGACATCCCGCCGGGCGATCTGATGCTGCTGAACGACCACATCAATTTCTCGGGCCTCAACCCCTTGATCGGCGAGTCCACCGATGCACGGTTCGTGCCGATGGTCGACGCCTACGACCCCGGCCTGCGCGCGGCACTGACGGCGGCGGCCGAGGCCGAGGGCATCGCGCTTCGCCAGGGCGTCTATGCCTGGTATTCCGGCCCGTCCTTCGAGACCCCGGCCGAGATCCGGGCGATCCGCGGCCTGGGCGCCGACGCGGTGGGCATGTCGACGGTGCCTGAGACGATCCTGGCGCGGTTTCTGGGGCTGAAGGTGGCTGCGGTTTCGACCATCACCAACATGGCCGCGGGGCTCAGCGACGAGAAGATCAGCCACGACCACACTAAGGCGATGGCCCCCCTGGGCGCGGCCAAGTTGGAGAAGATCCTGCGCCGGTTTCTCGCCACGTTGTAGCGCGCTGGGCCGAACCGCCGGCCCGCGCCGGCGCGACCGCTCCGATTTGCCGCACGGTTTGACAGTTCTCGGCCCGCGGTGTCTTCTGTAGGACACGCGCCACAGCTATCCCGTTGGGGCTTCATGCAAATCTACCTTCCCATCGCCGAGGTCTCGGTCAACGCCTTCCTGCTTCTGGGGCTCGGCGGGATCGTGGGCGTGCTGTCGGGCATGTTCGGTGTGGGTGGCGGGTTTCTGATGACGCCGCTTCTGTTCTTCATCGGCATCCCGCCTGCCGTGGCGGTGGCGACCGAGGCCAACCAGATCGTCGCCTCGTCGTTTTCCGGCGTGCTGGCGCATCTGCGACGACGCACGGTCGATCTGAAGATGGGCACCGTCCTTCTGGTGGGCGGCCTGATCGGCGCCGCCTTGGGCGTGCAGGTCTTCGCCATGCTGCGCGCCATCGGCCAAGTCGATCTGCTGGTGCGGCTGTGCTATGTGGTGTTCCTTGGCGTGATCGGCTCGCTGATGTTCGTCGAGAGCCTCAACACCATCCGCAAGACCCGCAAGACCGGCGGCGCGGCGGCCGCGCGGCGCAAGCACAATTGGATCCACGCGCTGCCCCTGAAGATGAAGTTCCGCACCTCGGGGCTGTATATCTCGGTGATCCCGCCGGTGCTGGTGGGCCTCGTGGTGGGCGTTCTGGCCGCGATCATGGGCGTCGGCGGCGGCTTCATCATGGTGCCGGCGATGATCTATCTTCTGGGCATGCCGACCAAGGTCGTGGTCGGCACGTCGCTGTTTCAGATCATCTTCGTCACCGGCTTCACCACGCTTTTGCATGCCACCACCAACTTCACCGTCGACATGCTGCTGGCGCTGCTGCTGCTCGTTGGCGGCGTGATCGGCGCTCAGGTCGGAACCCAGATCGGGGTGCGGCTGAAGGCCGAGCAGCTGCGCATCCTGCTGGCGCTGATGGTGCTGGCGGTCTGCGGCAAGCTGGCGCTGGATCTCTTGCTGCAGCCGGCGGAGCTCTATTCGCTCGGCGGGGCGGGGGGGCACGGATGATCCGGCTCATGATCCTGCTCATGCTTTTCGCCCTGCCGGTCCGGGCCGAAGAGGTCGTGGCCGGGCTCAGCCAGAACCGGGTCTCGATCACCGCGAATTTCGACGGCTCCGAGATCCTGATCTTCGGTGCGGTGAAACGCGAGGCGCCGATCCCGGAAGAGATCGGGCCGCTGGAGGTGGTGATCACCGTGGCCGGGCCGTCTGTGCCGGTGATGGTCCGGCGCAAGGCCAAGCGTTACGGCATCTGGATCAACACGGATGCGGTCGAGGTCGACCGGGCGCCGAGTTTCTATGCCGTCGCCACCTCGGGGCCGTTCAACCTGATCCTCAAGGACATCGAGGATTTGCGCCACAAGATCTCGATCGAGCGGGCGATCCGGTCGGTCGGCGCGCCGATGACGATCACCGATGCCGAGACCTTCACCGACGCGCTGATCCGCATCCGCCGGGGCGACGATCTCTATCAGATCCGTCCCAACACGGTGCTGGTGAGCGAAGAGACGCTGTTCCGCACCTCGGTGGCGCTGCCGGCGAACCTGACCGAGGGCGATTATCTGGCGCGGATCTTCCTGACCCGGGGCGGCAACGTGATCGACGCCTTCGAGACCAAGATCTTCGTCAAGAAGGTCGGGCTGGAGCGCTTCCTGTTCACGCTGGCCCATGAGCGGCCGCTGATCTACGGCCTGCTGTCGCTGGCAATCGCGATCTTCGCCGGCTGGGGCGCCTCGGCCATATTCCGGTATTTGCGGGGGTAGGGCGGGCGCGGGCGCGCAGTTTGCCTCCGCAATTCTCGCTGCCACCTTTGCCCGCACGGCCCAGCGGCGGCCCGCGGGATGCCGCGCCGACCTCTGCACGATGTGCTTTCATGGCAGCAAGGTACATCTTCCATGTCAACTGCGCGCCCAGGACAGCCAAAGCGGCAGCCCACCCGGGCGGGCTGCCGCTGGGCCGGGGCGCTTCGCGCTGTTAACCCGGCCCAGGGCAACTCTCGAACATTCTGACGAGCCCGACGCAGGTCGTAGATTCACCCAACCCCGCGCCGGCGCGATGTCGCTTTTTCCCCGTCTTCGGTCGGCTGCCCCTCGCAACCCTGTGCGGATTTCTGCAACGGTGCGGCGTGGACGGGTCAGCGGAGTTTCGGCCATGAAAACCCATGTCAAAGCCCTGGTCGTCGGCGGCGGCGCGGTCGGGACCGGCATCGCCTATCACTTGGCCAAATTCGGCTGGGACGACGTGATGCTGATCGAGCGTGACGAGCTGACCAGCGGGTCGACCTGGCACGCCGCGGGGCTCCTTCCGCTCTTCAACATGGGCTATGCCACCAGCCACATCCACGACTACTCGGTGAAGTTCTACAAGACGCTCGAGGACGAGACGGGGCTCAACGCCGGCTTCTATGTGGTCGGCAACCTACGCATGGCGCAAAGCCAGGACCGGATGGACGAGTATATGCTCTATGCCTCGACCGCCGAGACCGTGGGCGTCCCGTACGAATGGCTCAGCCCCGCCCAGATCAAGGACCGCTACCCGCTGGTCCGGACCGAGGATCTGAGAGGCGCGATCTACCACCCGACGGACGGCTACATCAATCCCGCCGACGTGACGCAAGCGATGGCCAAGGGCGCGCGGCAGCGGGGCGTGGAGATCGAGCGCAAGTGGCAGGTCGACGGCTACGCCTGGACCGGCGATCACTGGGACGTCACCTGCACCAAGATGGTGGAAAAGGGCGGCAACCTGGTGCCCTCGGACGAGCAGGTCACCATCCACGCCGAGCATGTCGTCACCGCCACCGGCAACCACGCGCAGCGCACGGCGCGGCTGCTCGGCCTCAAGATCCCCGCGATCCCGGTCGAGCACCAGTACATCGTCACCGAGCCCGACCCGGCTCTGGTCGACTGGCGCAAGGCGAACCCCGAGCACCCGGTGCTGCGCGATGCCGACGCCAAGTGGTACGTGCGCGAGGAACGCGGCGGCTGGATCCTGGGACCCTACGAGATGGGCGCCCCGGCGCGGTTCCTCTACGATGTGCCGGAGACGTTCCGCGCCGATCTCTTCCCGCTCGATCTGGAGCGGATCGAAGAGGAATACATGAGCATGATCCACCGGATTCCGTCGTCGGAAACGGTGGGGCTGAAGGACGATTACAACGGCCCGATCTGCTATACCCCCGACGGCAACCCGCTGGTCGGGCCGGCGCCGGGCCTGCGCAACATGTGGCTGGCCGAGGGCTTTTCCTTCGGCATCACCGCGGCGGGCGGGACGGGGTACTACATGGCGCAGATGATGGTCGAGGGCGAGGCCGAGATCGACATGGCCTCGCTCGACCCCAAGCGCTACGGGCCCTGGATGACCACCGAATATGCGGCGCGGAAGAACGAGGAATGCTATTCCCACGTCTACATCCTGCACCACCCCGACGAAGAGCGCGAAGCCTGCCGGCCGCTGCGGACCGCGCCGGCCTATGACCGGCAGAAGGCGGCGGGCGCGCAGTTCGGGCAGGTCAATGGCTGGGAGCGGCCGAACTACTACGGACCCAAGGACGCCTCCGACAGCTTCGACCACGACGCCCGGTCGTTCCGGCGCGGCGGCTGGTGGCAATATGCCCATGACGAGGCCAAGGCGATCCGCGACGGCGTCGGGCTGATCGACGCCACGGCCTTTGCCAAGCACGTCGTGCACGGCCCCGGCGCGGCGGCGTTCCTCGACTGGTTCACCTGCAACAGGCTGCCGCGGGTGGGGCGGATCAACCTGACCTACGCGCTGACCGCCGCCGGCACGACGCGCACTGAATTCACCATCCTGCGCGAGGCCGAGGACCGGTTCGTGCTGATCTCGGCCGGTGCCTGGCATGCCTATGACCGCGACTATCTGTTGAAGGCGGTCGAGGACACCGAGGCCCGGTTCGGCCGGATCAATGTCGAGGACTGGACCACGCGCTACGGTGTCTTTGCGCTCGCCGGACCGAAATCGCGCGAGGTGCTGGGCGCGCTGATCCGCGATGCCGAGCCAGAAACGGCGCTGTCGAACAAGCGCTTCCCCTGGCTGTCGCTGCGTGAGATCGAGCTGGGCATGTGCCCGACCGTCGCCGTGCGGGTGGCCTATACCGGCGAGTTGGGCTGGGAGCTGCACCACCCGATCGAGATGCAGACCTATCTGTGGGACCGGCTGATCGAGGCCGGGGAGCCGCATGGGTTGAAACTGGTGGGCGCGCGCGCGCAGAACTGGCTGCGGCAGGAGAAGTCCTACCGCGCCTTCGGCACCGAGCTGGGGCGCGACGCGACGCCGCTCGAGGCCGGGCTCGACCGGTTCGTCGACCTCGGTAAGGAGTTTCACGGCAAGGCGGCGATGGTCGAGACCGGGGTGCGGTCGAAATGCGTGACCCTTTTGATCGACGGCCCCGACGACGCCGATCCCTGGGGCCGCGAGGCGCTCTATGACGGCGAGACGAAGGTCGGGCGGCTGACCTCGGGCGGTTATTCGGTGGCCTTCGGCAAGCAGATCGGCATGGGCTATGTGCGCCCCGACCTGGCGGCGCCGGGGCAGCGTCTGGCGGTGAAGATGTTCGATCAATTGTGGCCGGCGGAAGTGGTCGAGGACTCGCCCTACGACCCGACAAACGCGCGCATCCGAGCGGACGGCTAGACGCTTGACCTAATCGCAGCGCGGCCGCATGTGGCCTGGCATGGTGCGGGCGTCATTGATCATCGCGGTGTTGTGCGCTGGTAGCGTGGCGCTTTGGCTGCTTTGGACCGCAGGTGAAAAGCGTGCTGGCGTGCATTTGAGCGGCGATTACGCCGATCTGGTCGGCGCAGCACTTGGCTTGCCGCAGGTGGCGCCCGACGAGGCGGCACTGTCCGTGGTGTTGCTGCACCGATGGTCCAATCTGCGGCATGTGCCGGACGGCGTGGCGCTCTGCGGCGAAGCGTGTAGCGGGAACGTGGTGCTGGTGCGTGTGGTTGCGGTCGGTCCCGGACAGAGCCGCAAGCATCTGTTCCTGCGCAGCTCTGCCTTCTTTGATTTGACGGTGTCGATGCCGCAGGAAGGCGACGGTCCAGACGGCGTGGACTGCGTGGCCCAGGTCATTATGGCGGAGGCCTCGGCGCTCGGCGCGCCGAACAGTTGGCCGGATTGCGCCCGCGGCATTCTGGACGCCGAAGACGCCGTGGCGGAGCACTGGCGGTTGTAGTCCGCTTGCAGTCAGATGCGGCGCTCTGGGAGATGCCGGACAACGCGCCGAACCCGGCAGCGGTTGACGCTGGAGCCTGTTCGGTCGGGCGGCCGACTCTCAACGTCTGCGAGCCTTGCCGGCACCGCCCAATGGCGGCCGCTGGCCCGGCGAAGGGCCGCCAATACAGAGACTTGCGTCGCTGATCAGTTAGAGCCGGTTCAGCAGCTCTCTCGTAGGCCAGGCGTCGGCCGGCAGCCCGAGCCGTTTCTGTTCCGCCTGCACCGCCGCGCGGGTGCCGGCGCCGAGGATGCCGTCGATCTTGCCCACGTTGTAGCCGCGGGCGGCGAGCTTTTTCTGCAGCGCCTTCATCTGGCCGTCAGAGAGCGGCTTGTCGGCATTTCCGGCGTCGTAGACCGGCGCACCGGAGAGGCGGGTGGCGAAATAGGCCGCGGTGGCAACATAGACGAAGCTTTGGTTCCATTCGAACAGCGCCTGGTAATTCGGGTAGGCGAGGAAGGCCGGGCCCTTGCGACCCATCGGCAATAGGATCGAGGCGCGCAAGCCCGGCCCCTCGAAGGCGCCAGAGCGGGGTCGGACGCCGAGCCGCGCCCAGTCGCCGACCGGCTTTGACGTATGGAACCCTGTGTCCTCCCAAGGCAGGTTCTGCGGCACGACGACTTCCTGCATCCACGGCTCGTTCGGGCGCCATCCGAAGCCGCGCAGCATGTTGGCGCCGGAAAACAATGCGTCGGCGACCGAGGTCTTCAAGTTGACCTTGCCGTCGCCGTCGCCGTCGAGCCCGCGTTCCAAGATGTCCTTGGGCAACATTTGTACCATGCCGATCTCGCCGGCCCAGGCGCCCTGAACGTTGGTCGGGAAGTCGCCTCGCGAGAAGAGCTCCAATGCGGCGAAGACCTGCGGCTGGAACAGGCCCGGTCGGCGGCAGTCGTGGCTGAGCGTCATCAGCGAATCGAGCGTGTTGAAATCGCCCTGGACGGCGCCATAGTCGGTCTCGAAGGCCCAGAACGACAGCAGCATACCGCGGGGCACGCCGAGCTGGCGCTCGATAGCGGTGAAGATCGAATTGTATTTCTGTGAGTTCGAGCGGCCGCGGTTGATGCGGTTCTGGCTGATGAGCTTGCGAGAGAACGAGATGAAATCGGTCTTGAAGATGCCCTGGCGGCGGTCGGCGTTGATCGTGCGCTTGCTGAAATCGGCGGCGGCGAAGAACGGTTGGGTGACCGCGGGCGAGAAACCCTGGCGTTCGGCCACGGCCTTCATCTTGTTGACGAAGCTAGAGAAATTGCCACCGCACTGAACATAGACTCGGCGCTCGCCACCGGCGGCGAGCGCGGTGTTGGCAGCCAGGATCAGGGCGGCGGTGATGATCGGAAAACGCATGTTCGGCCTCGCAAGTGATTTGCGGCGGAGATTACCAGGGCGGCGTCACCAGGCAACCGCGATGATCAGGACCAGCGCGAACATGCCCGCCCAGGCGCGCCAGAGAACCCCGGTAGCGGCGTCGATGTCATCGGCGCCGGCGTCCCGGCGGCCACTGGGGTGGACGAAGGCGAAGTCCAGCAGGCCACCACCATAGCTGCGCGGGCCGGCGAGCGCGACGCCCAGGGCGCGAGCCATGGCGGCCTCGGGCCAGCCGGCATTGGGCGAGCGGTGCAGGGCGGCGTCGCGACGGATCGCGGGCCAGGCCGCAAGGCGGCCGCAGACCGCGGCGATCAGCAGGGCCGACAGACGGGCCGGCAGCCAATTCAGTGCGTCGTCGGTGCGCGCGGCGGCCCAGCCGAAGGCCTCGTGCCGCGGGGTGCGGTAGCCGATCATGCTGTCGGCGGTGTTGGTGAGCTTGTAGAGCAAGAGGCCGGGCAGGCCGGCGACGAGGAACCAGAACGCCGGGGCCAACACCCCGTCCGAGAAGTTCTCGGCTGCCGACTCAATGGCGGAGCGCGCGATGGCGGGCGGGTCCATGTCCTTCGTGTCGCGGCCCACGATCCGGGCGACGGCGAGGCGGCCGTCGGCGGTGGACAGACGCAGCGCGCGGGCGACGGCTTGGACATGGTCGGCGAGGCTGCGTTGCGCCAGCAGGATGGCGGCGAGGATCAGTTCGATCCCCCAGCCGCCAGGCAGGTGGGCGGGGAGGGCGCCGAGTCCGG
>JAAUYB010151546.1_pt1 | contig 23538 bp, 17 predicted proteins | sample 7278071 | NCBI WGS metagenome assembly JAAUYB01 (sample SAMN14350121, study PRJNA611818) | marine sediment metagenome | isolation source: surface marine sediment (1.8m) | place: French Polynesia: Moorea | collected 2018-08 | reverse complement strand
GGTTAGATACAGAGTAGCGTGAACAAGGCCCACCTGGCTCAACCCGGGTATGGAACCGAAAGCCGGCCTGAATGATGACCCTGCTTATGAGCAAGGTGGGTTTTGTTCGCGACGAAGGGACCAGAAAAAAACGCGACGTATGTACGGAGACCGAAGGGAAGCTCCCGGCCGGAAGGGGAGTCTAAACAAACCGCAACAGAGATTCTTTTCGGGCTTAACTGATTTGTAACGGTTTGCGAGGTTGCCTTCGGTCTTTAAGTGATGATTTGTTCCAGAGGGAATGTTTGTCCGGCGCGAACAGACCCGGGCCGCGACGGTAAGCAAGCTTTTTGGAACTTCCCCGGTTTTGGTTCCTTCTTGACGCAATCTATGCCCGGGCCTGTTCACGCTACTACATGACCTTCCCTGTTCTTGGTTCCGGAAAAAATGTTTTGCAGATGCGGTGCTCTGTACTTACTCCTAGCATCAAAAGCGAAAACATAGCTGGTCATGTACTCAATTTTGAAAATAAAATCACCTCAATCGCTTGTTATGAGATCGATGTCTTGTCAAAAACCAGCTTGATACACCTGCATGTATTTCTCTCCGGTTTTAAAAACGACCTTCGAGGTAGTCATGATCTCGTTCCGGCTTTCAAAATAGAGTTGCCGGCTCGGCATGATCTTGTGATTTTGACCGAATACTTCCTTGATGCGGGTTTCAAGTGACGTTTTTTATGCTCGACTTGTATTGTAAATAGTTGCTAAGCTTTTATTTAATCGAGCAACCGTCTTGTTCACCGTACCGATGCGCTTATACGTGAGATTAAATCGATTGACATTGGCATCAATGATGCTTACCATCCGGCAACGCTTGCCTGCACACCGTTTGCCAGGCTGATTTTGCCCGAGGAGGCTCCCTGTGCCGCGTATCATGTATTTGCAGAGTGATCGGAATCGATCTACTTTCATCGGCATCGCCGCCCTGGCCGGGCGGAATGATCTGGATGCCGGGAGAGGCTACATCCCGCCGGCAGTTGCCGATCAGTTGGCCGGTGTCCGGCAGGACTTCAAGTCCGCGCTAAGGATTTACTACGACGCCAGGGCCGATCTGGCCGGGATTGTGGAGACGCACGCCAAGGCGATCGATACCTTGCGCGCCTGTGTGCGACATCTGTGGAAGGACCTGCGCTTTCAATATCGGATGGGACGCATCGGTTTGGAAACGCTGGCATTGATGGAACTCCCGATCAAAGGCATGCCCGGTTTCACGCGCTACGGCGACTGGCTGCAGGCCGGGGCGCGTATGGCGTATCACCTGCGCAACCAGAGCGCCGAACACCCGGAACTGGTTACCAGCCCCTCACTGACCCAACTGACAGAATATGTTGCCGAGGCAGATGATGCGGCCGAACGGCTCGACAAGGCCAAGGCCCTGGTGATGGATGCTCGCGACGACCTGGATGTGCAAAGAGCCGAGGTAGACAGGTTGCACGGCTACCTGGCCAAGTTACTGCGCGCCGCCATGCACGGAACGCCCAACCCCGCCTTGCGCGACGAGATGCGCCGCTACGGCTATACCTTCCGACCCACCAAAAAGGAAGCGGCGCCGCAACCGGCGCAAGTCGAACAACCCGAGGAAGCTAAAGCCGAAGGCGAACAGGCGGCAAATACGGGGTCGGGCCGACATCGAATATGGGTCAAGCCGCGGCAAACCGCTCCCGGCGGCGTTCGAAGCAATCACGGCGCCACGCGATTCATCGAGCCGGTTTCCCAATCGCCGCCCCCCGAGAGCTGAATGACAGAGCTGCTCTTGACCAGCATGCCGGCGCCAAATTGAGCTCAGATCCACGGAATGCCTTCCGCCCCACCCGATCCTTCCCCTCGAACGGTTGCTGGGTTTGGGTAGAAATTATCGAATTGACCCCCGGTGAATCCTATTCGCTTTGAACCGATGCCCGGAATCTCGCCCGGTGCTGCAGGGCGCTATCGTCCGGGCGGTGTTTTCAACAGGTATCAGTTCTTGGAGCCGTGCAGCACGGTTTGAATGGCGTTGCCGATATCGTTTCGCGTGAAGGGCTTGTGTACGATTTTGGAAATACCCAACTCGCCCAGGTGATCCATGTCCAGAACCGAACTGAAACCCGTAATCAAAATAATCGGAATGTCCGGTCGAATAGTCTTCAGGCGCGCGGCCAGGTCCTGGCCGGTCATACCCGGCATGGTCTGGTCGGTAATGACCAGGTCGAAGTCCTGGGGGCTTTCACCGAATCGGTCCAAACCCGCCTTGCTGCCGGTGCACACCTCGACCTGATAGCCCAGGCGCGACAGCATCTTCTCACCCAGTTGCAGAATCATTTCCTCGTCGTCCACGAATAGAATGCGCTCGCGGCTGCCTATCGGCGTGGTTTCGGCCTTGCGTTCTTTACGCTTCTCGTCGATATCGTAGCGCGGCATGTAGACCGTAATCGTGGTGCCGCGTTCCACCTCGCTTTGTACGGTGATTTCGCCGCCCATTTCCATGACGATGCCGTGGACCGTGGCCAGTCCCAGCCCGGTGCCCTTACCCATCTCCTTGGTGGAGAAAAAGGGGTCGAAGATTCGGTCCAGCGTGTTTTTGGTCATACCCATGCCGGTATCCTGGACCACCAGCACGATGTGATCGCGGCCTGGTTGCAGCTTGGGGTGCTCCGCCAGCACTTCCTCGGAGGGGAACTGGTTGAGCAGCCGGATGGTGAGGGTGCCCGCCTTGTCCTGCATAGCCTGGTAGGCGTTGGTGCACAAGTTCATGATGACCTGATGGATCTGGGTGGGATCGGCGTAGACCGAACCCGAGGCGTTGTCGAAATCGGTACGGATGGCGATCGTGGACGGGATGGACGGCCGCAATAACTTGAGGGCCTCCTTCAATACCTGTTTCACTTCCACCGGTTTGCGCTCAGCCTCGGCCTGACGCGAGAAGGTAAGAATGCGACGCACCAGTTCGCGCGCCATGTAACAAGCGTTCAGGACCTTGTCCAGATTGCGGCGTGACTCGCCCTGTATGGGAAGATCCTCGCGCACGATTTCGGTGAAGCCGATGATCGGCGACAAGATGTTGTTGAAGTCGTGGGCAATGCCGCCGGCCAGGGTGCCGATGGCCTCCAACTTTTCGGCCTGACGCAAGCGTTTTTCCAGGGTGGTTTCGTGACTGATATCCCGCAGGATGGCCACATAGTTGACAATTTCGCCCTGGTCGTTGCGAAGAGGCGAAATGGTGGCTTCCGATTCATAAGTGCTGCCGTTCTCGCGCCTGGTGTCCAAGCGTCCCGCCCAGATGTTGCCCTCGTGCAGGGTGTCCCAGACCGATTCGAAGAAGTCCTCGTTGTGGTCCTCCGAAAGGATGTCGCGGATTTTCATACCCAGGCGTTCCGACGGCTTGATGCCGGTCAGGAAATGGTAGACGGGATTGATGTATTGGATGCGTTCCTCGCCGTCAAGGATCAGAATGACCTCCGCGGCCTGATCCACCGCCATGGCCAACTGGGCGCGGTGCCGTTCGGCGTGGATGCGATCTGAAATATCGAAGATAAAACCGCGAATGCCGACTACCTTACCGCCGCGAAAGACCGGCGCCGAACGGGCTAGTACCTGGATGGTGTCTCCGTTTTTGCACTGCAGGGTGTAGTCGTTGTTGCCCAGTTCCTCGCCTTCCAACAGACGCACCATATTCTCTCGCAGCCTGGGTCGGTCTTCTTCGCAGAACAGATCGATGGCCTGGAAGCCGTTGTTCAACTCTTCCCGAGAGTATCCGGTAATGGCAACAGCCTGCTCATTGATGAAGGAAAACTCGCGATCGAGACCGATCTCGTAAACAATGGCGGGCAACAGGTCGGCCATCTCGCGGAAACGGCGCTCCTCTTCCACCAGCGCTTCCGTGGCCTGCATGCTGCGTAAAAGCTCGGCGCATAATGAAGCCAGGATCTTGCCCAACTCCTTGTCCTGCTCGGTGAAGGGCGGCGTTTTCTTGTCGTGCATGGAGAGCAGGGCGCAAATGCGTTGCTCGTGGTCCAAGATGGGGAAGACCAGGATGGAATTGTCCTCGTATCCCTTCCAGCCGCTGCGCGCGTACTTGGGATTCTGGTTCAGGTCGGTAATCAGAAGGGCTTCACAATCGCGGAAGGCGTACCAGAAGATACTGTTCTCCTGCAGTGGAAAGTCCAATCGTTCCGGCACATAGTCCTGGCCTTGGAAGTGCATGCGTTGCAGATGGTTTTCCTCCACCAGAAACAGACTGCCGCCGCGCGCATCCATGGCCTCGGCGAACTCCTTGAGCATCAGCGGACCCAACTCGTCCAGGGTTTGACAGGCAGTAAGGCGCTGGGCCGATTTGACCACCTCGCGCATACGCCGGTTCAGCGTATCCAACTCCTGGTTGCGGACCTGCAAGGCTTCATCTGCCTGGTGTTTGGCTTCTACCAGTTCCACCGTGCCGAAACAGCGACCCAGGGTTGCGAACAGGTCCGCGGGACTGACGGGCTTGCGAAGATAGTCGTAGGCGCCGTCCTTCAATGCCTGAATCGCGGTTTCCAGGGCGGCGAAACCCGTCATCATGATGCACATGACCTTGGGCCGAATATCCTTCAGCTTTCCGATCAGTTGGATACCGCTTTCGGTGCTGCCCAGGCGAATGTCCAACAAGGCTACAGCGGCCGGGAAATCCTTGGCTGCTTCACAGGCTTCGGCGGAGGAGTGGGCGAGCGCGACCTCATACCCCATGGGCTCCAAAATGTCGGCAATGGTTTCGGCGAAATCCAGGTCGTCGTCAACGATGAGGACACGCCTCACCCCATCGGATTCGCTTTCCATCGATGCCAACGTTTTTCCACTTCCCTCGATCATGATTGCTCCGCGGCCTCACTGCCTCTGTGTGTGTTCATCCGGCTGTTACCTCTTGGGGCTTGGGTTTGGGAAGCCACAGAATCGCCGTGGTGCCTACCCCCACCTCACTTTCAATTTCCAGGCTGCCTCCATGTTGTTCCATAATTTGCTGTACCGTCGGTAAGCCCAGGCCGACCCCGAAACTCTTGGTGCTGAACAGAGGTTCGAATATCTTGGCCAGATTCTCCGCTGGAATCCCTACCCCGGAATCGCTGACGCGTATCTCCACCCGGTTTTCCTTGATCCGGCTGACCACTTCCAGGCGTTTCTCTCGCTCGGTCTCTTCGCCCTTTTTGGTTTTCATGGCGTCACAGGCGTTATTCAGTAAATTGATCAGGCATCGCCGGAGGCGTTCGGGCTCCATGGGCAATTCCAGGTTGACACCCAGGCGGACCTGCACCTTGACATCGACCGGGAACAGGTACTCTTCCAACGCGCCTTCCAGCCAGCGATCTAAATGGATGGGTTGGAACTCCAGGTCCTGCGTGCGGGTATAATCCAGCAGGTCTTCGATGATGCGATCGCAACGCACGATATTGCGCTCGGCCCGATCCAAGGCGCGTTCAACGCCCAAGTCCTTACCGAGCAAGCGCTGCGAAATAATGAAGACCGAGCCTCGAACCGTACCCAAGGGATTGCGCAGTTCGTGGCTGACCGTGGCGATCAGTTGACCCAAGGTGGCCAATCGCTCCTTGCGCACCAACTCTATCTGGGCTTTTTCCAATTCGGTCGTGCGCGCCTTGACCAGTTCCTCCAACCGATCGCGGTGCTGCATCAACTCCTCTTCCACCTTCTTGCGCTCGGCGATCTCTCGCTGAAGACTCTGGTTCAACAGCCGCATCTCGGCGTACATACGCGCGTGTTCCAGCGAGGTGGCGGCGTCTTCCAGGAAGGCGTCCAGTTCCTCCAGGACTTGCGGTCCGAAGGCGTTCTCCTCCAAGCTCTCCAGGTAGAGCACGCCCCGAATGGTTGCGCTGCTGTACAAGGGACGACATAACAATGATGCCGGTGATTTCTCGCCGAAATAGGGATCGTGAGAAAACCCGTCGCGTCGGGTCAGGGCCCGGTCCTTTTCAAAGCAGGTTCGCACCATGCTCACGGGAACCTGGGAGGACTGATCCAGGTAGGTATTTTCGGGGAAGATGACGCGGCCTTCACGGGCGAGCGCGGTGATCATCAACTGCCCGTTGAGGTGGGCCGTCATCACGGCATAGCAGGAACCCGTCCTGGCCATTACCAGTTCAAGGATTCCCTTGACCGGGCGGTCCAGGTCTACGCCGGGTTCATGAGGTGATGAGGGTTGGGGGGCCGCCTCATCGATTTGGGGATCATCCATCCTTTTTGTCATATAACGGACCAGTTGCCGTGGAATCCCACGGCATAAGATTAAGAGAAGGCTCTTGGGCTAACTATCGGAATAAGAAAAGAGATTCCTAAGCCCCTGGCCCTAAAAAAAGGATTTTTGCTTACGCCTTGCTTTACAGGGACCCAAGATAACCTGCCCGTAAACCATTTGTTGCAGTGGATTCTTGCCCGGGAGCTTGAACGGTTTTCTCACCTCTTTGCGATCATGCAGATCCACCCCGAGGTGCTGTTCCACCTCGCGGGCGATGTGGTCGCTCTGGGCTTCCAGGCGTTTGAGATGCTCTTCCATGGTTTCGGGACGGGGTTCGCGGGGCCGCTGCCGAGGCGGTGGAGGTGGTGTTTTCTGTTGCTGTTGACGTTGGGAGGGAGGAGGGGGCGGGGGCCCCTCCAATTCCTGTAATTCGCGGAATAATTCGTCCAGAATGCCGCCCCTCCGGGGTTCATCGCCCTGTTGGCGAGCCCGCTCCCGGCGTTGCTGGGCCTGTTGCATCCGCAGTTGGTGTTCCCGTTTGCGGCGCTCAGTGTCCTGACTGAATATTTCCTCGAAGATGCGTATGATCAGGCGAATGATCACGTCCATAGGTTAACTCTTCTGCTCATCGTCTTGCTTGGGCTTTTGTTCGCCGGCCAGACTGTCGCGCATGCGCGTGTCCGCCTGGATGTTGCTGTAGTTGGCGTAATCCATGATACCCAGGTTGCCGCTGCGGAAGGCGTCGGCCATGGCCAGGGGTACTTCGGCCTCGGCCTGGACCACCTTGGCGCGGTTTTCCACAACGCGGGCCTTCATTTCCTGCTCCTGAGCGACGGCCATGGCGCGCCGTTTTTCGGCCTGGGCCTGGGCAACGCGTTTGTCGGCCTCGGCCTGATCGGTTTGCAGCTTGGCGCCGATGTTCTCGCCCACGTCTACATCCGCGATATCGATGGAGAGAATCTCGAACGCGGTGCCGGCGTCCAACTGTTTGTCCAACACGGTGCGCGAGATCATATCCGGGTTCTCCAGCACGTCCTTGTGAGAAGAAGCGGAACCGATCGCGGAAACGATACCTTCACCGACTCGAGCGATGACGGTGTCCTCGGTGGCGCCGCCGATCAGACGAGCCAGGTAGGTGCGCACGGTGATTCTGGCGCGAACCCGCAACTGGATGCCGTCTTTGGCTACCGCGTCGATGGTGCGCCGATCGGAGCCGGTTTTGGGTACATCGATCACCTTGGGGTTGACCGATGTATTGATGGCGTCGAGAATGTCTCGACCGGCCAGGTCGATGGCCGTGGCCTTGTTGAAAGGCAGGTCGATATTTGCCTTGTTGGCCGCAATCAGTGCCTGGACCACGCGGGTGACGTTGCCCTTGGCCAGGTAGTGGGTTTCCAGATCATTCACTTCCAGATTGAGGCCGGCCTTGCGGCTATTGATGTAGTTGTTGACGATCAAGGCCCGGTTGATCTTCCGCACGGGCATTAACAGAATACTGATAAAACTGACGTGGGCGCTGGACACAATGGACTGAATCCACAGCATCAGGGCGCCGCCCAGAAAGTAGAAAGTCACGATCAGGGCAAAAACGATTACAGCCCAACCACCGGCGCCTAAACCGAGAATACTCATAGTTCAATCCTCACTAGTCATAAATGCGGGTCCGGGGAGACCCGTATGGGGGTTTTCATCAACGTGAAGTGAAACCGGACATATCTTAACATGAACCGGTAGTTAATCAAGCGACACCTTCGGACGCGCGGCGCACCACCAGGCTGGGCCCGCGCTCCTCGGTAACCACCACGGGTTCGCCCTTGGTGATATACCCGCCCTCGGCGATACAATCCAGGTGTTCCTCACGACCGTCTATCTCGATGGCCAGCATGCCGGAGGGTCGCAGGTCGGTATGGGCCCGACCTTGGCGGCCGATGAGGTGATTGTGTTCATCGATCCCTACAAAGCCGCGATCCGCGGTCATTTCCTCGCGCAGGGCCACCCGGCCGAGAGATGTGGTGACCAACTTGGGAACCAGAGCCAGGCAGGTGCCCAGGTGAATCAGGGCCCACCAGATCCCGAACTCGCCGTAGGTGATGTAAACCGCGTACAAGATGACGACAGAACCGATGGCAATGATAAATCCTCCCGGAATAAACAACAGGTCGGCGACGATCATGGCAAAGCCGCCGATTGTGTAAAGCAAGATCTTGGCTAAAGTCATTCCCATAGAGCAGCCCCCTTAAACGGCGCCGGCAGCGCGCTGCCGAACGATGATGCGGTTTCCGTCAACGGAAAAGATTTCCACCTCGGCGCCGTCCGCAATGAACCCGCCGTCACTGACCACGTCCAGCAAACGACCGTCGTCCAACGCCATTTTACCGGTGGGCCGCAAATCACCCCTGGCCATACCTTGACGGCCGATCAGGTTGTCGTGCTCGGGGACGGTATCGATGATGAAACCTTTGTCCGCGGTCATCTCGTTGGGAAGCAGGTTGCGCTTGGCGGCCGGAATCTTGATGACCAGGGGTACGATTGTGATGAAGACGACGATCGACAGGACAAAACTGCCGAGCACCGGTGTAGCCGCGTCGCTGACCATCTCCCATTGCCAGTCGTATTCGGGCAGACCGCCGAAATCGGGCAGGGAGGCCAGCACCAGGGCGCCGAAGACGCAAACCAGGCCGGAGATCCCCGCCACGCCGAATCCGGGTAGGATGAAGATCTCCACCAGGCAGAGCAACAGGCCGATCACAAACAGGGCCATTTCGAAGGTATCGGCGGTGCCCAGGAAGTAACGCGCGCCAAAGACAACGGTAAAGCAGACCACGGCGGTCAGGCCGGGAATACCGAAACCGGGCGCCTTGAGTTCCATATACAGCCCGTTGAGCCCGATAAGGGTCAGCACCAGGAAGATCCAGGGATTCATGCCCAGGTATCGCAGAATGGTCTGGTTGGTTTCCATGTCCACTTCCACGACCTGATCCATGGTGAAACCCAGCGTCGCCAGGTAGGCTTCCATATCTTCGTGAATGGTGACGAGACCGTATCCCTCCGCTTCCTTGGCATGCATGGTCAGCAACTCGCCCTTTTCGCAGAGCACGTTGAGAATGGGCTTGCGCTCGGCCTCGGGCAGGCGGTCATAATCCTTGCGGGTGGTGAATTCAAAATCGGTTTCCGTGCCTACCTGGAGGATTTCCCGGTCGATATCGAAGAACCCGCGCGCCACGGCAAAGGGCCGGTTCTTGGTGCTGGAAGCCTTCTCCCAATCGTCGCGATAGACGGATACGGATTTCTCGGGCGCGGCCTCGATGCCCTGAGCGGTCTGCATAATCACCTGGGCGTCGCCCATGGTGGTCAGCGGACGCATGACGATCTCGTCACAAGCCCAGGCTACGAAGGCGCCGGCGGAGATGGCTTTGGTTTTCACAAAGGCCGTGGTAGGCACTTTGGAACGCAGCAACTTTTCGGTCATCTCTCGAGCGGAGAAGACATAACCGCCGAAGGTATCGATCTCCAGGATAACTCGGCTGAAGTTTTCCTTCTCAGCCCGCTCCAGGGCGGCGATGATGAATTCCGCCTGCACCTGATCGACCATATAATCCTCGTCATCACTGAGCGGGATGACCATCACACGTGCGGGTTTCTCCTCCGCCGCTGTTTCATCGGCGGGCGGATCGGTTTGCGGGGCGGCTCCTAGGAACCCGGCCAGCAATACCAGTCCGCTTGTCAATCCAAGCAAAGACGTACGCATTCCTTCCTCTCAATATGATTCCCCCGCTTACATTATATAACGTAAATGACCGGGAAAACGGTTCTTATTTCAGCGGATCATCGGTAAACGGCAGGAAGAAAGAGACCGAACCGGCGGAAAGTCGCGCGTAGGCCGGCATAAATGTTTTTTGCTCTCTGAAAACGCCGGAACGGGACGGTCAGATTTTTTGGCCGCTCCGTTCTTCAGAATGGAGCGGTCAGATGTATTACGAAATGAGGCAATAAAAAGTTTTGCATGTCTCGAACTGAAGTTGTGAAACGTCCCAATCTTCTGACCGGCTGTAAATTCCCAAGTTGACATTCCCATTACGTTCTACATACACTTATCTCGCGCATTTGTGTCGATCTCGACAAGTTTTAAAGAGAGGGAAAAACGGTTCTGCTATAATTTTGTAATTAGCAGACTTGGGGGTAGAAATCATTGAGGCGGGAAGATTGGATCAAGCTGAAAGATCTTCTTAACACTGCCAAAGAAATGGCGGAAGATGAGCGAGATGCCTGGTTGGTAGACGCATGCGGCGATAACAAAACCTTGCTGAAAGAGACGCGACGCGCATTAGCCGAAACATGCGCCCCCGATACCTCCGGTTTGTCGGATTCGACGGTTCGCCGTCCGAAACCTATGCAAAGCAGGTCGTTTGTCGGCTTCAAATTAGGTTCCTGGCGTTTGGTCAAAGAGTTGGGCGCCGGCGGCATGGGCGAGGTCTGGTTGGCGGAACGAGCCGATGCGGCTTTTCAAATGACGGCCGCGGTCAAGTTGATCAAACCCCATTTTGCAACCGGCGAGGTTATCGCCAGGTTCAAACGGGAGCGGCAGTTATTGGCCGATCTCAAACATCCCAATATCACTCATCTGTTGGACGGCGGCACGGCTCCCGACGGCAGACCCTACCTTGTCATGGAATATGTTCAAGGAGAAACCATCGATAGATGGTGTGAAAGTCAAAAGCCGGCTCGGAGGCAAATCCTGGCCCTGTTTCGCCAGGTCTGTTCGGCCTGCGCCTACGCCCATCGCAAAGGTGTTCTGCATCGCGATATCAAACCCTCCAATATCATGATCGACAACGACGGGCGGGCCAAGCTGATGGATTTCGGAATCGCTTCCCTGAAAGACGATGTTGACCTCACCCATTTGGGCGCTTACTCGCCCATGACGCCCGAATACGCTTCCCCTGAACGACGAGCCGGCCGGGAGGTCACCGAGGCAGCCGATATTTATTCCCTGGGCCTGGTTCTTTTCAAACTGCTGACCGGCATCCAACCCCGCAATACCGCCGGAAAGCCCGTCGAGGTTTTTCGAGCCTGGTGTTCCCGGCAACCCGACATTCCCGAAGGCCTGATCGAATTGATGACTCGCCTGTTGACACCTACGCTTCAGCGGCGTTTCGAGTCGATGGATGAAGTCATCGCTTTTTTGGACGAACCGGTTTTTCTGCAAATCAAAATGGAAGTCGGACAATCCGCGGTGCTGCCGGGTGAGGTTCTGGATGTTGACGCGCCTTACTACATTATGAGGCAGCCCGTAGAGGAACAGTGCTTCAGTCAAATAACCCGGCCCGGGGCGCTTATTCGCATCAAAGCGCCCTGGCAGATGGGAAAAACGTCCCTCCTGGTGAGGATCCGTCATTATGCCGAGGAGCGAGGCCACAAAACGGTTCTGGTGAACTTTCAGTTGGCGGAGGAACGCGTTCTCAACGACCTGGATCGCTTCCTGCGATGGTTTTGCGCCGTAACCAGCCGCAAGCTTCATGTCCCTGTCAAACGAATCGAAGAGACCTGGGACGACATTTTCGGCGCAAAGGATAATTGCACGGCCTATTTTGAAGAAGTACTTTTGCCGGAATTAGATTCGCTGGTGCTGGCCTTGGATGAAACGGACCGCCTCTTCGACTACCCTGACCTGGCCCGGGACTTTCTGGGTCTGTTGAGGGTATGGCACGAGATGGCCAAGACCAACGATGTTTGGCGGAAGATACGATTGGTGGTGGTACATAAAACGGAAATCTATATTCCCATGGACATCAATCAATCCCCGTTCAACGTGGGTTACCCGATCACCCTGCCGGAGTTCACCGGTGAGCAGATCCTTGAACTGGCCGCACGCTATAGTTTGGATTGGACGGAAAGCCAGGTGCATACCGTAACGCAATGGATCGGGGGGCACCCCTACCTGACGCAACTGATCCTGCATCACATCGCCCGACACGGAAAACACCTGGAAGACATCATGGAAACGGCTGTAACCGAAGAAGGTTTATTTGCCGCACACCTGAAGCGCCTGCTGAATTTCCTAGAAAAACACGACACCCTGGCCCTGGCCATGAATAAGATCGTAAACAGCGATGAGCCGGTCAGATTGGATTCCGAAACGGCTTTCAAACTAAGCAGCATGGGCCTGGTCAACCTCCACGGCAATGATGTCTCTCCAAGGTGCCGCCTGTATCGAGAATTCTTCAACGAACGCCTGGCCAGGGTATAACACTCCCGCCGAACCGGCGGATTTATCGAGACGGACCACCTGGGTGAAGCATACAGGAATCCGTTTAAACACGCCGAGGCTGACCTTGGCAGTCCTGCTTAAGCTATCACACTTTTGGAAAAAAAATATTTGACCTAAATTCGCAAATCATCTAGCATCACGTCGAGACCTCAATCTCTGTTTTCTATCTGCTCGCCCCATAACAGCCGGAGCGAGTTACCATCAATGAAACCAAGGAGAAGAAAATGAAACGTAAACTATTGATCACACTCTCGATGCTCGGCGTACTCGTCACCGGTACCCTGCAGTTGACCTTCGCCGGTTACTCCCAATGCGCGGCCGACTGCGTCGAGGAGTACATTATATGTTCGGAAGCTTTCGGTACCCCCTGCACCGGTCTGCGGACTTGGTGCCTCGCCCAGTGCTGAGTCAGCCTCGTTCGGACGGGCCGAAAAGAGCCCGTCCGGTACGTGCCTTGAAGACGGTTCTCCGTTCTCAGGCAGCGATTGCCTGGGGCGGGGTAAAATCAAACGGGCCGGGTATGACGATCCGGCCCGTTTTGTTGTAGGTTTTTGCGGGTTATTGCCAGTCGATGTCGATGCTGTCGCCCAGGCTCTTCAGGGCGTCGATATTCATGGTGTTGTAGCCCTCCGGCGGGGTCATGTCGAAGATGCCTTCCTTCAGCGGCGTGTCGTAGTCCATGTCGATGGTTACCTTCACAGAGGGGCCGTCTTCGTTGCCGACCGCAACGGCGCGGACGGGCAACTGGGTTTCGTTGTCTATCCAGACCGTCATCTCCATGTCGTCTTCCAGGTCCACAACAAAGCCCGTGCACATGCGGCCGTTGATCTCGGTAGTCGGCAGGACTTCTCGGGCCTGGCCTTGATAGTCCTTCAAGCGTTCGATCATCATGTAACGGCCGTACTTGCCGTCGAAGTCCATTGCGTCGTTGCCGTCTTCGTCCTCGGGGATATCCATGATCATGGCCATTTTGCCGTCGTGCAGCAGGGTCATCATGCGGCGGCTCTCCGAATCCATCAGGATGTCGATCCCGTCACCCACGCCCATCAGCATTTTGCCCGGTTCCTGGAAGGCCATGTCCAATTGGACGGCGGTTTCACCGTGGGTTTCCACCACGATGGTGGAGCTGTAGGTATCCAGATCGCGGATTTGCTCCAGAACGGCGGCAAAGGTCAGCGGGGCGCCGGTGGGGTTGAGACCGAAAAAGAAACCGGCGCCCATGGTAATGAGGGCCGACAGGGAAATCAGGGCGGCGCGGGTGCCCGCCATCGTCAGTAGGATCGTGCTCATGCTCTTCTTCTCCTTTTTGGGATTGGCGAGCACGCGTTGGAGCCGGAATTGAGCCCCGGAGGCTTGAGCCTCGTCCGGCACATCCGCACGGACGGCGTCAATCAAAAGATCCAGTTCATCCTTCGACATGACTTTCCTCCTTCTTCCGGAACAGCCGCGGCCAGGCGTTCAGAATCCCTTTCGATTTGGGTTCCGGGGCCAAAGCCAGGACCTCCAATTTTTTTCTGGCACGATGGAGCCGGACGCCGACAGAAGATTCGCTGATTTGGAGAACCTCGGCAATCTGGTCATAGGTCAGGTCCTCGAAATAACGAAGCGCAAAGATCCGGGCATCCTTGGGTGACAGGCGACGCAGCATGGAACGCAGTCGATCCGCCCGTTGTTTGCGGGCGAGGCGAAATTCCGGGCCGTCCTCTCGAGGGGCCGTGACCTGTTCCGGGATACCGCTTTCGGCGGGGTGTCGCGAGCGACGGCGCAGTTGATCCAAGGCGGTCCGGGTTGCCATGACCCTCAACAGGGCGGCCCACTCTCGGACAGCCTGTCGTTGCGCCGGCTTCATGCGCAGCAGTTCCAGGAAGACGGTTTGCTGCGCATCCTCCGCACCGGCTGGATCGCCCAGGATACGGCGGGCCGTGGTCAGGACCATGCGCCCGTATTCCTCGGCTAATCCGGCCACCCATGCGGTTTCCGGTGCGTCCATGTCACCTCCAACGCGTGCATTGTGAACCGCACTTCCGTGTGGTTCTACAAGGCTGTCGCCGCACGCGTCCGGTTTCTTACATCAACTGATAAAAAAATTCATTTTTTTCCTCCGGGCTTGCCTTAGCGAGCCTCGATAGGTTGCAAGGTGACCTCGGTTTTGTAGCTTCTGTTATCGCGCATGTAGGTGACATCGATGACATCGCCGATGCGATAACCGCTGAGGGCGTAGGTAAGGTCGCGTCCGCGGTTGACGGGTTTGCCGTCGAGGGCGGTGATGATATCGCCGATTTGGGCCACGGAACCGTCGGGGTAATACTTAATGCCGCGCAAACCGGCCCTGGCAGCGGCGCCGCCGGGTTCAACGTAGCGGATCAACACGCCGTTGAAGCGCAACCGGCGCGCATAGTAATCGCTGTAGGGATCGATATTCACCCCCAAACCGGGGCGGCTGACCTTACCGTATTTAATCAGTTGGGGCACCACTTCATTGACCGTATCCACGGGAATTGCAAAGCCGATGCCCGCGCTGGCGCCGGAGGGCGAATAGATCTGGGTATTCACGCCGATCAAACGACCCGCGCTGTCCAGCAGGGGGCCGCCGGAGTTGCCCGGATTGATGGCCGCATCGGTCTGGATGGCCCCGGAGATCTTGCGGTTATTGGTAGACTCCAGCGTGCGGTTCAGCGCGCTGACCACGCCGGTGGTCAATGTATGATCCAAGCCGAAGGGATTGCCGATGGCCAAAACGTCCTGGCCCACCTTCAGGTCCTTGGTGGCGCCGACCGGAATGGGTTGCAATTTGTCGGGCGAGGCGTCGATCTTCAAGACGGCAAGATCCTTGTCGCGAAACCAACCGACGATCTTGGCGTCGTAACTGGTCTGGTCCATGAGCACGACCTCGAAGGCGTTACCGCCCTCGACCACGTGCTGGTTGGTCACGATGTGGCCCTTTTTGTCCCAAACAAAACCGGAGCCGGTGCCCCTGGGAACCTCTTGGACTTCACGGAAGAATGAATAACCGCGTTTCTTGGCGGTAATAAACACCACGGAAGGCGCGGTCTGCTCGAACAGTTCCACCGTGGTCTTTTCCTTGCCGCGCAGTTCGCCGCGTTGAGTGATCTCTCTGGGTTCGCCTTGGGGGGCATTGAGCAGAGCGCCGAACTGGTGATAGAGGACGATCCCGGCCAACACGCCCGCCAATAGCGTCAATGAGGGCAATCCCCTTCTCTTGAGGCTGTTTGCGGAGTGAAACAAAGAGTTCATGGCTAAAACCTCCATTCAATCCTTTTACCATTCTCAACAAAAAGCAGTCACTTTGCAAGTGACATCCACCGGTTCGATATTTGATACGAGGATTGGAACGAAGGGGTTTGCGTATAAGTGATTCAGGGAAAGGCCGGGCCCTTTTCCAGGAAGGGCGTAGCGAGTTCGTCCAGTTCCCCCGGATTTTCCTGTAGTCGCCTCATGGCGGCTTCAACCGATGAGGAGCGCAGGATCAACTGCCTGTAGACTTCCCGGCGGGCGGACCAGGCAGTCGCGTCATGGCCGCGATCGGGCAAGGGGCATGCGACGCCCTGACCGGCCAGGATGATATCGACGCCTTCGGGACCCCAGAGGGGATCATGCGCACCCAGGTAATCGGGCAGGTTTTGAAAAGCCAGGGGGCCTTGTTGCCTGAAACGGTGAATCAGGTCTTCATGAGCGGAAACGTCTACTTCTTGACGGCAGGTCTGCCAAAAAGAAGTGTCGCGGCGACGGTTGTAACGGTAATGAACGGCCAGGAACCAGCAGAGATAGTCCCACCAGGACGCCAGACGCCGGTTGATTCGATCGGGGGAGACGGGTTCGCCGGCAAGCAGGGGCAGAAGCAAGCCGATCTGGCGGATCAACATATGCAACGCGGTAGATTCCAGCGGTTCTACAAATCCGTAGGCGTTGCCCATGGCGGCTACATTCTTCAGCAGGAAGTGTTCGCGCCGGCCCGATTGGAAGTGCAACAGGCGCGGTTCGCCGATAGCGGGATAACGCCGCAGCAACTCGGCGCGGGCTGTTTCGTCATCCAGGAAGCGGGAGCAGAAGACATAGCCCACGTGATCCTCATCCAGCTGCGGCACGTTCCAACACCAGCCGGCGTCCATGGTCTCGGCGGTGGTATGCGGGAAGGGCGGCTTGGAGCGGGGGACCGGCCCGGTCCAGGCGCGATCCAGGAACAGGCTGTTCGCGAAATCGCGGAAGGGCGAGCCCAGTTGCCGACCGATCAATAGGGCCGCAAAACCGGTGCAGTCGATATAGGAGTCGAAAACATGGCGGTCGCCGTTTTCGTCGACCAGGGCGCTGATGCCCCGCTCCTCTTGAAAGGCGTCCACTATCCTGGCGTCGATGTGTTGCACGCCGCGTTCCAAGGCCTTGCACTGCAGCCAGGAGACAAAACGCCGGTTGTCCAGGTGATAGGCGAACTCGGTGCCCGGGTTCCAATGCTCCGTGGAAACGCCGGACCGCCAGGAGGTTAGCGGCAAAACCCCGGCTTGCATCATCATGGATAAGAAGGAGCAGGCGGTCAGGTCGTTATCGAAACGTAGAGGTTCCAGGATGCGATTTGAGCCGAAGGGGTAGTTGAAGCCGCCGTCGCTTCCCCAAAGGAAACGAATGCCCAGTTTGAAGGTGGGCCGCACCTCGGCGAAGAGTTCGCGGATATCCAGTCCCAGATCGGCATGGAGAAACTGGGGCATCAACGGGGTCGTGGCCTCGCCGACGCCGATGACGGGGATCTTGGAGGATTGGATGAGGGTGACGTCGAGCTTGGGCAGTTTGGCGCGCAGGGCAAGGGCGGTCAGGTATCCCGCGGTGCCGCCGCCGATGATGCCGACGCGCCGGGGCGTATGAGGCCTGATCTCGGCTTGTAAGACGGGCGTTGCTTTGGGCGCGGGCTTTTGCAGATGGAGGACATCGCCGGTCAGGTTTTGCAGCAGCTGAAAAACGTCTTGTGCTTCAAAGCGAACGCAGGCGGCAACCACTTCGGCAACGGTGCGTCGACCGTCCACCAGGCGCAGGACATGCATTAAATCGTCCGGATCGACGGCGGACCGAAGCGTGGTCCCGGCAGAATGGCGCACCAGCAAGCGGCCGTCGGCAGTATTGGCCAGACGCAGTTCGGAGTCCCAATGCAGAACGTCATCGGTTTTCAAGCTGGTTCGATGGTATTCCTTTGCCCGAGTCATGCGGCCGATCTCCCTCTCGGGTATTATTCACAAGCCGACACCCGGTTGCAACGGCCCGGCGAGGCGATCGGTCTTTTTTAGACGGCAACGGGGCATTGGTGACAGAGGCCCGCACCCGATTTCAGATCCGAGGATTTACGGCCCCGCGTGATCTGGAAAACCGCGTAAGGGTCCAGGATCTGTATGATGCCGCGTTCGGAATCGATGAATCCCTTCTTCTTCCACTTGCTCAGCAGGCGAATGATGGTCTCGGTAGTGGCGCCTACAATGGAGGCGATCAAGCTTTTGGTCATGCGCACGGCGCGCGGGCGCAGCTTATCCAGGTCCATCCTGTCCCAACTCTCCGGCAGCGACTGATTCATCAACAGGGTAGCCACGCGTTGCTCGGTGGGTTCCAGAATCGCTGATTGCAGGGTGTAGATCTCCGACAGACGTTGGTTCATATTGACCAGTAAGTTGAAGAAGACATCGGGAATATCGGCCATCTGCCGCATGAACAGGTCGCGGCGCACACGCAGGGCGATCACCGAATCCACGGCCACGGCGTCGGCGTGGTAGGTGGAGCCGGGTAAGGTCAAGCCGCGGCAGCCGATCATCTGCGGGGGAGAGGATAGATGCAACACCACCTCGCGGCCCGAATTGCTGATACGGCGTATTTTGACGCGACCCGTCTTGAGAATGAAGAAGCCTTCGGCGGGTTCTCCCTCGCGGAACAACACCTCGCCCTGGTCGCAGGCGATCACGGTGGCGCATTGAATCAAGGTTTCGCGGCTTCGCCGGGTCAATCCCTGGAACAGAGGCAGGTCTCCCAGGGATGCTAGAAAGTCTTGGTTGGGTTGTACGATTCGACTCATAGACTACCTCCCTAAGTGTTCCCAAAGGTAAAAGATAAGCAAATGTCCTGCCCACTCGAAAGGCGCACCCTAAAACCTCTGCCGCCGGGGTCTTCCCGTCTTCCAGCCGTGTTGCCGGATGCGAAGACGAGTCGAATCGGCTGCGGGATCATCCCCAGATCGCGAGTATTTACCCCATGCCTGGGATATGAGACAATGCCGCTGAGACAGGGGCCCTGGAGAGAACATGTTCATGACCTTGATGCTCGTTACGGCTCTAGGCGATTGGGACGATCGCATCCAAAATATCGAATTGCCCAACCCCGGGCGGGAACCGAATCGCTACGCGGTGATGATGCCCGAGAAGGTAGAAGATGGGAAGCGCTACCCGCTGGTGCTGGCCCTGCATTACGGCGGCAGGGTAACGCCCTTCTTCGGTCGCGGTTACCTGGAACTGCTGGTTGCCCCCGCTTTTGCTCGCCAGGACTGGATCATCGTGGCGCCCGACTGCCCCGGACGCGGCTGGGCCTCTCCCGAGGCGCGGGACTTCATCCCCAAGCTGTTGGACCACCTGAAGGCGCGCTATCCCCTGGATGATCGCAAGGTGCTGGTGGGTTACTCGATGGGCGCGGCGGGCGCCTGGTTCTGGGCCGAGCAACAACCGGGTGAATGGCGGGCGGTCGTTGCGGTTTCGGGTCGAGCGCCGGACGGCGACCCGGAGAAGTTGAAGCAGACGCCGTTTTATGTCATCCACAGCCGGGAGGATGAACTGATCCCCTTCAGCCGTACCATGACGGCGATCAACGCGCTGAAGAAACAAGGCGTTTCGGCCAAATTCGTGCCCTTGAAGGACCTGAAGCACTACGAGACCGGCGCCTTCGTCCCGTCACTCAAGCGCACCACGTCCTGGCTGAAAAAACAGCTGAAGTAGCGATCAGCCGGCCATGCTCAAACATGTCAGGTATCGTAATAGACCAATTCCCAACCGTGGAAGACCAGCACCGGGCAGATCCATTCGATCTCGCCGCCTATTTTGGCCAGGCGTGGGTCTTGACGGTATTGCGCCAGTTGGGTTTCTGCCTCGGTAACCATTGCTTGCAGCAGGGTGTCGGTCATCTCCTCGCTTCGTTTGATGTACTTCAATTCGATCAGGTAACCGTGGCGAATGTTGGGATAACCGGCGGTAAACGGTTCCAGGAAGAGGTCGCAGAAGCCTTTGTGCAACTCGTGCTCGGAACGGGCAATGAAATAATCGAAGGCGCAGAGGTAGGCAAGAAGGAACCCTTGGATCACCTTTTCGCCGTCCATAAAATCACGGATGGCGGTTTGGTGCTTAACGGCTTCGGCCAGGGTTTGAAAAAAGGGCTTCCAATCGCCCTGGAAGGCCATGGCGTTGAGTTGATTGTCCAGGGTGATCATTTGTAAGCGGAAAACATCGTTTGCTTCCCAAGCATCACGCAGGTAACCGTACATCATGGTTGCCACGGTTTGATTGGGAATAGTTAAAACATATCGCCCTCGTCCGGCATCTTCTTCATCGATGGTCAGCAGGCCTAGATAGTATAGTAAAGAGACAAAGTTATTGGTTTCGGCAACCTGTTTGACCGGAAACCCGGTTGCGATCCGTGCTGTTACGTAGCCGTCCTCGACGACCCCTTTCAACAGGTTGAAATTACCGTTCAATTGCTTTTGGATTTGGAGCAGGTAATGAAGTTTGCCGTAGTCGGTACGCACGTTTTGGTCGACCATCTCATCGGGTAAGGCCCCATAGCGGAGCACGGCGCGAATGAAGTAAAGCACCATATCGGGGTTGAAAACAGCTTGTTTTGCCTTTTTGGTGAATCGGTAACTGCCGTACCAATTGCGCATGAGAGTCAATACATCTTCGGTAGGCATCCCCAGGGTCTGAGGAATACGATAGGTTGTCAGGACGTCGGCTGTTTCGTCTTCCGTGAAACCGGCAATAGCTTGGAACTGAGGCTCTAAACTGATTTGAATCCCAATATTGAAGCCGCTGGTGACATCGTCCATGGTGACCGGAGTGACCCCGGTGATAAACAGCCGGGCGAGCCCGGAATCCTGCATGCTTGCGCCTTCTTTCAACACGTTGAAGAAGTAGCGGAAGAAGCCGTCGCCATGGGTGATGTGGTGATACATCTTCCGACCGTGGGTGGTGAGGATGGTATTGGTAAAGTTGTCGTATTCATCGATGAGGATGTAGAGTTTGAGATTTTCCCGACGACAATAGTCGAACAAGGCGCTTAGGCGATCACCGGCCGTGTTCATCGCGGCAACGGACGCAACGAACGCGGACGAAAATGATTCACGGTAACGCTCAAGAAAACCGTTGAAAATGGTTTGGGTATATTGTTCGAAAGAAGCTTCCACCAGGTCCGGGCTGGGTCTTACTGCCGAAAAGTTGAACGCCAGCATCATATGTTGATTTTTTTCCGGTGTAGGGCTTCGGCCGATCCAGGTACCGCCGAACAAGCTCTCGAAACGATCGGCCATACCGCGGTCGTAATAACTGGCCAGGGTGGACACCATCAACGATTTCCCCGAACGCCGGGGCCGGAGGAAGAAAAGAAAACGACCGGCTTGTTCCAGTTCCACAATAAACCGGGTCTTGTCCACATAGGTCATGTTCTCTTGACGAATGGCGGTAAAATCGGCCACGCCGTAGGGGATTTCACGCATTGGTTCGCTCATGATACCCTCGAATTCATCGACCTCCCCATTCTAGCAGCTTTTGAGACATAAACTACTTGCGGCTTGAAGCTTGGCTTGAAGCTTGCGTCTCCCGGCCCGTGGAGTTGAACAAGAGGCGAAACCTATGAGGTGCTTTTTCAATTTGTCGATCAGCCGGCCATGCCCTCGCCGTCCGGCCCGTACAGGTCTTCCATCTCGCGCCGGAGCGACATCTCCAAGAAAAAAGCGCCGAATGGAATGATCGAGGCGATGAAGGCAACCAAAACCCGGCCCAATCGCCAGGGGATGTCGATAGCCGCGCGGATGAGGGCAACCATGAAGAAGATGAAGAGGGCGCCGTGGATGGAGCCGAAGATACTCACGAAAACGGGCTCACCCATCATGTACTTCATGGGCATGCCGAAGCCCAGCAGCAACAAATAAGAAATGCCCTCGGCCAGACTGACGATACGGAACTGTCCCAAACTGGTCGCAAGAAGTCGTTTCATTCGCACCCTTCCCAAAGTGGTCGATTACCGGACCACGTGGCCCGGCCGAACTATTATATATGCACCGCGATCGGGTAGGAGGCATTACTGAACAAAATCTTGACACGGGCAGTCTGTGCTATGCTTGAGGCGAAACCGGGGATAGGAGTCGCGGCCATGTCTTTAGCGATCGATCGGATGCAGTTTCCGTTGGCGGAACGTCTCGGCGACCCTGGTCTGTTCGTAGAAAGGGCCGCTGAATTTACGGAGTTTCACAAATGGATTGCCGGTATCCCCAAACGATTGTCAAAGTCCCGTGTCATCCTGGCTCGGAAAAAATCGGGCAAGACTGCTTTCGTCCAGCGCCTGTTCAATCAACTCTGGAGCGCGAACGGTCCGGTCATACCCTTCTACTTGGAAATATTGGAACGGAAGATCTGGTATCCCGAATTAGCTGTTCGCTATTTTCGCATCTTTGCCTCCCAATTCATCTCCTTCCAGGAACGTAACCCAGGGCCCGTCAGGCAAATGCTTACCATGAAGGCGATTGCCGAATACGGCCGGAAACACAAGCTGGACACCTTCATCCAGATTACCGGTGAAATGGATGAACTGTTTGCGAAGGGAATGTACGATTCGATGTGGGACCTTGCCGTTCATGCGCCGCAATGGGTTGCTGACACCTTGGACAAACGGTTCGTGGTCATGATCGACGAGTTTCAAAACCTCAGTCATTTCGTCTATCGGGACCAGGACTGTCAAAAGGCGCTGGATCAATCCATTCCCGGCAGTTATCACGAACTCAGCGAATCCAAGATAGCGCCCATGTTGGCCACGGGGTCCGCGGTGGGCTGGCTGATCGAGACGGTCGATACCTATTTGGAAGCGGGGCGTTTGAGCAAGCGCTGGATGTCTCCCTACCTTACCGATGAAGAGGGTCTGGAAGCCGTCTATCGCTATGCAGAGGCCTATAACGAACCCATCACCAATGAAACGGCCCTGATCCTCAACAAATTATGCTTTTCCGATCCCTTCTTCATCGTCTGCGTCGTCCGCAGCAACTGCCCGGAAAAGGATTTAGCTACACCGGAAGGCGTGGCACGCGTGGTCGATTATGAAACCGGTAACCACGCCGCCGAATTGTCGCAAGAATGGGAGACCTGGCTCAACCGGTCGCTTGATCGCATTAACGAGCGGCATGCCAAGAAAATCCTACTGTACATGACGCGTCTTGCGGATGAGGAGGTTTCCCCCAAAATTCTCAAGCAGAAGCTGAACCTGGAGATTACCGAGGAGGAGATCCACCGTAAGCTGGAAATGTTGCGCAAAGCCGAGTTGATTCGCCCGGCCGGCCGTGAACACTACTATTTCGCGCTGAAAGACGGCACCTTTTACCTGCTGTTGAAACAACGCTTCAAAACCCAATTGGCTGAGTTGGACCCTGAAGCGGAGATCGGTATCCACGAGGAAGTCGCTCGCCTGACCAAACAACGGAACTCCTTGCAGGGGGAACTCAACAACCTCGTGGGGCGCTTTGCCGAGCTTCAGTTGGAAAATGACATGCGCACCCGTGGGAAATTCAAGCCCTCGGTATATTTCGAGGGCATCCAGGACGATCGGGAGTTCAAGATCGCCCGCATCTACCCACGGCACGTGGTGCAAGCACCGAATAGTAAGGGTCGTGAGGTGGACCTGCGCGTGGACGGCGTCGATGGGCGTACCCTGATCATCGAAGTCAAAAAACACAGAAATCCCATAGCCGGTAGCGTCATCGACGCTCTTTCGAAGCGGGCCGCGACCTTTGCCGACGAAAACCC
>JAAUYB010114373.1_pt1 | contig 23600 bp, 15 predicted proteins | sample 7278071 | NCBI WGS metagenome assembly JAAUYB01 (sample SAMN14350121, study PRJNA611818) | marine sediment metagenome | isolation source: surface marine sediment (1.8m) | place: French Polynesia: Moorea | collected 2018-08 | reverse complement strand
GGGTCCGTGTCGGGGGGAAGCTTGACGCGGCGAACATCGGTGAACGGAGAGAGGACGTCGTAGATCCTGTCGGTAGCGTTCCGGCCGGCCTGGTCACCGTCCATGAGCAGGATGACTCTGGGAACCAATGCGAGCAAGGCCCGTTGAATGTTTCTTCCAGATACCACTGAATGTGGCAACACAAACGGCTGCGGTCATCCATGATGTACAGGGCGAGCGGCGTATGCCAGGCGCCTGACGCATCGACGACCCGGAGGCTGCCGTGATGGAAATCCAAGTGCCATAATGCATGGACGTAGGCGGCCTCGTAAGCGCGCACCTCGCGCTGCTCGAAGTGGGTCTCGGCTCGGACCCGGCCGGCAGTCCGCTTCCCCTTCTTTGGTTTCTTCTTGACCCGGCCCTTGTGTTTCATCAGACGGCGGATCGTTGTATACGAGGACAGTGGACTCAGTTCGGGATTCTCTTCGACCAAAACGGCCGGATTGTCGACATGCAGCAGGTAGCTCCATCCCTGGTACTGACGGTACTGCCGCTGGAGCGCGAGCACCAGCTTGGGGTTGAGGACTCGCGTCTTGCCGGCATCCTTTCTTTTTTCCCTCCCAAGGCGGCAAGCGGGTCATCGGCGTTCCTGGCGCGATAGCTGTCGTATTCGTTGATTCTTGCCGCCCGGCATCGAGGAATGAGTGCAGATTTCTCGATTCCAGAAGTCACTCTTCTAAAAATCAGTCCTCATTCTTTGGACAATGAAAGTTTGACATTAAAGAATGAGATCTGGTTCTTTGCTCCCGAAAAGTCAGCAACAAGGAACCACAACTGATTTCTTTCACATTACTTTTCGGTGCGCAAAGAATGAGGACTGATTTTTAGAAGAGTGACTTTTGGAATCGAGGAATCAGCACTGATTCTTAGGAAAGTGACTTCTGGAATCGAGGAATCAGGGCGAATTCCTCAATCCTCGGTTTGCGGACACAACGAATCACAACTGGGTTGCAGTGTCTCGCCTTCTATCATCGACAACCAAAGACAATGTTTCGATCACTGCTTGAGCATGTCCGCCGCGTGACAGTTAAGCCTACTGAATCACACCTCGATGGAAATCTACTTGACTATTATTGGCCGCTCTACAGCATCGTTTTTCCCTCTGCCAGGCGGTCTTTCTCCCCTGTTGACACGCTTTCTCTACACGGGTACGCCGGATCGACACGGTGCAAGGGTCGGGCTTATACGGTCCTCCACTTTGCTCGCATTTTCTTTGTTGCAGTTTTTCCATGCCTGACCTCCCTGGATCAGGCATCGCCTCTGTCTCCGAGGAGCTTATTTGTTGACATGGGGCGGATCACTTTTCGAGCAGAGACATCCCCGGCGCAGTTTCGCAGAGAAAAACCGGTTCAATTATCCAGAGCGTTCAGAACGTTTGCCGGCAGCCGGCCTCGTTCGCCTGAATTTCCCCCGAGACCCTTGAATAGCTACTTGGTGGTATTTGATGTTGAGGCAGCAGCAACTTTCTGATAGTGTAATTCACCAAGCCTTAAATTTTTTGAGCAATTGCCTTGGGATGGAGTCAATTAGATGAATGCAACCCGCCTTCCGGCCGCTTGGAGTTTTCCATGGGTCCTCTTGATCCTGGTTTTATTCTCGGCAGGCTGTGGACCGTCTGAAAAATCCACAAACCCGTTCAGAGTGATCAAGAAAGCCCACCCTTTCGGTCCTCCTGATGAGTACCGTAAAGAGTTCTACAGGGCGTTGGAAGATATCGCAACGGATGGAGAACATGTATTCCTCAGCAATTTTGAAACCGGGCTGATCGAACTCGACGGCGACGGAAACCATGTCCAAACCTATGGGGAGCCCGGCCGGGGTCCTGCTTTTCTGACCAAGGTTTTAGGAACGGCCGTGACACCTGACCTGGTTTGGATCATAGATTTCAAGCAACGCCTCCTCTGCTTTGAACGCGGCAGCGGCGAATTTCTGTATGGCTTGAATCTGGACATACCGCAAGGCATGTTCTACGCCAATTTTTTTAGGCACCCCGGTACCAATACTATGCTTGCTGTTGACCGCAATCTGCTGCTTCCCATGCGCTTGTTGGTCAATGATCACAACATCGCCACCCTGTTCGATGACCAGGGCAGGATTGTCAAGCACATCATGGACCCGGATTACAAAAAGATCATGGAGAAAGATATCTCTACCTGGCGCCGGACTCTATGGGCTTATGACGACGGCTTTTGGTATTGCGCCTATATGCATGGTCATCGGCTTCTCAAATTCGACGCGGACTTCAATAAGGTGTATGATGTGGCCATTGATACACCTATCACAAGACGCTATGACGGCATGGTTCAAGATCAAATATCATCTGGAGGTAACAGTTTCGCTCCTTTTTTCTGGGATATGGATGTATTCGGGGACTATGTTTACTTGTTAGCTCAATTCGGCATTTTTCAGGTGGGTAAAGTGGACGGCGCCTTTAAAAGAAAAATTGAGTACCACTACAATGCCGATCGGCCGATCAACGGAGAGATCATCTACGGCCCCATTACTTTTTCGACCTTTGCCATTCTCAATACCGGCAGGGTTATTTTGGCGCCCAACCATCCAAATGATATGAGAGACGACCTTTTCCAAGGGAGTATTCCAGACTATGATTAGGAGTTAATGATGAAAAAGATTCGAAGATTAATGACGATACCGGCCCTCCTTATATTGGGCAGCTTGCTTTTAGCAACCACCGATATCCGGTGCCCTACGACATGCCCGGATTTTTGTGCGGTCGCCACCGGCACCTTAGTCGGTCCCGGTTGTGCAAGTTGGGGCGAGGGATTTGCGGGAACGAGAACCGCAGAAGCAATAGTAAAGGGTTATTGTGTAGAAACATTTTTAACCTATGTTTTGGACAGTCAACGAGTAAGTTGCCACGAAAAGTATACTTATCCCGATTATGGGGACGAGGGCGGTGATGACTGTTCCGGTTGTGGAACAGGCGATTGCCCTGCTTCTTGCAATCCCTATTAATCGGTTACCGAAGAGTCCGACTGTAAAAATCATTGCCATTCACGCTTGTTCCTCCCTTGAAGAGCCTGAATAGCTCAAAAGTTGCAGAATGGGCACTTAAATGTTAATCTTTCAGGGATGTATGTGTTCGAGATACCTTTTGATGCATCATCGTCGAACACATTTGTCGAGCGGAGGAAGTGGCATGAAGTGTCCGTTTTGTAGTCACCTGGGCGATAAGGTCGTCGACTCGCGCGAGGGCAAGGACGGCGAATCCATTCGTCGGCGGCGCGAGTGTTTGCAATGTAAGCGCCGCTTTACCAGTTACGAGCGCATTGAAGAGATCCAGTTCATGGTGATCAAAAAAGACGGCAAGCGCGAGTTATTCGAGCGTCAGAAAGCGCTCAAAGGCATCCTGGCTTCTTGCCAGAAGCGGCCGGTCAGCATGGCGGAATGCCAGGACATCGTCAACGACGTGCTGTTCAAACTCTACCAGAAAGCGGACCGTGAAATCCAAGCGGAAGAGATCGGCGAGATCATCATGGACGGCCTGAAGAAGTTGGACAAAGTTGCCTACGTCCGTTTCGCCTCGGTTTACCGGGACTTCCAAGACGCCTCGGATTTCCTGGGTGAGGTAAAACCCCTGATCGACGGCAAATAAACGCCGGGTAGCGTGAACAAGCACCCACATAGAACGGCCCGGGCATGGAACCTAAATCTGAACAATGATGGACCTACCCCGGTTTACCGGACAGCGGGTTAAGTAATGTTTGCCGGCGGTTGCCGATCAGTTGGCCGATGCCCGACAAGATTTCAAGTCCGCGCTGAGGGTATACTATGGCGCCCGGGCCGATCCGGCCGAGATTGTGGAGAGACACGCCGAGGCTACCGCTACCTTGCGCGCCTGCGTGCGCCACCTTTGGAAGGACCTGCGCTTTCAATATCGGATGGGACGCATCGGTTTTGAAACATTGGTATTGGTGCAACTCCCGCTCAAGGGCACCGTCCCCGGCGGCGTTCAAAGCAACCACAATGCGACGCGGTTCATCGAACTCGTATCCCAATCGCCGCCCCCCGAAGGCTGAATGAAAAAAGGCCGAAACCGCATGTTGCGGTTCCGGCCTTCGGTTTTCGAGCTTTTAATGGTTTAGGCGCGTTCGAATATCGTGGCGATGCCCTGGCCGAGACCTACGCACATGGTGGCGATGCCCAGTTTGGCGTCCTTGTCCTTCATCACGTGCATCAGCGCGCCCGTGATGCGGGAGCCCGAGCAACCCAGCGGGTGGCCCAAGGCGATGGCGCCGCCGCGGATGTTCACCATGTCGTCCATCTTGCTCAGCAGGCCCAGGTCCTTGAGCACCGGCAGGGATTGCGCCGCGAAGGCTTCGTTCAGTTCCACGTAGTCGATGTCTCTAATCTTCAGCTTGGTTTTCTTCAGCGCCTTTTGCACCGCCGGCACCGGGCCGTAGCCCATGATGCTGGGGTCCACGCCCGCGACGCCCATGCCGATGATTTTAGCCATGGGTTCCAGGCCCAGATCCCTGGCGCGGTCCGCCGACATGACCAGCAGCGCCGAGGCGCCGTCGGAGATGGCCGAGCTGTTGCCCGCGGTAACCGTACCGCGCGGATCGAAGGCCGGCTTCAGTTTGCCCAGCGTCTCCATGCTGGTCTCGGGACGAACCACCTCGTCGGTGTCGATCATGGTCAACATGCCGTCGGCGTCGTGGCCCTCGGTGGGTATGATTTCGTTCTTGAAACTACCGTCCTGTCCCGCCTGGTGCGCCCGTTGGTGGCTGCGCACGGCAAAGGCGTCCTGGTCCTCGCGGCTGATGGCGTGCATGGTGCGCAGGTATTCCGCCGTGGCGCCCATCATGCCGGCCGCCAGGGCCGCGTGTTTGGCCATGGCCGGGTTGGGGTCGACGCCGTGGTTCATGGGTACGTGGCCCATGTGCTCCACACCGCCGACAATGTAGACATCGCCCTGGTCGGCCATGATGCTGACCGCGGCGGTGTGCAGTGCCGACATGGAACTGCCGCAAAGGCGGTTGACGGTTTGCGCGGGCACCGTGTGGGGAATGCGGGTCATGAGGCTGCTCATGCGCCCCACGTTGAAGCCCTGCTCCAGGGTTTGCTGCACGCAGCCCCAGATCACATCGTCTACCTCGGCAGGGTTGACCGCGTCGTTGCGATCGAAGAGGGCTTCGATCAAGTGCGCCGACATGCGTTCGGCGCGCACATTGCGGAACACACCGCCCTTGGAGCGGCCCATGGGGGTGCGGACCGCATCGATAATGACTGCTTCTTTCATGCTTTCCTCCGCCTTAAAACTTGTAGTATTTCTCGCCGGAGGCAGCCATGGCTTTCATGCGCTCCGTGGGTTTGTAGAGATTACCGTAATCGGCATACTTTTCAGCCGACTCACAGAAATTGTCCAGGCCGATCGCATCGACGTACTTGAAGGCGCCGCCGCGGAACGGGGGGAAGCCCAAGCCGAAGACCAGGCCCATGTCGACCTCGGTGGGCGTGGAAACGATGCCGTCTTCAAGGCAACGGGCGGCCTCGATGATCATGGGGATCATCATGTGGTCGATGATGGTCTGGTCGTCGAAATCGTTCATGCCGCCGGCATGTTCCTTGATCATGTCGTAGGTGGTTTCGTCGACAATCTTCTTTTGACGACCCTTGCGGTCCAATTCGTAACGGTAGAAACCCACGTCGTTCTTCTGGCCGTAGCGTCCCTTCTCGTACATGATGTCGATCATTGTCTTGTCGCTAAGCGAGGCCAGGCGATCGGGGAAACCCGCGGCCATGACCTGGCCGGCCTTGTAGCTGGTGTCGATGCCCACCACGTCGCTCAGGTAGGCGGGACCCATGGGCCAGCCGAAACCTTCCATGACCTTGTCTACCTTCACGTGATCGGCGCCCTTACCCAACAAGATGCCGAAGCCGGCGAAGTAGGGGAAGAGGATGCGGTTGACCAGGAAGCCCGGGCAATCGTTGACCACGATGGGGTTCTTGCCCATCTTCTGGGCGTAGGCGACCGTGGTTGCAATGGCTTCGTCGCTGGTCTTCTCGCCGCGAATGACTTCCACCAACGGCATCTTGTGGACCGGATTGAAGAAGTGCATACCCACGAAGCGCTCGGGCTTTTTCAGGGCCTCGGACAGGAGGGTGATGGAAATGGTGGAGGTGTTGGAAGCGATGACCGCGTCGTCGCGAGTGTAGGTTTCCAACTCCGCCAGAACCGATTTCTTGATCTTCTCGTTTTCTACGATGGCTTCTATGATAATGTCGGCGCCGGCCATGTCGTTATAGGACAGGGTGGGCGCGATCATGTTCAACTGCGTCGCCATGGCCGCCGCGTCGATCTTGCCGCGCTTGACCAACTTGCCCAACAGCTTGGAAGCTTCGCCCAGGCCCAGTTGCAGCGCCTCGGGGACGATGTCCTTCATGATCACGGGCGTCTTGCCGCGCGAGGCGGATTGGTAGGCGATGCCGCCGCCCATGATACCCGCGCCCAGCACGCCGGCCACCTTGACATCCTTGGCGTCTTTCCCGTGCTCTTTCGAGATCTTCTTCAGCGCCTGGTCGTTGAGGAAGATACCCACCAGGTTGGCCGCAACATCGGTTTTGGCCATGTCGTAGAAACCCTTCATTTCCACTTCCTGGGCCTCGTCGCGCTTTTTGTTGCAGGCGGCCTGCATGACTTGCACGGCCTTGACGGGCGCGGGGTAGTGCTTGCCGGCCTTTTGCTTGATCATGCCCTTGGCAGTCTCGAAGGACATCATGGCCTCGGTCATGTTCAGCTTCAGGGGGCCTTTCTTCTCTTCCTTGCGGGCGCGCCAGTCGAAGACGCCGTCGGCGGCCTGCTTCAACAGTTTCAGGGAGGCGTCGCGCAATTTGTCATCGGCGACGACCGCGTCCACCACGCCGTCCTTCATGGCTGCTTCGGGCTTGTATTCCTTGGCGCCGGCGATCCACTGCGCGGCGTTGTCGGCGCCGATCATGCGGGGCAGGCGCGTGGTGCCGCCGAAGCCGGGAATGATGCCCAGCTTGGTTTCAGGCAAGCCCACCTTGGCTTTGGGGCCTGCTACGCGGAAATCACAAGCCAGGGCGATTTCCAAACCGCCGCCCAGGGCAAACCCGTTGATCGCGCAGACAGTGGGAATGTCCAGGTCTTCCAGGCCGTTGAATACCGAGTGGGCGGCTTTCAAACCTTCCATGAAGGGGCCCTCGTCCAGGGTGAACATGCCCAGGAATTCGGTGATATCGGCACCCACTACAAAACTGTCCTTGTTACTGGTGATCAGCAGACCGCGCAGGCCGGGCTCCGTGGCAATCGCGTGCACGGCTTCGCCTAATTGACGAAGAGTATGCTGGTCGAACTTATTGATTTTGTCATCTTGCCGGTCCAGTACGAGTTCGGCGTAATCGCCCTCGATTCGGCGGCAGTGGAGATTGCTCCCCTCATAGATCATAAGATCGCTCCTTTTTTTCCTTGTCCTTTGAGGCATGATCCGGGACCCGTTTCCGTGCGCCCCGGCGTTGGTAAGGTTTAGAAATGGAAGTGCTGTTCTTCCATGGCAGTAAGAGACCGCACATCGCCCCGGGCGCAGCGCAGATGCATGCGGGCGCGGGGGAACAGGCGGTCGAAGTAGAAATAAGCGGTTTGAAGTTTGGCTTTGTAGAAGGCTTTGTCCTCACAAGTCTCGTCTTCCAGGCGCTTCAGGGCCAGGGCGGCCATACGCGCCCAATAATAGCCCATGACCACGAAACCCGTAAACATCAGGTAGTCGTAGGCGGCGGAGCCCACCACGTCGCGGTTCTTGAGCGCCCGGAACATCAGTTTCTTGGTGCTCCAGTCCCAGTTGCGCACCATCTTGCGCAACGGTTTGGTGAAGACCTTCATGCGTCCCCTGAAGCGGCCGAAACCGTTGCAGAAGGTTTTGATCTCGCCCAGGAAATCATCCAGTTCCTTAGCGCGGTCCAGCATGATCTTGCGACCCAGCAGGTCCAGCGATTGGATGCCGGTGGTGCCCTCGTAGATGGTGGAGATGCGCACGTCGCGATAGATCTGCTCCATGCCCATTTCCCGGATATAGCCGTGACCGCCGAAGACCTGAATGCCCAGGTCGGCGGCCTCACAGCCCATTTCGGTGAGAAATCCCTTCAGGATGGGGGTCAACAGGCCCAGGCGCTTGTCGGCCTTTTTGCGCGCTTCCTCGGTTTCGCCGCGGGTGTAGTAGTCGGCAATTCTGGCCGCGTCGAAGACCATGGCGCGGCCGCCCTCGGCAATTGCTTTTTGGGTCAGCAGCATGCGGCGAACGTCGGGGTGTACGATGATGGGATCGGCGGGATCGTCGGGGTTCTTGGGTCCGGTCAGCGAGCGCATGGCCTTGCGTTCCCGGGCATAAGCCAGGGCGCCTTGCAGCGATGATTCGGCCGTGGAGACGCCCTGAACCGCGTTGCCGATACGCGAGATGTTGATAAAGGTGAACATGCAGTTCAGGCCGCGGTTGGGCGGACCCACCAGGAAACCGGTCGCTTCCTCAAAAGCCAGAACGGCGGTGACGGAACCGTGAATGCCCATCTTCTTTTCGATAGAGGTGCAAACAACTTGATTGCGTTCGCCGACCGAGCCGTCATCAAGGACCAGGAACTTGGGTACGATGAACAGGGAGATGCCCTTGGTGCCGGGAGGCGCGTCCGGCAGTCTGGCCAGGACGATGTGAACGATGTTCTCCGTGAGATCGTGTTCGCCGCAGGAGATGAAGATTTTGGAACCGGTGATTTTGTAGGAGCCGTCGTCTTGCGGTACGGCTCGGGCTTGAACCTGGGAAAGGTCCGAACCGCAATGGGACTCTGTCAGGCACATGGTGCCGCTCCAGCGACCTTCTACCAGGGGCGGCAGGTAGGCAGCTTTTTGTTCATCGGTGCCGTGTGCTTCCAGGGTGGCCGTGGCGCCGTGGGTGAGGCCCGGGTACATGGACCAGGACCAGTTGGCCGAGCCGTTCATCTCGGCATGCGGCAGGCTGAGCGAGGCCGGCAGGCCCTGGCCGCCGAATTCCTCCTCCGCGGCCAGGCCGGCCCAACCGCCCTCGCAATAAATTTCATAAGCTTTCTTGAAGCCTTCCGGTACCATTACCTCGCCGCCTTTCAGCTTGCAGCCCTCGGCATCGCCGGAGGCATTGATAGGAGCCAGCACCTCTTCGGCAAACTCGGCCGCGCTGCCCATGACAGCATCGATCAGGTCACCGTCAATGTCGTGATCACCCGGTAGCTCGCGATAGTGTCCGGGGTAATCGAGCAGTTCCTTCATGACGAACTGCATATCCCTGATCGGGGCTTTGTACTGGGGCATAGGCACTCCTGAATGCTGGATTGGGCGACATAGAACCCACAACATGAAGCGAATCGGCGCGGCCGCGCCTTGGAGAAGAGAGGGTCGGAAAGACGACCCGATGACACGGCGGGAAAAAAAGAGCCGTATCGGTTGAGAGGAAGCGATTGCGAGCAGGGACCACGTTGCTGACACCCGTGTGGTCAGAGTTCGATAGACAAATCATTCTACCCCAAGGTAGGCAGCGGAACAATGAACAATACACAAGTGAACTCATGTTCATTCCACGCGTAAGCTTGTGATGTTTGAAGATGCCGCATACAGGCAAATCCATGTTGCTTACGCGTCCGGCGCGGGGGCGCCGGTGATCATGGCCAGGGTCTGATCGGCCAGCGATTCAAGGTCCATGGCGCCGCCGGGACGGAACCATTTGACGGTCCAGACCTGGGAGCCGTTGAGGAAGCGGCGCAGGATACCGGGTTCCAGGTGGACCAGGTTTTCGGCACGCGCCTTGGCCAGCCATTCCAGCCAGATCCCCTCGTAGGCATCCCGCCTGGCCAACAGTTGCCGGCGCGCCTCCTCGGTCAGGCTGTCCCAGGCGTAGAAGGTGACTTCCATGCCGTCGCGGGTGCTTTCGTCGTGGATCAGTCCCAATTCGGCGCGGATAAGCGCGCGAATAACGGCGCGGGTACTGCCGCCCGTGGCCGTTGCCGCTTTCAACCGGGCCACGGCGCCGTCAACCGCATCTTCCATGACCGCCACCAGGATATCGTCCTTGGAGCCGAAATAATGGAAGATGCTGCCTGACTGGAGATTGACGGCCCGAGCCAGATCGCGGATGGTGGCGCGATCAAAGCCTTTTTCACGGAACAGGCGTGCGGCCGCGTGGATCAGCAAATGGCGACGGTTTTCTCCAGCCTGGTTCATAAAACTCCTGAAACACCCGAACAAGCGTTCGGTTGGTGGTATTATGATACTTGGCGCGGTACGGTGCGACAAGAACAAAATGAACGCCAATTCAGCGCATGGGACCCTGTCTTCCCAGATGGAGAATCCGGCCCTGTCAACACCGAATGTACTCGCGCCTTGAACCTCCCGGCCAACTTCCCCCTACCCGACCATGGGCCGGCAGACCTGAAAACGAACGATTTAACAATTATGGTACACGAATTGCTTTGTTTACCTTCAAGCATGGGTATCCGACCCGCTTCCTGGAGGAAAAAGTGCTGAACCGCATTCAGTATTTGTTAACGATTCTAATACTTACTTGTGCTCATTTGGGGGCAATCGATGTGGGCACCGCCATCAATGAAGTCAGCCACGAGGGCACCGATGAGACGGTGGGCTCCTTTACCTTGACGCTACGGGACAATGACTTTTCCGGCGCAAGCCCTGAATCGCCCATCTACATCAGGTTTACCCTGGACAAGGCCAACGGTTGGGCTTGCACTCTGGTCGACCTTCGCGATGATGACGACGAATGGGTGGATGCGCCCATCAACCTGGCGCTCAGCGTGGTCGGTTCCGACGCACAGATCAACACAACGGTTCCCCCGACCGCGGTTCAGTTAGTACGCATGATCAAGGGTGAGCGGTTCGGCTGGATTCGCGTGACCGATTCCTCCGACGATTGGATCCTACCTGGCAACGGCGGGTCTGCCCGGGCTCCCAACCAGGACAACGGTGTTTCCTTCCTGGTGGGGGTACGCGGTTCCAACTCGGTCAAAGAAGGCGCCAACACCATTACCGGCGGCAACGAATACGCCGACACCAATACCCTTGCCTCCACCCGATTGCGCGTGGATTACAGCAATACGCCCGACTTCAATTTCAATGACCTGGACCGCATCTTCTTCATTTCCTTCGACAGCGAAACCGAGGGCGTGGAAGACGGCGATTCCGTGTTTACCGGCAACAATACCGGCATTGCCTTCTCCAACGATTTCAATATTGCCCGCGGCGTGCGCTTCTTCCCCTGCGTGGAGTTCCACAACATCGCGGACAACTGGGACACCCCCGCACACGAAGTCGATGTCGGCCTGCTTCAACTGGAAGCCATACGCACCTACCTGGCAGACATCCCTCCCGTTTACATGACCAACTCCTCCGATTTCGACTGGCAGGAAGGTTCGATCCTGTACATGGTCCACCAGGGCTATAACCCGAACTTCGACATCTACGACGAGGACCCGCCCTTCTGGTACGACCCCGTCATTCCCGACGTGCACCTGAAGGATCGCGATATTCAGGTTACCGCCTCCAACGATTCCGTGTGGACTTGGGAGAAGGTCTATTGGGAAGATCGTTTCATGGGTTACCGGCTCATCTTGAAAAGCGGATCCTGGCCGATCAACGGCTACGTGGAAATCTCCGGCATCGGCGCCAGGGTCATCGACCACTTCGAAAACGAGCCCTTGCGCCTGAACGGGTACGCCTACTACCTGGCAACCGGCAATATCACCCCTGACGGCATCCCCGGCAGACTGGGCCCCTTGCAGCGCAAAGTTGCCTTGCTTCGACCCGCCGTCGCGCCCTACTTCGAGGCGTTGCCCTACACGGCTTACGACCGCAACGACTGGAACTTCTCGGCGCATCTGGTCAACCCCCACGATGAACCCATGCGCTTCACCGCGCTGTTCTTCAACCCCTCCAGTCTGTTATTGCAGGTTTTGGGCTCGCAAACGCTGGGCGCGCACGCAAGCCGTCCCATCCGGGTGCTTGACGAGTTCGGCGACACTGCCGTGCCCAAGCTTGCCTGGATCTACATAGTGGCGGACAAACCCTTTATGACCGTCGGCCGTATCGAGGACCCGGGCCGCAAACAATTGGATATCTTCTCCGGTGTGAACCAATTGAACGACGTGCTCTACGGCCCGCACCTGCCGGGGAACACCGCCGACTGGGAAACCAACGCCTATATCATCGCTACCGACCCGGAGACCGATGCCTCCTTTTTCCTCAACCGGCCCGGCGAGATTACCGAACGCCTGCGCCTGCTGCGCTTCCCGGGCAGCACCGCGCCGCTGGACGACGACGACTTCACCGGCGTCAACGGTCGCAGTTCCTGGTTCTCGGTAACGGCCACCGCGCCGGTAGGGTCGGGTCTGCTGCTCTACAGCCAACGCAACACCAACAACTTACTCTCCTCGGTGCCCATGGACAACGCCGCATCCAACCGTTGGACCTTCGGTCACGTGGGCAATGTAGAGGCGGGCTGGTGGAACGGCCTGGTGATTCTGAACATCCAAGATACCGATAATTCGGCGAATTTGATTGCTTACGACGCGGACGGCGCCGTTTTACTGCAGCGAACGCTGCAAATGGCCCCGCAAGAAAAACTGTTCGGCCTGCTGGAAGATATCCTGCCCGGCGCCGACACCCAGCCTATTTCGCGTATCGAGATCCTGGCCGCTGAAAACGTGGTCGGCTTTCTGTTGATGGGCCGCGTGGACGCACTGGTCACCACCACGGTGCCGGGCAACCTGCCGACGGGTTCCCACCTGGTGCTGCCCTTCGTGCCCGACATGGAACGCAACTGGGCGGGCCTGGCCCTGATCAACGAGGGGACCACGGAGGCGGAGATCACGGTCACGCCCTACACGGCCGCCGGCGAAGCGGGTTCCTCCGTCGACCTGACCGTGCCCGCGGGCGCCAAGGCCCTGCGTAACCTGACGGACTTCGTACCGCCCCTGAGCAACGTCTACACCCACCTCGGGATCACGAGTAATCGCGACGTCAGCGGCTACGTGCTGACGGGTAGTTCGGACGCAACGCAACTGGCCACCATCCAACTGGACGCGGTCATCTTCAACGAACCCGCCAAGCAGTAACAAGTTTGCATCCGGACAAACAAGCGGAGGCCGATATCTTCGAATAGGCGGTCTATTCATCGCCGTATTGTTCACGATACCATTTTCGCCAGTTACTCTCCCAGGTATCCATGGCTTCTTCGATGAGGTTTCGAACTGCTTCCTCGCTACCGTGAACCTTCACCAACTGCTCGCTCAAGCGCGCTTTGTTTCTTTCCAGATCCTTGACTCTGGTGTCAAGGTTTTTGAGGCGGTATTTTTTCGGCATGGCTTCGTTGTTGGGAATATCGTGAGACACCATGGTGTGACGAAACATTCCCCACTTCTCGGACAATTTGAAGTAATGTCGATAGTGCTTGGAGGCCTTCTCATATTCACCGCGCGCGACCTGTTTCGCCGCCAACCTGCGAAGGACCGTCATGTGATTCTCCAAGTCGTTGGTTTCGGGAACATTGCCAAAGAAAGGCAATGAAACGGCCTCGGTCAGTAAACGGATCTCTTCCTCTTCGTTCCCCAATCTTTTTTCAATCAGGGCCAGCCTGCGGTAAATAGAGGGAACGTTTCCGGTGCCCGACTCCAATTGAAGAAGTTCTTTAAGAGCGGACCGGGCCTCATCGAACAATCCTCCTTCAATCAATGCCTCGCCGAGGATTCGATAAGAGCCGATCGTATCGTTCGCCATCTGTCGATCATCCAGAATTCCCTCTTGATACGCCTTGCGGAGCATCGAAAGTTGGATCCGATGCGCATACAAAACCTTAAGGCCTATCAAGGCGCTTTCATTCAAGGGAAGCTCGTCACCGAACTTGTGATTCTTCAGTTTTCTTTTCGTAACTTCACTAAAAAGATCCAGGTAATAGTCGGTCTGCTCATGGATGTTGTCAAATGTTTGGATCCCCAGACTTTCGATATCGATATCGACTTCTTGGAAGAAGCAAAAGGCAATCAAAAGAACAAGCATGGTCTCACTTCCTTTTCAGTTGCTACATTGGATGACTGAGTCTTCATCCACGGCATATTGATATAGGCGTTTGTAGAGGTTGAACTCAGTAACTTCGACTTTATTACCGCCCATGTCGTACTTACAGGTCTCGACATTCATCTTCGTCTCGTAGGTCTTGTGATGAATCTCGTAGTTATATCCTCTGCCGTTGTTGGAGCCGGGTACCGCAACGGTTTCGTTCACGCCGAATGTCGTGGCCACTTCGAATCCCAACTGCCCGGTTACCAGTTCAACTCCAAAACCGCCCGCGACGGTAATTTTGGATGATAGAAGCGAACTGAGGGTGACGGTTCCCCCCAAACAATTGGTATATAAGCGATAAGGGTCTGAATAAAGCTTTACAGCCGGTAGCCAGTCACCCGCTCTGTTGAAATGCCTTCCCCAGCAATACATTTTCACATCCAACTCTTCCTCGAACCTTGCGTTTGAATCGCCGACTTTTCGGACACCCACGTAACGCTTTAGATCCCTGTGTTTGATTTGACCGTTGACGGGAACGGCATCGGTGCGCGTATTGAAGTTCTCGATTTTTGCTCTTGGGCGCCAATCGTCCAATTTCGTATGTCCAGGTACACCCCGACCGGTGAAATAGACTTTCATCTCTACATTCTCGGGAGGAACCCTATTGCCGTTCTTGAAAACGGCGGCGTCGGCCGAGATGGAAAGGTTGTTGCCCCAAAGTCCTTGATTGCTGTCGATGGTGATACTCAGTGAACCCGGCGTACCAGTCGATTTGGTTTGTTTGAAGATGATGTTTTCGGCTATATACTCATACTCGTCAGGAGTGCAGGCGCAGTCACCGTCCGGCCCGGGTTCACTACCACCGCCGCCTTGAGAGCCGCCTCCCGGCGGGCCCGGTTCGGTCTCAATACCACCGTTATCGATGACGAAACAATACTCCCTCCAAATGGTTTGTGAACCGGAGTATTCACCGTTGATGTAGATATTGACCGTGGTGGCCTCCCACCAACAATCCTCCGATGCCGACAGGGGTAAAATTAGAAATAGACAAACGAGCGTTAAAAAAACACACTTCACGACACTTCTCCTCACCAATATCTACTTGAGGTAAGACACAGATTGACAAATGCATTAAGTTCCCGGATTGTGAAAATGATAATGCTGAATATCATCATAGGGGCAACCGCACCCAAATGCAACAAAAAAAGGGATGGAGTCATTTTCAGCGATCCTGCCATAATTGGTCGTGATTTTTCCTGTAGGCGGGCTTCGAATTGACGCGGAGAGCCGCGATGCACCCCCATGCAAATCCGCCTACGGATTCATGAGTGTGGTGATCCCTAGGCGATTGTGCCCGCGTTCTTATATAATGAGCCGACATCATTCCTTTACGTGGGTGCTCATGACCATCGCCGGCGAAAGTGACAAGCCATGACAGAGACACAGGGCAAGCACCGGTTCTTTGCGCCGGAAGTTATCCAGACCTCTGCCATGGATTGCGGTCCCGCTTCCCTGAAGTGCCTGATGGACGGCTTCGGCTTACATGCCGACTACGGCCGTCTGCGCGAGGCGTGTCAGACCGATGTGGACGGTACCTCCATCGACACCATCGAGGACACCGCCAACCGGTTGGGCCTCCGAGCCTTTCAGCGCCTTTTGCCCTTGGACCACCTTTTTGTCCCGGATATGAACTACCTGCCAGCCATGGTGGTCGTCCGCCTGCCCAATGGGTTCACCCATTTCGTGGTGGTTTGGCGACGCTTCGGCAACTTCGTCCAGGTTATGGATCCGGGGACCGGTCGCCGCTGGGAATCGATTTCGAGCTTCATGCGCCATGTCTTCGTGCACCGTCACCCCCTGGCCGCCGAGGATTGGCGCGACTGGGCGGGAACCGATGATTTCCTGGGCCCGCTCGAATTGCGCATGACCCGTCTGGGTTGTCGGACCGATTTCTGCAAGCGCCGCATCGAGACCGCGCTGACCGATCCCTCCTGGTTCGGCATCGCCGCGCTGGACGCCGCCGTGCGCATGGTCCACAAACTTGTCGACGCCCGCGCCTTGAAACCCGCCGCAACCCAAGAACGCCTGCTGGACCGAATCTTAGAACGCGCCCTTGCCGAAGAACCCGGCGAAATGCACACCATCCCGGAGCCCTATTGGTGCCTGGTTCCAACCGAGGAAGGCGAGGGCGAGGACCTGATGGCCTTCCGCGGCGTGGTCATCCTGGATATTCGCGGCAAAAGCGCCGACCTTCCCGCCGAGGAGGACGAAGAACAACCCCAACCCCTGTCCGAGGACCTCAGCGCGGTGCTTCGAGAAGACAAAACCCAACATTTCAGCCAGGTGCTGAAGTTCATCAAAGGCGAGGGGCTGTTGGCGCCGGTGTTCCTGCTGGCCGCCATGCTTCTGGCTACCTTCTCCCGCCTGGTAGAGGTTGCTCTGTTTCGCGTTTTCCTTGAGTTGAACGAGGCCCTGGCCCAACCGCTGCAACGTCTGGGCGCCGTCGGCTATGTCCTGGCCTTCGCGGCGGCCCTGCTCCTGTTGGAATTGCCCATCGCCAACATCCTGCTACGCTTGGGACGGCACCTGGAGACCGGTCTGCGCCTTTCCTTTCTGCGCAAATTGCCGCGTATCGGCGACCGCTATTTTCACAGCCGACCCGTTTCCGATATGGCCGACCGGGCGCACCGTGTCTTCTCGCTGAGACACATGAGCACCCTGGGCGGCAGCCTGGTGCGCACCGTTCTGGAGATGGCATTGACCGTGGCCGGCATCCTCTGGATCGATCCCGAACTATGGCCGTATACCCTGCTGCTGGCCGCAACGGCATTGGGTTTCCCTCTGGCCGCGCAACCCGTGCTCAACGAGCAGAATCTGCGTGTGCTGACCCACGGCGGCGCCCTCAGCCGTTTCTACCTGGAAAGCTTCATGGGCCTGATCCCCATCCGCGCCCACGGCGCCGAACAAGCCGTGCGTCGCGAACAGGAAAAACTGTTGGTGGAGTGGGTGCACGCGAGTACCCGCTACCTGCGCTCCACGACCCTGGTCAATGCCCTCGTCGCATTCTCCGGTATTGTGTTGACTATTGCCGTCATCTTCTCTCATCTGGCCCGCCACACCGAATCGGGCCTGGTGCTTTTGCTGATCTACTGGGTCCTGCAACTGCCGCGCATGGGCAATGACGCGGCGCGGGTCCTGCTCATGGTCCCCAACCAGCGCAATACGGCCATGCGCCTGTTCGAACCGTTGAGCGCGCCCGAGGAAGACGTGAGCACCACCAGAGACACCCAACCGGAACCGGATCTTCCCAACGGCATGAGCGTGTCCATGGAAGATGTTGATGTAGTCGCCGGCGGCCGGCTGATCCTCAGTCACATCGACCTGAAGATCGAACCCGGCGAACACCTGGCGATCGTGGGCCGCTCGGGCGCGGGTAAATCGACGCTGGTGGGCCTGCTGTTGGGTTGGACGCAACCCGCCGAGGGCAAGATCCTCGTGGACGGCCGAGAACTAAAGGGCTCTGAACTGGAACGCGTTCGCGGTCAAACCACCTGGGTGGACCCGGCCGTGCACTTGTGGAACGACAGCCTGATAGAAAACCTGGCTTACGGAGCGCCCGACCGGGCGGAAGCGCCCCTGGAAATCATCCTGGACCAGGCCGACCTGTTAAACCTGCTGGACGCCATGCCCGACGGCCTACGCACCGTACTGGGCGAGAGCGGCGCCCTGGTCTCCGGCGGCGAGGGTCAGCGCGTGCGACTGGGCCGAGCCCTGCAACGCAAACAGGCGCGCCTGGTCATTCTGGACGAACCCTTTCGAGGTCTGGATCGACCCACCAGGGCCAGGCTCATGGACCGCGCCCACGCCTTCTGGCCGAACGCCACCCTGATCTGCATCACCCATGACCTGCAACTGACAGACCGCTTCTCCCGCGTGCTGGTCATCGAGGACGGTCAAATCCGCGAGGACGGCAGCCCGCAATCCCTGCTCAAACAAAACGGACGCTACGCCGAGCTGTTCAACGGCGACCGCGAACTGTGGAAAACCTACTGGCAAGACACCTCCTGGCGGCGCGTGACCATCGCCTCGGGAACTCTGACCGAGCAACCGGAGGTGGACGCGTGACCCGGCCCGTGCGCGAACTGTGTTGGCCCCAAGACCGCCTGGCCGAGGCGACCTTCGCTCTGGCTCGCGCCGCCGGCCTGTACCCGCGCACCGGCGTATCGCCGCATTCACCGCATGGGGATGACGACTGGAAGGAAGTCAACCAACACCTTGAAGACATCGGCGAGGCACTGGACATCCGCCTGCAATGTACCCAACTGTCCTGGCCGACGATGGAGGCAACCCTCGCCCGCTGCGGCCCCGCCGTGCTTCGCCAGGACCTTGGCGAAGAGATCGCCTACCTGACCGTGCTCGGCGCTAACGGGAAAAAACTGCGTGTGCTGGATCCCGCCGGCGGCATTTCGACCTGTCTCATCACCGACGCCGCCCGCTTGATCATGCCCGGCAAGGAAAGCCGGCACATCACCGAAATCGATCGCCTGCTGGAAGAGGCCGAGGTGCCGGAGAAACGCAGAGCTGCCGCGCGTCACACCATGCTGGCGGACCGGATGGGCATCAATCCCCTGAATGTCTGCTGGACCTTGGAAATGAAACCCGGCAAGAGCGTGACCTCCCTATTGAGCCACTACAAGCAATGGGGCTCGATCAGGCGCATCCTGCTTGGCTTTGTCGCGGCATACGTGGCGGGCCTGGTTGCCTGGTACCTCATCGGCAAGGGCGCGCTCGAGGGCCGCATCGACCACGGCTGGCTATGGCCCTGGGCGCTGCTTGTGCTGTTCCAAGGCTTCATCCATGTGCGCCTGGGTTGGTTGCAGGGTCACCTCTCCATTCAACTGGGCGCCCTGATCAAACGCAAACTGCTGGAGCATACCTTTGCCGTGGACCACGAAACCATCCGCCGCCAGGGCATGGGCCAACTGATGGGCAAGATCTTCGATACCGAGAATATCCAGGCTTTTGCACTGAACGGCGGTTTCCTGGCCGCATTGGCCGTGGTTGAACTGATCCTTGCCGCTTCCGTCATCGCCCTTGGCACCGGCGGCGGTACGCAGTTGCTGTTGTTCATCGCCTGGCTGCTGTTGGTGTTGGGCCTATGCGGCCGGTTCTGGAAGATGAGCCGCAAATGGACGCTGACGCGTTTGGACATGACCCACGACCTGATCGAACGCATGGCGGGCCATCGCACCCGCCTGGCCCAGGAGAACCGCACCCGCCGACACGATACCGAGGACCGCATTCTGGACGGCTATCTGAACGACTCACGCGCCATGGACCGCGTCTCGCTGATTTTCTCGTCCCTGGCCATGCACGGTTGGACCGTGCTCGCCCTGGCCGGATTGGCGCCCTACCTGGTCGGCGGCGCGTCCGGCGGCGCTCTGGCCGTGGCGCTGGGCGGCATCCTGCTGGCTTCCGGCGCCTTTGCCAATCTGAACGCGGGATTCACCAACATGGTCGGCTTCTTCATCTCGTGGGAGCAGTTGAAACCCATCTTCAGCGGACGCGCCGAGGAATTGCCTCCCCCGCCGCCGATCGTCCAAATGCCGGGAGGCAGCCGCCTGGATGCGCGCGATATCGGTTTCGCCTACCCCACGCGGCCCCGGGCGGTACTCGACGGTTGCAACCTGCGCATCGATGCGGGCGACCGCGTGCTGTTGACGGGTCCGTCCGGCGGCGGGAAAAGCACGCTGGCCGGTATCCTCTGCGGCCTGCGCAAACCGGCGAGCGGCGTGCTCCTCTTCGGCGGTCTGGACCGGCCCACGTTGGGCGCTCGAACCTGGCGCAGGCGCATCGCCCTGGCCCCTCAATTCCACGAGAACATGATCTTCAGCGAGACCCTGGGCTACAACCTGCTGATGGGTCGGGCCTGGCCGCCTCGACCCGGCGACATGCAACTGGCGGATGCTGTCTGCCGCGAACTGGGCCTCGGCGACCTGATCGAACGCATGCCCAGCGGCTACAACCAGATGGTCGGCGAAATCGGTTGGAAACTATCCCACGGCGAACGCAACCGCATCTTCCTGGCCCGGGCCTTGTTGCAAGAACCGGATATCCTGGTGCTGGACGAAAGCTTCGCGGCGCTGGACCCGGCCAACCTGAACCTGGTTTTCGACTGCGTCCTCAAACGCGCCAAGACCCTGGTGGTTATCGCCCATCCCTGACCGCCCGGGCAATGCATCGAAGCCGGGCGTGCTGCTGTCGTTCTCCGGTGGGAATCGGCCAAAATAGTTTTTAGGCGCTCGGTCTCTAGTTCGGGGCGATCAAAATAAGTTCGGGCCTCTCGTTCTCCGGCTCGAGACGATCAATAAAAGTTTGACCCCTGATAACTCCAGTTCGAGGCGATCAAAAAAGTTTGGACGCTTCAAACTGAAGTTGTCAAACGCCTGTATCCTTTGGCAGTGAACCGATTTTGACGTTGACTTTTGTTTGACTTCAAGGCGGGCGGCTTCTTCATGGGAAATCAGGTTTCGACCCTGCCGCGGCTCTGAAACGGGAAAAAATACCCAATATTCAATGTCCAATGTCCAGGGTTCAAGTGTTGAAGATCCTAACCGGCGCCTCAATTCAGGGGTCGGCCTCCCGCTTTAAATCCTGCCCGGCACTGTCCTCGGGCCGGCTTTTTCCTTGCCGGCCGGCTATAATATTAGGGGTGAAAATTGAGTGAGGGAAGGAAGGGGAAGCCATGACAACAGCAACCACGGCGCCGGCGCAAACCAAACACAAGGTACGTTTTGTAACCGCCGCCTCCTTATTTGACGGTCACGATGCTTCTATCAACATTATGCGTCGTATATTACAGGCACAGGGTGTCGAAGTGATCCACCTGGGCCACAACCGTTCCGTCGGCGAGATTGTCGACGCGGCCATTATGGAAGACGCGCAGGGCATCGCCATCAGTTCCTACCAGGGCGGCCACAACGAATTCTTCAAGTTCATGCACGACTTGTTGCAACAGCGGGGCGCGGGCCATATCAAGGTCTACGGCGGCGGGGGCGGCGTCATTTCACCCGAGGAAATCGCCGATCTTCACGCCTACGGCATTTCCCGCATCTTCTCGCCCGAGGACGGCGCCACCATGGGACTGGAAGGCATGATTCGGCACATGGTAGAGAACTGCGACTTCCCCGTGGGTGAACTGGATCTTCCCGCCGATGCGCCCAGGGTCAACCAACTGGCGCGTCAGGTCACGCGGCTGGAGCAAGGCCTGGCCGAACATTCCAAGTCAGACAATAAGATCCCCGTTTTGGGCATTACCGGTACCGGCGGCGCGGGCAAGTCGTCGCTGACCGACGAGCTCGTGCGCCGCTTCCTGGACACCTATGAAGACAAATCCATGGCCATTCTTTCCGTGGACCCCTCCAAACGACGTACGGGCGGCGCCCTGTTGGGCGACCGCATCCGCATGAACGCGGTTTCCTGCGCCGACCCCAACGGTCATCCCCGCGTGTTCATGCGCTCCCTGGCCACACGCGCCGCCAACCGCGCCACCAGCCACGGCCTGGTGGGCGCGATCGAGTTGATGAAGGACAGCGGCTTCGACCTGGTCGTGGTAGAGACCGCGGGCATCGGCCAGGCCGATTCGGAAATCGTGGACTTTGTCGATGTCTCCATGTACGTGATGACCTCCGAATACGGCGCCGCCACGCAATTGGAAAAGATCGACATGTTGGACCTGGCCGATCTGGTGGTGCTGAACAAGTTCGAGAAACGCGGCGCCGACGACGCACTGCGGGACGTGCGCAAACAGTACAAGCGCAACCGCAACATGTTCCACGCCGACGACGAAACCCTGCCGGTGTATCCCACCATCGCTTCCCAGTTCAACGACAAGGGCACCAACCTGCTGTTCGCCAAATTGGTGGAAGTTTTGCGGGAAAAATGCGGCATCGATTGGGAGACGCCGAAATTCGAACTGACGGGCAAACCCGAGAAGGCGCCCATCATCCCCGGCGACCGCCAGCGCTATCTTTCCGAAATCGTGGAGACCCTTCATGGTTACAAACAGTGGGCGCGCAACCAGGCGAATATCGCCCAAAGGATGTTCCAGGCCCAGGGCACGATCGACGGCCTGAGAGAGCGGGCGGGCGGCACGCAATTGAATATCAGCACGGACGAGGAAGGCAAGGCCCGCTTCGACCTGAGCGAACACGATTTCGATCACACCATCGAGATCTTGCAGGACCAGCTTACCTATTGGCAAAGCCTGTTGGACCCGGAATGCAAAGCCCTGCTGGACAAGTGGCCCGAGGCCGTCAAGGCCTACCGGGGCGACGAACTGGTGACGCGCATCCGCGACAAGGAGCTTCGCAACACCCTGTTCACTACTTCGCTTTCGGGCAACCGCATCTCCAAGGTGTCGCTGCCCCGGTACGAGAGCTGGGGCGATATCCTCTACTGGCTGCTGCTGGAGAACCTGCCGGGCGTGTTCCCCTACACTTCCGGGGTGTTTCCCTTCAAACGCGAGGGCGAGGACCCGACGCGGATGTTCGCGGGCGAGGGCACGCCGGAGCGCACCAACCGCCGCTTCCACTATGTGTCCGAGGGGCAACCCGCCAAACGGCTTTCCACGGCCTTCGATTCGGTGACCCTGTACGGCGAAGATCCCGCGCGCCGGCCGGACATCTACGGCAAGATCGGCAACTCCGGGGTTTCCATCTGCACCCTGGACGATATGAAGAAACTGTACTGCGGCTTCGACCTGTGCAGCCCCAAGACGTCGGTGTCCATGACCATCAACGGACCCGCGCCCATCATCCTGGGTTTTTTCCTCAACGCGGCCGTGGACCAGCAAATCGAACGCTACCTGGCCGAGCAGGGCAGCCTGCGCGCCGTTCGCGACGAATGGCAGGCTCATTACGAGAAGAAAGGGCTCAACCTGCCCGTCTACGAGGGCCTGGGCGAATTCGACTCACACAACGAACGCCACTTCGGCCTGGGCCTGCTGGGCATTCCCGGCAACCTGGTCGTTGACCCGGAGACCTATGAGCGCATCAGCAAGAACGTGTTCCAACGCGTGCGCGGCACCGTTCAGGCAGACATCCTGAAAGAAGACCAGGCGCAGAATACCTGCATCTTCTCCACCGAATTCGCGCTGAAGCTGATGGGCGACGTCCAGGAGTTCTTCACCCTGAACCAGGTGCGCAATTACTACAGTGTCTCCATCAGCGGATACCACATTGCCGAAGCGGGCGCCAACCCCATCACGCAGACCGCCTTCACCCTGGCCAACGGCTTCACCTTCGTCGAGTACTACCGCGCCCGCGGCATGGACGTGGACGCCTTCGCGCCGAACTTCTCGTTCTTCTTCAGCAACGGCCTCGATCTCGAGTACAACGTGATCGGGCGCGTGGCCCGGCGCATCTGGGCGATCGCCATGCGGGAGCGCTTCGGCGCGAGCCCGCGCAGCCAGCAGCTCAAGTACCACATCCAG
>JAAUYB010101780.1_pt1 | contig 23714 bp, 24 predicted proteins | sample 7278071 | NCBI WGS metagenome assembly JAAUYB01 (sample SAMN14350121, study PRJNA611818) | marine sediment metagenome | isolation source: surface marine sediment (1.8m) | place: French Polynesia: Moorea | collected 2018-08 | reverse complement strand
CAAAAAAGACTCACAAAAAAGTTCTTTCCTTTGGTCCACCCAATAATAACCACTCATTTTGGCATAATCTTCATTTTTCTCGATGTGCATATTTAAATGGCCATCACCGTAAAGATCCCGTCGTCCTGCTCTGCCAATGAAAATTCCTCGAAAAGAAAAGTAGACGATACGAATGTAAAAAATATGATGGTCAAGCATCCGATCGACCCTCCTCATCCTCATCCTTGTACCGTCTCCCAAAAACTGCCGGATATTCTCCCCTTGGAAAAATTTCGCCCGTCTTGTCGCAATGCAAGCCTGGACATCTTTGACCTGTCGGAGGATGGCGTTGCAGGGAGGACAAGGAATTGCTATAATTACTTCAGGTATCCCGTTATTTCCCATCGGACTTAAGAAAACAGAAACAAAGAAACAATTTTGCCCTACCCATTCTTTGCAGATTCGTTCCAGTCTCGGCGGACTGTGAAAACTCAAAAGCAAGAGACGGGAAAGTCCGGTAAATTGCGGGATGGAAAACTCCAGAAATCATAGTGTTTGACTCCGCCGTCGACAAATAACTTAGACTCGAGAATAGTTTCGCCTTTTCCCACACTGTGCACAAGGAGGTGGCGCTTCTAGAGATCTTTCTCGCCGTCATTTTCAGGCAAAATAATCATTGGTACTTGTGGTTCTTTAAAAACCACCAACAAACTCCTTTCTTAGGCCATGGAATGTCCACTGCATACACGTCGACCAGAAGGCTCCTGCCAAAGTACACGAGGCAGTAAAGTAAAACTCACATTTCCTACACATTCCCGTTTCTTTCCCTCTCCTTCTCTAACTTGAACCAGATCCCTCGCCCGCTGTTACAATGATCGCTACGGTCCCCCGCACAAGGTGTTCGTCCTCCCGCGGCCGATCGCCGTATTCTGGGGACACTTCTCAGTTCTGCAAGCAGATCTGGTAATTCAACGAAAGACAATTTCCTCTTTAAGAGGGATTTTCTGTTTTTGCAACTAGTCTTTGATGATTAGCTTTACTCAAAATGTACCTTGTAGGTAGTCTTTGTACCAATTACAACTACAAGCCACAACGTTTGCAGAAATGGACTTTAAATACAATCCTCTCAATCAAATTTTCCCCAGATGTGCCTGGAATGGCTCTTGGAATCCTACCCTGGCTGGAGCCACTACATGAACCTTGCCGGAAGCGAGCTGCCCAACCGGCCCTTCGCCTCCTTCGCCCTCGCCGCGGAAAAAGTCAAGGATGTTGAGAGGACCCAGTTGGTGGAGAGCTACAGACCGACCACAATTTTTCTGCCCTGGGTCGTATTCTACTGGGAGCTCAGAAGGCAAGAAAAAATGGGAGGTGGAGATGCGATCTGCCTTTAAATGGCAACTGCCAACTGAAAACTTAGGTTTGGTCCGGAGAAGTACGCCCTCGCACATGTACCGTTGAAGACCGTCTTCGTGAAGCCTCCGCCCCCGTTCGATCTGTCCCTCTTCAAAGGCGTCAAGAACGTCCTCATCACCCGCCAGTTTGCCTCCTTCCTCCTGTACAACTCTGTGGCCAGGGAGCTGAGGGAGTGGTTGAAATCCACGATGGCTCCCGAAGAGTTCTTCTTTGCCACAATGGCCAGGCAAAAGATATACATTTATTGATTCCATTACGGCTTCCTTTGATTTATGGCAATTTTTGTTACAGGGTCACATATGCAGACCCTAGGGGGGAGATGGTGATTCAGGACAAGAGAGAAAACACCTCCGCCAGAAACGATTACGAAGCCAGATACACAATGTGGGAGGACCTCTGGTAGGGAAGAAAACAAGACAATAATATTTTAATTCATTTTTGTTGGAAAGGCTCCCTTGCCACGGCAAGTTTATCCGTTTCGCCTGCAACCTCTCCGTAAAGTAAGTATAATTCATCATTTAATTTTTTTGCATTGTTTCCGATATTTGGTAGTATACTGCATGCAGGGATCTGAACCACACTTGGACCAAGACCCGCTCTCTGGTCTTGAACAAGTTCAACCTGGGAGTGGATCGGCTGGCTCCCATATGTCAGTGGGCAAGACTGTTCGAGAGGGAGGAAGAATCGAGAAACAGCATTTCTTGAAAATAAGAAAGAAAGGACCGTAAATTATTTGGCGGCTACCACATGCTGTCAAACCGCATTGACACACACGAACACCGTATTTACTCTGTACTTGTTGGTGTGTCATTTGGCTCAATTTCTAGCGTTGTGGCCTTTAGCCCTCGACAGTTGTTGTAGCGGGGAAAAAGACCATTAGGGGGTCCTTGGTTTGTTGCACACAACGATCGAAAATCCAATACGGAAGCGCGTACGAACGTAGGTAGTGCGTATATTTTCGTCCGCCCTTGGCGACGTGATATGATTAATTTATGAGCTCCCTCTTTGCTCTCTAAGGGCCCTGCATGGTCTAGGCTGGTCCTCTGTTTAGGCTTCCAATTTCGCTTCCTGCTTCCTCTCTCGCGTTTCTTTCTTTATGTCGCTTTGCTGTCATGCAGAAGGATCGATCGAAAAGTGCGAAATTCAACGACGACACAAATATATTCCTCCGAAAAAAGTTATTTTAGAGAGGAGCAAAGAGCAAAAGACTTGTGTGGAAAAAGGCTGTATGTATTTTGGAAATTTTCGATCAATCGTTTTCTAAAAGCTCCCCCCTTCGTCTACTGTACATTGCCGCTGTCAAACAAAGAGTTTTTCTTCCTCGTCCGTCTGCCCTCCCCCCACCAACCCCACCTCGACTTGTCATGTTTTGGTGCGTAGAAAGCCCCTTTCGAAAAGCGTAACTCAGTGCGTAGCACAAAGAAAGAAAGACCCCGAGAAAGAGAAGGGGGAGAAAGACCACTCCCTTCGGAAGTTCGTAGGAGAGGACATCCCTTGTTTTGTCACTGCTGCCCGAAGAATAAAAGTGTTTGCTCCTCCTCTGCCTCCTCCCTATCCAGATGATACTGTTGGAAATGTGTGGCTGCGCAGTAGCGGAACAGAAAGGCCCAGCCAGGCCACAGCCAGAGGAGGAGGTGGGCGGCGGGTAAGCCTTGCCTGTGTGCGGGATTCATCGGTGATAAAGATCAAAAGTTCTATTTGAAAGTGCAATGAGAAGGAAGAAGGCCAAGTGAGTGCTCTCATAATTGTAGTTTGTTGAATGCCCTCCCCTGGGAGCGAGAGTGCGGTCGTCTGAGCGAAGGGGAGGGTAGGAACCGAGTGTGGGAGAGAGAGAGACTTTGGGCGTCAATTTCGGCGGGGCTGCGTCGCACAAGGAGAAGGAGGCTTTCCCTCTTGCTCTTCTTGTGCCCGCACATTTGGAGTTAGAGGGAGAGGAGAGAGAAGAAAGGCTGCGGGAGACTCCCCTGACTCACTCACCCTACGCCTCCTCCTACACTTCGCCTCTTGGTAGAAAGCTCTCCTCTCTTCTCTCGTCGAGTGGGGGAGAAAGAGAACAGTAGTGCGCCACTGCCGCTCAACCGTCAAGTCGGGCAAAAAAGAACCGTCGCCAAATTGTCTGGAGAATTTCCCTGGAAATTTATACGGCGAGGGGAGATATCATCAGCTTGGAGTAGTGAGGTAAGGTGTCTTCTTCCGTCTTCTCCTATCTGTTAGATATTCCGGAGGCGACGGCCAAATTGCGGGGTTAGTAAAATAGGGAGGGGCCTCCTCTTCCTTTCCTCCCTCCGCCTCCACCGCAGTGTTTGAGTGATAAGGGGTTGTTTTGTCGTCCTGTGCTGTTGTGCGTGTGTGGGAAACTGAATGCGGTTCCTCCTCCTCCTCCTCCCACGCGCGGTTCTGGCTAATTGAATTAAAAGCACCGCCTCCGACAAAGACCTAGCCAGGCGGAAATAGAGCACAAGAAGCAAGGGCCTTATCCTCTTTTTGCACCCTTTTCCTTTCTGGGAAAATGCAAGGCCGCAAACAATTTTCTTGTCATGCGAAGGTTGGTTTTTCGACGGTGGCTGTTTGCATGCACTTTGGCGCCTACTCCTACGGTCACTGCAAAAAGGAAGTTTGGTTTCGGGTGCGAAAAAGTTTTCGCCCCTCTTGGGAAACGAGCAGCAGGATTCGGGGAAATATTTCACAGTATGTTGCTTCTTCTTTCCGTGAAAGAACGAAAGGAAGCCTCCTCGCTCGAATACAGCTCAAGCTTTAGGAACCCCAGACCGACCATATCTACACAATGACGAATAAATGCACCTTCCTCTCTTCCTCCGAGCATGCATTGTACATTCGATCTGTTTCATCCTGTCAAAAGAAGGCCCCCTAGCTCAACATTCACTGAAAGAGTTGGATTGAAAGCCAGTAAAGATGAGGATCTATCGCCCTTCTCCATTTCTTGCCCTTGGGGTCACAAAACTTTTCCTCAGTGTTGTTGTTTGTACGCATTGTACATTAGTTTGTAGAGGGAGGGGCGGCAATTTTCTCGGTTCAGCCTTTTCTTCGCGTGTCATCGAACAGTAGTTGTACCCGTAATAAGAAGGCGCGAGCGAAGACGAAAGTCCCCTCATCATCATCATCGAACCACATTGCCTTCTTACACGTTTGTTGCTATACGCAAAGCTTTATCCACAATAGAGGTACAACACCAGTGTACCACTTCGTAGTGCTCAGGAAAGCTATTTTTAGCCAATACCCTGCCAAGAATTTTTTTTTCGGCGAAACGACCGTGTAATATTTTATTCCATCTCTCTTTTCTTCCCTGCGGCATTTCTTCGTCCCATCCATTTCCCTCTCTTTTTCTCTCCGATTATTAATTGATCGTCACGCGGGAAGGAACAAGAGAAGAGGGAGATTTTTTCCTTCTCTCGTTTTCCCTTGATCGCCTCTCGTGTCACGCCCCTCCTCTCCCGCCTTCCTCCTCCCCAAGCGAATCCCCTCCCCTTAGATCCGCTCACTCCATTGTCTTTCTCTATTTAACGCGAGCATCGCGGTCTTCCTACCGAAGGCCTTCGGAATCTCTTAAAGATTGGCCGAAATTCTAGAAATGTTTGGTATCACAACGCTGGGTACTCTGCTTTTAGATGCGTACACTTAGAACTAAATGGCCGCACCAGTATATTTTAAGCATAATTCCGTTCTTGTTGTGTAATGCCTGACATAGTCACGCACAAATGGACCCTGGCAGCTCATTCCTCAGAACAGCAGCATCAACAAAAGAGCAAGAGTCCCATATGCATGTACATAGTACATACGGTATTACTAGGCTAAATCCGCTTATGCATATCCCCCCTCCTCCCGTCTGCCCTCGCTATGGCCAGATCCAATATGGTTGCACTGAACTCCATTTCCCACATGGGAAAGTGGAGAGAGAAAATAATGCCCCGCTCAAAGGAGAGGGACTCTGAGGAGGCAGATTTGGGGCCCATTGTCAAGTCAGCTGCAGCTTTTTTGGGCATTCGGCGACACAAGCAATATCTTTTTTGTTCCCATCGACGACACAATGACTGAACGCGAGTCAGCGCAAGCCAAAGGAGGGGAGAAAAATCAAATATTTGCCGAACAGGACGAGGATTCGCCAACATATCTTCACCCACTAATTCACCGGCGATGGCGATTCTCCTTCCCCTCCTTTTCAAGCCAATCTCTTTTTCGTGCCACTGCAACTTTCCTGCGTCGTCGAATCTTGCACTTCCCGTTTTCCCCTCCTCCCAGCGGGGTCGCAGCAAGCCGAGAATGAAGGGGGGTTACCCCTCCACTATTCTACAAAGAGCCTTCCCATCTCAGTTCGACCTTAGACATTGCCCAGCCTCCTCTCGCATGTAGGAGATAGACCGTCTGTCGCCCATTCCTCCCTTCCTTCCTAAAGCAGCCCGACGGAGAAAAAAATCCCCTTTTGCGAGCGGCTCAAACCCGCCGCCGCCGCCGCGCATTCTTTCCTTGCCCCCCCCCCCCCTTTTATTTTAAGTCCCTTCCTTTGGACCGAGGGAGGAAGGGGGGAGGGCGGTTCGCGCTTTTCTTGTGCGCTTGTCTCAGGGCCTTCCCCTCTTCGTACCTCAAAAGAGTGACCGAGCGTGAGGAGAAAGATTTCATAAACTATTAGTTTTTTTTAAAAAAGAACCAAAATACTATTTAAAAACTTGAGCTAAAAGCTAGGTAGAAATCGTTCTTCTAAAAGTACTACTAGTAATGGGTCTACTAGTTCGTGTTTACCGGTATATTAAACCTTCCCAAAACGGGCCCCTTCCTCTTTTCTGCCCCCTTTGCAGAGTCTGTCCCATGCACACAGAGCGAGCGCGTCGCCGCCGCCGCCGCCGCCGCGGGGCACATCCAACCCCTAGATACACAGATTCTGACCCCTGAGAAAAAAATCAGTGTCGGGAACTTGTAGGCAGGGATAGAAATCAGTGCAGTCATTCTGTGGGTATCCGCAGATAAGTGTATCAGAGAAGGGGAGGGAACAGAACACAGCAGAACATTATCGAGGGGAAACGACGACGACAATAAATCACAATACTGCACAAAGATCAGCTTCGTGTGTAGCAACTGCAGGGCAAATCTTCACTTGGGGGTGAGAGAAAGAGCCATTGTTCCTTGAAGCAGAACGAAGTCGGAGGCAAATTTTCGTTTTCACGTACCCTGTTTCCCCTGTTTCCCTGTACCCTGTTTCGCGAAGGAAAAAATAATTAATCGGCGCGGTGAAGCGAGAGAGAAGGAAGACCCTAAACGGGAATTTTGCGCCCCGTTTTATTGAAATGCTTTTCAAGGGGAAACCCGGGCGAAAAAAATTAAAAAAAAACCATGATCACTAGTCAGGAAAACGGTGGAGGAAGAAGCGAGAAGCGAATGGTAGAAGGGGGTGAAAGAGAATACGTGTACGTACCGTAAAAAGAATTTTCCTCCCTCCCTCCCCTTCAATTGTGGTGTTCCGAAATCCTCATCCTGCGATCTTGTCTCATTTTGAATCAGACAGCAGCAATAGCAACATCAGACAACTCCTGTCATCACTCCTCGTCCCTCCCTCCGTCTCTGTACGTAGAAAACGAGGAGAGAGAGGTGAAATTGCCTGCAGAAAAGGAAGAAAAAAACAATATCCCAGTAATCCCACTCTTTGAAAGTCCTTCTGAGTATACCGGATTTGTAACAAACTTCCACGTCGTCTTCCCTTCCAAACAGTTTCCTTCCTTCTTCTACCATCGCCATGGCTTCTTCCAACGGTGGCGAGGGCGCGGAGGGGAGCCGCCCCTCGACCTCAGACAGCGGGAACAGCGGAGGGGGCAAACAGGACACGAAGGCGCTCAAGGAACAGTTCGAGGCGTTCGCGAAATTCGGGGACAAGGTGAGAAAAACATCTTTTAGTGGGCACAGTTTCCCTCCGCCCCTCGGCATGGTGCACAAAATTTACCGGGGTGAGCACTGCCATACACAATAGTCAAATCAGAGGTGCTCTCAAAGGTTTAGAATTGCAGGTTGACCCGATGCATGAAACAACAAGTGGAGCCTTGTGTGGGAAACAGTGGACTCCCATATACAAGTCTAGCGATATCAATATGGCTTCAAAATAGTCTTTTTGTGACAAGGGATCCAAAGTGTTGAACAAGACTCTGGGAAAACTGGGAAACTGGGAAAATGATGCATCAAAAGTGCCCATTTCTTTGCCTTTAATGAGTTTTGTTTTGAACTTTTAATATAAGAAGTATTGCATGGGAGCCCACTGTTTCCCACATAAGGCGCCACTTGTTGCTTCATGCAGCATGTCGTCAGCCTACAAATCTAAATCTTTAAGAACACCTCTGATTTTGCTATTGTATCTTTATATGCTCAGCGCTGTATTTGGCCGCCCTCTGGGCGCTGGGTTTGGGGAGAGCAAGAAAAATAAGATCTAAAAGGTTTTTTATTTGTTGCTAAATTTTTGTTTGCGAAATCATCTTCCTTGTGTTATAACGCACTTGCGTTAACTTCCTAAGTAATTTATCAGCAACCAAACTTTTTCCTCAGACGAATATTCTGCCCTCTAGAGAATGGGGGTGGGAACTTCTCCATTTCTGCTACAGTGATACTCTTTTGCCCTGCTTGCCGCCCTCTGGAGAACAAGGCTTTTGTCGTTATTCTGCTCACGCCACTTTTAATGCAATATATTTTTCCTTCTTCCAGGCCGCCGACGGGAAGACCATCAAGCTGAGCCAGTCGGACAAGTGGTTCAAGCAAGCAAAGGTGAGTGAGTTAAGGTTTTTGAAGTCCTTTTTCGCAAAACCATAGTTGTTCTTCGAACTCAAGGTGATTGACGGAAAAAAAGTGACGACGACCGACACCGGGATCGCCTTTAAGAAGGTCAGCAAGAACGCGCCCAAGCTGTCCTTCGTGGAGTGGACAAAGTATCTCGACGAGATCGCCAAGAACAAGAGCATGGAGGTGGCCGAGGTCAGGGGGAAGCTGGTCGGATGCGGGGCGCCGGGGCTGTCCGGAACAACGGTGAGACTGATTATTCTTTTGCGAATGGTGATTTTCGGACCAGTCCCTATTTGGCTCTGGACCTATCTCACAATCAAAATATTCCTTTATCTTCCTTCCTCTATTGTTGACGCGTCTCCTTTTTGCAGTCCACCCAGAAGAGCAACGTGATGGATCGGCTGACTGACACCTCCCGCTACGGGGGGACACACAAGCAGAGATTCGACGCAGAGGGGAAGGGCAGGGGAAAGGCGGGGAGGGAGGACGGGAAGGGAGACGGATACGTGCAGGTGGGACAGGAGGACATTACAGAAATTGCATTAGCATACTCCTTTAGATTTTCCGCATTCGACATTTGCCTACATTCTCATTTTCGTCTCCTTCTCTTCTTTCCCCAAGGGCTACAAGCACAAGGGATCCTACGAAAAGACGAAATAAGCTCTGCTGGGCTCAGCGCACATGGGAGAAACAAAAATCACTCACTCACTTCATACCTACGGATTGTTCAACGAGCGACCAGTGGCATGCGAAGAAATCAAGATTCCCTACCATCAACACCAACCAATCTTCAGAACAATATTCTGCAAACTTTAGAAACGTGTTCAGTGCCATACGTATAATCGAAGGAAGCTACGGTGTGAGCAAGCAAAATATCTACTGAAAATATTCGTGTTGCTATAGCAGAGCTTACGCGCGCGTGAAAAAAAAGATATGTCTCACCTATTTATTTTCAAATGTTTGGCAAAACGCACTGTGTTTAAGATTTCTTTTTCGCTCACTAATATAATGTTTCTGTTTTTCTGTATGCATCATTCCGCATTTGACCCTTTAGGACAACTCAAGAAACGGAAGAAGGAAAAGGAATAAAAGTTCGTGATATGACCTGGCAAGGAACTCCGAGCAGAATCTGTATTTATTTGCTGCGATGCAGGGAAGACCTAAGAATATTTTGACATCCAACAATTTTGCTGCTTGAAGCACTATTGATTGGTCGTGGAAAAGGGGAAGCGGACCGGAAACTCTGAAGTCTAGGAAAAGTTGGAGGCTATAGTACTCCGCAACGAAACTTTTTTAGTACCATGTATTTTTTTGCAGTATCGATTTTCAACTCATTTCATCAATCACTATTGTCTGGATACGGCGTCGGGATCTGGAGATCTCGAGTTCGATTCCCGGTCGCGCTGGAGAAAAGATGCCTGGCAGCGGGCCTTCGTCCCTCCAGTGCCCGGTATTCGTGGGCCGCAGTCACACATGGGCGAGCAACCAAATGGTAGGAGGGGGTCAACTGTTCTCCTGACAGGAGGGGGGTGCGTTTTTGGGTTAATTTCTGACAACAGGGTGCCATTTTTGCAATACAAAGGAAGACAGTCCCTAGAAACAACAACGACAACTCAAGCCAGTCTCTTGACTTTCAGTCGTCTCCTTTTAAGGGCGAGTCACAGTGAGCATTGGGGGAGGGGAAAATCGAAGTCCGGCACCAATTTGGGCGGGGCTTTTTCTTCCTCCCCGAAAAAGACAGAGGAAGACCAAAAAAGAAAAGAAGGAATGGTCTCTAATTCTCCCTTTTCCTCTTGGCCACCACACATCATGCATCGATCTGCAGCGAAGTAGCTTTTAAACTGTTCTCTCGATCCAAAAGAAAAATTTCCCATGATGATGAGGATATTATTGCTGCTACTGATGTTGTTGTTGCTGCTGCTGCTGTTGTTGTTGTTGCTTCTGCTGCTACTTAACGAAAAATCCTGTAATATCCCCTCTTTCCTAGTGCAATATGTGCTAGTTCGTAACTCGCCGAATACATAATTTGATTTTCTCTTCTGACTCAAAGGCCGGGTAGGGGGCCAGGGGCGCTGGAGTCGAATCTGTTATCGTGATTTTCCTTCCACGTGGACGGGGGTTCAGGTAGTATTTTTATTGTATATTTCGTTATTGTCTTTGGTCACTTGATTTTTTTACATTCAGTACTGCGATTTTAAAGGAACAGACTGGTGCAGTCAGTTTCTGTAAGCCAAGTGCTGCTGCTGCTGCGCAAAATTTCTTTAATCTCCATTGCTTGCATTCTTGTGAGTCGTAGTCTCGTAGAGCTGCATCAATTATATTTGAGGTTTAACCTCAAACCTCATTTGAGAGGCAATTCTCCACTACCAAACTTTATCCTTTGATTGTCCCATTTGTGATTTTCCTTCCCGCCCTCTCAATGCTAAAAACTCGGTGTACTGTAGCCCTGTAGCGGGGAAAAAAGACTAGTAAAAAAGAAGGAGAACCTAGGCCCACCACAAAAGCGGCGGAGAAAGTTCTCCGTTCAGAGCCGGAAGGGAGGAGAATAGAAACAAGAACTTGCTTACGTATAATAAGCTTGCAGTCTTGCTCAAATTACCGGGCAAAAAAACGAACGCCCACACTGGTATTTCCTTTTTCCTAGGTGCCTTTGAGTGATGTTTCGTCGATGTTTTAAAAATCCAAAGAAACAGCCAGAACGACAACATGCTTTTCCCCTTATGATTTAAAGATCAAGTATCTCAAAAAAATTCTCTGATTTCACTATGGTAGGTGGCAGTTCTTTCTTTACTTCAAGGGAAAAACCAAAAAATTCCAAAAATAGGGGGAGGGTAGCCTTGGAAGATTCAAAATTTTCCTTATTTTGGGGTCTCTGTGGGAGGGTTTGGAGGGGGGTCACTTTTTAAGACATCAGGGTACGGGTAATCCAACCCCCTTGCCCATGTGTGGCGGCACTGGTAACACGCGGCTATCGCAGGTTAGAATCTACAACCTCCCTCGCTACCTCTCAAAGCCAGGAGTGATGAAGATAAGGCCACATTTTTAGGTTTTCAATGAGTGAGAACTTCTTCCCTTAAAATCCGTTCTTCTTGCTGATATTTATACTGTACCTGGCTCTGGAGCATCATGGTGACATAGGTATAGTTTGGGGAACCATTTGAAATTGTCACTTCCTTTCCCCCCACGTCAATTCGATTTAGTCTTGAACTGTCAGTTCACTCATTTCCTTTATTGAGGCGAATTTTTATTGTTTTCCGTGAAAGTTTAAATGGCGATATCGCTAGCGTTCCAAGATTTCCATTATGACAAGGCGTTTTCTCTCTTTCGACATCCTGCCATTTTTCGACTTGACATAGAAAAAGTCTAGTTGGTGTAAAAGTGTTTTATTGGTGTTCCCTATAATATCATCTTTTTTGGTGCAAACTTTTCCCCTGTTTGTTCCGTTGTTTATCACCCCCTGGTGTTCTGCACCGGTCTAACCAGCCTCCTGTCGTTACCAGTCGAAATCATCTTCTCAAACGCCGGAGTAAAGTCCTAAAAAACAAAACATTTGAATTCCCACATTCGACATTCGAATTTTAAAATGAAACTCTCGCCTTAATCCATGCCCTGGCGTTGTCCGCATAGTAGCTGACCAGACTGGCTGTGGGGGAGGGGGGGCATGATCCGAACTGGCACTGGCTCATCCCGGAGGAGTCAGGGTCGATGTCGAGAAGGAGGGCGACGTCGGCGTTCAGCATGAAGGAAACCTGCGAGAGGGGAGCCAAGGGAACAGGAGTAGAAGCAGCGAAGGAAGCAAGCAGCACCAGCAGCTAAAGTAGCAACAGCAACAACATGATGAGCGACAAAAAATGTTGAGGTTTTCTGTAGCACCTGCTGTCCTCCCTTGAATCCCTCCCACTGCCATTTTTCCCCTTGCTCCGGCCCGGTCGTCTCAGAAGACTTCTCCACCAGGTTCCAAGACACGTCGGAGTCAACCAGCAGGGAGTAGTAACGGTTGTCGAACTTGGCAGCCTCCGCAGCGTCTGGTGCCACATGTATGAAAGAAATGTACAGTAGTAACATTGTGTGCAAAAAATGACGAGGAAATTTATAAAGGCAAAGGAGGAGGAAGCTACGCGAGTCTGGAATCAGGAGTAAGCTACCTCTACCACTTCTGCAGTAGTAGTAGTAGCAGCTACCACCTCTGCAGCAGCAACAGACACAGCAGCTAAAACAGAAAGGGCATAAAACAATTCTCATTGATAATTAGGGGGTAAAAAACATTTCATATGTTCTCACTCACTTTCTTTCCAGAACCCTAGGAATCCCGACGCCCCCGACGCCCCTCCCAGAGTGTGAGCGCCCAGTAGCGCTGTGCCCAGCCGTGGGCTCAGCCCGAAGGCGCTCCGGAAGAAGTCCATGACCATTTTCCAGTCGAAGTGGCCATCGGGGAAGGAGCGGAGGGGAGGGGAGGACGAGCAACGCTGCTCTCCTGCGTCCTCGCGGCAGTAGCGGAAGTCAAAGTCAGGCTGAAAACGAGGATGTTTAGGCAATTGTGACAAGCTTTGTGTTTTCCTCCATCCTCACCTCTGGAATGCACTGCCTCCCGCTCGCACCCCCGCACCCCACGTTGGCGTTTCTGACCCCCTCCTCCACCGCAAACACCCCGGCCAGGGCGTACAAGTCTGCGCGGGAGAGGAAGCGGGAGAGACGCTCAGATTCGTACAGGGCGTTCAGCCGGGACAGGGTCTCAAGCATGGGGCCAAAATTGGAAGGGTTCGTGGGGTCGATGCAACCGTCGCAGCCGCCTACATGAAAATTTCTTTTAGAAACAACAGCTTACAATAATTAAACGAAACGCTTACTCACCAACGCAATCGTGGAAGCTGATCCTGACCGCGTGAGCGATCCTGTCGTCAAAGATGATTTCAGAAAGCATCTCCTTGATCTCCAAAATCTTTGAGATGGTCAGCTCTCTTCCATCTCTGCAACGGCCTTCTCCTCCTCCTCCTCCTCCTCCTCCGCTACCACCACCAACACTGTGGTGACCACCACCACCATCTCCTCTTCCTCCTCCTCCTCCTCCTCCTCCTCCTCCTCCTCCTCCTCCTCCTCCTCCTCCTCCTCCTCCTCCTCCTCCTCCTCCGTGCCTATGGGCTACGGCGATGGAGACAAGGGCCAGAAGTGACAGGGCCAAACGGGTGGAAGGTAACATATTTCTCCCGATCGAAAAAAGTATCAAACTCAAATTTACTTTAGCAGAGTCCTAGGCTTTTATACCTAAGAGCAGAAAGGCCTCTCCCCTTTCTCCGGAAAGAGCTCCTTTCGCTTTTCTCGCGCCTTTCAGTCGCGGCGGTGGATTTCCCGGGAATCGCGGGAGAGGAGGAGGAACGAATTTTAATAAAAGGAGGTGCGACAATATGTGCTGTTTGCGCCCTCTTTCTCCGCTTCTACGTACCCGTGATTGAGGGCATTTTCACATCTCCTCCGCGATGTGTGTGTGTGCGTTTTATTTGAATCGCCCGTCGTCACAGGGGTAGCAGGCAGCAGGGGGAGGGGATTGCCCGCGAAAACGTGTGCACGTATGATGATTATATGACGCACGATTTCCCGAGAAGGAATCTGAAATTCACCGAAGTAAAGGTTCTAAGTCGGAGCTAAAGTGTGTGATCCAACTAGATGCTTCTGATCTTTCCCCAAGCTAATTTGTTTGCCACTTGTTTCCGGGAACAATAAAAGATTTTTTTTATCGAGGAATTCCTAGGCATCCAAATGTGTATGGGTCGCATATGAATATTAGCGGCATTGGATATTTCGATCTCCAGGGGTCTGTGAACCCAACATCTGGGTTTTTTTCCGTTCAAACGCACACTTGATTTTCCCCGTTGCTGAGGTGAACGGGAACATGAATTTCGGGCCAATATCATGACGCAGGCGAGAATTCCCCTGCAGTAACAGGTTTTTAAGCAAGTTACGTCTTCTTCATAACCGAGATTTCGCACAGAAGATAAGACTTAGTCCATGGGTACTGAATCAGCACTGTCTATATTTTTTTGTACCATGGGGGAATCACCATTCGTCTTCTGTTTTCTCTTTCCTCTTTTTCTCTGCGTCCTTGATTCTCTTCGCTGCCGCGCACACTCGCTCCACTGTCAGAAGCCTAAAGCGCAAAAAAAATCCCTTTATATTTTCCCCAATTAATGATTACCAATGATTACGCCCGAACACCCCCACCTGTGCAAAAGCCTCAGAGCCGACCTCCACGCCTCGGCCTTCAGAGCCAGGGGAAGAATTGCCGACTCTTCTTTCTCTTCCTCGTTTCTTCCCCCGACTTCGTCTCCGTGGAGCAGAATGATTTCCAAGATGGCATCCCTCAGGCAGCGGGAGACGACAGGGAACTGAAGGGGAAAGTTCTGAGTGCAACACTAAACCTTAAATTCTTTATACCGGTAATTATTTTTACCGTTGCCGTCTCACTGCGTGATACTGTGAGTTCATTTAACATTGCCCTCTCAAAGAAGGACCCTGCCGCAGGCACCACGATTGAAGAAGGGAAGAAGCAAAAGGGCTGGGAATTCTCCTCCGAAAAGTTTGAAACCACTTTGAGGCACCGGTGCAGCGCTCTGAGGGGAAAGGGTTATACTTTTGATATTCAAATTATCAAAGGGGGATGAATGAAATATGCAAGTTTATCTATTAAATGTAAATGTTTGTCTGTGTCTGTCTGCCTGTTGGTTTGTTCTTTATAGGTGGTCACACTATTGGACACTGTAAGCCCAAATTTGGCATGTAGCTGGTTTTGGAATATGGAATAGGTTAAGACAATAGTGGCTGGGCCCAACGGGACTTTTGGAGAGGGCCCTCGGTATGACCCAAAAGGGCCCAATGGCCGTTATGGTGTGAAGGAGGCCTCCTAGAGCAAAAAGTCATAGCAATGACCCCCCAAAAGTAACCCTCCCCCCAAACCCTCCTGCGGGTGACCTTAAAAGTGACTTCGGAGGTCGCTGGAGATCAAAATCAAGGTCGCGACTTATTTCTTATTGGAAGCTTTAGCGAAGCGAGGGCAGTGGGAGGGAAGGGGCTTGCTTTGGGGGGATATTACTCAACATTTAAAGCCCTAGCAAGGCCGGGTAACTTTCTCTAATTGTAATTTATCTACGAAAATGCTTTTCCTACAGTATTGACTGACTGAACATTGCACATTCATCACGAAGCCTTGGAAGAGAGATCCCCCCTCAAGCAGGATATTCTGCCCATCAAAAGAGGAGGGGCCCAAAAATGAAGGGAAACTGCAGCTCCAGCTGCAGCTGAATGGGGTGTACCGTGTAAGGAACTACAGGCTGGTATGCATTGCTCCTACTGTACTACTTGTTTTGTCGTTCAACAAAAGCCTTCCAGCTTCCTTGCTTCCATTTTGGCCTTTCCTCCATCTCCCACCCACCTGGAGTATTCATTTGCGGCTGCCCTCCCTGGGCCGCACAGGAGGACCGTGGGGCGGGGACGACGACGAAGCACTGAGGGTGATTCTAGCTGGGCGTGTCCGGTAGCCTCACTCATCGATGGCGGACGCGGACGAAGGATTACGAAGCAGTCTCCTCCAACCAGGGCTTTCGTCGGGGGACTCTCCTGAATAAATTGGTGAGAAGAGTCGGCGGCGGTCTGAAGCATTGTATTTATCTACGAACCAGCTCTCCCAAGTGAAGTGAAGGGCAAAAATCATCTTCTATTTTAGCGCCTCCGTCTTCCAGCTGTCCTGCTTCCGTCAGACGACTTGATGGAATTAAAATATTACTATATTTTGGGAAATGCAAATCTTGCCTGTCCATGGCAAAATGTTTGCCTCCTGCGCCAGCGCCTCCGCCTCCTCGGTAGAGACGTGTTGGAGATTGGCTATTCCCAGGCGACCCAGGAGGGTCCTAAATGCAGATATGCGTTAGAGGTTTTCCATCAAAGAAGTCCTTTCAATTGCAGCAAAGACCTTGTGAGTGACTGTGCTTATGCATGCGAGAGAGATGTGTAGTCAATCGTCGTTGATATGAGAAAAGGGGAGGAGAAACGGCAAGAAGAAGTGGAGCTTCCTCCATCCACCGCCGTCTGATGTGCTTTTGTTTGTATTTGCGAGAGGTAAACATTCTTAAGAATTCATCATTGTCGAGTCCCCCCTTTCCTCCCTCCCTCCCGCTGCGTGCCATCTCCCCTTGCTGGAATGGAACCCCTTCTTATGCCTCTCCTGTGCCAAAAACTAAACTGCTGCATTATTAATTAGGCGGGGTAGGAGGGCGGAACGGGGGAGCAGAAGCCGCCACACAACAACCAACCTTTTGCTTGCCTGAAAGGGGGCAGAAGGGAAAGTTTCCCCTCTCCCCTCTCTCTCTCGCTGGACGGACGCCGCCGCGGGGAGAATTATGCCAGGGGAGGAGGGATTCCACAATCTTTCAAGCGACAAATCAAAAACGCAGTTATTTAATCTTTAGACGTGGTGCTTTTGCGACAAAAGAGCGACTCGTAGTTGAAGTAGCTTGGCGGATCTGCAGCCTTGCCAACTTATCCTCCGGCCATTGGCAAAACAGAGAAGGGAAGAGGCATAAGAGCCCTTTTTCCCCCTTTCCCTCCAGCTCTGCTTTCTCCTTTCCTCGGCGGCCTCTTGAGTTTTGCCCACTGAAGGTAAAGGACTCTCTGCCATGCCTGCCTCCAAGCTAAGGAGGAGGATCGGTCGGTTGAGTGTGTGTGTTTCTGACCCTTTAGCCTCTTCCTCCTCCCTTCCGTGCAGAGCCAAGAGAAAGGCAAAAAAATGCCGCCACTAAAAGGCTTCTTGGGAGTGCATGCCTGCCACCACGAAGCAACACAAACAGAATGCAATAATTAGGGCGGCATCCCACGCATGTGGTTGCTTTTCCCCCGCAGCTAGACCGCAGCAACCAATCATAACAATCCTTGTGACTTGTTGGCTTCTCTCTCGATTGATTGATCGTGCGAGGGTAATAAATACATGTATGTTCCTCTTTCTCTTGGAACATTACCTGGCATATTGTGGGAGGCCAAAGTCGCACAGTATGACGAGTCTGACTCGGTGCCGCTCCGAAAGGAGACGGAGGAAGGAATCCCACTTGCTAGAGCGCCACAGCAAGAAATGATCTGAAAAGGGAATTTTTGAAAAAGAGGATTGACCATTTCCATGAAACAAACTAAACAACATCATCATTCATTATATCACCTAGAGTGTCTCCTCCGTCCCCTTTAACTGTCCAGAGATCCTCCTCCTTCTCCTCTTCGTTCTGGCTGCGACGCCATATTATGAATCTTTCACGCTGTGTGTTGCCGCCTCTCTCTCTCTCTTTCTCCGCCTCCTTCCTGCTCCAACCTTCTTTCTTTGTTGCACCTTTTTTCACTGAAGTCGTCTTTGCATCGATTGACGGCGATGGGAAAGGCGTCTTTTCGCTCTCGTCCCCCCAGGGAAATATCTAAGTTCAAAGTATGAGGGAAGCACAGTGCATTCTCCGCATCTTTGAAAGCAATGTCGTTGACAATACCGGTTTTTCGTGCCATGGTAGGTCTTCCGCGTCCTCCCTCGATCCACACCTCAGCAGGAAGACGTCGTCTTCATCCAGCACTCTGGATTCCTGCACCGACCTTCCAAACACCTCCAGGCAGCGATGGGGGAAGGAGCGGACAAGTTCGCCGTGGTCGTCGTCGCCAGACAAGAGTTTTTCCGCTATCTTGGCCAGGTGTCTTGCGGCGGGGCGGCCCACGGCGGTGGACAGCACAGAGCGGCAAACAAGAGACCTCAAATCCCTCTTCTCTCTTCCTCTTTCCTTCACGGTGGTCCTAAGGCAGAGAAGGGAGCATAGAGAAGATATTTTTCTCCCTCTAGGTGAAAATCTAGGTGACAAATGCTCCATCATCATTTTGTCGCTTTCTCCATCTTCCCCTTTCCCCCTTCTTTTCTTTCTCCTTTCATACATCACCACCGCATTGGACAACTCTCTATCTCTTGAATCCCAATTTCCAGTGTACCTCCCTCTCTCCTCCTCCTCTTTTTCTGCCCGCTCTGCCACTGTCTTCACAATGGAGGGGAGCATGATCTCCGTCGCCTTCAGGACCTCCGTCGCCACCTCACAACGACTGGCCGTTCCAGTGTCCTGACATATTCAGAAAGGAAAAGGGTTTTTTCTGTTGCTGCCTGTTGTACCTGCTATTTTTTCTTGTTGTTGCTGCAACTACTCCTGAATGTGTTGTTGCTACAACTACTGTTGTTGTTGCTGCTGCTGTTGTTGAGGTAGTAGATATTTGCTGTTGTGTGTTTGCTCACCGTTTCTGGCCTCTCCCTCCGGATGGTGGCGATAAAAGAGTGTAGAAGGATGAGGACGGTCTTTGCTCCGTCTCCCTCAGACTGGGAGTGGCTGCGAGCGTGTCTTAAGACGAGGTCCATAGCGGGATGAGAACCCAGGAAGGCGCTGCAGACCTCCATGCCGTCCTGAAAGAGGGAGAGGGGATTTGCGAAGTACAAAGACCGAGATACTGTCTACCGTGAAAAAATTGCGTGTGTTTGTTTTCCATTTAGTCTGTTTAAACAACGGTGCTTTCGAAAATTCACCTTCGTCACTTTCATCTCTCTTGGTGACCTCTGCGCGACGAGAATGGGTCTCCCCTTTGGGCCGAATGAGGCACGACAGGCGGAGGCGGCGGGGGAGAGGAGCGAGGAGAGGGAGGAGAGAAGGAGACGGGAGTCGTCTTCCAGAGAAGGGTACGGACCCTCTGCCTCCATCGTTAATTCATTGGCGGAAAAATGACGGAAAGAGAAAGGTGAGAGGAGACAGCTCGGTGGGCGAAATTTACATAACTATATGACTTTAATATATATATATTGGTATAGTTTTGATAAATAATGCGCTGAGGCTTGCCTTTCCTTGGTAATATATTTTCATTTATTATTGTTTTTATATGATACGCCGTTTTGTATGACGCTACATGTTCCTTGGGGAGTTTTCCTTAATCAGATAATGGCAAAAAGGTTTTTTTCACTTTCCTTCACCTTCATGAACCCCTGAACGTCGATTTCTGTCTTAGTATTCCTTCGACTATATTCCACTTTTTAATATCTTTGGCAATTTGTCCCACATGGAATCGCACTTTTATGGCAGCACTTCAGCACAATAAATGTCATGGCCGTCCTTTTTTCACACAATTGTGTTCGTGGTAGTATACGGATGTTCGAAATCGAAAGTCACATTTAGCTCGTCCTCGGATCAGGAGTCCTTCTTTCCTCCGTCGACTGCCGCGGCCGAAACCTGCTGCTGTTGCACCAGGTGGTCCATCCATGCACCCCTGCTGACAGGACGACTGCCACCGACGCCGCTGATCCCGCCGCCCCTGGACCTCACCACGCTCCTGACAGAAGCCGCGTCGCTGTGGATCCCTCCTCCTCCTCCTCCTCCTCCTCCTCCGTCTAGTAGGTCCAGGTCCATCAGCTCACGCTCGAAAGAGTCTCTGCGTGAGTCGAACCCACCGCTCTGCTGCTGTTGCTGTCCTGGTACTTCCAGCACCGATCCCCGCCCTCCTCCTCCTCCTGCTTCAGCGTGGAGGGAGACGAGGGAAGAGGCGGAGAAAACAACCCGGCCCCCAGAGGCGGAGGCAGAGGTGGAGGAAGCGGCGCCACTGTCCATCCTCAGAGGCGGCGTTTCGCCGTTCGCGGGTCTTCCTTCGCTGTCTCTGCTAGAGACGCTCCCTTCGGCGTCCGACCTTCTCCTCCTCCGTTGCCTCGGTTTCTTGACCCTTTGGTTCATGGTAGAAGAGTCCTCTTCGGACGGGGACGGACCTGCTGCCGCTGCTGGTGTTGCTACAGCGACCACAACCCCCGAGCTCTCCTCGTCCTCCTCGATGGTGGCGGGAATCTCAATGCCGCTCTTGCTGCCGGGGGTGGCGGGGAGGGCGGTGCCAACGGGGAACGAAGAAGAGGACTGGGCAGCCCCAGGAGGAGCTCCCCCTCCTCCTCCTCCGTGCAAGTTTTGCAGCGCCTGGTTCTTCCTTGCGATGAGGCTCTTCTTGTACTCGAATAGCCTCCTCGGGGTGAGTGAAGGCATATCCAGGCGGGTGTCGTTGGCCTTGGGGCAAAGCCGGAGCGGGTTGCAAACGGAGAAGACCCCAAGGCGACAGAAGGCGTACAGCACGAACACGATGAAGATGAAGAGTGGAACTAGACTCCCGACCACCTCCCGCTTTGCCCGCTCCAGGTCCAGCTCAGTCATGGCGATGCTGCTGTCGGTGGTGCTCACCCAGCAGTCGAACTCGCCTCGACCGAGGTCGCCAAAGTCATGGTAAAACCTCTCGCAGTTCAGGTCTGGTGGGTATCCGCATCCTCTGACGTTCGGGTAGAGTCGGGCCAGGGAGAGGCCGTTGGCGTCTGAGACGATGTCGCTCCCCCGACCGAATCCTCCCTCCTCCTCGTCGAGTGTGTTTGAGAGCGTGGCCCATGGAGGCCGGTATGGCTCGGTCCCCCTCACGAACTCGAAGCTGACCTGCACCTGCCAGCACTTGTAGATCTCCCTGGTGCAACCCAGGCGGCAGGACGTCCAAGAGCAGTTGGAGATGCCGACAAGGAAGGCGGCGTCTTTGGTGACGCAACGTGCCTGTCTGAACTGGAGGACGAGGGTGAGGAGAGCAGGGTCGATGAACCAGATGGCCAGGAAAACGAACACGATGATGGACACCCCAGCAACGCCCCAAACCACGCCCATCTCAACCTCAAGAAGCCTGCAGAAATTAAGAGGGAGAGGAAGTTGGACACTTTTAGTTTCTGGATTCGTAATCTACGCCAGAAAAAAGTACCTTTAAAAACATATAAAAGTGGCATTTTTGCATCTTCTTGTTACAAATTTTGAGAAACTATTGTACCATTTCGGAACTCATATTATTTTGTTTTTGATTGTCATACCATTCCTTGGCCCTCCTCGTTCCCTCCCTGGCCATGTCTCTGACGCAATCTCCGGAGCACTTTAGGCGAAACTTGGCTGCCGAAGAGGAGACGGAGCCTGAGCCAGAGGAGGTGTAGGAGTAGGATAGGTCGGAGGAGGGGCATTCAGAGCCGCACTCGGACGGAGGCGAAGAAGGGGAGAGGAGGGAGGAGGATGCGGACGGGCGGCGGGGGCGAGGAAGGCGCGGGCGGTGATGGTGGCCGGGGTGGCGTCGCTTCTGGCGCAGGGCGGAAGGCTGGATCTCCTCACGGCGGACGGCGGAGATGACGAGGGGACAGCCTTGTTGTTGTTGCTGTTGGTGCAAAGGTGAGAGCAGGGTAGTCGGAGGGGCCTCCATGGTGACGACAGTGTAGGCGACGGGTGGAAACAGGGAGTTTCCTCTTTGGAGGCTGAAAGGGAACTGAAGGGAGTCCTTCTGATCGGAGGCTGCCCGTGCCCATGGTGATGCTGAGGAGAGAGCGCCGACGGAGAAGAGAAGGGGGAGATGTGGTATCCTGCCCTTTTACGGAGACGGAGACGGAGGCCGCCTCCTCCATCCCTCCTTTTTCTCGCTCCCACCATCTTTCCTCTCTCCCGCTCCCTCCTATCCACCTGCCCTTTAAGATAAGGTCCATACGAAAAACGAAATTGCAGGAGGATTGGAAGCGAAAGAAAAAGAACAAACGAGCTTCGTCCTCTTTCCCGTTTCTTCCGCCGGAAATATTTCACTCCCCAGTGCAGAAGAGATTTAGGGGAAAGAGAAAATGTACGATATGGGGAGGAGAAGAGAAGGGTCCTTTGCTCCTTTCCCCTTTAGCCGCCTCGCAGTGGTCACATAAAAGTTCAATTACGCCTTCTTATTCTATCCACGCACGACCGTCTTTTCTCCTTCTTTATGTGGTGCGCCACTCGATGGAATGGAGGAGGAGGCGGGATCCACGACTGTCAGCACTGTTTTATATTTCTTTCTTCTTTTGCACAGCACTGTATTTTATTCTCTTTTTCCGCGTCAGAAACAGAAAGAGGCTTTTTCCGCTGCCGCAGTGATCGCTCTTCCTCCTCCCCTTTTTTGACTTCAGAGGAAGGAAAGGCCGCATTCAAAAGATTGCAAAATAAAGTTCAATGAAGTTTGCGGCTCGCTGTGCGGGGGCTCTCAACGGCTGTGACCTTTGGCGCTACAGAACTATGTGTGCATGATATTTCGACTCCCCCGCCGCATTTTCACAGGTTATGGGAAAGTGCACCAGGAGGAAACGAAAAGTCATGTTCTCCTCCTTCCTTGCCACACACAGGATCTCAAACCTTTCACTGTGGAAAAGGAGGAGGGGGAGTAAAAGATCTTCTCGTCTTTCTTTGTACCCTCCGTTGTGGGGAAACACGATCGACTGAAAATCCCCTCTCCTCCTGTTCGTTGAGTGCTGACCCGTGTCAAGTGAGTGAATCGTCGCCGTCTCCGTCGCCGTCGTCTCCGCTTTCTGCCTTTCCCTCCCTCCCTCGGACGGTAGGAAGGGACACACCAGAAGGGGGCACTCATGCTATGAGGAACGAACGAACCAGGTACAAAGAAAGGGGAGAAGGACCCCTGAGCCAACTCACACAGACCGAAGCGGCGGCTGCGGCGACCTCCATTGCGGACTGCAGAGGAGGAGGAGGAGGAAGAGCGGGCAGTTCGCCAGTCCCTCCATCCGTTCCTCCGTCCGCCCCCCTGAATTATGCAGCCCGCCGCCAAAGCCGATACTTTCAACAAAGTACTATTTTTTCGGCCGAGGAGGAGCCTTCCTTCCTTCTTTTCTTTTGAAGAAGGGAAACGGATGACGACGACTGCTTTCTCTCTTCCTCCATTTATTTAGTTCATTACCGTACATGCTATTTATACTTACTAGCAGATCCCCTTTCATCTTCCGCCGGTTGACCAAAGAAAACAAAATAGAGTGGGAAGTTCTAGGAGCCCGCATTTTGGGTTTAATGTCTCGAGATTTAACCGCACATGTTGGAGATAGGGTACACAGCTTGCATTGAAAACCCCGGACGGCTGAATCGAGGAGGAGGAGGAGGAGGAGGAGGAGGAGGAAAGGGGGACAAGGGAAAAAGCAACGGTAGCGGTGGTCGATCCTCCCTCCCCAGCCATTTTTTCGCCCCCTTTCTCTCGTGAGAGAAAGGGACAGGGAGCGGGCAGTTAGGCCAACTTCAAGTCGATAATGTCCGCTCGCCGCAGCCCCGCCTCCGCCCGTGGCCGCCCCCGTGGCCTGGCAGCCCCCGCTAAGAAAGAGAAATAGCAAGAACGGCTCTTTCCTCGTCTAGCACGCTTTCTTGGTTTTTGTGGCCACTAGATATAGCGGGTGTGTGCACCGTACAGCACTCAAGGTGAGGCTAAATTCATGCGTGTGAAGCTTCCTACTTTCTTCCCTGCTGCCTACGTCACAAACGCTGTGACCGAACGACGCGACCGGGGAGCGGCGGGGGAGAAGCCAATGCACGGCAGGCATGCAATGCTAGGGAAGGAGGAGGGAGGTCTGCAGCGAAACATGGGCCTCCTGCATGGACTTTTTGCGACTTACCTCTGTAGGAAAAGGTTAAGGTGAGAGAACTTATTTCTAAAGTCCCCAAGGGACTGACTGT
>JAAUYB010014267.1_pt1 | contig 23736 bp, 23 predicted proteins | sample 7278071 | NCBI WGS metagenome assembly JAAUYB01 (sample SAMN14350121, study PRJNA611818) | marine sediment metagenome | isolation source: surface marine sediment (1.8m) | place: French Polynesia: Moorea | collected 2018-08 | reverse complement strand
ATTTCGGGAACTTCTGAAGCAATTAACTCGGTTTTATCCAATGTTTCCGTTGAACGCGTGATTCCTTTACAGGTTAGTGCAGCATTTCATACACCATTAGTAGAACCCGCAGCCAGAGAATTTCGTGAAGTATTAGAGACCACCGCTTTTCAGTCTTTTTCTATTCCTGTATTTTGTAGCACAGACTTTGTTTTTAGTCTCAATATGAATCAGATAAAAAATAACTTAATTCGGCAAATTAGTCAACCAGTAAGATGGCAACCTATTTCTAGAAACTTAGTCAGACAAGGTATTAGAGAAGCTCTTCAAATTGGTTGTGGACAAGGACTACTTAAACCCATGAAGCAGATTGATCCGAGTTTAGACATTAGTAATATTGGTTCTACTGCTGATATTGATAGTATGGTAATTCGTGATCAATTCAAAAAATTATCGACTCTCAATCCAGAATTTGTAGAAATATAGTTGATTATTTGAAAGCAGTTAATTGGCTTTAACAATCATTCAGATACTTCCTGTTGATCCCCAACTATTGTTGTAACTTTTTGAGAAATAACCATGACAGCCACAATTTTTATACAACAGTCTACAGAACTAAAATGGAAACAAAAATATCAAATTTTAGCAGAACAAATTGAAAATTTACGAGCTTATTTACAGTTAGAAAATGGCATAAATGTTACTGATGGTAAGAAAATGGGAAAAATTCTTGATAAAAAAATCTCTTCAACAGGAGTTCCTGAAATCTTAGTAATTTGGTCAGAAAATTTGACTAAATTAGAAGAACCCAAAAAACTTAAATTGGAACCAATGATTGATTTAGCTATTCAAGCTGGAGACACAATCATTATTAATTCTCAACATCAAACCCAAGCAGGAGAAAGATTTGAGATTAAAGAACTTCAGGGGGATGGTTGGATTTTAACCACAACCAATCAGCAGTTCCATTGTGAGCATTTTTATGCGTTTACAATGAATAAAGAGGAAGACAAATAGGGCATTTAACCTAGTTATCTTTTCAAGATAATTTAGTCATTTGCAGCTCATTAATTTGTTGTTTAATCCAATTATTGAATGTTACATACTTATCTATTTTTGATGTAGGTGAGATGCAAAAAACATGATTGGTTTCATCAATTAAAGTGTGATATTCATGTTCTGTAATTTCTCCCGTTGCTAAGCGAAGTCCCGCGGCAGCATAACTTAAAGCAGCTTTTTCATCGATTCCTTGCAGAACTGCTTGTAATCGAAGTTTCAAAATGAATTGGTTTATGGCTGTATCTGGGAACATTTTTAATAGTAATGGTAGATGCTGTTACTGTTATTATGCCCAACTTCTATGGTAGAAGCTGTGATGTTCACAAAAGTACAGCTTGAGCTTGATCACATCTCTAGGAAAACAATTAAAATTTATGGATTTCTTACATTTACTCTTATTAGGTAGCGGTGGCTTTGTTTCAGGCATTATCGCTGGTATTTTAGGTATTGGCGGAGGAACACTTTTAGTTCCCTTGATTGTTACCTTAGGTTATCTTCCTATTGAGGCGATCGCCACCAGTAGTTTAGCGATTATGATGACATCAATTGTTGGCAGTATTCAAAATTGGTCTTTAGGGAATCTAAACATCAAAAAAGTGATTTATCTAGCGATTCCTGCTGCTTTAACGGCACAATTGGGCGTATTGGTTGCCAACAAAATACCCCCTTATCTACTTTTAGCAGGATTTGGGTTGCTCTTGCTCACTAATGTGGTTTTAATTAGTTTAAGAAAATCCCTAGCCAAAAATACTCAACAAAAATTAACAAAAAAGCCTTCTTTTCAGCAAAAAACGGCAACCTTAACAACCGGAGGAACAGCAGGTTTTATTGCGGGTTTATTTGGTTTAGGGGGTGGGGTGATTATGGTGCCATTACAAGTTATCTTATTGGGAGAGAACATCAAAGCAGCTATACAAACCAGTTTAGGCGTTATTGTAGTCACAGCGATTTTTGCCTGTGGGAGTCACGCCATGTCGGGCAATGTGTTATTAACGGAGGGGCTTTCTTTAGGGTTTGGGGGTTTATGTGGGGTACAAATCAGCACCCGTCTCTTACCAAAGTTACCAGAAAGGATAGTTATTGTCCTATTTAGGGGATTTATGGGTCTCTTAGCAGGATATATGTTTGTGAGGTCTTGGCATAGTTATTTAACAGCACTGTAAAAAAACGTAAATTGAGAATATGTCTGTTCACTTTTACTTAAGATGTGGGAATAGTATTAATAGCAGAGCAATTTTAAAACATATTCCTTAGGTCATTATTCTGGTTGAGACTAATTTCATATTGATGTGAAGTCAGACAGTTTTAATGGTTATAAGATTGGTTCTGCTATGAATATTCATATCTTAGGTTAGATTATAAGCTTTATGGAAAACAATCATCAAAACTCTCCTAACTCTATTGTTTCCGGCGATAATAATTCTATAAATGGAACAGAAAAGAGTGGCGACCAACAAGATTCATCGAAAATAATTATTAGCGGTTATTCTCAACCGATTGAAAATGAATCTGAGAATACTACACCAGAAACTGATAAAAATACTCTTGAAAAAACAGCAATTAATTCCAAACAATTGCCATTTTGGAAGAGAATGACCCTGAGGACAAAAGCGACTTTACTCGCTATTGCCATTGGAGTCGTACCTGTCTTGTGCGTTGATATTGTTGATTACTCTATAAGTAGTAAATCACTGCAAACAAACGAATTTGAGTACCAAACAGCAAGGGCCGCAACCATTAGTAATGATCTCACTGAATTTGCCAAAAATAATTATCAACAGCTCCTCTCTTTATCTAAAATACCTGTCTTAACTAACCCAGAATTTCGCTCAAACACAACATTACAAGATAAACAAGCCTATCTTGATAAATTTCTCCAAGATGGTATTAATAGTATTGTCGTGATTGATGCTAAAACAGGAAAGACGGTTTTAGAAGCCAGAACCCCAGACCAAAAAGCCACCATCCCTGATTATAGCCAAATCGACTATTGGCAAGAAGTCGTAAAAACGAAAAAACCTGTTATTAACCCATTACGGGTATCAAAAGCCACTAATTTATCTTCATTTTTCCTGGCTGCTCCTGTATTTGATCAAAAAACAGGGGAATTAATTTATGTGATTCGGACTCGCATTGCTGCCAGTTATATTGATAATTTAATTCGTTCAAAGATCGACCGAATTTCTCAGGAGGTCGGCAATGATGACGACTTTAAGTACCTGGTTGCTGACAAAAATGATAAAGTTTTTGTGTCTGAAGATCCTGAAAAAATTGATAAAGATTTAAAAGCATTATTTCCAGGGGTTTCTCAGTTAAAGTCAAGCGGAAAAACTGAAGTCTCCCTTGATGTCAATACTATCGACAAAGAAAAATATCTCCTTGCTTATAGTCCACTGCAAAATATAGACGGTTTGCCCACGCAGAACTGGAGTGTTCTGGTGGCAGAAAAAGCAAGTTCCGCTTTTGCAGCAGAGCGTACTTTGCTAATGACTGTTGCATTAGTTACCCTACTGACGACTATAACAGTGGCCGCTGTCGGTGCTTATCTCGCCAACCGAGCCACTAAACCGATTATTGAGGCAGCCAAAACTGTTGAAAAAATTGGGGAAGGTGAACTCGACGTCCGTGTTGCGGTTGAAGGCAACGATGAACTAGCCACATTGGGGTCTAATATTAACCAGATGGTTGAGCGAATTCAAACCCTATTAGTTGAACAAGACGAAGCTACCCGACAACAGTTAGAAGCCCAACAAGAAAGCCAACAACAAAAATTAATTGCCGAACAAGAACGGCAACAACAAGAATTCCTGCAACAAGAATTAATCCGACTTCTCAGCGATATTGAAGAAGCCACCAATGGAAATTTAACCGTTCGGGCTGAAATTTCTGACGGACAAATTGGGATTGTTGCTGACTTTTTCAACGCTATTATTGAAAACTTACGGGAAGTTGTTACCCAGGTAAAACAAACCACCAATGAAGTTAACCTGTCCTTGAGTGGGGATGAAAAGTCCATTGAAGAACTAGCGCAACAATCTCAACAACAAGCCCAACAAATCCAACAAGTATTAACCTCTGTTGAGGAAATGGCTCAATCTATTCAACAGATATCAGCCAACGCACAGGCCGCCGCCCAAGCAGCGAGAGATTCGTCCGAAACTGCTCAAGTTAGTGGAGACGCAATGGATAATACTGTGAATAGTATTGTGAAATTGCGGGATACCGTTGGGGAAACTACCAAGAAAGTAAAGCGGTTAGGGGAATCTTCACAACAAATTTCTAAAGTGGTTTCTTTAATTAACCAGATCGCTCTACAAACCAACTTACTTGCCATTAATGCCAGTATTGAGGCAGCCCGTGCCGGAGAAGAAGGGCGAGGCTTTGCGGTAGTTGCAGAAGAAGTAGGACAGTTAGCGGCACAGTCAGCCGCAGCAACTAAAGAAATTGAGAAAATTGTTGAGACCATTCAACAAGAAACCACTGCCGTTGTCGAAGCCATGGAAGTTGGTACAGCACAGGTGGTAGAGGGAACTAATTTGGCCGAAAGCACCAAGGAAAGTTTAGGGAAAATTGTCGTAGTTTCTCGTCAGATTGATGAACTTTTACAGTCAATTTCTCAGACCACTGTTTCCCAAGCTGATACCTCTAAATCTGTGACCCAATTAATGGAAGAAGTGGCTCAAGTATCTCAGAAAAACTCTGATTCCTCCACAAAAGTATCCCATTCTCTACAAGAAACCGCAAAAATTGCTAATCAATTACAAGAATCGGTCGATACTTTCAAAATCAGTTAGAAGGTAATAGGCAATAGACATCTTCAATCATTAATCTGAAAACTTGATCACAATTTAGTTTCTGAAGATGTCTAATGGGCAACAAATAACAGAAAATAGGGACATCATGACACAGGATAAGGAAAGAGAGGTACGGTTGCAATTTCTGGGGGAAGCTCAGGAATATTTCAATGACCTAGAATCAGGGTTATTAGGGTTAGGGACTCATGGGGTTAATCGTCAAGAAATCGATGGCCTCTTACGAGCAGCCCATTCTATTAAGGGCGGGGCTGCTATGATGGGGTTTCAAGCCCTCTCAACCATTGCCCACCGTTTGGAAGATTTCTTGAAAGTTATCAAAGCAGGGGGTTCTCACACCGTTGATGACCAACTAGAAGGGCTATTTTTAACCACGGTGGATAAGTTGCGACAAATTGCCCAATACAACCGTCAAGGGGTCAGTATTGAGCCAACTTGGTTAGAAGAACAGGTGAATCCTGTTATGGATAGGTTACATGAACTTTTGGGTGATCCACAACCAGAAGATGCCGTCAACCTCCTATCCCAAGAAGCAGAAGAAGACATGGTCTTAATAATGTTTCAAACGGAAGTAGAAGGGTGTTTGCAACGGTTAGAATCAGTATTAGAAAATCCCCAACAGCCCTGTTTACGAGAGGAATTTCTGATTGCAGCCCAAGAATTAGAAGGGTTGGGGCAAATGTTGGAATTACCCGCTTTTTCTGCCCTTTGTCAATCCATTGCCCAAGGTCTTGGAAATTATCCCCATGATCTGCCAACGGTTACTAATTTAGCCCTACAAGAATGGCGGCGATCGCAGGCTATGGTGATGATTGGACAAAGGGAGATGATCCCAACCCAACTTAATTTATCCCATTTGGCCTCTACTCCCTCAACAGAAACAGATACTTGGGATGACATTTTTCAAGACTTAGATGATTCTCCTTTGTCCTTTGGCCTTCCCTCAACCGGCTCACTGGAACCCCTGTTTACAGAAGAGTTGACCCAGTTTACTGATCATTCCCTAGAGGTGAATGCAGCCTTGGAGTTGGGGCAACAAGGGGAAGCGGATGAGATCATGATGACCCCAGATACCTTAAAATCCTATGTCAGCAATGAAGAGTTTGCCGAAGAAGCCCAAGAATTTTTAGCCACCTTAGACGACAAAAATATCCAAACCCCAGAGGACTTGATTATTACCCCGTCTTCTGGGACCACGTCTTCTGGGACCGTAGAAACAAGGGAAGAAGAGGAACAGGATACTATTAGAGTTCCTGTAAAACAATTAGAAGCCCTGAGTGATATGTTTGGAGAATTAACCATTGAACGTAATGGCTTAAATTTACAATTAAAACGCCTACGTCATCTCATTGAATTATTGGGCGATCGCCTTCAAACCCTAGAACAGTCGAATCAACTGATTAGAAATACCTATGATCAAGTTACCCCTCAAAGGGTGAGAGTAGGGAGCAGGGAGCAGGGAGTAGGGAGCAGGGAGCAGGGAGCAGTTAATACGCTGTTGAAAGACTTCGACTTCTTAGAAATGGATCGTTATAATGATGTCCATCTAGTATCCCAAGAGATGATGGATACTGTGGTACAACTCCAAGAAGTTACCAGCGATCTACAACTCAATTTAGAAGACACAGAAAGTTCTTCCCGTGCCTTTTCTCGTACTTCTAAATTGATGCAAAATACGATCACGCAACTGCGAATGCGTCCTATTTCTGATTTAGTGGGACGGTTTCCTAGGGGGTTACGACAAATGGAACTCCAATATGGCAAACAGGTCAATTTGAAAATTAAAGGGGGCGCAACCTTAGTAGATAGGGCGGTATTAGAAGCCTTAAATGATCCCTTATTACACCTATTACGCAATGCCTTCGATCATGGCATCGAACCCCCAAAAGTCCGTCAGGCAGCAGGAAAACCAGAAACGGGAACCATTGAAATTACGGCCGCTTATCGTGGCAATAAAACTGTAATTAGCATTCAAGATGATGGGGCAGGGATTAACTTAGACAAAATCCGTGCTAAAGCCTTAGAAATGGGATTGAATGAATCTGATCTTGAAGATGCCAGCAAAAAAGACTTATTAGACCTAATTTTTGAACCTGGGTTTAGTACCGCCGATAAATTAACTGACTTATCGGGCCGTGGTGTGGGTATGGATGTGGTACGAACTAATTTACAGCAAATTCAAGGGGATATTCAAGTGAATACCCAACCAGGAAAAGGGACAACTTTTACCATTACGGTTCCTTTTACCCTCTCAGTGGTGCGGGTTTTGTTAGTAGAAAGTGCGGGAATGTTATTAGCCTTTCCCAATACTGTCATTGAAGAAATGGTGCGTCTTAACCCTGAGATGTTGATGACAGGTGCAGGGCAGGATGTTTTGAACTGGGAAGGTTATATCGTGCCTCTGATCTCCTTAAAACAATGGTTTGACTTTCCTCGGCCTCCTTATATTATGCCCACGGAAGTCACACCAGTGATCGATGAACCCACTATATTGATGATCGCCCAAGGTCATAATTTTGTAGGCATACAAATCGATCGCTATTGGGGAGAACAAGAAGTAACCATTCGTCAAGTGGAAGGGAACTTAGGAATGCCACCAGGTTTCGCTGGTTGCACCATTTTAGGGGATGGTCGAGTGGTTCCCTTAGTAGATGTTATGGCGTTATTGCATTGGCTTAATGATGAGCCTTCTCCATCCTCTTTTAACCCAAAACTTCCCCCAACTACTACTAACTTAGAAGAACAATTTACGGATAAAAATTCTCCGACGGTGATGGTAGTGGATGACTCCATTAATGTGCGTCGTTTCTTGGCCTTAACCTTAGAAAAAGCAGGTTATCGGGTAGAACAAGCTAAAGATGGTCAAGATGCCTTAGAGAAGTTGCAAGGTGGTTTAGGATCAACGGTTCAATTAGTAATTAGTGATATTGAAATGCCCCGTCTTGATGGTTATGGGTTATTGTCTCACCTTAAATCTGATCTGGTTTGTCAACATTTACCTGTGATTATGTTAACCTCTCGCAGTGGGGATAAACACCGTAAGTTAGCCATGAATTTAGGGGCTTCTGCTTATTTTTCTAAGCCTTTTAAAGAAAGACATTTATTAGCTAACATTCAACAGTTCATTAATCATTACTCCTAGGAAAATTATGACTATTTACTCTCCCCGTCGTTCTCGTAGTTTAGCGGCTAAAAAAACTGAAAAAAGTCAGCAAATCATCACTTTTTTATTAGAGCAAGAATGGTTTGCTTTACCTATTAATACTATTCAAAAAGTGGTACAATTAGGAAAAGTTTACGGTGATCCCCAAGGAACAGGCATTAGTTTAACTAATTATCAAGGCCAAGAATTATTGGTAATTGATGTTGCTCGTCGTATTTTCGGAATGACTACTATTACTACTCATGAAGATACTAATCAAACCCGTTTTTTACTGATTATTCACAATGAAAATTATAAGATAGTTGGATTACCTATTGACTCTTCTCCCTCTATTCGTCGTGTTTCTGAATCTGCTTTTATTCCCCTACCAGAAATCTATTTAACTCAAGGGAATATCCATTGTATTAGTTCGACAATGATTCAAATAGACAATCAAAATCCTTTATTTTTATTAGATGTTGCTCAATTAATCAATTAAAACTGGGGTGCTAGGATTCGAACCTAGGAATGGCGAGACCAAAACCCGCTGCCTTACCGCTTGGCGACACCCCAATAATCTTGCCTTTGTAATTATAACAACAGATATCCCTGATTTGTCAAGTATTTTTTCAACTTTCTTCGGAAGAGGGAAAAGGGAACAGGGAATGGGCAATAGTTAGGTTTATCAGTTGGGGGCAAGATATTTGGGCTTGGGCTGTTTCTTCTCTAAACCAAAAAGTCCCTAATGATAACTACTAGCTTGTCGGGTAAACATCCAATGATAACGCCCTTGTTTGGCCATCAGTTTTTGGTGGGTTCCTTCTTCAATAATTTGCCCATTTTCTAAGACGACAATGCGATCAGCAAGTTTACATAAAGCGAGACGATGACTGATAACAACTGCCATTTTATTAGCAGCTAATGTGCGAAATATTTGGTAAATTTCGTATTCTGTTTTTGCATCTAAGGCTGCTGTTGGTTCATCAAAAATCAATAATTCTGCTTGGGGAAGACGTAATAAGGCACGGGCGATCGCTATTTTTTGCCATTGGCCTTGAGATAATTCTATTCCCCCCTCCCATTCCCTTCCTAATGGGGTTTCTAAGCCTTGGGGTAAGGTTTTTATCATATCACTTAATCCGACTTTTTGTAAGGTTGTTTCAATGGTAGAATCATCCTCTAATAAAGGAAGATAACCAAAGCCAATATTTTCTCTAATAGTTGCCGGAAATTGACTATAATCTTGCATAACAACGGCAATGTGATCGCGTAAGTCTTTTCTATCCCATTGACGTAAATCTTTATTATTCCAAGAAATCGTCCCACTGCTAGGATCATAAAGACGACAAAGTAACTTACTTAACGTGGTTTTACCTGCTCCATTTTCCCCGACAATAGCAATAATTTCTTGAGGATTAATGGTTAAGTTTAAACTGTTTAAAATTGATTTATCATTGCCAGGATAAACAAAAGAAATATTGTCAATTTTTATTCCTGAAAATGTGTTTTTTGAAGAATGATTTAAGTTAAGGACTGGTAGATTTGAAGATAAATCTAATACTTGAAAAATTGGGGTTGTCCCTAAAATAATTTCGTAAACATCAGAAGCATTATTAATTAAAATAAAAAGACTTTGCCGAATTTGTAAAATCAATCCTCCATATAAGGCTAAATCTCCTAAACTATAATTTTTTTGTAAGGTTCCTAAAATAACATAAACATAAGGTATAGCTACACCAAAACCGCTAATAATAGACCAAAATACAACTAAAGTGCTGCCTTTTTTTCTGATTTTCTGCATCGCTTTAAATGTTCTCTTGAAAAGCATTATCCAGCGATTAAAAAATAAATCTTGTAAATGAAATAAGCGTAATTCTTTAGCATAATTTTTATGAGTTAATACAGTGCGATATAATTCCATTTTTCGATAAGCATCTGCTTGGGTTTCTTCCACTCGCCAGGTTTTTTCCCGATAAGCTAATTCATAATAAATAGCAGGAGAAGAGGTTAAACATAAAATAATCGGAATCCACCAAGCAATAGAAATGGATAAAAATACGGAAGGTAAGAGGATAAAAATACCATTTAAAGTGGTCATTAAAATAAAAGCTAATTCTTCTAAACGCTGAATTCCTCTTTCAGTTAATTTTGTTAAGTTTAATAATTCTGGGGTTTCAAATAGGGCAATATCAGGAAAATTAGCTATTTTATTTAAGAGCTTTTGTTGAGTAAATCCTCTGACGCGATCGCGGAGTGCTGAAAAGGTAAAATTAGTTAAATTATTACTAACATCTCCCAGTAAATTGATGATTAGAGTGCCGAAAATACTGCCAATTAATAAAGGTTGATTGAATAAAGTTTGCAGAGGGTTAATCAGGGTTTCTTGTTGTAGTAATAAAGCAACTTTGTCAATTATAATTTTGTTAAAAAAGAGAGCAATGACTGGACTAATGCCACTAATTAAGGTTACAAAAGTTAATAAACGTAACTCAGTGGGAGCAGCTTGAATAATCAGTGTTAAGCTACGCCGTAACACTTGTATAAGGTTAGGTTGAGAAACTGACACAACTAAGACTTATGAGCAATCAAAAAAGGTTATAATATAATTGTAGGAGTTCTCTAGGTAATGTATATGTTAAACAATAATTTAAAAGTCAAAGACACCAGCAATAAACAAAAACTTATCTATCGCAAACCCAAAGTTTATCGTTTAGGATCGATGGATAAGATTCAAGGTGGACCCACAGGAAGCTATCGGGAATCTAATGGTTACTACTATGGATAAGTGATATATGGTATGAGTAGAGAGCAGAGTATTATAAGCCCTTTTGATCATCAATCTAATGGGGTTAGGGGCTGCTCTTTATTTGTTTCTGACTAAACGATTTAAGTCATCTACAGTAAGAGATTTTTGGGTTTTTAAACAGTCTCTGTCCTTTGTTGTTTCCCTAAACTCCCTCTTCACCTCTATAGGTAAAGCAGTTCGACATAATATTACATTTTTTAATTCTTGTTCGGGATCTTCAAGTATAGCCTCACTCAGTTTAGCCCCTCTTAAATTTGCATCAGTTAAATCTACTTCTTCCAATGTAGCATTAGTTAAAATCGCTTTGCGTAGATTGGCACCGGTTAAGTCGGCACCAGTTAAGTCAGCACCCGTTAAATCTGCTTTTTGGAGTTGAGCCTGTTTCAGAATAGTATGCTTAAGATTACCTCTCCTCAAAATGGCATTCTGTAAGTTTTCTTTTTGATGATTTTCCCCTTCCCAATTTATATCTAAAGGAGCAAATCTCATACCATAATCGATGGCAGTGTTTTTATCGAAAGGTAATTCCGTATTGAGATCAAATTCAGCACCTTCCCATTTCGTCTTATAATCAAAGTCAATATTAGATAATCTAGCACGTTGTAATTTAGCATTACTGAGATCAAACCCTGAAAGATCAGCATATCTAATATCTTTTCCTTCTAAGTTAGCTCCTGGGGAAAGTTTAATCATTCCTAGTTCTCTTGCTTTTGTGTCTTGCGCTTTCTTATCTAAACCGAAAATAGTAGACGGTAACTTGGTTTTATCATCATATAAAGTATCTTTTAAGATGGCATATTTCAGAGCATTCTCATACATATTAAACATATCTGCTCCTCGAAGATCCGCTCTACTGAGATCCACATCTTTAAACCAAGCATTTTCTAGACAAGCATCTCGCAAGTCCATATCTGATAAACCCGATTTTTGCAACTTTTCAAGTTCTTGTTTATCTTTACCAAGATTACAGTGAATTTTTATCATTTGTTTTTGCATTATTTCACGGTGGTTCACAAATTTAGCGGTATAGTTCACAAACTTAGAGGGAAATTTAGTGTTTTCATCGTATAGAGCCCTTTCTAAATTCGTTGTGGTGATGTTTATTTTTGCATCTGTTAAATCTGCTTCTCTAAGATTAGCTTTTATAAGCTTTGTACCTTGAAGATTTGCCCCTTGAAGCTTTGCATTTCTCAGGTTTGTTGCAATTTCACTTTCACAACCCGAATTTTCTTCTTCCTTATCTGGCATGAAGACACAAAATGGCTCCATAATAGCATTTTTAAAATTTACTTTTTGTAAGAATGCTCCTCGTAAATTAACACCCTTGAATTGAGCATTTTCTAAATTAGTAGGTTTAGGTTCTGATTCACCTTTTACCAGTAGTGGCTTATCTAATCTTGCGCCTCGCAAATTAGCCTGATTAAGTACCGTATCTTGTAAGTTTGCTTCATGAAGATAAGCCCCTTTAAAATTAGCTTTTGTTAAGTTTGCTCCTGTTAAGTCTACTTTATTTAAAAAAGCTCTTTGAAAATCAGCTTGTTCTAAAATCGCTCCCTTCATTTGAGCATTATATAAGTTGGCCCCTTCCCAGATGACTGCTTTTAAGTGAAGCTCATTGAGAACCACATTAGGTAATTCAATCTTACATAAAAAGTCATGAAAAGTAATATCTTTTTCCTCAGAGAACATATAGTTTTCAGCATTCACATCTTCGAGTGGACAAATATTTTGAATTAATAATCTACTGTTATATCCTTCATATTTATCTGGAGGTAAGAAGCCAATACCGGCTTCACCTAAAAAATTGATAAGATTTTGCTTTGGTGTGTTTTCTGATGGACTTAATATTATAAACTTCATCAAGTTTTCTAGTCCAATACTCAGAAACTGTGAAGGATTATGGTTAGGAGAATTTAATGCTTGTAAAGTATTAACGGTTTTTGCTCTAACAAATGCTTCAACTTCTTCTACAGAAATTTCTGGATATTTAGCAATTTTTCCGTGGTGATATTGATCAAGTATTAATTCAGTAATAGAGTCTATATAGTTTCGTACCAGTTGCGCTCGATAGTTGTGACTTGCTTGCTGATCGACTCTATAATTCCAAGATAATGTCATAATACCCAGAAGAAAGGGAACGATCAATAACTCACCCCAGTCCCATAATGTTTTATTGATCACAGAACTCAATGGTTTAGGTTTTTCAGCATGAGGTAAAAATTCTTCTTTATGATTCTTGTTGCTGAATTTAAAAAGTTGCCAAAGTATCATCATTCTATCCCTCTAAACTTCAACAAACACCACCGCCCACTGCTTCTCATATCATGCACAAATAATAAGCAGTAAATCGCTATATAATATTTAGGTCAGGGAACCCACTTTCAGATTGCAGCGTATCTGAAACAACTGTCCTCGGCACCTTTATAATAAAATGGTAAATTGATAATCTAACTAACTTGATTCTTTTTTTAACAAATCCTTATTTTATTTGACAAAAAGAAACAAAAATAAATAAAAAATGTTGAAGAAAGTTAAAAATAAAAACACAAATGGTACTTATCAACTGAAACAAGATGTACTATTGTACAATCAGGAGGGTTTTGTCCAACTTTTAGACTTTAATCAGGGACAATTTTATGCCCTCGATCGCATTGCTACAGTTATGCTATCCTCAGTATTAGATCAAGGGTTAGAAGCGACTATTAATAATCTTAGTCAAATTTATGATATAACGGAACAAGAAATACGCAGCGACTTAACAGAATTATTAAACAATCTTATTCAGAAAAAATTATTAACTCAAGACAACATAAAACCATCAAAAATTCAATTTTTATTGCAAACTTGTAACAAGTTAATTTCAAAAAGTTTACACCAAATTATTGCTTTAATTCGTCCTGTAATTAATCCTCAATCTGACCCTAATTTTCTCACTATTCATTTATTATTAATTTTAAGTTGGTTAAGTTTTCGTTGTTTAGGATGGACTAAAACCATTAAAATATGGCAAAGTTGGCATCAAACTAATCTTAAAAAAACTATTAAAACAGAAGTAATTAAAACCCTTGAGCATAAATTACAAGAAGCATCAGCAAGTAACCCTTTATTATTAATTATGTGTAAAGAAAGAGCATTAGTTGGCTATCATTTATTACATACTTTTTATCAAGTTCCTGCTACTTTAATGGTTGGTGTTACTAATGATCCCTTTGAAGTTCATGCTTGGGTAGAATACGAAGGAATGATTATCACCGATGATCCAGTCCATTGTCAACAGTTTACCCCTGTTATTACATATCAGTAAACTAGAAAAAATAAATAAAATTGTTGTAAGGTGGGCAAGGATTTTAGAAATATTGTTAGGTTTAAAAGGGTTAAATTTGCGGAAGCCAAAAGTAACCCTCGAAATCATTTAAGCTCAAAATCAAGTTCTTTTTAGTATTTATTATAAATCAGTGGTATAATAACAGATAAATAGGCTAATTTTAGTAAAGACTTATGACTGTTCGGCACACAAAAACACAGTGGCAATATATTGAACCACGGCCTGATTCTTGGCGGAAGCAGCTTTATCTTAAAGGAACAAGAATCAAAGCATCTGTTATCTATTCAGATATGATTGTTAACGAAATGACTGAGGCTGATGCTCTCTATAATTGGGACTTCCCTTTAGAAGCTATCCACGAAATTATAGAATACTGTCAAACCCATCAAGAGCTTCTTCAATCTGAAGCACTTGAAGAACGTCGTCGTTTAGAAGCAAAAGGAGTTATTATTGAGCCTAAGATTGTTACTCGATGAAGATTGTCAAGCCAAAATTTTAGTCAGAATGTTAGAGAATATGAATCATGACGTGACAACTGTTAACGAGGTAGGACTACAAGGTCTGGCTGATAATTTGGTTTTTGATTATGCTAGACAAAATGACTGTGTTTTAGTCACGTATAATTGTGATGATTATGAAAATTTACACGAAATAAATGAAAGTCATCCGGGTATTTTAGGCATTTATAAAAATAATAATCCTGCTAGAGACATGAACTATAAATCTATCGTCCAAGCCATAGCCAACCTCGAAGCAGCCTCAATTCCTTTGGCTAATCAGTTCATTTCTCTTAATCATTGGAATTATTAACTTTTTCTTGGTTTGATATAATTTATTAGTTTTCTCTTTGTGGGGCTAACCACTTCAAAAAAGCATAATGTTTAAGCTCTTCAAAAAAGTTAATTTAATGTTGATATTGATACGATTTGTCCTTAAAAAATTGTTAAGAAAGCGTAGATTTAAGCTGATCAAACCAAACAATAAGAGATAAAGAAGTGGAAAGTTGTCGACCACTATAAACACTCCCGACTCCCATCGCTTGTTGTTGCAAACAATCAATTAATATTGACTTATCAAAGATGTCTAATTCATCAATTGATGATTGATTAATCATTTCAATTAACTGCGTTAAATTCTGTCTTAAACCTCTCCCATATACCTCATTAAAACTAGCTTTAATGCGTCTGGTACGAATAGCATCCGGTAAAATACCTTTCATCGCTGCTTGTAACAAGGGTTTAGCAACTCCAGGGACTTCTCTTATCTCCCTCGGAAGACTGAAACTATAACAAATGACACGAAGATCAAGAAAAGGGTGACTTAGTTGCATTCCTTGGGGACTGGCCAGATACCAATTCGCCCAATTTCCCACCGCAGCTTGTCTTCCTAGACGATTAAACGCTTCTTCAACAGGATATTGACTCAATTGACCCATACAGTCTAATAGTTTAGGCCACAGTTGATATTTTTGGGAAAATTCTTGGTTGATCCAAGGAGGAATAGCATATTCTTGCAGGTGAGGCCAGACACTATAACCGTTGCGCAATAGTAAAGGGATACCTTGTCTTAACCAAGGAGGAGTTAAGGGGGCGATCGCATATTCCCAGATAACTGATCTCAGACTTTGACGGTTAGCGATCCCCCATTGACGGCCATTTTCCCACAGTTTAACCCAGTTTCCTTGACGCATTAAGTCAGCTAAATAATAATGATTCCCTTCCACTAACATTTCTGCCCCATTTCCTGTTAAAATTGTCTCTATATTGAGGCCAGAAATAACATCAATAAGGGCTTTTTCTAAGGCAAAATGAAATAAACCACTATAGGGTTCATCATGGGTAGGAATACTGTCTTGAAACCAGTTAAAATCTAAAGCTTGATCCCCATCCACATAATAAGGAATAATCTCTTTATCTTGCTGAAGAATGAGGTTAATATAATCTGTTTCTTTAATAAGACTGGGTAACTGATAAACCAAAGACAATGTAATTAAAGGTTTATTGTTGATTAATTTTCTCGCCAAACAAACAATAGAAGAACTATCCATTCCTCCTGATAAATGGGCAGCAAAAGGATGATTATTAATCCGTTCTTGAATGGCTTTTTCTAGTATTTCTCGAAACTGTAAACCTGCTTCTTGAGAGGAAATTTTTGTTATAGGCTTAATTTTTTGATTCCAGTCCCAAGACCAAAGTTTTTTAACAGGTTGATCAAGGGTAAATTCTAATAAGTTTCCTGGTAAAATCCTATAAATATGATTAAATGCTGTTTGTTCTGTTGGCATTTCAACACAGGCAAAAGGAAAGGTTAGAAATGAAGCTAAAAAGTCTTTATTGATTACATTATTTGGAGAATCTGCTAATTTCTTAAGATGAGTAGTTAAGACAAGTTCTTGTTGATAATAAGCCCAATAAATAGGATAACTTCCCAAGGGATCACGATAAGCGAAAATTCGTTGTTTTTGATAATCAATTATAGTATAAATTAATTCTCCTTCTAGTTGGGTTAATGCTTCTATTTGTCCTGTTTCAAATAAGTTTAAAATTAATTCAACATCTGATAATTCTTCCCTTTTTATTTTATTTTTACAGTACAGTTTCCCCATTAATATGACTGTGCATAAATCTGTAATATGAGCAAGTCTTATTAAAGATTTACTGGGAGTAAATAAATTAAAATCAGCCCTTTTATCAAGGTTTAAACTAACAATAAAACCTGGTCGCATAATAGCAATTTCGATTTGAGAGAATACACAATTTCTAGCTTTGAGGCAGGATACTGAGAGCTTGCACCATGATTAAAAAATCACAAAAACCCGATTTTTAAAGACAGCAAACCAAGGATAATTTCGCTTGTTTGAAATTCGTCTTAAATTTGTTGTAGAAATTCTGCTTCAATAATTAGGGGGCTTTTAGTAAGTCCTTGATTAGTAAAATTTTCGAGTATGTCAGATGTCAAATTAGATAAAAGTTGACTATGAGTAATTTCGATATATCCTTGAGTTTGTAGTTGATAAAAAGTAATTTTCTGATTTTTCCAGAACCAAACTTCTTTAACTCCTAGGGCGTGATATTTGTTGAGATCATCAATGCTACCACTAGAAAAGATGACTTCAATAGCTAAATCAGGAAGATCTTTATCAGTATTGAAAGCAAAACTCACATCAGGTTCTTTTGCGGCGAATGGTTTATTTGACAACCGGGTAGAACCCATGGGGAAATAAGGTAAATGGAACTTTCTGCAATAAGCACATACTAAAATAGTAATGGTTTGGGCAATTCTTTCATGATTTAGGCTGGGGGACACTAAAGTAATTACTCCATTGAAATAAGAAACTCTATAGCCTAGGTATTCTTCTGCATTAAATTTTTCATAGTCTGTCCAAGTCATTCCAGCTAAACTAAGAGTTTGGTCTTGTTTTTGAAGCTGATCAATATTTAGGGGAAGCTGAGTATTGATTAACATAATCTTCTTTTCTGTTATCTTGGGAATTTTAACTAACAGCGAACAACGACTAAATTAATGATGTTAAGGGAGTTGACATTGAGGACAAAAATGAGACGATCGCCCTCCTAACTTTACCCGTTCAATGGTTGTACCACAAAGACGACAGGGTTCATTATTACGGCCATAAACCCAAGCAACTCCGCCATAGTTACCATTAACTCCTGTAACATCCCGAAAATCACTAAAAGTTGTCCCACCCTTTTCAATAGCAGTCTGCAAAACCTCTATCATGCCTTCCCTTAATCGTTTAACCTGCTTCGGGGTTAACTCTTTCCCTGGGGTTGTTGGTCGAATACCACTTTTAAACAAAGCTTCATCAGCATAGATATTGCCCATCCCTGCAACAACAGTTTGATCGAGTAATATGGTCTTAATATTGCGCTGACGACCCTTTAATTTATCAATGAAGTAATCTAGAGAAAATGCCTCTGAAAAAGGTTCTGGCCCTAGTTTTTGTAGTCCTGTGATGATAGTTTCTAGGGGTTGGTGAGGGGGAACCCACCATACCTTTCCAAAAGTGCGAATATCCACAAGGCGTAATTCTTGGGAATGGTCACAAAACAGACGTAAACGGGTATGAGGTGATAGGGTTTCATCTTGTTTTACCCATAATAATTGACCGGTCATCCGTAGATGGACACCTAACCATCCTTTTTCCCCTTTGAGTCGTACCAGTAAATATTTGCCCCGTCGTTGCCATTGCTCAAAAGTAGCATCCTTGATCTGGTCTAAAAATTCTGTCACAGAAAGGGGGTAAGCAAGTGTCCGTGGTAACAACACTTTCCCACCCCGAATAGTTTGCCCAAAGGTTAATTGATTTAACCCTCGGCAAACGGTTTCTACTTCAGGGAGTTCTGGCATTTATCCCTGAACCCTCTTATTTGGAGGAAACGACTTCTAGTTCGTTTTCTGCAAAATTGTTGGTATTAACCCCACTAGCACTACCGCTGAAGCCAGTGTAATTGACTTTCTCAAAACGGACGACAACGGGATAAAGAATACCAGCTTTATCTACAGCAGCAACGGTACCACAGTCATTGTACCAGTAAGATTCTTTGCGTTTAATTCTAACTTTGTCTCCACGCTTGACCATAGCTATTGTCCTTAATAAATGGATATTCAAACTGAAGGAATGAGATCCTTATCTTTATAAAAGCCTACTATTGGATCGCAACACCTTGCTACTTCAAAATTTTAAGTTTTATTGCGAGTCTTGCCAGACTACCTCCACAAAATAGGCCCGATGTCCTGAAAATTCTTGGGTTCTGGCGATCTGAACCAGTTTTAAATTGAAGGGAATGGCAGTGGTAAGATATTTTTGAGTCCAGATGCCGACATCGGGGGACAGTTGTGATGCGGTGGAAGTGGCCAATAGTAAGCCTAAAAGCTGTTCAATGGGTCCTTTGGGCAATAATAAATGAGTACCTAAGACAAACCCGGTGGTTAGTAGCATATTCACGGACATATTGGTACCGCAACGGGGATGTACTGCTAAATTCCAAATTCCCGCGCGAAACCGTTGTAAAGCTTTGCTGACGGCTTTTTGTAACTCTAAATAGTTAACGTCTCCATAGAGATAGAAGCCTTTAGGAGTGGATAACCCCCCTAAATTTTCATTATCTTTCCCATATCCCTGTCTTGTTTCACTGAGTACCCAAACAGTCCCATGTTCTAACCCATGAACTTGACGCAACATGAGAATTTCTTTTAATCCAGGAATAAATCCCAGTTGTTGTAAAATATCGCTATCTTGATGATCTTGGGGTTGATACCAGTCCAAGTCCCAAAGGTTTCCAGTGGCAGGGTTAACCGAGTTGGTCATACGTATAAGTAATTAAAGATATTTCTTTTATTATAGATAATCTTTCTTGATAACAAGTTAATTATGTATTTGTCTTATTTTCTTCTTCTGGTAGTTCTGTTCTAGTTTAATTGCTTAATGTACCGGTAGTGGGGTTAACCGAATTGGCCATGATTTAGCATAGATGGTTAAACATATGTGATCTATTATAATTGCGACGTTCTGCTTAAAATTGCTATAGTCAGATCAAGTTTTTTGGAGGAGTCTGATCACAATGAAAAAATTTCTAGTTTGTTTACCATTGCTGTTGGGTGTTATGGCGTTTCCCGCTAAAACCTTAGCCCACACTATGCAAACCAATTACTTATTCACTGAGGAATTGGAGTTTCAAACAACTTATAGTACGGATGAAGCAGCTAAAAATGCTGAAGTGATTATTTATGCTCCCAATAATTTAGAAGAACCTTGGTTAGAGTCTAAAACAGATGAAGAGGGACGCTTTTCTTTTCTTCCTGATCAAGCTATTCCTGGAGACTGGGAAGTACAAATTATTGATGAAGGTCATGGAGAAGTTATTATTGTCCCTGTGACTGCAAATGGGGTAGATTTCGATAATATTAGCCACGAATCTCAACAGGATTTACATTATAGTTCTTCTCCCATATCTCCTCTTCATAGTTTATTAATTACTGCTGGGATTGGAGGTTTATGGTTCGCCTTCTTGCGTAAAAGTTAAAAGAAATTTAGTTTTTATCTTTAAACACAAAGAAGATGTATTCGAGTTCCCTTTTGCATGAAAGCCTTTTGCCTTTTGCCTTGCTAAAACACATTTTTAATGTGTTTTAGCTTACCCCAGTCCTAATTCTCTTTTTAATAAATTAATCGATTTTTCCCCAATATAATACTCAGAGCAGATGACATTGGGGGGACGGATTAAATCATCTCTGACAATTAAAATCGCTTCTTTTACCAAAGAATAACTGGCCGGATCACTAATAATTGTTTGTGCTGATCGCACTAAGGTTAATAACTGACGGCGATCGTTCACTTGGGCTGAAATTAATAATAAATCATCTCCGCGCAAACTATGGATCAGTATTTCTGCTACCTTAATAATACCTGCACTGAGACTAACAATTCCTAAACGGGTATCTGTGGGTAATTCCTTAACAATCGCTAATTCTTTGCTATAATCGTAAATATCGATAGGAAGAACACGGGTTGCATAAGGTGCGGCAATAGACTCTGCTTCTGGAATAAAATAACGGCTTGTTACCACAGTTGCGGATTTTGTTGAGGATAAGACTTGATCTAACTCCTCCATAGGAACCAATTGTACTGGAATAGCTAAGGCTTTTTCTAGCTCTTGTAAAATCAGTTGTCCAGCACCCATATCTCGACTGGGTACTGTCACTAGAACCTGTGCGCTACAGCGTAAACGCCAATCGATGACAGCTAAAAATAACTCCTTGGCTTGGGAAAGGGTTAAGCCTTGCCATAATAGCTCATCTAGGTTTTTATGAATCAGTTGGCTCCCCTCAGGATATTCGGTAAATAAAGGGTGCTCAGGGAATAATATCTCTTCGTTGCGTTGCGCTTTGACATAAATACCCGATCCGGCGATGGATTCTACTAACCCGGCTTCTTCAAGTTGTTGATAGACCTTACTGATCGTGTTGCGGTGTAGTCCCGTCATTGTTGCTAATTGGCGGGTACTGGGTAAGCGATGTCCTGGGGTATATTGGCTCGATGCGATCGCAAAACGAATTTGGTCAAATAGTTGTTTAGAGGCGGGAATATCACTATCGGATTGAATTTTGAACTGAAGCATAGCCACCACGCCAAAAAACTCTTCAGATTTATGGACAATATTTTACCGCGAATCGTTCCTGGTGCTGAAGGTTTATTCTGAAGTTGTACTAAAGCAGAATAGTTGAGTATAGGTGTTTTCTTGAGAGTCTAATTGTTAATAATTACCGAGGCTGTTTCCTGTTCCCTTTAACTGTCAACAATTAGACTAACAATGGGTTTAGTTTAATCAATAGATGAGCTTAATTTTTCTTGATTCATGCGTCGTTTTTTTGCATATAATTGAATTGATGCTGCCATAGCAATAACTAATGCCACAATCAACCAAGTGGTTAAATCAAGGGGTAAGTTGTTTTTGAAGATAGCTAATAAAACAATAATAACCAACAAGACTGTAGGCGCTTCATTTAATGCTCTAAACTGTTGTCCTGTCCATTGACATTCACCTTTTTCTAGCTGCTTCATAATTCGTCCACAGTAGAAATGATATCCCAATAATAAGACAACAAATGCTAATTTAATATGCAACCATCCCGATTTTAAAATATCGGGTTCTGTGCAAACTAACCCGATAGCCATAACAACTGTAACTGCCATTCCTGGTGTGGTAATAATATTATAAAGACGCTTCTCCATGATTTCATACTGAGTCTTGAGAATGGTTTGGTCTGGTTCTTTTTTCTCGGAAGCTTCAGCATGATAGACAAATAAACGGACTAAGTAAAATAATCCGGCAAACCAAACGACAATACCAATTAAATGAAAGGCTTTAAACCAATAATATGCCATAATTGCTTACAAGATTTCTCCATTAATCTCTCTAATAATGAGTTTATCGGGTCTATGGTAATTTATCCTAAATTTTAAATAAAAATTAAGACTCTTTTAAACTCTGTTTCGTACAGCATTTTTAGACTAAATCTATGGCTATCTTATCTCTATAATTAACGCAAGAATGGGGGTTGCAATTTTGTAGCATTTTTTGTGCTAAAATGCGAAGTTGATAAATAAAATGGGGTTCTAGTGTCTAAGTATAATCCCCGTTAATTATAACCACATCGACAGCAAACCCCAATGGAAACCAGCGAATTTCGGGAAAGAGAACCCATTTCGAGCTTATTTCTCTATTATCTCTTCAAAGCTTCGGTTGTTGCTCCCATGTGTTATGGTTACTTTCGGGGACGGGTATATGGTCAAGAAAATGTACCCCAAAAACATCCTTTAGTGGTGGTTAGTAATCATGGTAGTTATTTTGATCCCCCCCTCTTATCCTGTTGTGTGGGTCGTCCAGTGGCTTTCATGGCTAAAGAAGAATTATTTGAAGTTCCTTTGCTCAAGGAAGGAATACGCTTATATGGAGCCTATCCCGTCAAACGAGGAGCAGGCGATCGCGGAGCCATTCGTTCAGCCTTGACTGCCCTCAAAGATGGCTGGTTAGTGGGGATTTTTTTACAAGGAACTCGTACCCTTGATGGGAGAATTGATGACCCCAAATTAGGCGCGGCCATGATTGCTGCTAAGGCCCAAGTTCCCTTGTTACCTGTATCATTATGGGGAACGGAAAAGATATTAAAAAAAGGCTCTTCTTTCCCTAGTCCTGTGCCTTTAACTATCCGTATTGGAGAAGTTATTGACCCTCCCCAATCAAATAAACGTCGGGAGTTAGAAAGGGTAACAGAAAAATGTGCTACTGTCATTAATCAACTGCATGATTTAGGGCGTTAGTTAGGGTTAATAACGGAAAGAGTTTCTAGGGTACTGGCAGCGGTTTTCATCGCCATAATATCAGTGGGTTGCCAATGTTTAGTACCTTGACAATGGTGAGCAATTAATAATCCCCATAACCCTTGAGATGTTACCACAGGAACCACTAAATTAGCGCGAACTTGTAACTGTTGTAAAAATTCTCGATGACAAGGAGAAATGGCTTCAATTTCAATATTATCAATAGCTCTAATTCTTCCCTGTTCATACCATTGAGCATATTCTTGATTAAAACACTCATCGGGACCAGTTGACCCTAAAATAGAGAAATTTTGAGCCTGTAGTGCTTCATAGGTAACTTGTCCACTCCAACGACGGTAAAAATAATAAAGAACAATACGATCAACCTGTAACCTATTTCTTAATTCATGGGTGGTGTTATGTACACATAAATCTCTGTCCAAAACAGAATTTAAGCGTTGTGTAATGCGTTTCATCTCAGGGTCAACCATTTTATTTTTCTTCGGTGCGCTATCGATAAAATATTAAATAGTCTCAATAGACCTATCATGGAGATATTTTGTAAATACAGTTATATTTATAGCACAAATTACTAATTTAAGGTAAATTATAAGTAAAGATTTAGATTTAATTAATTATGAATCAACCCTCAGAACAATTGTCATCAGAATCCAACAATTTTAAAGTTTGCGATCGCGATCTTTCCACCGCAACCCTAAACCGTTATTTAGAAGCTGATGCCATCGCCATTGACACAGAAACTATGGGATT
>JAAUYB010162714.1_pt1 | contig 23753 bp, 15 predicted proteins | sample 7278071 | NCBI WGS metagenome assembly JAAUYB01 (sample SAMN14350121, study PRJNA611818) | marine sediment metagenome | isolation source: surface marine sediment (1.8m) | place: French Polynesia: Moorea | collected 2018-08 | reverse complement strand
GTCCATAGGCTTCCTACTCAGTAACCTGCCGTAGGGCAACGTTGTCCCCAGGCAATGCACTCAGTGATAAGGGGAGGGACGACGTTGCCTTTTTCCCGTTACCCTTACTTTCAATTACACCCACGCTGGAGCCTATTGTCGAGCAAAACAGGGTGCAAGTGGGGCTCAGTGCCCTAAGCAGCGGTAACCATTATTTGATAGGCAATATGATCAACCTGCTCAAGCAGATGTTTGCGGTCCATGTCTTACGTGGGACGCCTGTCGAAGAACTTGGCAAAACACCGGGTTTGCTGCTTATCGACGAGGCCGAAAACCAACTGCATCCCAAGTGGCAAAAGCGCCTGATCAAAAGTATTCTGAATCTCTTCCCCAATCTTCAGATCATCGCCACCACCCACTCGCCGTTTATCATTGCCTCGGTGCCCAACGTCCGGTTGTTTGTCTGTAAATCCAAAATCGATCATTGCGTGGTGGAAGACGTTACCGCTCAGTACAGCAACAAGCCGATTGACGAGATCCTCATGTCGCCGCTTTTCGAGGAAACCCAGCCCTTCAACCAGGAGATCACCGAACTGATCGAGAAACGACAAAAGGCCGTAGAAGCCTGTGATGCCAAGGAACAAGCTCGCATCGAGGAAAAGCTCAAGGCGTTGAACCCCACCTACTTCTCTTATTTCGATATCGATAAACTGTTGGCCGAAACGAGAGTTCGTTCTTGATCCCCATTCAGCGAGCGCCCGAACCCGATATTTGCAGGGCTTTGACCTGGAATGAAAAGAGCCTTCTCACCTTGCGCAATGGCAAGGCGAGAAGGCTCTCGAATTCGGTCATTTAGTTCGGTTTAGTTAACCCCGACCTCCTCGCGGAGGTAGGCGTCCAGGCTCAACTTGCCATGGTCCATCGAGGAAAGCAGTTCTTTTTGAGCCAGGTAGTCTTCGTTGACGAAACCCGCGCGGCTTTGCAGCATGCGCCAGGACTTGCGGCGTTCGATGCAGAACAGCACCATCTGCCGGCTCAGCCTGTAATAGACGGGGTTGCCGTCCACGTCGTAGCCGGTCATCGCCACGCCGTATCTGGGGATGTAGGCGCGGTGGCCCTGCACCAGGTGGCGTCGCTTGACCACGTCGTCCATGGTCACCAGCATCAGCATCTTGTCCAACGGGATCAGGTTCTCGGCCTCGGCCTCGCTGATCTTCTTGTGGTGGTTGCGGAAACGCGCCTCGGTGACGGCCCAGTGGGCCGGGGTGTAGGCGAATTTCTCGCGACCGCGCTTGGCCTTGGGTTTCCAGTACCAGTCGCGGCGGTAGTCCGGGTTGGCCGTCAGTTCCAAGGCTTCGCCGTAGGTTTCGCCTCGGGTCGGGTTGTAGGTGAACTCGGCCAGGCCCCGGCTGTCGCGCACCATGCCCGCCTGGCGCGGCGAAGCGTGGTCCGGTACGCCGTGCTCGGGTTGACAGGTGGTGTAGACCTGGAAGTAGGCCGTACCCCGATAACACAAACCTTCCAGCAAGGCTTTGTACAGGTTGGCGGTATTGGCCAGGGAGACTTGAGCCAGATACGGCGAGCCGTGACCCGCCATGAAGCACTCGGCGACCGATTTCATTTCGGTCATCTTGCCTTCAGTGGCCAGGCCGAACTGGTTCATGTCGAATCCGCCGGTCATGGGTGAGGATTCCGAGTTCTGGCCGCCGGTGTTGCTGTAGACCTGTGTATCCAGCATGAGGATTTGCATGTTCGGCCGGTTCTGCAAGACGACCTTGGACACGTTTTGGAAGCCGATATCGCCCATGCCGCCGTCGCCGCCGACCGCCCAGACTCGCGGTAGTTCCAGAATCTCCTCGTCGGAGAGATAAGCGTCCGAGAAGTGGGTCAGATAGAAGTAGTCCAGGTCTTCCATCTTCCGGTCGCGGGCGCCCAACACCCAACCGGCCAGCCGTTCCGGAATGATGGAGCGGCGCAGGTGGTCTTGAACGAAGCCCTCGCTCAGCAGCCAGCCGATGGTGGTGCCGTCTTGGAACAGCGAGTTCATCCAGGGGTAGGGGTGCGGGTTGTTGGGCGGGGTGGAACCGAATACCGTGTTGCAACCAGTGTGCGCGGTCATGGCCATGACGGACATGCCGCCTTCCATCTGACCCTTGCTCACATTGGGCCTGCGGTGCGCCGTAGCGTCGTGGCCGATAGTTTCGACCAGGCATTCGATCAGTTCCGAATCGTCGCCGTGGAATTCGGTTTCGATGCGGGCCTCGGTGGCTTCTTCCGACTCCGCGCCGTAACCCATGATCAGGTGCAGGATGGAGCGACGCAACAAACCATAGGCTTTCGCATCGGTCTGTTTCAGTTCCGCCAGCATGGCCGGTCCCTGCTCCTTCAGGCGTGAGGCCAGGGCTTCCAATCGTTCCGCCTTGCGTTGGAAGATGGGCCGCATCAGCGCCTCGGTGACCGTGACGATGGAACGAACCGCGCTTTTCTCGCCGCAGCCCGCGCAGGCGCCGTCGCCGGAGACCAGTGACTGGTAGTTGCTCTGCACCATCAGGTGATAGCGCAGGGCAGCCGCCTTGGACTCGGCCGGCGACATGGCGTCATAGATGCCCAGGTACTTGGGATCGGTATCGGGCAGCAGGTCCAGGAACTGGGAGGCCGACAGGGTATCGGCGTGGTCGTGCTCGTTTTCGACGTGCATTTCCAGCGCTCCGTGGTCGCAAACCTCTACGCAGGCGCCGCAGCCCTTGCACAGGTCCGACACGTAGATGCCGAAGATACCGCCCTGACCCGGTTCCTTCTTCTCGCGGGACTTGAAGGCCAGGTTCGCTTTCTTGTAAGCCAGGGGCAGGATGTCGATGATCTGTCGCACTTGACCGACCGCCTCCTCGTCTACCTCATCCCTGCGGCTCGCAATCTCTTCAAACATGGGCCGCACAATGTCGCGGAAATGACCGGGTTCGTCTTTCACCCCCAGCAGTTCATGCATGCGGGCGCGGGCTCGATCAGCCAGTCCGGGTACTTCCTCCAACAGGGTGGTGCGGGCGCGCTCATCCGTCACATAGTTGAGGACGGCGGTTTCCAGCACCTTGTCCAACGGCTGCGTGGTGTTGGGCATTGCGGTGTCGGGGCAGATGCTTATGCACTCCATGCACTGCGTGCAAGCTTCAGGTATGAAAACCGGTGTTTCTCGCCGCGAGACGTACTTATGTGCCTGGGCGCCTGTACCCGAGGCCATACAGCCGACAGAGGCCAGTGCGGATGAAGGCTGGTGGTAGCCGAGCCCGGCCCGGAATTCTGCATCGAAGGTGTCGCGTCTGAAGATTGGGGGCGTTTTGTCATCGATTTCCTCGCTTTCATCGTTGAGAAGTAATGTATGAGGCGAAAGGACGGGATCGGAGAAAGAGGAGTAGTCAAGATCGTCTACCGTACCGTGAGGCACCTCGCGCACCTCGCTGAAGCCGCGCAACATGACTTTCATGTTGGACTCGATCACCTCGTTGCCGAACCGGCCGAATTTCTTGTCGTATTGCTTGCGCACCACTTCCTGGAAGGCTTCCTCCGGGATGGCGTACTCAGTCAGGAAGGGGGACACGCTGAAGAAAGCGCCCAGGAAACTGTTGCCTTGCATGCGGGTTTGCAGGTCGCCTCGATCGGTCGCCTCGCGAGCGATCTTGAAACCCGGTAAAATGTAGATTTGAATCTTTTGGGTTATGATCTCCCGACGGAAGCGGATGGGGATGTAACGCCAGGCCTCGGCGGGATCCTCGCAATGGGATTCCCAAACAAAGGCGCCGCCCTTACGCAGACCCTCCAACGGGTTGGTGTGCAGGAACGCCTTGGGATCGCAGCACAGGACCACGTCAACATCCTTCAGGTCACAGTTCACGCGCACGCGCTCGGGAGCGGCAACCAGGAAGTAACTGGTCGGGGCGCCCTTCTTCTCCGAGCCGTATTTGGGGTTGGCGCTGATGTGAATCACTTCCTCGGGCTTGCCGTAGGCGTCCATGCGGCCGAACTTTTGGGCGATGTACCCGGAAAAGGCGCCCAGGATACCGCTCAGGTTCTTGCCGGTGGTAATCATGCCCCAGCCGCCGATGGAGTGCAGGCGCACGGCAATGGAACCGCCGGGCAGCAGCGAGGGGGTATCCTCACTGATCACCGCGTAGGGATGATCGATGCCCACGTAGAAGAAGCGTACACCGTCTTCCCGGCTCAGGCCGTCTTGACGTTTCCCCCGGCCGGTTGCAAATTCGTAGGCGCCCAAGATGCCCTCGGGCCGGAAGTCGCGGGAACCCAGACCGTAGACGCCGGAGAAGATCTCGGGTTTCCGGTCTTCCTCCAGGGGACTGAGATGCGGATAGGCGCCGTTGCGGCGTTGGTCCTCGGCTTTGTCCAAGGCGGCGCGGATGTCGCGGGCCAGCGGGTTGCCCACGGCCAGGGGCTCGTCCGTGCGTTCCATAACGATGACCTGCTTCTTGCCGGCCAGTACGTCGACGACGGCGGCTTCAGGGAAAGGCCGCAAGACGTTGACATGCACCACGCCGACGCGTTCGCCCTTGTCGCGCAGGTGATCCACCGCGGCTTCGATATTCTCGGCAGCGCTGCCCAGACAGACAAACACGGTTTCAGCATCGTCACAACGATAGGGGCTGATCAGTCCGTAACGCCGGCCGGTCAATTCGGCGAAGGTCTCGTAGGCTTCTTCGAACATGCTCAGAATGGGTTCGGAGAAATGATTGCGGCGGGCTGCCACGCCGTTCATATAATGTTCCTGGTTCTGGACGGGTCCCAACAGCAACGGGTGTTCCAGGTCGATCATGGCCGGAACGCGACGGCGCCTGGGCCCGAACAAACGCTTCTGCGATTCGGTGGGGCAGGGAATCATGTCCTCGGGTCGGCCCAGATATTCCCGCACCAGTTCAGGTTCCACGCGCAGGAAGGTTCGATCCAAATGTGTGGTCAGCATACCGTCCTGGCAATTGATCCCCGGGTTCAGGGCCTGCTCGGTCACTCTGCGTAGGATCAAGGCCTGGTCAGCCGTCTGCTGCGCGTTTTTTGAAAAACAAACCAGCCACCCCGTATCCAAGGTGCTGTAGACATCGTCATGGCCGCAGTGAACGTTGAGCGCATGCCGGGTCAAGGCGCGCGCGCCCACTTCCAAGACCATGGTGCTCAGTTTGCCGGGGGCGTGAAAGTACTGCTCCATGCCGTACACAATGCCCTGGCCGCTGGTGAAGTTGACGACGCGTTTACCGCTGACGGAAAGCGCAACGGCGCCGCCCTGGGCCGCGTGTTCGCCCTCTGCTTCGATAGCCATGAAGTTGCGGCCGAAGGCATTCAGGGCGCCCTCGGCGAACATGGCCTGATAGTGTTCACCCATCTCCGTAGACGGGGTGATGGGATAAAAAACACCCGCATCACAGATCAAAGATTCAGTGTACCGGGAAACCAGTTGGTTACCATTGGTGGTAACGCGAATACCGGGAAACCTGGCTTTGTGTTTTGTCATGATTGACCTCCATGGACCTCGGCAAAGTCATGAGCAAAACCCGGACCAGCCGGCTCAACTTTATATTTCCCAAAGCTTCAGGCCGAATCAGCGTTTCGTGACAGGTGTCAACATGGGCAATCTTTCCCAGGCTGTGAGATTATCCGCACCCCTTACTTACCGATTGTTAGCTTCTTGTTAGCTGATCGAAAAGACGATTGCAGTCTACTTTTCGCGCATCCACTTGCGCTTACCACGCTGCCGTTTCTCGCGAAAAAAGGCCTGTATCGTCTCCACACACTCGGCTTCCAGCACACCGGAGATGATTTCCAATTGGTGGTTCAACCCGGCGCGCGCGGCTTCATCCAGAAACAGAGAGAACCCGGCCTTTAAATCGGGGGCGCCGTAAACGAGTGTCTGAACGCGCGCGTGAACCAGCGCGGTAAAACACATAAGGCAGGGTTCCAGGGTGACGTAGAGAGTTGAACCGGTCAGTCGATAGTTATCGTAATAGTCGCAACCCTCGCGCAGGGCCATGATTTCGGCATGCGCGGTGGGGTCACGGGCGGTAATATTCTGGTTATAGCCCTGGCCCAACAATAACCCGTCCTTGACGATCACCGCGCCCACCGGCACTTCATCGGCCCCGGCGGCGATCTCGGCCAGGCGCAGGGCTTCACGCATCAGGCTTTCATGATCCATGCGGCAACACCTCCACGGGATTATACCCGAATAACCTTCCCTAAAGATCCAGGTACAAGACCTGGCCTTGGGTCAAGATCAGTTTTTCCTGTACGATCTTCCGGCTATGGGCATCCATGATTTCCAGCTTATAACTACCGGGCGGCAGACGATCCACGACGAAGTTCTCCTTATTGCCGTCCAGGGTAAAGGGCCGGTAGAAGTTGGTGCCCTCGATGCCTTCCACATAGATCCGCTTATCGCCGGGCGCGGCATCGGGATCCAGGGAACCGTTCAGCACGGCGCCCTCGGCCACGGTGACCACCCAGTTGTCCAGTTGGACCGCGGTCAGGTTTTGGATACGCGCCTTGTGTGTCAAAGCCAGGTCTTCCCGGTCCACCAAAAGGTCCAGGTTGGCGCCTTCCGGCAGACCGTTGAATTGGAAGTATCCCTTAGCATCGGTGGTGGTTTCGTGGACGCCCATGGTGTTGCGTCGCCAGGTGCCGCGAAAGTAGGTCAACCAGTTGAAACGCGCGTTCAACGGGTCGTTGCCGTCGTAAACCAACATCTTCACGTTCAGGTTGGGGCGCGGCCTGCCGTCCACATCTACCAACATGCCGCCGATCGAAATACCCGTATCTTCCAGGACGATGGTGACCGGTTCGGCATTTGGGTTGGAGGACGCGGTCATACTGACTTTGCGTTGCGGGTAACCCTCGGCGCTCACCGTGATTTGCAGGGGCACATCCGGCGGCAGGCGATCCACGCTGAAGTTGCCGTCGGGCGACCAGAAGTGAATGCCTTCCCGCTCCCAAACCCTGTCCAGGGAAAGGCCCCGGCCCTTTTTCTCCTTTTCCACGCTCAGCACGAATTGAGTGACCGGCCGGTTTTTGTCGTCGACCACCCGGCCGCGCAAGGCGCCCAGGCCGGCCAGTTTGACTACTATCTCGCTCTGTTTTTCCAAGTCGTAACCGACGCTTTGCGGCACATAACCCCAGGCGCTGAACGACAGGTGGACCATATTCGGCAGAGAATCCAACTGGAAACGGCCCTGCTCGTCGGTATAGCGTTTCTCGCCGTCGAAAAGCGGTAGGGTTCCCAAGCCGGGGTAGCGATCGCCCTGGTCGATGTAAGCAAAACCGCTGACGGACACCTTGTCCAGCGGGCCGCCGTAGGTGTCGGTCACCACGCAGGACAGGCTGTAGCCCGGCTTTAGGAAGAAATCCAGCACGGCCGGATCTTCCTCCGGGGAATAAGCGCCGCTGACGGGCGCGAAGCCTTTAGCCACCGCGGTCAGCAGGCGCTTCCTGCCCACGACGGGCACGGCCAGCACATAATCGCCGGCGCCCGTGGTGAAGGTTTGGGCATAGCTGTTGGCGCCCTTGTTGCCGCTGTAGACCATGGCGCCGCCGATCGCACTGCCGTTTTCATCGCGCACCGTGCCCTGTACATTCAGGTAGGGCACATCTTCCGGGTCGGGTTCTTTTTCCAGCGCTATATCCAGTTCCTTCTCGGAGGAATTGGGCGGGAAGGCCACCCAATAAATGATTTTGGGCTTGTGTCCCCCAGCACTCACGGAAACGGTGAAGTCCCTGTCCACGGGCAGTTGATCGATCAGGTACTCGCCCAGTTCATTGGTTGTCCCCACCAGTTCGTCGTCGCCGGATTGACAGGTGACCTCGGCGTCCCCCAGGGGTTTGCCCTCTGTATCGGTAATCTTGCCGAAGACGGTTCCGGCCGGTTGCATGCTCATGGTGACCATAGGTTGATGACCGGTCAACGACATGGCCATGGAGGTGGGAATATAACCGCCGGCGCGCGCCTCCAGGCTCCAGATGCCCGGGGCCAGGGGAATGCGGGCAATCCCTCGTTCATTGGTGGTGAAGTTCAGGTTCAACTGGCCGCGCGCCTTGATTCGGACGCCTTGAATCGATTCCTCGGTGACCGCATCGATTACCTTCAGGGCCAGTTCCTGGGCGCGGCGCATCTCCAGGCGGAGCGGACCTACTTCCGTATCGGCTTCGCGCACGTAGATCTGGGTGATATCGCGGCGGGTTTCGTAGGAGAGCAGGGGTTCGCGGGCGGCATAGATCAGGTAGTCGCCGCGGAAATCGTCGACGAACTGAAACTCGCCGTTTTCATCGGAGACGCTTTGGTCGATCCGCGGTTTGTTGGCGGAAGAAAAAGCCAGGATGAGAACACGGGCTCCGGCGACAGGGGTTTCGCTATCCAACATTACCACCCGACCCGTGATGCGCACCAGATCGGCGAGTTCATCTCCATCCCGGGAGCCGCGACGTCCCGACCGGCCGCTCCAGTCGCTCTCGCCTCGCCGATTGCCGACGGAACCGCGATCGTTCCTGTCCTTGCCCGAACCGGCATCACCCCCGATTTTCAGGCTTGGGTCCGATGAGCCGTTTTCATGGCTGTCATCGGATGACGACGCGTCTTGAAAGATGGAACGAGAGACGTGGGTCAATAATCCCAGGAAAAATAGACAGAGAATAAGGGCGGGCGCGACATGGCGTTTCTTCAAGGCATCCTCACGGGGCAAGTCGATTTCTCTCTTATTCTGCCCGCTGGACGGCGCCCGGCCAATGCAAGATCTCGTAAAAAAGGTGAAGCCGGGCCCCGCGAGAGGCCCGGCCCTGTTCTATTCGCCTAAGCAGTAGAGGTTGCTCAAACCGCGAACATACATGCGTTTGCCGTCGAAAATGGGCGTACCGCGGAACTTCTCCAACTGGTTGCGCGCCACCTGCTCGTATTGACGACCGGGTTTCACCACCAGGACGGTGCCTTCCTCGGAGCCGATGTAGATATGGCCGCCCGCCACGCTGACGGAGGGGTAGATACTGTTCTGGTTATTGCCGCTGATGCCCAGTTCGTGCTCGTAGACGACCTTGCCGGTATCTTTTTCCAGCACATTCATCCAGCCCTCGCGGGACACGGCGTAGATCAGGTCGCCGTGGATGACCGAGGAGGCGTAGTGGCGGCTGCCCTTGATTTTGGCCGACCAGATTTTTTCCAGCGTGGGATTGGCCGGGTCCGTGGGCAGTTTATAGGCGCGGGCGTCTTTTTCGATGCAGTAGAGGATGCCGTTGTGGATGACGGGCGTGGCAAACTTCAAACCGGCGGCTTTGGCGGCCAGGATCTTGCCGTCCTCGGCGCGCAGGATATCGCCGTGCGTCGCGGTAAGGATCATGTCCTCGCCGCCGACCTTGAAGGTAACGGGTCCGCCCCAACCTTCCTTGGATTCGGTGCGCCACAGTTCCTTACCGGTATTCTTTTCGATCGCAACCACGTCCAGGATGTGGAAGACGACCTTGTCGCCGACCAGGAGGGGCGAGGCGCTGTGCCCCCAACCGTGGGTGGGTTTATCCAGTACGTGCGCCCATTTGCGATTGCCTTCCAGGTCGTAAGCAGCGGCAACGCCGTTACCGTAGACCACGAAGACGTGTTTGCCGTCGCTGGTGGGCACGGCCGAGGAATAGCCGTTGGCGTCATGTCGGTTGGGTATGTTCAAGGGATCGATCTCGTTGAGCTGCTTGTCCAGGTTGCGCAGTTGCAGGCGCTTACCGCGGAACCTGCCGCGAGCCGCCTCATCGCCGGCTTGGATAGCCTTGCGCAGTTCCGCCATTTCCTCTTTGACCTTGGCGATGGCCGCGCGAATGGGTTTGGCCTTTTCCTGGACGCCCGCGGACAGTTTGGCGATTTCTTCATCCGAGAGGATGTCCGTGTATTCGTTGGGCTTTTGCCAAAGAATCTTACCGCTTTTGCGATCCACGCAAACCAGGGTGGACGGTTCGCTGTTTACGAAAATTTTGTCGCCGACAATGATGGCCTGGGCGTTGGACCAATCGGGCATGGCGGTTTTCCAAACGACGTTCTTTTCGGCATCGAAAACGGTCGGGGGCGTGGCGCTCATATAGGAACCGGTGCCGTCGGTGCGCCATCCGGTAATCTGATCGCCGGCGGCCAGGGACGCGGCGGCCAAGAGCAAAAGAGCAGTCCTGAGAAGCATAAGAATCCTCCGTAGGTTTCAGCGCGCCTCTTCTCCACGGCGCAGGGGAACGCTGTCGTTTGGTCTATTGTCGCGCCGATCAAACATCCGGGTGCGCTGCTCTCGTGAAGGAAACAATGAGATTCTCATGGAAATGCCGGCGAATCGGGCTTACAATTTGTTCATCGGGTTTCCCATGACATCGCCGATATTGAACGCCTCCTTTGCTGGGGATTACGGCGTTCGGTGCCTCTGCTTTCGCGCTTTTCGGTCGATTCCAGGGTAAACCCCGCCTTTCATTCAATCCAATGAGGAGAATCTTCATGAAAAAAGTATTCTTAATGCTCTCCCTGGCCGCCATGCTGGTTTTCGGTGCGTCTCAATTAGTTGCGGGCCCCTATAGCACCAGGGCCATGTGCGTTATCGGCTGCATCACCAGCACCAGCTATTCATCCACCGCTTGCAACACCCTCTGCGGCACCTGTAACGATCCCGCCTGGGGCAACGGTTTCCCCTCGCCGACGCCTTACGAGATGTGCATTGTGGGCTGTGTGCAAACGGGTACTTCCGATTGCTCCACCGAGTGCGCCGGCTGCCCCGACTAACCCCCGAACGACCGGGAACGGTGCGCCGTTCCCGGTTTTACACGTGCTCAGGCACAGAGCAGCGGGCCCGAGTGCAGATTTTCGGCCAGTTGACGGCGCCAGTCTCGCGAGGTGTCCAAGGCGAAGATTTCCTCGTCGGGACCCGGTGCTTCAGCTTGCATGACCTGTCGGGAGATCAGATCGGCGGTGGCGTCCGAGACGTCGCCCTTGCGATGGGAAAGCCGGTAGCGCAACAAGGCTTCCGGCGCCTCGCATTGGATGAAGTGGACGGGCAGGCCGTATTGCGCGGCCAGGTCGCGCAATTTGCCGCGTTCGGATCGTCGGTCGTACTTGGCGTCCAGGATCACCGGAATCCCCTGACTCGCCAGGTAGAACCCGGTTTCGGCCAGAGTGTCATAGGTTCGTTTGTTCATGGCGGTGGTGTAGACGGCATCGCTGCCGCGCTGATCCAACGGCATGCCGCACAGGTGTTTGCGAACCGCATCGGAGCGCACGTGCACGGCGCCCAACCGTTGGGCCAACCAGGCGGAAACCGTTGATTTGCCCGACCCGGACAAACCGCCCACCGCCCAAAGGCCGCGGTGGCGCGCCCTGGTGAACCAGCAGGCCAGTTTGTAAAAGGCCTCGGCCTTGATCGCCGCCTTGCGTTGTTCCTCCGGGCTTCGCTCGGAGTCCACGGTTTGAAAGGAGTAGATCTTGGCGCGCACATAGGCGCGCATACTCGCATAAAGCGGCAGCAGCACGGCGCCGCGATAGTCGCCGGTGTACTCCAGGTAGGTGTTCATGAACTGCCAGGCCAGGTCGGTGCGATTGCGGTGTTCCAGGTCTACTAAAATGAAGGCAGCGTCGTAAAGGGTGTCGATATTGCTGAATTCCTCGTTGAACTCGATGCAGTCGAAGACCTGGGCCTGACCGCGCCAGGTAATGACATTATTAAGGTGCAAGTCGCCGTGACAGGCGCGAATGAAGCCCCCCTGCTGCCGCTCGATCAGCAGATCGGCCCGGCGATTGAGCAGGTGGCGCGTAAACAGTCTGGTTTGTTCCAATTGGGCGGGGTCTTGCAGCGTTCCCACAAATTGTTCGGTTTCCTTGTAATTGCCTTCGATGACGCCTTCTACCACGGACGGATCGCCGTAGGCGGTGATTTCGGGCCCGGTAAGGGCCGAGGCGTGCATCAGGGCCACTTTGCGACCCAGGGCGGTGACCATACTTTGCGTAAGACATCCGTTCTCGAAGCGGTGACTCCAGAGCGCCTCTTGGGGAAATTCGTTCATTTTCAAGGCGTAGTCACTCACATTTCCCGCGCCGAACCGATAAATACCTTTGTCATTTCGGGAAATAGGCAGCACTTCCAGGTATAGGTCGGGCGAAAAGCCTTTATTCCGTTCCAGTTCCAAGCGTAGATTTTTGCCTCTTAAAGTAGTGGTGGAAAAGTCGAGGAAGGGCAGGCAGATAGGTTTCTTGACCTTATAGGCATAAGGCCCGGTCAGCAAAACATAGGAAATATGGGTTTGCTGGAGGAGGATCGGCTCGCGGACGGGATGCGGGTAAAACGACGGGTCCAGCATCTGTCGGATCAGGGAGGGAAGTTGCGACGGCCGGTTCATGATTGCCTCCTGTCTTGCGAAGAGCATCCCTGAAGATTAGGGTTTACACCCGGATAACTATTCAAAAGCAATGCCATAGAGAGCGGAAGCTATGCCCTCCAAGGGATACATGCCTTTCAACAGCATGTAAAAGCCAGGTAAATCGTGGAAAATCGCTCATGCTGGTGAGAATGGCCCATCATCGGCCGAGCAACCCGGGGCTCCGGGCGTAAATAACCACAGTCAGAACCAGGGAGCATGCTGCCCGGGAAGCCGGCCGCCGAGTCTGCGGAAGGGAGCACCGTTCCCCGGCGGCGGTCTTGTGAAAAATCAAAACACAACACCATGCCCGGGAATGACCCCTTGGGAGTCGAAAAAAGCCGTCCTTGAGCCGAAATTTAGGCGGGTTGATCTTTAAAAGGGTGTATACATCCCGAGAAGTAGAGCGCTCGGCGCATATTTCAACAACTTGCCTCACGGTTTCGGCATGATCGAGCGATAGCCGGAAGGCCGTTTTCTCTGAAAAACAACCCCGGTTGCTTTTTCATTGAGTCTTTTTCAGGGAATAGAGCCACCTGCCGACCGACCGAACGGCACCAATCCCGGGAACGGAACCACCCTCGGCAGTTGCAACCGGCCCTGTTCCCGGGAATGATGCCGCCTTTCGGATCCCAGGGTGGCTCCATTCCCGGGCAAAGGACTCCCTAAGCTCCAAAAACCGGCTCGTTATGTAAAAAAAGTGATGGTTTACAGGCCAAATCTCTATTTAACGCCCAAATTGGGTGTTTTTATCGAAAGGCAACGAGGTGTGCCGGATTCTCGGTTTCCGGTATGTGGACAAACCGGTAACATGCCGAAGCGTCGGTTCACCATGCCTCACGGTGATAACGCCGGATTTCCTCCCGGTCGCGCGTAGTGATCTGCTAACATGAGGCAGGAGATTGAATGGTTGAATTACGTTGCGGTATTACCGGCGCCGGCAAACACTTCTGGCAGAGCGTCAATCGGACCCGACGGTTTTATTTGAATGCCTTGGAGCAACGCTTCACTTTGGTGCCCGAACGGGAATCGGAGGACGGCTGGTTCGACCCGTTGCCCGATGCCGTGCTTAACTTCAGCGGCAATCGCTGTTGGCAACGATCTCAGCACCCCGACTGTCCGATGCTCTTCGGCATGCACGGCGGCGCCGTGTTGGATCAACCTTTTCTACACCGGCATCTGCCCTCGCTGGACACCAGTGATGTACTCCTGGTGAATTGCCGCTCCGATATCGCTATTTTTCGCGATATGTTCGACACATCGGCCCCGAACCTCTGCCTGTTACCGCTTCCCGTGGATACCCGTCGCTACAAACCCATGGACCGGATCGCCTGCCGCGCAGAATTATCTCTGGGGGAATCCGATTTCGTCATCGGCTATGTGGCCCGCCTGTTGCCGCAAAAGAATCCCCACCGTTTCCTGGAGTTCCTGTATCGCTTGAAGCAGGCATTGGCGCCGCGCACCGTCAGCGCCTTGATGATCGGCAGTTATTGGTTGGACTATCCCGTACTGCCCTACGTCACCGAACAATACCCCGCCTATATTGCGGAGCGCATCAGCGCATTGAACCTGGATCACAATATCGCCTATTTCCCCGCCGACCTGACCGATGAAGACTTGCCGATCTTCTACAACGCCATGGACTTGCTATACCATCCCACCCACTCCCTGGATGAGAACTTCGGCTATTCGCCCGTCGAAGCCATGGCCTGCGGCACGCCGGTCATCGGTTGCGCCTACGGCGGCCCGAAAGACACGGTCGCCCACAACGAAACCGGATACCTGATGCCCACCTGGATCACACGCGGCGGCATTCGCTCCGATTGGGAAAGCGGCTTCCATGCCGCCCTCCGGATGCTGCGCGATCGCCGGCGCTGGGAGCAACTCTCCACTGCCGCAACAGCGCGCATGCAGCGTGGGTTTTCTCAGGAATACTGCGCCTCGGTCTTGTGCAAAGCCTTAGAAGAAGCCGTGGCCGGACGGCGGCAAAACGGCGCAAAACCGGTTCAGTTGAAAGCGCCGCAACCCGACCCGCCCGTCGCCGGTCTGCTTCCCGAGGTTCCCGACCGGCCCTGGGAATCCTATGTTCCTCAGGTCTCCCATTATGTCAGCGGACCCACGCCTAGCGTCGGTGATCGCTCGCTGCTAAGTCTGGCCGCGCCCCTGACCGCTGACGGAGACAGCTATCGCCTGGACGATCCCACCTGGCCCGTTCGATTCTCACCCTCACCCGAGGTTTTGGAACTGCTATCCCATTGCCGACATGAAATCGCGGTTACGGATCTTACCGGGCGCGTAGGCGTCGATCTACCGACCGTCGGCCGGCTGATTGCTGACGGTGTCCTGATTTGCCGCGACCCGGCGGAGGATGCCCATGCCTGAGCAAGCCCCGCTGTCGGTGATCATCCCCTGGGCGGATCGTCCCGAACTGGCCGAAACCCTGCGCGCCAATCGCGATATCTTCCGGCGCCATGCGGCCGCATTGATCGTGGTCAATTGCGGGGGTTCCTCGGAAACCGTACGCGCCCTTCTTCACCGTAACGCACCGGTGCCCGTCACCCTGGTCGATCTGCCGGACGTTCCTTTCAACAAATCCTTTGCCCTGAATCACGGCGTGGCCAGGGCATCCACTGACACCGTGTTCCTGCTGGATACCGACATCATCCTGCACGCCGACTTCCTAACACAAGCACACCCTCCGGCCCCGGACAGCTTCATCACGGTCGACCGTGTTCTTGAAAGCAAGCGGCAACCGGGCACGCCTCAACATCTTCGAGCCATAACCCACTCCATCTCCTTCGTGGACCACATGGGTCGCAAGGTCCACCTGGACACCAATCGCCTCGACCTGATCGACGGCAGTCGAAGCGCGCCCGGGCTCATCCTGTTAGCTCGCAACCATTTCCTGGCCGTGGACGGCATGAATGCCGGTTTGGAAGGCTGGGGTTGGGAGGACCTGGACCTGGTCGCCCGTCTTCAATTCGAGCTGAATCTTACCCATCGGCGCGCGGGCACGGTAACACATCTCAGTCACGGCGACGAACTGCGCGATACTCGCGGCCAAAAACCCGCCCAAACCGAATCCGCTAATTTCAATCGCTGCCTGGCTGCCTATACGCTGGGTTATTTCCTTGGCTCTTATGAGGAAGACCTTGAGGAAGCTGAACCCAACATCGTATATTTTCCTATCGCGAATGAGTGAAAACGCCGAGTATTTGATGTAACAAAAGCAGGGGGAAGCGGCGTGGCCAGGGCATCCACATGGGATACGGTAATTGTGGGAGGAGGCGTCATCGGCAGCGCCGTGGCTTATTTTCTGGCCGCTTCGCCCGATTATAACGGTTCGCTGCTGGTTCTGGAACGCGACCCCAGCTACGTCGCCGGCTCCACCGGTCTCTCCGCCGGCGGGTTCCGCCAGCAGTTCTCCCTACCCGAAAATATCGACATGTCCCATTTCTCCATCGACTTTATGGACCGGGTCGTCGAATTCTTGAGCGTAGGCGATCAGGTTCCGGATATCGGCATGGTGCGCGCGGGTTACCTGTTCCTGGCCTCCCCGAAGGGCCGTGCCGTCTTGGAGGAAAACTACGCCTTGCAACGGGCCCGCCGGGTGGCGGTCACCTGGTTGGAACCAAAACCATTGGCGGCTCGCTTTCCCTGGCTGAACATCGAGGGCGTCAGCGCGGGTACTATCGGAGACAACGAGGGCTGGCTGGACGCCTACAGCCTGATGTGGGCCTTCCGGCGCAAAGCCGAATCCCTGGGCGTTGTCTACCGTCAGGCCGAAGCCCGGGGTTTGATCCGTCGGGGGAACCGCATCACCGGTATAACCTGCACGAACGGTGAGATGCTTCAAGCGGGCAGGGTCATCGATGCGGCGGGGCCGTATGCCTCCCAACTTGCAGAATCCATCGGGCTCCAACTGCCGGTCCATCCTCGTAAACGGTACGTCTACACCTTCACCTGCCCGGAAACCTTCGATCACTTTCCCATGCTGGTTGATTGCAGCGGGGCCTATGTGCGCCCGGAGGGCTCCGGATTTTTATGCGGCATCTCGCCGCCGGAGGACCAGGACCCTGACTGCCTGGACCTGGAAGTAGACGATACTCTCTTCATGGAAACCATCTGGCCCGCCCTGGCCGAGCGGGTGCCCGCTTTCGAGCGCCTGCGGCCCGGTAAAGCCTGGGCCGGCCACTATGCCTACAACACGGTCGACCAAAATGCAATCTTGGGATTCCATCCCGAGGTCGCCAACCTTCTCTTTGCCAACGGTTTCAGCGGTCACGGTTTGCAGCAGGCGCCGGCGGTCGGCAGGGCCCTTGCCGAATTGGTCATTCACGGCCGTTATGTAACCCTGGACCTCAGCCGACTGGACTTCGCCAGGTTCGCTGAAAACCGGCTGTTGATGGAGCGCAACATCATATAATGCTTTATGGATTGAGTAAAACCTGCAACTATTTTATTCGCTTTCCCGTTGGAATACCTGTTGTACCCGGCGGCTTGTAACTCACCTCGACCGTAAAACCTTGGAGATTTTTCGATGGACCATACCGAGGACCAGGCGATCTTCGCCGTCAGCCGCCCGCATCCCAACCTGCGCATTTCCTACCTGTTGCGCTCTTTGTTTTGGGGTCCCCTGTTTCCCTTCGCCTTTTTCATCTACCTTCGCCGCTATGCAACCCTGACCTACCGCTTTGACCAACACGGCATCACCGTTTCCTGGGGACATTGGTCCAAACGCGAGATCAGCGTTTTGTATGAGCGCATCCAGGACATCAACCTGCGCATCGGCGTGATCGAGCGACATATCGGTCTTGCCCGCTTGGAAATACAAACCGCGAGCGGCGACGCCGGCGCCGAAATCACCGTGGAGGGTTTTCAGGAATACCAGGCCATTCAACGCTTCCTCCAGCGCCGCACCCGACGCGAACCCAATGTCCAAAAAGCGGAGACAGGCGTCGGTGAGCAAGAGGCACTGGCCGACATCCTCACTCAGGTCACCCACGAATTGCGCGGCCTACGTGAGGATCTTAACCGAAAAAGGGATGAAGAACCCACGGCGACGCCCCAGGAGTCAGGAGGCGCGTCATGAGGTGGCTCTCCAACCGCATTCTTTCCGGGTTGAATGTACCCGACCAACCCCCGGCTTCGCCGGAAGGGGCCGCGGTACTGGCGGTTCGACAGCCCTCCCACAATCTGTTCCGCATGCAAATGTCCATCTGGTTGGTCGTGGAACTGGGCGGTTTCCTTGTCATTCTGGCCTTGCTCATCTATAAAGACATTCCTTTTCTACCCGATTTTATCGAGAAATGGCTGCGCATCTTCTTCGTACCCGACTTCTGGAATAACCTTTGGGAAGACCCGCCCGAATGGGCGAAGAACATGGAACGCTTCAGCCCCCTTTTCTGGGTGCCTAATATCGGCCTCGTCGGTTACATCGTCCAGGCAGTCTTTGCGCTGATTATGATCCTGCTGCAACTGAAGATACGCACTTCCTGGTTCGTGGTGGATGAACGCGGTATCCGTACGCGTACAGGGTATGTGACCATTCGCGAAATGAACGCCGACTTCACCCGCATCCAATCGCTGCGCATGAAATCGTCCATCCTGCAACATTTCTTCGGCCTGGCCGATATCGAATTGCACACCGCATCGGTTTCAGGCAAGAAAGACGATAAGGAAGAAACCGTTCTGGCTTTCCGCAACATCGACGACGCCCGCGCGGTCTATGACTTGATTCAAAACAAGTTGATCGAATCCCAGCCCCAAGCCGAGGAACCGGAGCAGCAGGCTGTCTCACCGACCCTGGCCGCGGCATCCGCCCTTCTGGAGGAAGCCGGAGCTTTGAGAGATTCCCTTACCGGCCGCACCTTGCAGGAGCCGGTTGCAGAGATCTCCGAAAAAATACCCGTTGTTGAAATAAAAAAATGATTGGGATTGTCTCCCTAGTGAACCAACCACACTGCCTATCTTCGGGCCGCCGCGGACTATCCGCGGCGGTCCTTCAGGTCGCGGTCAAGGTGTCAGTTCTTCGCCGAATTCGACAGCCGCCGCCTCTTCCCTTTCCTCGAACAAATCATGCTGCTTGGGCACATTGGGGTTGGACCAGTCGAATTTGTAGGTGTGTACGTCGTAGACGGCGTCCTTGACGATGAGCACCGTGGTCGAGTGGTCGATCTCCCGCTTGACGCCGTCCTGGTCCGGCGAAGCTACGAACAGTTGCAGGCCCAGGTCGCCCGCGAAACCCAGCAGTTGGTCGCGGCGACCCGCGTCGATGCCGTAAAAAGCTTCGTCGAACAGGAGAATCTTCAGCCGCACCTTGCTGCCGCCGTAGAGGAAGTGGGCGATGGTCAGCACCAGCAGGTAGTTGGGCACCGCCTGCTCGCCGCCGCTGCCGATGCTCTTGACCTTGCGGGTCATGGCGATGCGCTCTTTCTCGGCCCCGTCCTCGTCGGTAATGGTGACCTGCATCTCGAACTGGTACCAGTTGCGATAGTCCAACAGGTCCGGGATCTCGCCCGCTTCCGTGTTGATGATCTCCTGCTTGTGGTCGTCGAAGAAGGCGCGCAGCTCTTTTTCCGGCTCCGAACGCACCAGGTCCATACCGGCGATGATGTCGATCAGGTGCCGGTACTGTTTCTTGGGCTTCAGCGAGAAGCGGTAGCGGCTCTTGCCGAAGGTACGTTTTTCCAGCAGCTTGTTGATCTTGTTCTTCATGTCTTCCAACTCGAAGACCATCTTGCGCAGTTCGTTGACCAGTTCGCGCATGATGATTTCCTTGAACAGGTGGAAGGTCTTGTCGTTGATCACCTGGCGCTGGTCCTCGATGGTCTTGTGCTGAAAATCCTGCAATTCGTCGATGGTGCGCGAGCGCCGGTCCAGCAGTTGGTTCTTTTCTTCCTCGTAGACAAAGGCGAAGCTTGCGCCCAACGAGGGCTCGTTCATGCGAGCGCGCAACAGGGTGCGGGCTTCGATGACACGGTCGCCGTTGCGTTGCCGGGCCTGCACGATATCCTCCGCGGTCTTGAAGCGACGGCCCTTCCAGTCGTCCAGCACATAGCGTTCGGGATCGCCCAGGTTCTCGCGAACTTCCCGCAGCCGGGCCGTCAGCGTCCGCAACAGTTTGCGTTGCGCGGAACGTTCCGCCTCCAGGTCCTTGATACTGTTCTCGATCAGGTGGATGTCGCGTTTCATGGCGCCGCGCGCTTCCATGATCTCTTGCAGGCGCTCCCCGTTTTTGTTCAGCTTCTTCTGGGTGCGGGCGATGCGGCCCTCCAAGTTGGCCAACCCCTCCTTGGAGATAATGGTGCGCATGGTCTCCAGCCGTTGCTCCAAACCGGCCAGGTCCGCGCTGAGCCGTTCGAAACGCTCGTCGGCGCCGGCCAGGGCGCCTTGTAAATGCTCGGCGGTCAGGTTGAGATTGGAGATCTTGGCGACCGTGGCGCGATAGGTGCTGCCGGCCTTATCCAAAAAGGCGATCAACTTGCGGATGTGCTCGGTGCGCCGGGCCAGATCCTCGCGTCGTTTCTCCAGGTCGGTCCGTCGCGCAACCTGTTCCTTGAGCGCCTTGTTCAGCGCCTTGATCTCGCGATCCAATGCCTTCTTGCGGCCGTCCGCACCGATCAAACGCGCCGGTTTCCCGCGTAATCGGCGTTCGTGACCACGGAAGGAAAGCAATTGCCGGTCGGAAAACACCGCGATATTGGGCTCGCGATCAGCGGCCATTTCGGCGGCCAGGCAGCGCAAGACCTCGGGATGCGACTGCTTCATGTCGAAGGTGGTGCGGAACCACTCGGGAAAGTGGTCCGTACCCAAGGACGGATGCGTGAGGCGCTGACCCGGGTACTGCTTGAAAACCACGTGTTTGGCCTCGTCGGCGCGGTCGTCGGCCACCATGAAGGTGCCCAGAACCTCCGGCCCGATCAATTCCTCCACGGCGCTCTTCAGCCGGGCGGTAATGCCGCTGCGCCATTCCAGGCCCTCGAACAGGGGACGCGCCTCGATCATGTGCAGGTTCAACAAGGTGCGCGTCTCGCGAAAGTTGGGCAGGTCGGGGCTCATGGCGTGGGCCGCGTCCAATTGCTGGATACGTTTTTCCTCATCCCGGATCACCGCGGTCAGGTCGTTACTTTCCTTCTCCAGCAGCGCCCGTTCCTTCTCCAGACCGATCACTTCTTCCCTGGCCCGACCGACGGGGCCGGCCGTCGGCAGCATGGGGGTTTGGATCTCGCCGGCACCCCGGCGGTAGAGATAGTCGACGGCCGTCACCAGGTTGGCGATGGAGAAGGGCAGGTCAGTGGAGAGCTTGCCCAGGGTCAGGCCGGTTTGCTTCAGGAAATCCTTCAAGTCGTCGAGGGCCCGCTGTTTTTGTTTCAGGTGGCTCGCGTGCTCCTTGCGTTGCCGTTTCAGCGCCGCTTCCTCTTCCTTGCGGTTGGCGGCTTTGCGTTCCCGTTCCTTCGCCAGTTCCTTCTCCTGGCGGACCAGCCCGCTGTGGTCACGGGTCTTCAGATCGGCTAGTTGCCTTTCCTGTAACTCGCGTTCTGCCTCTACCGCTCGCTGTTCATCGTCCAGGGCGTTCAACTCGCCGCGTTTCCGGTCACGTGCGTTTTCCTCGGCGGCGATTTGGGTACCCAACCGTTCGATACGCCGATAACAGGCCAGCCAGTCCAGGCAATGGGCGTCCTCGCGCAGGCGGTTGATCTTACCGGTCAACCCGGCCAACTCGCTGATATAGGCGCGCTTGCGTTCGAAGTCTTCCAGGACCGTCTTGCTGTCTTCCAGGCTTTGCAGCGACAGGATCACGTTTTCGAAGATCTCCGTTTTGGGCTCGGGCATCAGGCGCATGAAGAGTTCATGATAGTCGTTGCTCTGCGCCACAATCTCGCGATAAGCCTTGCCGATACGCAGTAAGCGGCAGACATCGGTAAAAATATCCTCGTTGTTGTACAACCGGTAAACGATCTCGCGGCGAAAGGGACCCACGTTGTAGAAACCGCCGACGGGATCCAGCGCGGCCTTCATTTCCAGGCGTGTGCGCGGTCGCCGGCCCTGCATTTCCTCGGTCAGGAAGGGCACTTCCTCCAAGGGACGCGGCACCACGATGCCCCAGCGCTGCACGGGTTCGTCCATGGCGGCGACCGTCATGCCCATACCCACGGTCAGCACCTGGTTCTTGTCGTTTTTCAACTCCAGGGCTGCGTAGGTAATGCCGCCGTCCTTGTTCAGGGGCCCGGTTTCGGTGTTGAAACGCATGATGATGCCCTGAATGCGGCGGCCCTCGGCCCGCTGGCCGACCACCCGTGCGGCCGAGTTCAACTCCACCAACTCACCGGCGGTCAATACATAATGAACGGCATCCAAAACCGTGGTTTTCCCGGAGCCGTTATCACCCAGCAGGAAAAGGTGGCCGCCGGATTCCACCTGAATGGTCTCGTTCTGGATATTGTGGAAATTCACCAACCGGATACGCCGGATCACATAATTATTTTTAAACACCTGGCTGTTCATGCATCTTCTCCGGCGCCGGGCAGCATCTCGCCCTTATCGACGGCGGCGGGTTCCGCTTCGCCGTCACTGTCGTCTTCTTCCGCCGCAGGTATTTCAATCGGTTCTTCGTCGTAATGTTCGAAAATGCCCTTGCTCAAGCGCACGGCATTGTAGTGGTATAGGGCGGGCAAGGCCTCGTAGATGGTGTCCAGGCGGTGGACCTCGCCATCCTTGGGCGGTGCGATTTTGAGCAGGAATCGATACTTCTCCAGGCGCGGCATAATGGCGCCCAAAACCCGGGCGCGCACGTACTCCTCGGTAAAATGCGCCTTCTTGCGCTCGTCCTCGAAGAGTTCGTGGATGCGCTGGTGCACATGCTCCAACAGGTCGCCGTAACGGAAGCGCAGGTTCTCGCGCTCGTCCACGGTGACGCCCTGGATATCGATCTGCTGCTCGAAAAACTCCAACAGCAACATGAAGGCGATGCACTCGTCGCGCCGCGTGAAGTTGAACAACTCGCGTTGGGACGGGTTGACGGCTTCGTTATACCAACGATCCTTGTAAACCCTGGCGCACTTGGTGTCCACATAAAGCGTCCACTCGAAAAACTTTTCAAAGAAGCCGGCGAACTCCCGCTGATGCCGGCGCAGGAAATAAAACAGGTTCTCGTTATCGGTTTTGTAGAAATAAGGGCTCTCGACCAGGATATTGGCCACGGCGCGGACCTTGTCGGCATGACGGTCCATCAGTGCGTCCAGCGCATTGTTCATTGAAACGGGTCCTCAATAGAGATGTCAGGATGACAGCGGGTGGGGTTCCTTTATAGACAGGATATTTTGGATCGTAAAATGACAGTTGCACTGCGGCCTGACATCGAATTCCAAAAGGGACCCAATCATATCAGAAAACGGCCGCGCCGGCATCCCGGGTTTGCCATATCTGCCGACGGACACAGACCACAACCGAATCCTACCGTCAAAAAAAGTAAAAAGCAGAATGGCTGCCAGGTACGAGTAAACAGTTCCACTACACACCTGCTCCGTGTGTATCCACCTAATTTGCCATTTTGATGAATTTATGGGAAACTAGCCGGGTAAAACAAGCCCTTGCTAGCGGAGATATGAGAACATTAGAACCCAGTAAGATGATATCGCCGCAAGTGTCGTGTAATGAAGGCAATGGATTTCTTCAAGATCTGTCGGCATTTACCCGGGAAACGCGTGAGCGACCTGACGGGTTTGTATCTACATCTCCGCGGCGCGATTCCAACCGCGTCGAGGCGCTTTGTTCGCATTATCTAAATCATGAGGAGAGATATCATGAAAAAAGCTCTTTTGCTGCTCGCCATGTTGAGCGTACCGTCCCTGACCGCCCTGCAGCTCTATGCCGCACCCACCCTGCAAGAATGCCGGGACTATTGTGCTCCGGAATATAGCAATTGCCTGGTCTACGGCGGTCAGGACCCGGATTGCCGCATTGCCTATTACCAATGCGTGCTTGACTGCCTCGAAGGTAATTAAAAAACCGGTCGCACTCCACCTTGCGCTCTCGATCCGGTCTTTGCCGATGAGGCCGGCCATGGTTAGTCGGCAAAGGACCGACGATTCCGGGGTGCGAGTGCAGCTGCCGCCCAACGCCCGCAAGAAAAGAAAACTGAAGCTGCTTCGAGCAAAATCCCAAGATTAATTATTCATGCTCTTTAACCGATCCCGCTGAACCTTCCGAGGAGAAACCTACATACCGCGGGGCGGCGACTTACATCTGCTATAATATTTGTGTGGAACATGTTCCCGGAGGTTAGCGCATGACGATGGAAGCACTGATGGAGCACCTCAAATATCCTGAAGAGGATTTTGAAGCGGGCCTCCCGACCATGGATGATCTGCCCT
>JAAUYB010185799.1_pt1 | contig 23819 bp, 17 predicted proteins | sample 7278071 | NCBI WGS metagenome assembly JAAUYB01 (sample SAMN14350121, study PRJNA611818) | marine sediment metagenome | isolation source: surface marine sediment (1.8m) | place: French Polynesia: Moorea | collected 2018-08 | reverse complement strand
TACCAGTTGGTTGCAGGCGCCCGTCTTGAGCATTGCGCCGCGTCTGCGCCAATACGGCAGTACGCGCCGTCGCGGCGGGAAACCCACCACCATCATCGACCGCTCGGTGCAGAAACGGCACCTGGCCATGATCGCCCAAGAGGAAGCGCGCCAACTGGCGATTGCCCGCAGACGTCTGGCCATGGAAGAGCCCATGTTGCTGTCGGACCTCCATGTTTTGGACCCGGTCGAATTCAACCTCTTCTTCGATCTGCTCACCAGGGCCCTGGCCGGTAAACGCAAGTTCAACGACACCATAGAAACAAGCAGCACGGACGGCACCATGGAAATAAAGCTGGAGCCGGTCCCAGACGCCGATTGGATTGAGGTGCAAACCACCATGGGCACACTCACCGCCCGGCAGCACCGCATCTTCGTCCGCGATATCTTCCCCGTGGTCACGGCGGAAGGAGCAGGCGTGGAGGAACCGGCGTGAAAAGAGAAAGTTTCCACACGGTGGTGCAGGAAGAAACCCTGCGCGAACAGCGCAAGGCCATGCGCGCCTTGCTGAAACGTCCGCTGATCACCGCCGGCGGAGAAGGCGCCGAGGATTTTGTACTCATCCGTCGCCATGCCGCCTATCTCAATCGCTGGCTTTCACGCAATGCCGGTTGGAGTTTATTCGTGGACAGCGAGACCGCCCGCCTGCGCAAGCTGCCCGTGAACCTGAAGGACACTACCCGAGGCGCCGCCGTCAAGCAACCGTTTAATCGGCGTCGGTACGCGTTGTTCTGCCTGGCTCTGGCCGCACTCGGCCAGGGCGATCGCCAAACGACATTGGGTCGACTGTTCGAGAATATCCTGCAACTGGCCGCCGCCGACTCCGCTCTGGCTGACGCCGGTTTGCGCCTGGACCCCAACCTGCGCGATCACCGCCGCGACCTGGTCACCGCCGTTCACCTGATGATGGAACTGGGCCTGCTTCAGCAGGTAGACGGCGACGAACAGGCCTATCTCGGCGGGCGCGGCGATGTGCTCTACAGCATCAACCGATCCGCCCTGGCTTGGGTCTTGAACGTGCGCCGCTCGCCGTCCACCGTGGAGAGCACCGAGCTCGAGGAGCGTATGGCCGCGATTACCGCGGAGCCGCAACCGGACAGTCCCGAGGGCCGTAACCGCCGAGCCCGACTTTATCTGAATCGCAAGCTGTTGGACGATCCCGTCCTCTATTATGACCGCCTTTCCGATGAGGAACGCAACTACCTGGCCGTGCAGCGTCACAAGATCACCACCGGCATCGCCGAGGTAACGGGCCTGCACCCGGAAATTCGGCGTGAGGGCATCGCCATGGTGGACGAGGGCGGCGAATTGACCGATCTTGACATGCCCAAAGAAGGTACTGAGGGACACATCACCTTATTACTTGCCGAGTTTCTCTCCAGGGACCTGAAACATGGCGGCGCCGGACCGATTGGCCGCATCACCTTGCAAAAAGAGCTGTCGCGCCTGGTCAAGGAATACGGTAAATATTGGCGCAAGGACGCCCGCGAACCGGAAGCCGTTGAACGCCTGGTGAATGAGGCCGTGTACCGCCTCGAGGCCCTTGACCTGATCGAAGAGCACCAGGACGGTATCGTGCCCCTACCCGCCCTGGCTCGTTATGCCGTGGACAGTCCGCGTATCAGCGGCTTATTCGATGCAGAAGGAGATTTTTGATGACCGCCAATCCCCCGGAACCACAAAATCGCCGTTACCCCGAACCGGGCCGCGAGCGCTGGCAGCCGCTGCGTTGCGGCCTGCTGAACATCTTCCGCTACGACGACCAGGAGTTCCCCTTTACCGACGGCCACCTTTTGCTGCGCGGTAGCAACGGCTCCGGCAAGTCCCGTGTGCTGGCGCTTACCCTGCCTTTTCTCTTCGAGGGTGAATTAAGCCCCCATCGCATGGAGCCCGACCGCGACATCAACAAGCGCGTGGAGTGGAACCTGCTCATGGGTAAACACGCCGAGCGCACCGGCTACACCTGGCTGGAGCTGGGACGCCTGGACGGCGACGAGCCGCGCTATCTGACCATCGGCTGCGGCATGACCGCGGTCAAGGGCCGGGGCCGACTGGACCGTTGGTTCTTCATCACCCGGTTGCGCCCGGGTCGCGACTTCGTCTTGAAAACCCAAACGGGTCAGGTCTTCGGTCCCAAACACCTGATCGAGGAACTGGGCAGCGAGGCCGAGATTTTCGACAGGGCCCGCAACTACCGCCGCGCCGTCAACAACCGTCTCTTTCAATTGAACGACCAGCGCTACAACGCCCTGCTGAACCTGCTGATCGAGCTGCGCCAACCGCAACTGTCGCGTAAGTTTCATGAGGACCATCTGTCCAACGCGCTCAGCGAAGCCTTGCCGCCGCTGCCGGACCAGGTGATTGCCGACGTGGCAGACGCCTTTCGCGGCCTGGACAAAGAACGCGACGAATTGGAACGCCTGGAACTGGCCGCTAAGGGCACCGCCAAATTTCTCGATACCTACCTGCGCTACACCCGGGTCGCCGCCCGTCGACGCGCCGAGAAGGTACGCACCACTCACAGCAGTTACGAGGATGCACAACGCCGCTTGAAGGCCACCCGCGAAGAGGAAGCGCGCGCCGAAGCCGGGAAACGAGAAAACGAAACCAGGCTGGTCAACCTGGAACTGGAAGATCAGCAGAACCGAACACGCATCGACACCCTGAACGACAGCCCGGAAATGCGCAAGGCACGCGACCTGGACCGCGCCTCCGCCCAAGCCGAGGACTGCCGCAAACGCGAGGCCGATGCGCGCAACAACCTGGAACGGGCCGAGTCCTTCACTCAAGATAAAGCTCTGCGTTGCGAGCAGGCCGAACAACAGGCTTCGGCCACAAGGGACGAAACCCGAGACGCTGCCGAGGTTTGCCGGCAGGCAGCCGAAAGCGCGGGCCTTAACGAGCAGCACCAGCGCTCCGTCACGCGCTTGGGCCTGCCCGATCCCGCCGATCGGGACACCATCGAGAGCGTTACCAGGGCCCTGGCCAAAAACGTAGCGGATCGTCGGCGCGACCTGGACCACCTGACCGGCTTGAACCGCCGCCTGGCCCTGACCGAAGCCGAACTCAACCGCGCCAAAAACCTGTACACCGAACTCTGCGCCCAATTGGACGACGCCCGAGAGGCCCAAAGCCAGGCGGGTAAAGAACGCGATCTCGCGGGCCGGTTGCTTCTGGAACAATTGGCGGAATGGCTGACGAACCTGGTGGAATTACCTCGGGATGCCTTCGATGAAACCCTGGACGAGGATCTGGCCGATTGGTGCTCAGAGGGTGAAGGCCAAAGTCCGCTGGAAACTGCCGTCCGCACCGCGCGTGACAAGGTGACGGAACAACTGAGCACCAAGCGAGCCGGTCTGAACGCCGAACGCGTACAAACCGAGGAAGAGTTGGAACGCCTGACGGTTTTGCACGAGCAGTTGCGCACCGGCTACCACGAACCCCCGCCCGCACCGCACACGCGTGATGCCCTGGCACGCGAGGAAATACCTGGAGCCCCACTTTGGCAGCTCTGCGACTTTCGCGAGGGAACGGACGAGGACACACGCGCCGGTTTGGAAGCGGCCCTGGAAGCATCGGGCCTGCTGGACGCCTGGGTTTTACCCGACGGTCGCCTGCTGGCCCCGGAGATTCAAGACACCGCTCTGGCCCTGTTGGATCAACCGCACGACGGCCCCAACCTGGCCGCATTGCTGCAAGCCGCCGTGGACCTGGAAAACCCCCGCGCTGCCGCCGTCGACCCCGAACTGGTGAACCAACTGCTGGCCGGTATCGGCGCGGGCACAGATCAAGGTTCCGTCTGGGTTGACGCCGACGGCTCCTGGCGCGTGGGCCCGCTGCACGGGCACTGGAACAAGGAACGCGCCGAGCATATCGGCCAGGGCGCTCGTGAAGCCTATCGACGGAAACGTTTAAAAGAAGTGGAAGCGGCCATGTCGGCATGCCGCGAACACCTGGAGCGCCTGGAAGAAGCCTTCGATTTACTGGAACAACGCCGCCGCCACGCCGACGCCGAGGTAGGGTCCATGCCCGATCACGCCCCCATTCGACGCGCCTTCGCCAACCTGGCCGCGGCTCGGGAACAGGTCAACCGCCTGATGGAGCGGGTGGCTCATTCAGAGTCGGAAGTGGCCCGGTGTCGGACGGCCGAAACCGAGGCCCGTAAGCAACGTGATGACGATGCGCATGCCCTGGGTCTGACGGACTGGGTGGACAAAACGGCAGAACTCACTGCCCTAACCAATGCCTACGACCGGGAACTGGCGGCTCTGCGTCCCACCCTGGAAAAGCACCTCAACAACCTGACCGCCTACCAACGAACCCGAGCCGATCTGGCCGAGGCGCAGATGGAAGAGGAGCGCCGCAAACAGGAGTTCCAGGACCGCCTGACCGAACGGGTGGAAGCGGAAAGCCGCTTCGAGACCTTGCAGGCCACCCATGGCAAAACCGTGGAAGAGGTGCGCCGACAACTGAGCCTGGCGCGGACGCGGGCCGACGAGATTCGCGACCAGATCAAACAAGCCAACATAGCCGTGGGCGACAACAAAGCCGTCCTGGCTCGTTTAGAAGAAAAGGCGCGTCAGCTTCAAGTAGAACAGGCCCGCGCCGACAAGGAACGCGCCGAAGCCATCGGCGACCTGGAGCGCTTCGCCCAAGCCAGGCTGTTGGCGGTGGCCGTGCGCGGTCTGGTGGATAAGCCGGAAGAAACCTGGTCGGTGAGTCGCGCCGTACAGATTGCCAGGGATATTGAAAACCGCCTGCAAGAGGTCAACGCCGATGAAAAGGCCTGGCGCCGCCTGGACAGCAAGATCCACCAAACCATCAATGAATTGATCGACGAACTGCGTCCTCGGGGCTATGAACCCTTCCAGGACAAGGTAGACGGCGTGATGGTGGTCATGGTGCCGTTGCAGGGCAGCGAGCACACCATGACCGAACTCAACGATATTCTCCAGGAACAAATTGCCGACCGCCGCGAGTTGATGAGCGCCCGCGAGCGCGCCGTTCTGGAAAAGCACTTGATCGGCGAGGTTACCCAGGTGATGCACGAACTGCTGCACGAATGCGAGTACCTGGTCAAGGACATGAACAAGGAACTGGCCTCCCGACCCACCAGTTCGGGGCTCACCCTGAAGTTCGAGTGGAAGACGACCAGGGAAGCAGATGCGGCCCTGGTGCAGGCCCGCCGCCTGCTCATGCGCGCCGGCGGCACCTGGTCTCCGCAAGAACGCGATACTCTGGGCCGGTTCCTGCAACTGCGCATCCAAGAAGCCAGAAATGCCATTGAAGCGGGGAACTGGTACGATCACCTCAAGGACGCGCTGGATTATCGGAAATGGCACGCCTTTCAGTTCAAGATCAGCGACGGTAAGGATTGGCGCTCTCTGAACCGCAAATCTCACGGCGAGAAATCCGGCGGCGAGAAGGTGACCGCGTTGATGTTGTTGCAACTGGCGGCAGCGGCGGCCCACTATCGTTCCGCGGACAACAAAGCGCCGCGCCTGATCCTGCTGGACGAGGCGTTCGTGGGCGTGGACGACAAGATGCGCGCCCAGTGCATGGGCCTGTTGGGCAGCTTCGACCTGGACTTCATGATGACCAGTGAGCGCGAAAAAGGCTGCTACGAGACCCTGCCCGGCGTTTCCATCTGCCAGCTCTCGGGTTATCCCGGTATCGATGCGGTCTACGTGAGCCACTTGACATGGAACGGTCGTCAGGCCGTCAGCGGATTTTAAGGACCATGGACGAGAAACGCCTCGGCGAAACCCTGGGCGCCCCGGAACTCAGCCGCCTGGTGGACCGCATCCACAAACGCCTGGCGCGGGGAGGAAATAGCCGGGGTAAGATGACGCTGTCCGATGCAACGGATGAAGAACGCAACAAACTGGGCAGCTTGTTGGGCAAACCTCTCCCCTACTCTGCCAGGCTTAATGTGGATCTCTCCGCGCTGGATGAAATGCTGCGCCACGCCCAAATTTGTGACGGATTGGAAGCGGCGGTCACCCGGCTGCGCGGTCCCCTTGTCGACCCTCGGGCGGAAAGGGCGCGTTCCGATCGCGCCTGGGCAAAACTCTTCGAAAAGGCGCGTCAAACAGACAGCCGCCCTGAAGTCCAGGCATGGTTGCTGGAACTGGAGGAACGTCACCTGTTGCGCCGCATGGCCGACGATCTGACCCATGCGGGCACCTTGTTGGAAAAGGCCCTGGCCGCCGCGGCGGAGCTGCCGGCCGACGGCATGCTGTTGAAGGAACTGGCAACCCTCATAGCGGGCGACGCCCATGCCCTGGACGAGGGACACCGCCTGACAGCCTTGATCAAACTGCTGGCCCAACATATGACTCAAAGCGAGCGACCCGAACACAGCGGCGAGCGTCGAGCCCTGTGGCACGCGGTCGGGCTGGTGCCGGACGAGGTCAGCGGCGCGGTGCTGGTGCTGGGCCTGGACGCTGACCCGGACAGTTTTACAGGCAAGATTCTGGCTCAGTATGCCCGGGAAGGCGAGCCCTGCCGACTTTCCTTGAGGCAGTTAAAACAATCGCGCCCCCGTTTCAAAGAGTCGGGCAAGCTATACCTGTGCGAGAACCCGGCAGTGGTCCAAGCGGCGGCCATGTGCCTGGAACAAGGACACGCTCCCCTGATCTGCCTGGACGGTCAACCCAAAACAGCGGGTCACCTGCTGCTGGAGTACTTGAAGGAAGCCGGATTCTCCCTGCACTACCACGGCGATTTCGACTGGCCGGGCATCGCCATCGCCAACCAGGTCATCGAACGCCACAACGCCCGACCCTGGCGAATGTCGGTCAAAGACTACTTAACCGCCCCGGCAAGCCTGCCGCTGAACGGTGAGCCGGTCACCCCGTTTTGGGACCCGGCTCTGGGCAGAGAAATGCAACAAAGAAACCTGGCCGTGCACGAGGAAGCGGTCTTGAACCTGCTTCTGGCCGATTTAAATCAATAACCCTGGGGGAAACACCGAGTGGGCAAACCAAAAAACCCTGTTCAATCAAAATTACAAAAGCGCACTACTGATACAGGTTCGCTTGCCGTCTACGGCGATGCCGATTGCTCTGGCTCTCGTTACACCGGCGGATCGTAATTCAGCGGCATAGTCGCGTTCCTTGATTTGGGCCAGGGCTTCATCGGCCGTCTCTTCGGCCGGACGCTCTTTGACTCGTTTGAACTCCAAGACAAAACCCGTTCGATTTTGATCTTTCGGGATCATATTGATGTCATATCGCCCGTAACCCGATTCGCGGTTGGACATGATCCGGTATTGACCGCTCAAATCGACCAACAGGCCCAACATGAACGCATGATAGACGCGTTCCGGTTCACTTCCCGCCGTGTCGTGGTAGCTGAGTACGCTTTTAACCACTTCCGCGAAGTGAGCGGCAAGGCGCTCCATGTCTTCGGCCAGGAGGGCTTGAATCAGGGGCGATAATCCCTTGGGGCCCGCCTGTTCATCGATCCAATTTCTGACGGTCTCCTCAAAAAATAGACGAACCTCTTTATTGGGAACTGCCAGATCGCATTTGTATCGACCCTCGTCGACGGTCAGGGTCTCGGGCTTCAGATAACCGCTGAATGTAAGCATGGACCAAATCGATTTGGACGTCATCTTGTTCAACACGATATTGACGTCTAATTCCTTGGGCAGCACATCTCCGCGCAGCAGGATCTCCAGATCCTCGGGTAAAACAGCGCGTTCTTTGGTGATCAGGCTTTGGATCAACTGGTTATCGCTGGTATTGACCCAGTAAGAGCGTAGCGGCGCGCCCGGGTCGGCTGCCATCTTCATGATGGACCAGGGATTGTAGACCGTATGTCCGCCGAATCGATAACCGTTGTACCAGGACCGAATCTCGGCTTCGCGGTCGGTCAACCCGCGCCGGGCCAGGAAGTTGCTGACCTCTTCTTCAGTAAAACCGAAATGCCGGGCGTAAGGTTCGTCTAAAATGGTATGGATATCCGGGTTGTTGAACCCGGAGAAGATCGATTCCTTGGCAATGCGGAGAATTCCGGTAACGACGCCCTTTTCCAAGTGATCATTGTCTTTGAAAGCGCCGCTGAGCAAGTTCCTCATAAAGCTGATGATCTTGTTGTAGAAGCCGTGCCGATAACCCGCGTGAATGGGAGCGTCGTATTCATCCAGGAGGACGATAGGCTTGATACCCGTACCGCGCTCGATCAAGTTGGTGAGCAAGGCCAGGGCGTCTTGAAGATCCACCGGATGCGCCTTCCTGTCGATAATGGCATGGACCATATCTGCATCGACATGCTCCGGCTGCGCTTTCTCGATCGCCGTCTTATACGTTAGGAAAAGCCTGGCGATGATCCGCGCAATTGCTTGATAGCAACTGTCGTAATCCTCGAATTTAACATCTTTGAAGGTGAGAAAAACCACGGGGTAGCGACCCTGGTGTTTCATCACGTCGGGGTGGTCGCACACGGTCAGGCCCTCGAACAGTACGGCTCCTCCCGGATCGGACCGGTCGAAAAAGTGATGAAGCATGGACAGGTTGAGTGTTTTACCGAACCGCCTCGGCCGAGGCAATAGAATCACTTCGGCGCCGCTACGAACCACATCGGCAATCAGCATGGACTTGTCGATAAAGGCGTAATCGGCCGTTCTCAACTTCTTGAAATTACTGATTCCGATGGGTATGGGTTGCATCTACCGGCCTCCATATTCCATCATACCAGGAGAAACAATATAAATAGATGGTATCGTGTAATCCGCAATCAAATGGCGCGAACATCAGAAGCGTAGGCCGCAGCGTTGTTTTTCCGCGTGAATCGAGGGTCGGCCCGGCCGCCGCGTTATTTTTCTGCGAAATTCACATGGTGGCCCGGCCGACTTATTGTTTATCTATAGAAATTTGTCGGCGGCCCGGCCGACCGATGCTTTCCCTGATGGAATTTACAGGCGGCCCGGCCACCCCCGGTTGTCTTCGAGAAACCGAGTGGGCGGCCCGGCCGCCACCAGGTTTTCCAGAGGAGATAAGCAAGTGGCCCGGCCCCCGCGCAATTTTTCTGCGAAATTCACCGGGTGGCCCGGCCGACTTATTGTTTATCCATAGAAATTTGTCGGCGGCCCGGCCACCCCCTATTGTCTTTGAGGAACCGAGTGGGCGGCCCGGCCGCCACCAGGTTTTCCAGAGGAAATAAGCGGGTGGCCCGGCCCCCGGGTGTTCTTTATCTATAGAAGCGAAGGAAGCCCGGCCAACCTCTTGCTTTTCATCGAAAAAACGAGCGGCGGCCCGACCGTTCTTGTTTTGCCTGAGAACACCCGCCGGCTCGAGTTCAAACTGTTGCCTCAGCGGCAACTTTCGGAAAGATTTCGTTCAGGTGCGCCTCGAAGCGGATGAAGTCGTTTTCCACGTCCGGGTTCTTCATCACGTCGTGGCATACGAACGTGGGCAGCGGCGACATATCGAAGAATTTGAAGTTGAGGTGCATCGGCTGGAACAGATCATCCACGCTTCCCCCCGCGAAAAACACCTGATCGGGATCGTTAAAGGCTTGTTTCGGGGCGTTGAAGGTCAGCGACAACATATACTTCGTTCCGGTCAGGGTTCCGCCCGTGCCGTATTGTTTGGACGTGTCTTCCCGGCTGCGGCCGTCGCCCGCGCAAAACCGGCCGTCCATACCCGCGGTGTAGATTTCGTCCATGTACTTTTTGAAGCTCCAGGGGACGCCCATCCAATTGACCGGGGTTTGTACGATAATCACGTCCGCCCACATGTGCTTCTCGATTTCCCGATCCACATCATAGTCGTCTGTCATGCCGGTGTATTGGATTTCGTAACCCTTTGCGGCCAGATGTTCCGTCGCTCTGTCAATAAGGGTGCGGTTCAGTTGACCCTCCGCGAACGGATAGGGTTGATGGGCATTGATGATGAAGACCTTTTTCATGCTCACTCCTCGCTCAAGCATTCACAAGTTTTTCTATCCGGGTCGCAAGAACAGACGTATCCTGCGCGCCCTGGATCACATATTTGCTGTTGATAATGAATGCGGGCACCGCGTGCAGACCCAGTTGTTGCCAACGTCTCTCTTCCTCGCGAACCGCATCGGCGTAGGTGTTTTCGGCCAGGATGTGTCTTGCCCGGCCTTCGTCCAGCCCGACTTCGACCGCTTCTTTGACCAATACCTCGGTCTCGTCAATGGCTTTGCGCTCGCCGAAAAAGGCTGAGAACAGACGTAACTTCAATTCCGTTTGCTTGCCCTCCCCATGAGCCCAGAGCAGTAGTTGATGCGCCTTGAAGGTATTGAACATGCGCATCTCGTCGAAGTAGTCGAACGGAAAACCCAGTTCCTCGCCCATGGCGGTCAAACGCTTTCGTGCGGCGATGCTGCCTTCCAGGGTAGTCCCGTACTTTGCGGCCAGGTGAGCACGAAGATTCTCTCCACCTTCCGGCATGTGCGGGTTCAGTTCGAAAGCATGCCAACGCAGGCTGACGTCGGCACGGTCAGCGAAGCCGGCCAGGGCCTTTTCCAGCCGTTTGAAACCGATGATGCACCAGGGGCACACCACGTCTGAAACGATATCGATGTGTAATGGTGTCTTCATGGCTACGCCTTCACATCACTTTTGAAACGCGCGGCATTTTCGGCTTCCAGTTTCTCGATGTCGCCTTTTCCGAAGAAAGCCCAATAAGGCTTGGGAATCTCCAGGGCCCGCTGGGTGGCCTCGCGGTCGTCGATGCGATCGAACCAGGCTTGCAGGTTCGGCAAACCGTCGATGGAAACCTTGGCCCAGTAGTAGGCGCGCGCCCACGGGTAGGTAGCGATGTCGGCGATGGTGAAGCTGTCGCCCACCAGATAGTCGCGGCCTTCCAGGCGGGTGTTGAGTACTTCGAATAAGCGCCTGGATTCTGCCGTGTAACGCTCGATCGCAAACTCGTCCCGGTGGCCTTGCGGTTCGGCGATGCGTTGGAAGTACATGGCCTGACCCATCATCGGCCCGATCCCGCCCATCTGGAACATCAGCCATTGCAGGGTTTCGGATTTCCGGTCGGCGTCGACCGGCAGAAATTTGCCGTACTTTTCGGCCAGGTACCATAAGATCGCACCTGATTCGAAGACGACGAAATCGTTGTTGCCTCGGTCTACGATGGTGGGAATGCGGCCGTTGGGGTTCAGCTTCATGTACCATTCGGATTTCTGTTCTTTTTTGGAAAAATCGATATAGGTGAGATCGTAATCGACACCGGCTTCTTCCAGGAAAATGACCGGCTTCCAACCGTTCATGGTGGAAGCGGTATAGAGATGGATATCAGCCTGAAAACTCATCTCGAAAACCTCCTCTAAGCTTCGGTGATTTCACGATTCGGTGTCGTGAAACCGCCGCTTGATTTGACAGGTGTATTATGGGAGACTAGGAAACAGGAAGCAACCAGTGGAAAAAAAGTAACCTGGAGGGCTTTTTGACAACAGTCTTAGAATCAGCAGTTAGTCGAAGAAAAAATGTCGAGGCGCCTTGCCTCGCCCCATGCCCTATCGAACGCGGCATGCGCATTATCGGAGGCAAGTGGAAAGGTTCCATCCTCTGGCATTTGAAAGACGAACCGGTCCGTTTCAACGATTTGGCGCGCCAACTGGGCGGCGCCAGTAAAAAAATGGTGGACCAGCGCTTGAAGGAATTGGAAGCCCAGGGATTGGTAAAGCGTGAGGTCTTGAGCACGCGTCCCATCGCGGTGGCCTATCAGGCTACCGAATTCGGCCGTAGCGCCCTGGGTGTTTTGGAAATGCTTAAGGACTGGGCGGAAGAACACGACATTTAAGCTTCTCCCGGGGATCATTCGCGGGAGAAAGCGGAGTTTCCTGAACGAACGAGTCAATGTCAAGGGTCAATAGGACCGGCTACGTCCTCATTCAAGGGTTAAGGAGTAGAGATCACCGGGGCCATAGAGGTGACTTGTGGGTCCCGGGTATTCATTATCCGTTCGTCCCTTCTTTGGATATTTATATTTATTCCAACACCTTGCAACACCCGGCCAATTAATCGGACTTTTTTTGCATCCGTTTCCCGGTACTCTACGAACCTATGGTCAAGGACTGTATCTAAGTCCTGAAACGTTGTTGCAAGATGGAACCGTCTATGCCATGGACAAAATTTTCAAATCTTTGGACATTTCCTGGTCAAATGCACCTAAACTGTTTACAAACCCAGGCAATCCAACCTTTGTCCAGGCATTTATTTTAGACAAAAGCTTGACAAACATTGTAAGACGACCTACATTACCCATGGACAAAGTCTCAACTCCCCAGAATTGAGACTTGCCAACTATTTTGCCGACCTGAAACCTATTTTGAGGTGCTTAATGAAAAAGTTCCGGACTGCTTGTTCCGTACTGCTATTGGCCTTCGTTCCTTTTGTCACCGCCCAGGACAAAGATATTGTTGATACTGCTGTCGACGCGGGCTCCTTCACCACTCTGGTTGCCGCCGTGCAAGCCGCCGGTCTTGAAGATGCCCTGCGCGGCGACGGGCCTTTTACGGTCTTCGCCCCCACCGATGACGCCTTCGCAGCCTTGCCTGAGGGCACGGTTGAAGCCCTTCTGGCCGATCCCGAGGCCCTTGCCAACATTCTACTTTACCACGTTGTGGATGGTCAGGTTCTGGCCGAGGATGTCGTCAATTTGACCAGTGCTACAACCCTCCAGGGTTCGGATGTAGCCATCTCCGTTTCAGACGCCGGTGTGAGAATTAACGACGCCAACGTGGTCAACACGGACATCCTTTGCACCAACGGCGTCATTCACGTGATCGACGCCGTCATCCTGCCTCCCGACGATCCCGAAGAGCCCCAAGACATCGTCGATACCGCCATTGCGGCCGGTTCCTTCAACACACTGGTTGCGGCCGTTCAAGCCGCCGGCCTTGAAGGCGCCCTGCGCGGCGACGGTCCCCTGACCGTGTTTGCCCCCACCGATGACGCTTTTGCAGCCCTTCCCGAAGGTACGGTTGAAGCCCTTCTGGCCGATCCCGACGCACTTGCCGAAATCTTGCTTTACCATGTCGTAGAGGGCGAGGTTCTGGCCGCTGACGTGGTCAACCTGACCAGCGCAACCACCCTGCAAGGCGATGATGTTACCATCACGGTTACCGATGCGGGTGTCATGATCAACGATTCCAACGTGGTCACCACCGACGTGATCGCTTCGAACGGCGTCATCCATGTCATCGACGCCGTCCTGCTGCCGCCGGAGGATTCCCTGGACATCGTGGATACCGCCATTGCCGCCGGTTCCTTCAACACCCTGGTTGCGGCTGTTCAAGCCGCCGGCCTTGAAGACGCCCTGCGCGGCGATGGTCCCCTGACCGTGTTTGCCCCCACCGATGACGCTTTTGCAGCCCTTCCCGAAGGTACGGTTGAAGCCCTTCTGGCCGACCCTGACGCACTTGCCGAAATCTTGCTTTACCATGTCGTAGAGGGTGAGGTTCTGGCCGCTGACGTGGTCAACCTGACCAGCGCAACCACCCTGCAAGGCGACGATGTTACCATCACGGTTACCGATGCGGGCGTCATGATCAACGATTCCAACGTGATCACCACCGATGTGATCGCTTCGAACGGAGTCATCCACGTGATCGACGCCGTTCTACTGCCCCCCGAAGAACCCCAGGATATTGTGGATACCGCCATTGCTGCCGGTTCCTTCAACACCCTGGTTGCTGCCGTTCAAGCCGCCGGTCTTGAAGACGCACTCCGCGGCGACGGTCCTCTGACCGTATTTGCCCCCACCGACGACGCTTTTGCAGCCCTCCCCGAGGGTACGCTTGAAGCCCTTCTGGCCGATCCCGACGCGCTTGCCGAAGTATTGCTCTACCACGTCGTGGCGGGTCAGGTCCTGGCTGCTGACGTGGTCAACCTGACCAGCGCAACTACCCTGCAAGGCGACGATGTTACCATTACGGTTACAGACGACGGCGTCATGATCAATGATTCCAACGTGGTCACCACCGATGTGCTCGCCTCGAACGGCGTCATTCACGTGATCGATGCTGTCCTGCTGCCGCCGGAAGTACCGGACATTGTCGATACGGCAATCGGCGCGGGCACGTTCAACACCCTTGTAGCGGCTATCCAAGCAGCCGGTTTGGAAGATGCGCTGAGAGGCGACGGCCCCTTCACCGTATTCGCACCCACTGACGATGCTTTCGCCGCTCTTCCCGACGGCACCCTTGAAGCGCTTCTGGCCGATCCCGAAGGTCTGGCCGAGATCCTGCTCTACCACGTGGTCGGGGATGCCCTTACCGCTGCTGATGTTCTGTCGCGCAACCAAGTGGCGACCCTGCAAGGAACTCGCGCCGCCATCACGTCGACCGACGCGGGCGCTTTCATCGACGACGCAAGAATCACGGCTACCGACATCACGGCTTCCAACGGCATCATTCACGTCATCGACGCGGTAATCCTGCCGGAGGCGGTCACCGGTCGTACCTACGAGGTTATCGTTACCAACATCACCAAGGGTCAGGTCTACTCGCCTCCCCTGTTGGTATCGCACACCTACCGGGTCAAGCCCTTCGAACTGGGCGGTGTTGCTTCTCCCGGCCTGAAACTGATGGCCGAAGACGGTGATGCATCCCTGCTGTTGGACGAGTTGTTCCCCTCCAACGATGTCTTGGACCTGCAGATCGGCGATGCCCCCATTGGCCCGGGTGAGTCGGTTACCTATAACTTGCAGGCCAGCGGTCGGTATAACATGGTCTCCGTGTTGGGTATGTTTGTGTCAACCAACGACACCTTCTTCTCGGCCACCGCCGAGGCGCCCCGCGACATTACCGAACTGTTCAAGCGCGCGTCTCTGACCTGCCCCGTCAATTCCGCAACCGGCAATGCCTACGATGCGGGTACGGAGTACAACTCAGAGTCTTGCGCTGATATTCCCGGACCGCCCTGCGGCAATCCCGGTGTCTCTCCCGATGAGGCCGGCGAGGGCTACATCTACATCAGTAACGGTGTCCACGGCAAGGGTGATCTGGATGCCTCTACCTATGACTTCAACAATCCCGCGGTCCTGGTGAAGGTCCGCTTGAACAAGGGTTGCCTGTAATCCTTTAACTGATTTCTAACCCCGCACTGGAAGGCACTCATCATCCAATAGGATGGTGGGTGCTTTTCTCGTTTCGGCCTTTGATTTCATCGCGACTTTGTGTCGGTTCAACTGCCGCTTTTGTCGGTTTACCGGATTCCCCTTTGCTATCGTCGAATTGGAGTGCAATATCCGGAGTGTAAAACAGCTACGCGGCCTTGTTGCTTTCAGCAGCCGGCAACCAGGTGTGTCAGTAGTCACCAAATTCTGTACTTCTAAGGAGTCATACATGAAAAAGGTAATCACGCTTGCACTCGCTACCGGCGTCGTTCTCTCCGGTTTCGCTACCCTGGTCAGCACCCCCGCACAAGCCGGCTTGACTTGTTTCCAGCAGTGCCGCCAGATCTGGAGCTCTTGCGACAACGATCCCTGCGCCTGCACCACCGAGTTCGAATACTGCCTGGCCAACTGCTAAGCGATCTTTCGAATAAGTGAGCCGGTCTTCCCCTGCGGACAGGCCGGCTTTTTCATGTACATTCTGAAAAAAATTCTCTAAGATACCTGAAACCAAACTCCGAAAAAAACGTAAAATCTAATGCTTATCGGTTTTCGATACCCTACTAACTGGATTAAATGTCGACTCATCTAGTTTTTCGTATTTAGTTTGCATTTTTACCTTTCCTATTGATTGAACAGGGTACGAAATATCGATGAGACCTTGGCTATTTAGTCGAAATACAACTGTAATCGACGACCCCCTTGCCTTATGGTCTCCCAAATTAGAACAAATAAGGAGTTCATTCATGAAAAAAGTAATGACACTTGCGCTTGCCTCAGGTATCGTCATCTCCGGTTTCGCCACTCTATTCAGCACTCCTGCTCAAGCCGGTCTGACCTGCTTCCAGGAATGCCGCCAGGAATGGCGCAACTGCACCGGTGATCCGTGCGGCTGTGTAACCGACTGGGAAATCTGCATCGCTAGCTGCTAAGCAACCGTGCATAAAATTTCAGGCCGGTCATCTCCTCTTGGGTGACCGGTTTTTTCGTCCAGGGCCTTGAATGCTTTTCAATTCACTCGAATATCCTGTCTTCCTGGCTGTTATTTTTTTCCTTTATTGGTTCGTCACCACTGGGAAAACCGCACGGAACCTTTTGCTGGTAACCGCCGGTTACGTTTTTTACGGCTGGTGGGACTGGCGCTTTCTTTCCCTGATTCTTATCAGCACCTGCGTCGACTTCAGCGTGGGCCTGGCTTTGGGCCGGACCGAGAACAAACAGAAAAGACGCACTCTACTGGCCTTGAGCCTGGTGACCAACCTGGGCATTTTGGGCACCTTTAAATATTATGATTTCTTTGCCGACAGTTTTGCCAACTTGTTGACCGCCGCGGGTTTGCAGGTCAACCCGATTTCGTTGAATGTCATCCTGCCGGTCGGCATCAGTTTCTACACTTTCCAGACCCTCGGTTACTCCATCGACGTCTACCGTCGCAAAATTGAACCCACGCGGGATGCGCCGGCGTTTTTCGCCTTCGTCAGCTTCTTCCCGCAATTGGTAGCGGGTCCCATCGAGCGCGCCGGCCAATTGTTGCCGCAATTCCAACAAACCCACACCTTCGATGCGAAAACAGCCCGGGAAGGTTTAGGCCTCATCCTCTGGGGCTTGTTCAAAAAGGTGGTCATCGCCGATACTTGTGCGGTGGTCGCCAACTTTATTTTCGCCAATCATGCCGCCCAGGGCCCATTGGTTCTGGCCGTGGGCGCAATCTGTTTTGCCTTCCAGATTTACGGCGATTTTTCCGGGTATTCCGATATCGCGATCGGTAGCGCCAGGCTGTTTGGTTTCAAGCTGATGACCAACTTCAGGACGCCTTACTTTTCGAGGGATCCGGCCGAGTTCTGGCGGCGATGGCACATCTCGTTATCCACCTGGTTCCGCGATTACGTCTACATCCCGCTAGGCGGCAGCAGGGGCAGGCGTGAAAGGGTGATTCTGAATGTTATGGCTACATTTACCTTGAGCGGGCTTTGGCACGGCGCCAACTGGACCTTTGTGATTTGGGGTTTCCTCAACAGCCTGTACTACCTGCCGAGTCTGTGGCAGGGAAAAAAGAAAACGGGCCGAACCGAAGAGACCGGAAAACTGCCCTCTTTGGATGCCTTGGGCGATATGGCCGGCACTTTCGCGCTGATCACCCTGGCCTGGGTTTTCTTCCGTGCACCGGATTTAGGAACGGCTTTGGCTTATCTCAGCGGTTTCTTCGATTTCTTCATTTTCACCGGTCTGGCCCAACTCAACCAGATGACCGGCGGCAGCTTCTATGGATTGTTCGTGCTGATCCCATTCCTCCTGGCGGTGGAGTGGCTGCATCGCGACCAGGAACACCCGGTACCGGTGGATCATTTCCCCACGTTGCTGCGGCGTCCGGTATATTATGCAATGGCACTGGCTGTCTTCGTATTGATGGAGCACCAACAAGCTTTCATCTACTTCCAGTTTTGAGGTCGCCCATGCGTCGGTTTTTGTTCAAAACAACTCTGTGGCTCGTCGGCTTCTTCCTAATTCTGAAAGCCGTGGGCATGCTGGACAATCTTGACCGCACCAATGAGAATATCCTGCGGATCCGTCAGGTGGGAACACTGTCGAACCTGGATGTGTTGTTCGTGGGGAATTCCTATACGCATACAGGCATCGATCCCCTGCAATTGCGCGAAAGCGGGCTGGAAACCTACAGCCTGGGCATCAATGCGGCCGGGGTCGCCTTTTATCGCCTTTTACTGGATGACTATACAAGGCAAACCGGTGCGATACCCAAGACCATCATGCTATTGGTCAGTCCTATGAGCTTCTCGCGTTTTGCCGATACCTTCCCCTCCATCCCGATCCACCGTTATCTCTACCACCCGCTCTCTAATGAGACCGTTGCCTGGCGGTTCGGCGCCCCCTACGACCAATTGCTCAGGCGCAGCTTCCGCAAGGGATTGGCCAATGCCCCCTTACTGTTTACCGCTGAAGAAGAAAGCGCCGATATGAAGGAAATGCTGACATATCGAGGCTTTGTCCCTTCTCGAATGACATTCTCCGGGAAAGTCCATCCCGAAATTGCCGCCTCCTACGAACCCCTCTCCAGGGACCCGTTCCCAATGGATTCTTTGGAAGATTTACAAGACCTGGCCTTGGAATACAGGAATAAAGGAGCCCGAGTAGTTTTCTACGAATTGCCGACAGGTGAAGCACCCGGACTATTCCACGCGCAATTTTTAGACGACTATGAGCGGGCCCTGGCGGATTTGAAAAAAAATGGGTTTGAAGTGCTCCGTATTCAGTGGGACACCCGCCCCTTGGATTTCCGTAATATGGATCATCTCAACTCAAGGGGCGCCGCCCGCGCCACCGGTGCGATTGCCGAATATTTATCCGAAAAGCCCGGCACAGCCGCGGGAGGGCACGCGGAGGAAAGCGTACGCTAAACCGTACAAGCACACGTTCACTGAATGGGTAACTTAAATGCTCTAAATAACTTATTCTCAAACTTCGTTCATTTTTCGACATTCTTTTTGGGGAAAAGGCCCGTATAATAATCTCGGAACATACGGTGCGCCTCCTTGCTAAACAGCACCGTGATGCCGGTAAAAACATTGGGGAACCGGGGGGACCATGGAGCATCATGTAGCGACGGGTCATCATTTGACACTTGTTTTCGCGGAGTTTGCCGAATATCTGGTGGGAAAAAATATCGACCCGGAGCAGATCTTGCCGGAAGCAATCGCGCTAAGGGCACAGGCCACACGGTCGGATTATCTCCACCGTCTACCAGGGCACCTGGGCGATCGCGTACACATCCTGAAGACTGGCGATATCAGCATCATCGGATCGGAGGACGGATGCAGCTACGCCATGAGCGAGGGTAGGAAATACTACCTGCGAGAAACACTCAACCGCCTGGAACCCAACCTGGACCCCGACATATTCATCCGTATCCACCGCGGCTACCTGGTCAATGTAGATTTCATCAGAGTTCTGGATCGCTGGCCGGGCGGCAAATTTTTGGTGACGATCGAGGACGTCACCCGCAAAAAACTGGCCACCAGCCGCACCGGCGCGGAACGACTGCGCAAGGTCCTGGGTCTGGCCCGTCCGGCCAGGGCTTGACCTACAAATAAGTTTTGTCCCTCAACGACATGCAACTATTGAGATCCCGACATTCGGGCTGACGTCAACTACGCAAGGCGTTGACGATTGATTCTTTAACCACCAGACCTGTCTTCCCCTTTTGGGTGTCGCTTCGAAAAACCAGGCAAATTACATCACCGTAAACAGGACTTTCCGGAAGCGCAATAAGGGGTTGATCCGGCCTGTAACGGGCAATGGTTTCCGGTAGGATGCCGACACCGATGCCGGACGCCGTTAAAGCCCGATTCACTTCCAGGTCCGTGGTGTAAAGGGTTCTTCGGCACCGCACCAGACCTGCCTTGGTTGCCTGTCTGATCAGGGTTTCCGATTGGAGCAGGTCGGGATTGACGATCAACAGACCCTCCTCCCCCGCTGCATCTTGCAGCGCCGTCGGCTTTTGACTGACCCAAAACTTGATCTCGTCCCGATACAGTTCCAGGATGGTGAGGTCCGGGTGTTGCGGCGGGTTGACCACAATCCCGAAATCGATGCGATGACTGATTACGCCCTCGGCGATGTGCCTGCTGAGATCATGCTCGAGAACCAGGTCCAACTTGGGCCAGGCCTCCAACAAAGCGCCGCAGAACCTGGGAAGGGTTTGCGCGGCAATGTTGCCGTATACACCCAGTACCACGCGCCCGCGCACTTCCTCTCCTTCCGCCTGCACCGCCTGGTTGACGGCTTCCCACTGTTGCAAAAGGTTTTCCGATCGGGCCAGAAAGGCTTCACCGGCCCTGGTAAGCCGGACACCGCGATTGCTCCGCAGAAACAAGGGCGCTCCAAGAGTATCCTCCAACTTTTTGATCGTCCAGCTTACCGTGGGTTGCGTCAAACCCAGGCTCCGCGATGCCGCGGTAACCTTGCCGACACGGGCTACTTCTCGGAACACGGTAATATCGCCGATAGAAATATCCATAGTTCCCTCACATAGATTTTCTCTATGGCAAATATAATGATAATCGATTTTTCTTTTGGGTGGGCAGACATCATATTATTTACAGGCTGTTTCCGGAAACGGTCAACTCGGAAGTGGAGTGGATCGTGAACAACACCAAATTGCTCGTCTTATTGACCATGCTCGCCGCCCTGACCGCGTTGTCGACCGATATCTACCTGCCTTCAATGCCGGGTCTTGTCGACATAATGCATACCGACATTGCGACTGTGCAGATGACACTCAGCGTATTCTTGTTCAGTTTTGCCCTGGGGCAACTCATCTACGGCCCCCTCTCCGACCGCTACGGTCGCCGCGGCCCCCTACTGGTTGGATTAAGCCTATATCTTGCCGCAAATTTCATCTGTGCAACCGCAAGCTCCATAGAAGTATTGCTGATAGGCCGTTTTCTTCAGGGACTTGGCGCCTGTGCGGGCGTGGTGTGCTGTTATGCCATTGTGCGTGATCTCTGGAGCGGCCGGGAAAACACCCGTGCTCTCAGTAGAATCGCGGTGGCAACTTCCCTGGCCCCGATCATCGCACCCGTCATCGGCGGTTTTTTGGAATCGCGTTTCGGTTGGCGCGCCTCGTTTTTGTTCCTTGGCAGTTTTTCGGTCCTACTGACAACGCTGATTGCGCGGTTCCTCCCGGAAACCGCTCCCAAGCAACCGGAGAAATCCGGAATATCGGCCGCTTACCGAAAGGTAATGGGCAACAGCACCTGGCGCATCTTCGCGACGGTCAACGCACTGAGCTTTTCAGCCCTGTTTGTTTTCATCGGCAGTTCAAGCGAATTGCTGGTAAATCAATACGGGGTGCAACCGGAAACCTTCGGTTTGTTATTTGCCCTCAATGCCTGTGTCTACCTGTGCGGCAGTTTCCTGGCCGCCGGGCTGTCCAATCGAATGGATGCGGCCCCGTTGGCCGTCATCGGTTGTCTTGCCGTGATCCTGGGCGGTTTGTCCATGAGCCTGGTCGGCCTTTTCGGCGTGGGCTCCGTTACTACGGTCTTGAGCACGACCTGTATGACAACCTTCGGCGCCGCGCTGGCCATGCCGGCAGGCGCATCCGGCGCTTTGCAACCGTTTGCCGGAGGAGCGGGCGCGGCTTCAGCTTTACTGGGCTGCAGCCGTTTCGGAATTGCCGCTGTCGTCCTGTATTTGTTGGGACGGATCGGCGTTTCCCCGCTGTCCCTGGGCGTCACCATGTTATTATGTGGTTGTGGGGGGTTGCAAGCCGCAAGCTTCAGGCTTCAAACGACACCCGGTTTGCCCGTTGACGACCTGGGTTGACCCGCCCCCGATTCAGTAGCAACAAACGAACCTCTCATCCGATCCAATAGACAGGGTTGCCTCGCAACAGACAAACCACTTGAAGCTTGCAGCACGAAGCTTGAAGCTTGTTCAGTTCGATCTAGTCGAAAAAAAGCAAATGAGCTATCCTAGAGGGTCTTTCGGCAGAGTAGGCCGAAATGACCCGATTTAGCGCCGAGGTTACCCGAATGATCGATGTCAATATCTTGCGAAATGATTTCGATGCCGTCAAAAAAATGCTGACCGATCGGGGCAGCAGCATCGACCTGACCGCTTTCAGCGATCTGGACAGTAAGCGTCGTCAATTGATTACCGATTCCGACAAATTGAAATCGGAACGCAAGTCTACGTCCAAGCAAATCGGCATGATGATCGGCAAGGGCGAAGACCCCGCCGAAATCAAGGCGCGCGTTGCCAAGATGGGCGACCGGATTAAAGAAATGGATAGCGAACTGGCGCAAACAGAGGAAGAACTCAACGACCTCCTGGCCGGCATCCCCAATATCCTCCATGACACCACGCCGATCGGAGCGGGCGAGGATGACAATGTCGAGGTAGATCGCTGGGGTACGCCCCGCGATTTCGGTTTCGAAATCAAAGATCATGTGGACCTCGGCACCGCTTTGAACATCCTCGATTTCGAAACCGCCGCCAAGTTGACCGGCGCCCGGTTCGCCCTCCTGCGCGGGGACGGCGCCCGCTTGGAACGCGCCTTGATCAATTTCATGATCGATGTTCACACCGAACAGGGTTACGAGGAAGTACTGCCGCCTTTTATCGTCAACGGCGACAGCATGTACGGCACCGGCCAGTTCCCTAAGATGAAGGAAGACGTGTTTAAACTGGAAGGGTTGAATTATTACCTGATCCCCACGGCGGAAGTGCCGGTTACCAACATCCACCGCAACGAGTTTATCGAAGAAGCCCGCCTGCCCGTTTACTACCAGGCTTTTACCCCCTGTTTCCGCTCCGAGGCCGGCGCCCACGGTCGCGACACGCGCGGGCTCATCCGCCAACACCAATTCAATAAGGTGGAACTGGTCAAGTTCGTACATCCGGAGGAATCCGACAAGGAACTGGAGAAACTCCGCAACGACGCCGAAGAAATTCTCAAGCGGTTGGAATTACCTTACCGCGTGATGGCCTTGTGTTCCGGCGATATCAGCTTCGCCGCGGCTAAATGCTATGATCTGGAGGTCTGGTTGCCCGGTCAGGGGAAATATCGCGAGATCTCCAGTTGTTCCAACTTTCGAGATTTCCAGGCTCGCCGCGCCAGAATTCGCTATAAGGGCGGCAAGAAAAAAGGCCTGGTCCATACACTGAACGGCTCGGGACTGGCCGTCGGTCGCACCCTGGTGGCGCTTTTGGAAAACCACCAGCAGTCCGACGGCAGCATTCAAATTCCCGAGGCCCTGCGGCCTTATATGAACGGCAAAGAAACCATTTCCAAATAAAATAGTAGGAGGGCATCATGTCCAGAGAGGTTGTTATCGTCAGCGCGGCGCGCACCGCTATCGGCAAGTTCCAAGGCGGACTTGCTTCCAAAACGGCGGTGGACTTGGGAACCATCGCCGCCAAGGCAGCCGTTGAACGGGCCGGCATTTCCGTCGACCATATCGAAGAAGTAATCATGGGCAACGTTTTGCCCGCCGGGCTGGGACAGAACCCCGCCCGCCAGGTGCTGATTCACAGCGGAATCCCCAACGGCGTCAGCGCTTATACCGTCAACAAGGTGTGCGGGTCCGGCCTGAAGTCCATTATGATTGCCGCAAGCGCCATTCGCGCCGGTGATTTGGATTGCGCCCTGGCCGGCGGCATGGAAAGCATGTCCAACGCACCCTACCTGCTGCCCAAGGCGCGTTCCGGTTACCGCATGGGCCACGGCCAGGTGATCGATTCCATGATTCACGACGGCTTATGGGACATCTATAACGATTTTCACATGGGCCACACCGGCGAACTGGTGGCCGAAAAGTACAACGTCACACGCAAGCGCCAGGACGATTATGCCCTGAAATCTCACCAGAAAGCCATCGCCGCCATTGACGCCGGCCGCTTCAAGGAAGAAATCGTCCCCGTGGAAGTTCCCCAGCGTAAGGGTGATCCCATCATTATTGACACCGACGAATCTCCCCGTCGCGCCTCTACTGTCGAGGCACTGGCCAAACTGCGCCCCGCATTTAAACCTGACGGCGGCACGGTAACCGCGGGCAATGCGCCCGGCGTCAACGACGGCGCCGCCGCGGTCATCGTCATGTCCGCCGAGAAGGCCGATGAGCTGGGCCTGAAACCCCTGGCCAAAATCGTGGACTACTG
>JAAUYB010202159.1_pt1 | contig 23852 bp, 24 predicted proteins | sample 7278071 | NCBI WGS metagenome assembly JAAUYB01 (sample SAMN14350121, study PRJNA611818) | marine sediment metagenome | isolation source: surface marine sediment (1.8m) | place: French Polynesia: Moorea | collected 2018-08 | reverse complement strand
GGTGGCGGAGATGGCTTTGCTGACCGCTTTGATCGGCCAGACGATCAAGCTGCGCTGGAAACTGTCCTTACAGGTCCAGACCAAGGGCGCTGTGCGGATGATCGCCACCGATTACTATGGCCCCGATGAAGAGGGCCAGCCTGCGCGCATCCGCGCCTATGCCAGCTTTGACGCCGACCGCATCACCGACGCCCCGCCTTTTGAACAGTTGGGCGACGGCTATTTCGCGATCCTGATTGACCAGGGCAAGGGCATGGCGCCCTATCAGGGCATCACACCCATCGCTGGCGGGTCGCTTCGCGAATGTGCGGAGGCGTATTTTGCGCAATCCGAACAGCTGCCGACGCGGTTTGCGCTGTCTTTTGGCCGCTCGACCGAACCGGGTGTGCCCGAGCATTGGCGCGCCGGTGGCATCATGCTGCAGCACATGCCCAAAGCGTCGCCCTTCGCCACCGATGGCGGGACGGGCGAGGCCGGTTTGCTGCAGGCCCAAGACATCGTTCAGGGTGATGATGAGGAAAACTGGACTCGCGTGAACCTGCATCTCGATACGGTTGAGGATATGGAGCTGATCGGCCCGATGCTGCCGCCAACCGACCTTCTGGTGCGCCTCTTTCACGAAGAGGTGCCGCGGGTCTTTGACGCGCAGCCGGTTCGCTTTGGCTGTACCTGTTCCGAAGATCGCGTGCGTCAGAGCCTGTCGATCTACTCGTCCAAAGACATCGAAAAGATGACCACGGACGATGGCCGGGTGACGGCAGATTGTCAGTTCTGCGGCGCCCATTACGAGCTTGATCCCGAGACGGTGGGATTCGAGGCGGATCATGGCAACGGATGAGCTTGACGTTCTGCGCCAGGCCGTTGCGCGGGAAGGCGGCGGATCGTCCGATTTCGATCTGAACCCGGATGTCGCCTTACCCCCCGGGCGCAAACTGCGCCCGGCCGGGGTGTTGATGGCGTGTCACGTGGGCCATGACGGGGTCGAGGTGATTCTCACGAAGCGATCCTCGGCGCTCAAACACCATCCCGGTCAGATTGCCTTTCCCGGTGGCAAGCAGGATGAGGATGACGCCGATGTCACCGCCGCCGCGTTGCGCGAGGCGCATGAAGAGATTGGGCTGACACCCGCCAATGTCGACATCATCGGCCATCTGCCGGCGCATGAAACCGTTACCGGGTTTCTGATGACGCCGGTCGTGGGGCTGGTGCGGCAGGCGTTTGACCCGGTGCCCGAGCCGGGCGAGGTGGCCGAGGTCTTCTCGGTCCCGCTGGCTCATGTCACGAATCCTGCCCAATTCGTCATTCAGTCGCGGCGCTGGCGCGGGCATCGGCGGCATTACTATGCAGTGCCGTTTGGCCCCTATTACATCTGGGGAGCAACCGCCCGCGTGCTGCGCGGCCTGGCGGATCGGATGACGGCATGACCCGCGTCACGGGCACTTGGCTCGACGCCGCGCATACCCAGCAGGTCATGCGCCTGTTGACCGACGCGGGGTATCAGGCCTTGGCGGTGGGCGGCTGCGTGCGCAATGCGCTTCTGGGTGTGCCGGTGACGGATATCGACATCTCGACCGACGCGCGCCCCGAAGTGGTGATGCAGCTGGCCAAGGCCGCGGGGCTCAAGGCTGTGCCCACCGGCATCGACCACGGCACCGTGACCGTGGTGACCGAACATGAGGGGTTCGAGATCACCACGTTCCGCGCCGATGTCGAAACCGATGGCCGCCGCGCCGTGGTGCGCTATTCGCAGGACGTGCGCGAGGATGCGCTGCGCCGCGACTTTACCATGAATGCGCTGTACGCCGCAGCCGATGGCACGCTGCTGGATCCGCTGCAGGGCTTGCCGGATCTGCAGGCGCGCCGGGTGCGGTTCATCGAAGATGCCGACCGTCGGATCAAAGAGGATTACCTGCGCATTCTGCGGTTCTTTCGCTTTTCCGCCTGGTATGGCGATCCGCAAGCGGGTTTTGACGCTGATGCGCTGGCGGCCATTGCCGAGAACACGGGTGGGCTGACCAGCTTGTCGCGCGAACGGGTAGGGGCGGAACTGGTCAAGCTTTTGTCAGCACCCAATCCGGCGCCGGCCTTGGGTGTCATGGCGCAATGCGGTGTTCTGACTGCGCTGCTGCCGGGCGCCGAGGCGATCTTTGCCGCGCCTTTAGTACATCTGGAGGAGGTGCATGACCTGGCACCCGAGCCGATGCGACGCTTGGCGGTTCTGGGTGTGGTCGAGCCGGAAACCCTGCGCCTCTCCAAAGCGCATTCCCGCGCTTTTGAGCTGAAACAGAGCCTGATTTCCGACAGTGCCGGCCCGGCCGAGGTCGCCTATCGCCACGGAGCGGAAACCGCTTATGAGGCGCTGATCCTGCGGGCGGCGATCCTGGGCGGTGAGGTCCCTCAAGCCAGCGAAGAGATCGCCAAGGGTGCCAATGCGGTTTTTCCGGTGAAACCCGCTGACCTGATGCCGCGCCTGCAGGGGGCCAAGCTAGGGGCGGCGTTAAAGCAACTCGAAGTGCGCTGGATCGCCTCGGGCTTTGCCGCCGAAAAGGACGAACTGATTCAGGCCCTGGATTAACCGACACGCAGACCCCATGGTGATTACGCCGGGAATCGGCGACACTGGGGCCTTTCGCAACCCAATTGGCACCCGCAGATGTTCCGTTATTTCGAAAACCTGGTCGATCCCTATACGTCGTATGACGATGCCGATCGTCCGCCGACGCGCATATGGCCGTTCATGCTCGACTACGCGCGTCCGTTCAAAGGGGTGTTCTGGGTTGCGGGGCTGTCGTCGCTGCTGGTGGCGGTGGTCGAGGTCGCGCTGATTGGCATAATGGGCTGGGTGGTCGACATCCTGGTTGGGGATCCGGCGCAGGTTTGGGAGGATCATGGCGGTCAGCTGATTGGCCTTGCGGTCTTCATCCTGCTTTTGCGCCCCGCGGTCCAGACGGTGAATGTGCTGGTGCTGAACAACGCGATCCTGCCCAACTTTGGCACGCTCATTCGCTGGCGCGCGCATCGGCACGTGATGCGGCAGTCGGTGGGCTGGTTCGAGAACGACTTTGCCGGCCGTATCGCCAACCGGATCATGCAGACCCCCCCGGCTGCCGGGGAGGCGGTGTTCCAGGTTTTTGACGCCATCACCTATGCGCTGGCTTATTCCATCGGTGCGCTGATCCTGCTGGGGCAGGCGGATCCGCGGCTGATGCTGCCGCTGTTTATTTGGCTGGTGCTCTACGCGGCGCTGATGCGCTGGACCATCGTCCGGGTCGGCCCGGCGTCACAAGCGGCCTCGGACGCGCGCAGTCAAGTAACCGGGCGGGTGGTGGACAGCTACACCAACATCCACTCGGTCAAGATGTTTGCGCATCACGACCGGGAAATCGATTACGCGCACGAGGCGATCGAGTATTCGCGCGAGACATTTCAGCGCGAAATGCGGCTCTATACCGTGATGGAAGTGGCTCTGGTCATGCTGAACGGGCTTTTGATCGTGTCGCTGGTTGGCTGGGCTTTTGTGCTGTGGATGCAGGGCACCGCCAGCGTTGGCGCCGTCGCCGCCGCCACCGCGCTGAGCCTGCGGTTCAACGCGATGACCGGCTGGATCATGTGGGCGTTAACCACGTTTTTCCGCCAGCTGGGGGTTGTCGCCGAGGGGATGGAGACGATTGCCCAGCCGATCACGCTGCTCGATGCACCGCAGGCCAAGCCTCTGCAGATGGGCAAGGGTGAGATTCGCATCGAGCATCTCAGCCACCATTATGGGCGTGAGGCCGGCGGTCTGGACAATGTCAGCCTGACGATCCGACCCGGCGAAAAGGTGGGCCTTGTGGGACGGTCAGGGGCCGGGAAATCAACCCTCGTCAAGCTGCTTTTGCGGTTTTACGACGTCGAAAAGGGCCGCATCCTGATCGACGGTCAGGACATCGCCCATGTCACCCAAGACAGCCTGCGGCTGAATATCGGCATGGTGCAGCAGGACAGCGCGCTGTTGCACCGGTCGGTCCGGGACAACATCCTCTACGGCCGTCCCGACGCATCGGAGGAGCAGCTGCAAGCCGCCGCAGGGCAGGCGCAGGCGCATGACTTCATCCTCGATCTAGCCGATCCTGAAGGGCGCAGCGGCTATGACGCGCATGTGGGCGAACGGGGCGTCAAGCTGTCGGGTGGGCAGCGCCAGCGGGTGACGCTCGCCCGTGTGATCCTCAAGGACGCGCCTATTCTGCTGCTGGATGAGGCCACCAGCGCGCTTGATTCCGAGGTGGAGGCCGCCATTCAGGATACGCTCTACGGCATGATGGAGGGCAAGACAGTGATCGCCATCGCCCACCGCCTGTCCACGATTGCCCATATGGACCGCATCCTGGTCATGGATCAGGGCCGCATTGTCGAAGAAGGGCCGCATGACGCGCTTTTGGCCAAGGGCGGGCTATATGCCAGTTTCTGGGCGCGCCAATCCGGCGGGTTCCTCGATATCGACACGGATGCCGCCGAATGAAGCTTGCCGACTGGATAGATCCCTTGGCCCCGGCCGACGGAGCGCCGCCGCAACGGTTGATGCCATTTGTGCGCTGGGCGCTCAGCGGGAGCGGTCCGGCGTTGTCGGTGGCCGGCGTGGTGTCGATCCTTGCTGGCGTGGTCGAGGTGATGGCGGCGCTTTTGCTCGGCTGGGTGATCGACGCCGCGCTGCAATCCGAACCGTCTCAGGTGTTCACCGAGCAAAGCGGCGTTCTGATCTTTGGGCTGGTGTTCTTCATGGTGCTGCGGCCGGTGCTGTTTGGGTTAAACGCGCTGATGCAGAACCTTGTTGTGGGGCCGAATGCCTTCAACCTCGTGCTGCAGCGGCTGCATCGTCATACGCTGGGTCAGGCGGTGACGTTTTTCGACAATGATTTCGCCGGGCGCATCTCACAAAAGGAAATGCAAACGGCCCGGGCGCTTGCCGATGCGGTGGTTGAGATCCTGCAGACGGTGCTTTTTGCCTTGGCCTCGGTCGTGGGCGCTGTGCTGCTCTTGGGCACGGTCGATATCCGGATAGCGCTTGGGCTGACGGCCTGGATGGCGGTGTATTTGTGGATGATCCGTTATTTCATGCCGCGCATTCGCGTGCGGTCCAAGGCGCGGGCAGGGGCGCGGGCCAACGTGACCGGACAGATTGTCGACACTGTGACCAATATCAAGACGGTCAAGCTGTTTGCCCATGCCGATCACGAAGACCGCGCCGCTTTGAACGCGATGGCCGATTGGCGCGAAAAGGCGCTGGATTACGGCCGCGTGTCGGTGGCGTTCCGGTTTTCGCTGATGGCTTTGGCGGGCGTTTTGCCGGTGCTGCTGGTCGGCGGCGCGCTGTGGTATTGGAGCCTTGGTCTGGTCAGCGCCGGGGATATCGCGGCGACGGGTGCTGTGTCTTTGCGGCTGGCGCAGATGACCGGTTGGGTCAGTTTCACGCTGATGACGCTTTACGCCAATGTCGGCGAGGTTGAGGATGGCATGCGCACGCTCACACCGCCGCACAGGCTGATCGATGCCGACAGCGCGCCCAACCTGCTGGTGCCCGAGGGGCGCATCACGCTGGAGGATGTGGGCTTTGCCTATGGCCGCGAAACTGGCGGTGTTGAACACATCGCCATCGATATCGCACCGGGGGAAAAGCTGGGTATTGTAGGCGCGTCTGGGGCGGGGAAATCGACGCTCGTGGCGCTGCTGTTGCGGCTCTATGATACCGAAAAAGGCCGGATTCTGATCGACGGGCAGGACATCGGCCATGTCACGCAGGAAAGCCTGCGGCGGCAGATCGGCATGGTCACGCAGGAAACCGCGATGTTCAATCGCTCGGCCCTGGACAACATCCGCTATGGCCGGCCCGAGGCGACCGAGGCCGAGGTCGAAGAGGCCGCAACCAAGGCTGAGGCGCATGACTTTATCACCGGGTTGCAGGATCACATGGGCCGTCAGGGGTACGAGGCGCATCTGGGCGAACGTGGGGTCAAGCTCTCGGGCGGGCAGCGCCAACGGATAGCGCTCGCCCGCGCGATCCTCAAAGACGCGCCGATCCTGATCCTGGATGAGGCGACCAGCGCGCTGGATTCCGAGGTCGAGGCTTCGATCCAATCGGCGCTGGAATGTGTGATGGAGGGCAAAACCGTCTTGGCCATTGCCCACCGGCTGTCCACCATTGCTCGCATGGATCGCATCATTGTGCTGGATCAGGGTCACATTGCCGAGATGGGCACGCATGATCAGCTGCTGGCCAAGGGTGGCCTTTATGCCGGGTTCTGGGATCGGCAATCGGGTGGTTTCCTAGGGTCGGAACCCGCCCAGGCGGCGGAATAACCCGGTGCGTCATGGTGGGGCGGTCCATGAGACGGGTGATGATCCTCGGCCAGCCCGGGTCCGGTAAATCGACCCTCGCGCGCGAAATGGGGCGGCGGACGGGCCTGCCGGTGGTGCATGTCGATCATCTGCATTGGAAACCCGGCTGGGTCGAACGCGACCGCGACGAAAAGATCGCTTTGGCACTGGCCGAGCAGGCCAAACCGGAGTGGATTTTCGAGGGCAGCCTGTCGGTCACCTATGAGGATCGCTTTGCCCGCGCCGATACGATTATCTTCCTCGATATGCCCCTGCCGCTGCGGTTGCGAAGGGTTGTCTGGCGGACGCTGCGCCACTACGGACGGACGCGGCCGGATATGCAGGAAAACTGCCCGGAGCGGTTCAGTGGGGAGTTCTATAAGTGGATCTGGGACACGCGACAGACTGGCAAGAGGAAACCGATGCGCTTGATCGCTGCCGCCGGGCCGGACAAGGACGCGCATCACCTGACCTCCCCTGCGCAAGTGCGGCAGTACCTCGCAACTGTGCCCGTAAACCCGGAGCGCTGACGTGACAACACTCGTTATCGAACGGCTGGGCCATTTGGGTGATGGCATCGCCCCCGGCCCGGTCTTTGTGCCCGGGGCCTTGCCCGGCGAAGAGGTTGAGGGGGAGGTGGTTGACGGTGTGATGGCCGCGCCAAAGATCCTGCGCCCGTCCGACGCCCGGGTGTCTGCCCCTTGCCGTCATGCCAAGTCCTGCGGTGGGTGCCAGTTGCAGCACGCGTCTGACGCGTTCACCACCGAATGGAAGATGGACGTTGTGCGCACGGCCTTGCAGGCGCGGGGGCTTGAGGCACCGTTGCGCGACTGCGCCGTCTCCCCACCCCGATCGCGGCGGCGGGCGGCGTTTTCGGCGCGGCGGACCAAGAAAGGCGCGCTGGCCGGCTTTCACATGAAACGCTCGGACGTGATCGTCGCTGTGCCCGATTGCCAGCTCGTCACACCCGCCGTCGCGGCCGCCCTGCCGCTGGTGGAACAGCTGGCCATTCTGGGGGCCAGCCGGAAAGGCGAGCTGTCCGTTCAGGTGACTCAGAGCCTGAATGGTCTCGATCTGGCTATCACCGGCGGCAAGCCTTCGGACGTCGCGTTGCAGTCCTCCCTCGCCGATCTGGCCCGCGCCCATGGCGTCGCGCGGATCGCCTGGGGAGAGGAGGTGCTGACCCGGCACCCACCCATCCAGCGCTTTGGCAAAGCCGAGGTGGTCCCGCCGCCCGGCGCTTTCCTGCAGGCCACAGCCGAAGGCGAGGCCGCGCTGCTGGATGCGGTGACCGAGGCCGTCGGCAAGGCAAAACACGTAGTCGATCTCTTCGCCGGCTGTGGCACCTTTGCGCTGCCATTGGCGGCACAGGCCCGCATCCAGGCGGTCGAGGGTGACAAGGCGATGGTAACAGCGCTCGACAAGGGCTGGCGCAACGCCAAAGGGTTGAAGCATGTCACCCACGCCTCGCGCGATCTTTTCCGTAACCCGCTTCTGCCCGATGAGCTGGCCCGCTTTGACGCCGCCGTGATCGATCCGCCCCGCGCCGGGGCCGAGGCGCAGATTGCGCAACTGGCTGAGGCGCAGGTGCCCGTCATTGCCCATGTTTCGTGCAATCCGGTCAGTTTTGCCCGCGATGCGGCGAGGCTGGTGCAGGCGGGCTATGGCCTTGACTGGGTACAAGTGGTTGACCAGTTCCGCTGGTCGACCCATGTGGAGCTTGTGGCGGCGTTCAGGATCGAGGGATAACCAAACACAATGCGTGAAAACCTGCGCGTCTTTCTAGAGCGTCCCGTTGTGCGCAACGGGATCATCGTCATCATCCTGCTCAACGCCATTCTGCTAGGGATGGAAACCTCGGACACGCTGATGGCGCAGTGGGGTCCGCTGATCATTGCGCTCGACCAGGCGTGCCTGGCGATCTTTGTCACCGAGATTGCGCTCAAGCTGGTGGCCTATGGCTGGCGGTTCTTCCGCAGTGGGTGGAACCTCTTTGATTTCGTCATCGTCGGTATTGCGCTGGTCCCGGCGGCGCAGGGCTTTTCCGTGCTGCGGGCGTTGCGCATCCTGCGGGTGTTGCGCGTGGTGTCGACAGCCCCCCGCCTGCGCCGCGTGATCGAAGGGTTTTTCACCGCGCTGCCGGGGATGGGCAGCGTCTTTCTGCTGATGACCCTGGTGTTCTATGTCGGCGCGGTGATGGCAACCAAGCTCTTTGGCGATGCCTTCCCGGAATGGTTCGGGACGATTGGCCTGTCGGGTTATACGCTCTTTCAGATCATGACGCTGGAAAGCTGGTCCATGGGGATCGTGCGCCCGGTGATGGAGGTTTATCCCTACGCCTGGATGTTCTTTGTCCCCTTCATCATGGTCACGACCTTTGTGGTGGTGAACCTGCTGGTCGGTCTGATTGTGAACTCGATGCAGGATGCCCATCACGAAGAGGCCGATGCCGCCACCGACAGCTACCGCGACGAGGTGATGAAGCGGCTGGACAAGATCGAACGCATGCTGGACGACCGGCAGATGCCGAAATCTTGATCTCGTGAACCGGGCGTTTTGACGTTACACTGCCGCCAAACGGGCGAGGCTGAGGGCAGATGCGTCTTTTTCGAGTTATGATGGTTCTGGCACTGGCGATGGGTGTCACCGCGTGCAGCACCAGCAAGTTCAAAACCTATAACGGCCCCGAGGTCACGCGCGTGATCGTCCAGAAAGAGGCGCGCCGGATGTACCTGCTGCATTACGGCGAGGTGCTGAAGGATTACGACGTCGGGCTGGGCTTTGCCCCCGTTGGCGACAAGAAGGTCGAAGGCGACGGCAAGACGCCCGAAGGCAACTACATCATCGACCGGCGCAATCCCAACAGCCAGTTCCACCTAAGCCTGGGTGTGTCCTACCCTAACGAACAGGATCGCGCCGAAGCCGAGGAACTGGGCGAGTCGCCCGGGGGTGACATCTTTATCCACGGGCGCCCTCGCGAATACCGCAAGGGCGGGCGCGATTGGACATGGGGCTGCATCGCCGTCACCAACCGCGAAATCGAAGACATCTATGCCATGGTCAAGAATGGCACGCCGATCAGCATCACGCCCTAGGCGCTGCTTGCCTTAGCTTGGGCCGACGGGCACGGGGGCAGGCATGGGCGTATTACCCGGCGCGCCCAGAACCATGTTCCACCAGATCTTGCCATTGGTTTCCTGATGCCAGGAAAACCCCATCTCGGTGGCGCTAGGATCGAGGATGATGGTGCGCGTGTTGTTTGCCTCCATCCAGGCGGCGAGCGTTTCCAGCTCGGTCTCATAGGTTTCCGAGATTGTTTCACCGACAAGCCGGCCTTCGTAGCCAACCCGGCGTACCCGGTCGATCGGCGACGATCCGTCTGATCCGAAATGCCAGGGCCGGTTCTGAACGGCCATGTCGCGGGCATGGGTGGCGGCGGCGGCGTTCAGCTGGGCATTCATCCGCACCTTGGAAACGCCGGCGGTGCGGCGCAGGGCGTTCACCGAATCGAGCATGCGAAACTGGATGCGCCCAGCATCGGCCGCGCTGATCCGGTACAGCTTGGGCAGGGGTTTGCCGTCAGGGCCCAGCGTCGGCGGCGGGGGGGTCGTGGTACATGCCGCCACGGCCAGCGCTGGAACCGCCAAAATAAAGGAGCGTCGTTTCATTGTCCTGCCCACCGCACCAATTGTTTCCCCCTGCCTTAGCCCGGTCGGCGTTGCTAATCAAACCCACATCGGCGTAAGCCCGCGCGTTAACAGGTGTTTGAATTGCGATTGAGGCTTTCGCGCCATATATATCGCGCCAGAGGATTTCCGTCTGACAGGAGACGATGGCAATGACGAAACTGGCAGGTAAGAACATCGGCCGCCGCGCCTTTCTGGGCGGCACCGCGGCCCTGATCGGCACACCGGTGCTGGCGCAGACCGCAGCCCAAACCGCAGAAGAGGCCGATACGGTCGAGATTGAACGCGACATTTCGAAAACCGTGCGCCGCAATATCTCGAGCTTTCGGACCCTGGATTGGCGGCCCTATTTCGCCGATCTGAACAACGGTGCCATCCTGGTGGATATCGACAGCCGGGCGCTGCATTTCTGGCGTGAAGACGGGCAGTATTACCTCTATCCGTCCTCGGTGCCGCTGACCGAAGACCTGACACGCCGCGGCCGGACCCGCGTGACGCTAAAGGATCCGTCGCCCGACTGGCGCCCGACACCCGCCATGAAACAGCGCAACCCGGAATGGCCGGACTATGTGGGCCCCGGTCCGGACAACCCGCTGGGCACCCGCGCGCTGCATCTCAGCTGGACCTATTACCGCATCCACGGCACGCATGACACGCGCAAAATCGGGCGTCGGTCGTCCAATGGTTGCATCGGGCTCTACAATGAGCATATCGAGCAGCTTTACGAGATGGCGAAAGTGGGCACACAAGTGTTGCTTATTTGACGACACTGTGGCGACACACTGTTTCGCGCCCCTAGGATGCGATTGCAAAGCCCAGAAATTACTGCTTAGACAAGCGCACGAGGTAAGTCTTGGGTGCCTGGCGCGTGTGCCGTGTGGCCACGTGCAGGCGAATATCTGGAGGATAATATGAAGAAAATCGCTCTCGCCGCTGTGATTGCTGGCGCTGCTTCGACGGCAATGGCCGATGGCCACGGCAAGATGGGCAAGGACGACGTGATGATGGAGCCGGTTGTTGTGGTGGAAGAAGCCGCAGCAAGCTCGTCGGCTGCAGGCATCGTGATCCCGCTGCTTCTGCTGGTTGTGATCGCTGCTGCTGCCGCGAACTAAGCCAAACGGCAATGAACATGAAAAAGGCGGTGCGACGGCACCGCCTTTTTTCTTTGTCAGGCCTTTGCCGAAACGGCGCCGTGCCTAGCGCAGCCAGCCTTCGAGGTTTTCGTCGATCACCGCGCACAGCGCCTTGATATGCGCATCGTCGTCATTGAGACAGGGGATGTAGGTGAAGTGCTCACCACCCGCCTCTTCAAAGCTTTCCTTGATCTCTTCATTGATCTCTTCCAGCGTTTCGATGCAATCGGCTGAAAACGCCGGGGCGCAGACGGCGATGTTTTTCTTGCCTTCTTCCTCGGCCAGGCGCGCAACCTCTTCGACCGTATAAGGCTTCAGCCATTCCTCGGGGCCAAACCGGCTTTGGAAGGTTGTGGTGATGTCGGAATCCGGCCAGTCCAGCCGTTCTTTCAGCAGGCGGGTCGTCTTGGCGCACTGGCAATGGTAGGGGTCACCCTCCATCAGGTAGCGCTTTGGCACCCCGTGGTAGGAGCAGACCAGGATGTCAGGCCGCGTTTCCATCTTGGCATAAGCGGTCTCGATCGATTGGGCGAGCGCTTCGATATACATCGGGTGTTCAAAATAGGGATCGACGGTGCGCACGGTCGGCTGCCACTTTTCCTCCATCAGCGCGCGAAAAAACTGGTCATTCGCGGTGGCCGAGGTGGCGCCGGCGTAATGCGGATAAAGCGGAAAGAACAGGATCTTGCGGCATCCGGCCTCGACCATTTCCCGCACCTTGGACTTGGTCGACGGGTTGCCATAGCGCATGCAGAAATCGACCATCACCTGGTCGCCATACTGATCCTGCATCTGCTTGGTCACCTTGGCGGCCTGGTCCTTGGTGATCGTCATCAGCGGGCTTTCGCCCTGCTCTTCGTTCCAGATCGACTTATACGCCTCACCCGAGCTGAACGGGCGTTTCGTCAGGATGATCAGCTGCAACAGCGGCTGCCAGAGCCACGGGCTATAGTCGATCACCCGCCGGTCGGACAGGAATTCGTTCAGATAGCGGCGCATCGACCAGTAATCGTAATTGTCCGGCGTGCCCAGATTGGCCAGCAGGATGCCAACCTTGGCGGGTTTCACCTTGGGGTGGTCGGTGGGCGCATGTTCAGGCCGAATGGCGGATTTCGTGGCGTCCAGCATGGGATGTCCTGAATTCGTTGGGTTGATTGCTAAGTATAACCTTTGCCGAATAGGTCAATCTTTCAGCGGGTTTTCCTGCGTTCCCAGGGCATCGGCCAGGCGCTGGGCGGCCGATCCGGGGCGCAAGGGCTGTGGTTGGCTGGCATCGGGGGCCCAGCCGGTCAGGGTGATCAGCTCAAAACTGGCGGGGATGCGCCCGTCTTCGGTGCCAAAGCTCTGGGTATAAAGTTCGGCTGCCCGCAGCATCACTGCGCGCCTTGTGGGGTGGCGCAGGCGGGCATGCAGCGCGTTGGTTTCGCCCATGGCCCGCAGATCGCGCATCAGGTGGAACGCGTTGTCATAGCTGGCGGTCAGTGTTGCACTGTCGGCCACCGGAAGGGCAAAGCCCGCCCGTTGCAGCAATGCGCCCAGATCACGGATTTCCCCCATTGGAGCAACGCGGGGGGACAGCCCGCCCGTCACTTCGGTCTCCGCCTGACCCAGCGTAGCGCGCAATTCTTGCAGCGTCTGGCCACCGAATGAGATGACGATGCACAGCCCGTCTGGGCGCAAGGCATGGCGGCATTGGATCAGCTGGCCCACCGGATCGTCCGCCCAGTGCAAGCCCAGTGCGTGGATCACCAGATCATGGGCTTGGCGTTCAAGGTCCAGCGTCTCGGTGTCCGCAACGATCGTCGCCTCGGGAAACGCCCCGCGCCAGACCTGCGGAAAAGGCGTCACAATCGCCGGCGCGGTAAAGCTCTTGTTAACCATGGCTAGCCGATCCTGCACGTCAGAGCGCGCGGCCTCGTGCAGGAACAGGGCCGGCGCGTCAGAGGATAACGCGCGCTGTCGATAACGCATTAGAGCAGGTCGGTCGGTCAGGCGGGGCGTGGGTTGCATGAGGGGCAGATAGAATGGCGTTGAGGCAGATGCAAACGCTGGTGCAGATGATCTACCCGCCGCGTTGCCTAAGTTGCGGCGGGTTGGTGGAGTCTGATTTTGGCCTTTGTGGGGAGTGCTGGCGTGACACGCCGTTCATCGCTGGGTTGGCCTGTGATCTCTGCGGAACCCCCTTGCCGGGCCAGTCGGACCAGGCCGAACACTGCGACGATTGCCTGACCACCGCGAGACCATGGTCGCAAGGCCGCGCGGCGCTGACCTATCAGGGCCGCGGACGGCGCGTGGTGCTGGCGCTCAAGCATGGTGACCGGCACGACATCGCCAAGCCCGCCGCGCGCTGGATGGCCCGCGTGACGCGTGAGTTGGTGACAGATCAGACTCTAATCCTGCCCATTCCGCTGCATTTCCACCGCCTGCTGGCGCGGCGGTATAACCAGGCGGCGCTGCTGGGCCAGGCTTTGGCGGATGAGCTGGGCTGCGACTTTTCCCCCGATGCACTAGTGCGGCCACGGGCGACGCCCAAGCTGGATGGCAAGCGGCGCGAGGAACGGTTTGAGATCTTGTGTGACAGCCTCTCCACCCATCCCAAACGCCGGTCGCAGATCGAAGGGCGCGACGTACTGATCGTCGATGACGTGATGACCACCGGGGCCACCTTGGCCTCTGCCGCCGAGGCCGTGCTGGCCGTCGGAGCAACCCGGGTATGCATCAGCACACTGGCACGCGTTGCAAAGGACACCTAAATCCCTGACAAAGGCACAACGCCCAAGGGGACACGCGCAATGCAAACCGTTGAAATCTACACCTCGCCGCTTTGCGGTTTCTGCCATGCGGCCAAGAGGCTGCTGACCCACAAAGGGGTCACGTTCTCCGAGATCGACGTGATGCGCGAACCGGCGCGGAAGTCCGAGATGATGGGCCGCGCGCGAGGTCGCCACACCGTGCCGCAGATCTTTATCGGTGATACCCATGTGGGCGGCTGTGATGAGCTTTATGCTCTGGAGCAGGCCGGAAAGCTCGATCCGCTGCTGCAGGGCTGATGCGCGCTGCCATCCTGCAAATAACCTCGTCGGACGATCCGGCCGAAAACCTTGCGATGCTGCGAGAGATGGTGGGGTTGGCGCGCGACCAAGGCGCCGACATCGCCCTGACGCCGGAGGTGAGCAACTGTCTGTCGCTCAGCCGCCGGCATCAGGCGCAGGTTTTGCAGACTGAGGATGAGGACACCACTTTGGCCGGCCTGCGTGAGATCGCGCTGGAGACTGGCCTGTGGATCGCCGCCGGATCGCTCGCCCTGAAATCCGACCCACCCGAGACACGGTTTGCCAACCGCTCCCTGCTGATCGACCCGCAAGGGCAGATCGCGGCGCAGTATGACAAGATGCACATGTTCGACGTTCAGGTGAGCGAGGCCGAGACATACCGCGAATCGTCAGGTTACGCGCCCGGGGACCGCGCGGTGCTGGCGCGCACACCTCTGGGCACCTTTGGCCTGACCGTCTGTTACGATCTGCGCTTTGCCTATCTCTACCGGGCCCTTGCACAGGCGGGGGCGGAGGTGCTGCTGGTCCCGTCGGCCTTTTCCCCTGGTACCGGCCCGATGCATTGGGAACCGCTGCTGCGCGCCCGCGCGATTGAGACCGGGTGCTTTGTGATCGCCGCCGCCCAGACCGGCACACACAAAGCGCAAACCGGCAAAAGCCGCGTCACGTATGGTCATTCGCTGGTCGTGTCGCCCTGGGGCGAAGTGCTGCTCGATGCCGGTACCGACCCGGGTGTGCATCTGGTGGATATCGATCTGTCGCATGTCGCCGGCGCCCGGCGCAGGATACCATCGCTGGACCATGACCGCAGTTTCACAGGCCCGGAATGAGCGACAGCAACGATCTTGCCATTTCTCTGTTCAGTGAGCTTTTGACCGCGGATCAATTGTTGCGCGCGCGCCTGACGCGTGTGCTGCCCAACCGGATGGAGATCTCACATTTCTCGGTTCTCAACCATCTGGCGCGTGGATCGGTCGAACGCACACCGGCCCAGCTGGCACGCGCGTTCCACGTCACTCGTGGCGCGATGACCAACACGCTGACCAAGCTCGAGATCGCGGGCTATGTGCATATCCGCCCCGATTGGGATGACGCGCGGCGCAAGCTCGTTTCGATCAGCCCGGCGGGGCTGGCGGCGCGTGAGGCGGCGCTGGCCGCGATGACACCGCTGATTTCCGAGATGGTTGGCGATCTAGGGCACGAACGCGTGCGCGCGTCGCTGCCTGTCTTGCGCGAATTGCGACTGCGGCTGGAAAAGGACTAGGCCGGCTTTAATGCCGCTGTCACGTAGTTGACCGACAGATCCCGGTTCGATAGCCGCCACTGCCAGCTGACCGGGTTGAACACAAAGCCCTTGCGATCCACCGGGTCGAGGCCGGCGTTGCGCATCAGTTCATAAAGCTCATCCGGGGTGATGAACTTCGACCATTCATGCGTGCCCTTGGGCAGCCAGCGCATGACGTATTCGGCGCCGACGATGGCCATGGCAAAGCTTTTGGCGTTGCGGTTTATCGTCGAACAGATGTGAAGCCCGCCGGGTTTCAAGAGCTGTCGACAGGCGGTCAGATAGGCCAACGGATCGGCCACATGCTCGACCACCTCCATGTTCAGCACCACATCGAACGCTTCGCCGGCTTGGACCATCGCCTCGGCCGTGGTGTGGCGGTAATCGATCTCCAGCCCCGACTGCGCCGCATGGGTCCGCGCCACGGGGATGTTACGTTCGGCGGCATCGACGCCGACCACCGTGGCGCCCAGTCGGGCCATCGGCTCACACAAAAGCCCGCCGCCGCAGCCGATATCCAGAATGCGCAACCCCTCGAACGGGGCGTCGACATTCAGATCGCGGTCATATTCGCCAGCGATTTGCGTGGTGATATAGTCCAGCCGGCAAGGGTTCAGCATGTGCAGCGGCTTGAACTTGCCTTCCGGATCCCACCATTCGGCGGCCATCGCTTCGAATTTGGCGATTTCACCGGGATCGACTGTGGTCGTGGTCATCGGCTCAGATTCCCGTGGTCTTTTGCTGTTCTCTGCCAATATAGGTAGGGTATGGACAAATTCCCGAGCCAAAAGCGCGCAGTGCAGTACCTTTACCCGCCTCTCGATCCGTTTGACCAGCGCATGATCGATGTCGGTGACGGGCACCGCGTGTATGTCGAGCAAAGTGGCCAGCCCAAAGGCATCCCAGTGATCGTGTTGCATGGCGGCCCGGGCGGCGGCTGCAGCCCGGCGATGCGGCGCTATTTCGATCCGAACGTGTATCGGGTGATCCTGTTTGATCAGCGCGGCTGTGGCCGGTCACGCCCGCATGCCAGCGTCAAGGACAACACCACCTGGCACCTGGTCGCGGATATCGAGCTGATCCGCGAAACGCTGGGGATCGATCAGTTTATCGTCTTTGGCGGCAGCTGGGGTGCGACCCTGGCGCTGATCTATGCCATCAGCCACCCGGAACATGTGTCGCATCTTGTTTTGCGCAGTGTGTTTCTGGTTACCAAAGTGGAACTTGACTGGTTTTATGACGGCGGTGCGGCGCAGTTCTGGCCGGAACCCTGGTCACGCTTTGTCGATCTGATCCCTGAGGATGAGCGCGAAGACCTAATGGCGGCGTATCACCGGCGGCTCTTTTCCGGCGATTTGCGGATTGAAACAAAATATGCGCGCGCTTGGTGCGCTTGGGAGAACGCGCTGGCCTCGGTCTATTCCAGCGGCATTGGCGGCGAGGCACCGGGGGACTATGCGCGCGCCTTTGCGCGGCTCGAAAACCACTATTTCGGCAATGCAGGGTTCCTAGAATATGACGGCTGGATTGTGAAAAACGCCGACCGGTTGGAAAATATACCGGGCGTTATCGTGCATGGCCGCTATGACATGATCTGCCCGCCGCAGCGCGCCTGGGAATTGGCGCAGGCCTGGCCGAATTGTGATTTGCGGATGATCCGCAACGCTGGCCATGCCTTGTCGGAGCCGGGCATCAGCGCCGAGCTGGTGCGTGTCATGGACCAGATCGCCGAGCAATAACCCTTCGGTGCCAGGCGATTCCCAACGAAACGCACTGCGGGCTTTACATAAAGCTGTCAGCCGTTAACCTATCGGAAATAAGAACGAAAGCCGACAGGGACTTTGAACTCAGTTCTCAAAATCATCGCACAGCGCCTGGCGCTTGGCCTTTTGACGCTGTTTATCGTGTCGATCGTGATCTTTACGGCGGTGAACCTGCTGCCGGGGGATTTCGCCGAGGCGATCCTCGGTCAGGGTGCGACGCCCGAAGCGGTGGAATCGATCCGCCGTGACCTGAGGCTCGATCAGCCGCCGATCACACGTTACCTGGAATGGCTGGGCGGAGCGGTCCGCGGCGATCTGGGTAACAGCTTTGCCCAGGCCAATTTCGCGAGCTTCGTGGGCGACGATTCCGGCACTCGCACCACGGTTGCACAGCAGATTGCACCGCGCTTTGCCAACACGATGTTTCTCGCCGGTGTGACCGCCGCCATCGCGGTGCCGCTGTCGGTGGGGCTGGGTGTGTTGGCCGCACTTTACCGTGAGACGGTGTTTGACCGCTTTACCAACATCTTCACCCTCAGCTCGATCTCGTCGCCTGAGTTTTTCCTGGCTTATGTACTGATCCTGTTCCTCGCGGTGCTGAACCCGCTTCTGCCGTCGCTGTCGAATATCTACGAGGGCATGGGCTTTGGCGAACGGTTGCAGAAAACGCTGCTGCCCGCGCTGACCCTGACGCTGGTGGTGATGGCGCATATGATGCGCATGACGCGCGCAGCGATCATCAACCTGCTGGCCAGCCCCTATATCGAGATGGCGCGTCTAAAGGGGATGAGCCCGATGCGCGTCATCGTTCGGCACGCGCTACCCAACGCGCTGGCGCCGATCATCAACGTGATCGCCCTGAACCTCGCCTATCTGATCACCGGGGTCGTGGTGGTTGAAGTGGTGTTTGTCTACCCGGGTATCGGGCAGCTCTTTGTCGATAGCGTGAAGATCCGCGACATCCCGGTGGTGCAGGCCTGCTGCCTGATCTTCGCCTCGGCCTATATCCTGCTGAACCTGACCGCTGACATCCTGTCGATCGTGTCCAACCCGCGGCTGAGGCATCCGAAATGAGTCTCTGGCTGACGATCATCGTGGCGCTTGTCGCCTGTCTCGCTGGCGGCTGGGTCATGCGCTTTGCCGGGCAAAAGGCGACAAACAATGCGCCGGCGTTCCGCGACATGCCGCTTGGTGTCGCCTTTGGCTGGGTGCTGGGTGTGACGCTGCTCATCTGGGTGGTCTACACCTATTACCTGGCGCGGACGCTGCCGCAGCCGGATGCCAACAAGTACTTCTTTTTCCGCACCGCGATTGAGTGGTTCATCATCTTTGCCGTTGCGGCCTGGATCTTTCGCGTGTTCGGGCGGCTGGTGGGCACGGCGGGCAGCCGCAAGCTTTTCCGCCAGATGCCGCTGACGGCGAGCTTTGGTCTCTTGGTGATCCTGTCCTACGCGCTGGTGGCGATCTTTGCCGGTATTCTGGCGCCCTATGGGCAGGAGCAAGTGCTAGAGGGCGTTGCGGCCAATATCCCGCCTGGCGGTGACCCGGCGATGGGCGGCAATCCCGAATACCCGCTGGGCACCGACCAGATCGGCCGTGATATCCTTTCCCGTCTGATCTATGGCGCGCAGAACACCGTGGGCATCGCCTTTGCCACAACCTGCCTCGCGTTTTTCCTTGGCGGCTCGCTCGGCCTCCTAGCGGCGGTTCTGGGCGGTTGGCTTGACCAGGTGCTCAGCCGGGCGGTCGACGTGCTGATGGCGATCCCGTCGCTGATCTTTGCGCTGCTCTTGATGACGATCGCGAGCGCCTGGGCCGGATCGGAGCGTTGGCTGCTGACGATCTACATGGTGATCATCATCGCAGTCATCGACTCGACCCGCGTTTTCCGTCTGGCCCGTGCAGTGGGTCTGAACATCGTCGTGATGGACTATATCGAGGCCGCGAAACTGCGTGGCGAAGGGCTGAGCTATCTGATCTTCAAGGAAATCCTGCCCAACGCAACGGCACCCTTGCTGGCCGAATTTGGCCTGCGGTTCTGCTTTGTCTTCCTGACCATTGCGTCGCTGTCCTTCCTCGGGGTGGGCATCCAGCCGCCCCTGGCTGACTGGGGCACCATGGTGCGTGACCTCGCGCAGTTCATCAACTTTGCCGCCTTTGCACCCCAGGTCGCTGCAGCGCCGCTGCTGGCTGCGGGCGCGATTGCCCTGCTGACCGTCGGGGTGAACTTTGTCGTCGACTGGATGTTGAAGCGTAGCTCGGGGTTGAAGGAATGACCGATCTCGTCGTCATGCGCGATATCGAAATAGAGGGCCGCAGTGACGAGGTCTGGATGCCGATCATCAAAGGCATCGACCTCACGCTGAAAAAGGGTGAGGTGCTGGGCCTGATCGGCGAATCCGGTGCGGGGAAATCCACGCTGGGTCTGGCCGCGATGGGCTTTGCCCGTGACGGCGTGCGGATTTCCGGCGGGTCGGTGGAGTTCGACGGGATTGACCTCTTGGCCGCGAGTGCGGATGTAAAACGCGGCTTGTTGGGCAAGCGCATCGCCTATGTGGCGCAGTCCGCCGCGGCGTCATTCAATCCGGCGCACAAGCTGATCGACCAGCACACCGAGGGCCCCACCCAGCATGGTGTGATGTCGAAATCCGAGAGCGAGATGGACGGGATCGAGCTTTATCGCAAGCTTCGCCTGCCTAATCCGGACGAGATCGGCTTTCGTTATCCGCACCAGGTATCCGGCGGTCAGCTGCAGCGTGCGATGACGGCGATGGCGATGTCCTGCCGGCCTGACCTGATCATCTTTGACGAACCGACAACGGCGCTGGACGTGACCACGCAGATCGAGGTTTTGGCCAGCATTCGCGACATCGTCGAGGAATACGACACCGCCGCGATCTACATCACGCATGACCTCGCCGTCGTCGCGCAGATGGCCGACCGGATCAAGGTGCTGCTGAAGGGCGACGAGGTCGAGGAAAACGAAACCCGCGAGATGCTGTCGCATCCGAAAGAGGATTACACCAAGTCGCTCTGGGCCGTGCGCGAGTTCAAACGTCCGCAGAAACCCGCGGTGCACACAGACGCAACCCCTGTGGTGTCGGTGCAGCACGTCACGGCGGCTTATGGCAAGGTGCCGGTCCTGCACGATATCAGCTTTGATATCCATGCCGGGCGGACCGTCGCCGTGGTGGGCGAATCCGGGTCGGGCAAATCGACGGCGGCACGCTGTATCACCGGTCTTCTGCCACCAAGCGAAGGGGTGATCGAGTTTGATGGCGAAGCGTTGCCGGGTAACTACCGTCAGCGCAACAAGATGCAGCTGCGCCAGGCGCAGATGATCTATCAGATGGCTGACACCGCGCTGAACCCGCGCAAGACCATCGGTGAAATCATCGGCCGGCCAGTGCAGTTCTATATGGGCCTGACGGGGCGCGAAAAACGCAAGCGGGTCGAAGAGCTGCTGGAACAAATCGAGCTGCCCGGCAGCCAGTATATCGATCGCCTGCCGTCAGAGCTCTCGGGTGGCCAGAAACAGCGGATCGGCATCGCGCGGGCACTCGCGGCCGAACCCAAGTTCATCATCTGTGACGAGGTGACCAGCGCGCTTGACCAGCTGGTGGCCGAGGGGATCCTGAGGCTGCTGGCGCAGTTGCAGGATGAGCTTGGGCTGAGCTACATGTTCATTACCCACGATCTGGCGACCGTCCGGTCGATTGCAGACGAAGTGGTCGTGATGAAAGACGGCCAGGTGGTCGAGCAGGGGCCCAAGGACGAAATGTTCACCCCGCCGCACCACCCGTACACTGACCTGTTGCTCAGCTCGGTGCCGGAAATGGACCCCGATTGGCTTACAAATCTGCTGGCCGAACGGGGAGTTGATAACATCGGCGATGCCGCTGTTGGTAAGATGGACTGAGAATCACCTCTTTCCAAAAGGGGGTCAAGCGGGCGAAGCTCCGCAAAAAACAACCAAGGGAGACACTACATGACACGTATTAGCAGACGTGGACTACTGACCACGGGCGCCGCCGCAGGTGTGCTGGCGGCCTCTGGCCTGCCACTTCGGGCGCAAGCCAAGCGCGGCGGTCGCCTGCGCGCCGGCCTTTCGGGCGCCAACACGTCCGACAGCTGGGACGGCCGGACCCATTCCGACCTCTTCATGATCGCCAGCGCCCAAGGCTCGGTGTTCGACAGCCTGACCGAAGTGCAGGCCGATGGCTCGCTCGTGGGTGAACTGGCCACCGATTGGGAGGCGACCCCGGACGCCAAGACCTGGACCTTCAACCTGCGTCAGGGTGTGACCTTCCACAACGGCAAGGCCTTTGGAGCCGATGACGTGATCGAGTCGCTGCAGATGCACGTGGCCGAGGGCGCGAAATCCGCCGCCAAGCCGATCGTCGAAGCCATTGTCGAGATGAAGAAAACCGGTGAGCATCAGGTCCAGATGACCTTGGCCGCCGGCAATGCCGACTTCCCCTACCTGCTGTCGGATTACCACCTGCTGATGTACCCCGCCGGCCAGATCGAAGAGGCCATCGCCAAGGGCATTGGCACCGGCATGTATGCCGTGCAGGCGTTTGAGCCCGGGGTCCGCATGGTCGCCAGCCGCGTCGACAGTCACTACAAGGACGGCAACGGAGGCTGGTTCGACGAAATCGAGTACATTGCGATCAACGACAACACTGCCCGGATGAACGCGCTGATGACCGGCCAGGTCGACGCGATCAACCGGATCGACTTCAAGACCGAAGCGCTTCTGCGCGCCAACCCGATGGTGCGGATCCAGGAAGTCACCGGCAACCAGCAATACACCTTCCCGATGCTGACCAACGTCGCCCCGTTCGACGACGTCAACATCCGCCGGGCGCTGAAATTCGCGATCAACCGTCAGGAAATGGTCGACAAGATCCTGCTGGGCCATGGCCGCGTCGGCAACGACACGCCGATTGGTCCCGCCAACCAGTACTTCCATGCTGACATGGAGCAGACGGCCTACGATCCGGACAAAGCCAAGTTCTACCTCAAAGAGGCTGGGCTGTCGTCGCTGGATATCGACCTTTCCGCCTCGAACGCCGCGTTCGAAGGGGCGGTGGACGCCGCCCAGCTCTACCAGGCCTCGGCCAAGGCGGCAGGCATCAACATCAACGTGGTGCAGGAACCGGCGGATGGCTACTGGTCGAACGTCTGGCTGAAAAAGCCGTTCTGCGCCTGCTACTGGTCGGGCCGCGCCACCGAAGACTGGATGTTCGCGACAGCCTACGAAGAAGGTGTGCCGTGGAACGACACCCAGTGGGGCCGCGACGACAGCGAACGCTTCCAGGACCTGCTGGTGATCGCGCGGGCCGAGCTCGACTCGGGCAAGCGCCGCGAGATGTATCACGAGATGCAGCAGATCCTGAAGGATGACGGCGGCGTGGTCCTGCCGATGTTCGCCAACTACGTGCAGGCCGTGTCCAACAAGGTCGCCAACCCGGAAACGGTCGGCAACCTCTGGCAAATGGACAACGCCCGGATGGCCGAACGCTGGTGGATGGCCTAAGCCTCTTCTCTGGAACGCTGGAACGCCCTGCCATACGGTGGGGCGTTTCTTTTGCGAATGAACGCTTCGAACAGAAAACAGCTTCGTACTAGGTCACGAAGTCTTCTTCGGTATCCTCCGAAAAATGTCCGCGTTCTTCAAAACTGACCAAAGCTTCTTTGGCGAATTCAGATAGGCGCACCCACTCCTCAGAACTCTTGAAGTATTGAATTTGCCAAGTGTCAGTTTCTGTCGCATCTGCTGCTCTATCGACAAGTGCCAAAAAGCTAGAAATCAGCTCTATTTCTTTTTCGCTAAAGATTTGCGGTGCCTCAGCGTAATCGAGCGGCAGCACATCAGCGACCAGGTTGATCGTTTCAAAAGCACCCATGGTTGCAGTGTCCTCAAGGGATGAAATCAAATCCAACAGCTCAATCACGCGATTTCGAAGCCGTTGATAGAGTAACTGCCGACTGATGTTTTCCATCTGGTTCATTTTGGAAGTGCAGACCGAATTTCTTGAAGTCTGCTTCGTCCGCAAAACCGTCATCTAGGGAAGCTCAGAAACGACATTAACGTGTGGTGCAGTTCGACACCAGCACGTGTAGCGGACCTCGTCTTCTTCGACCTTTGAAAAGTGGCTGCTCCTTCCAAAAGAACCCTGTTTACCGAATTCTCATGCGCCGCGCGTAACCTGGTCTTTCCGGGCACGTATGTGCGTTGGGGAAAAGGGTTCTCTGAGTTTGCCGAGTTTGGTCATATATGATTGGTCTTTGTACACGACCAGCCTGACGACGGCTGCGCTGGAAAGCGCGACCCATGGCAATGATCCGGGCCAGACGGGGAGCAATCCGTATGATCCCGGATCTGCAACCTGGACGGGTGTGGATTTCACATTCAACGGCGGGGCCGGCAGTGTCATCGACATCAATGATGACGACGGCCTGTTCGAAGACGGATATGTGGAAACCGGTGCGGCGCAGACGCTTGTTTCCGACGTCACGATCAACGGCACAACCTATGCCGCCGGGTCGGTGGTCGAGAATGAGTTTTCGTTGCT
>JAAUYB010149476.1_pt1 | contig 23868 bp, 8 predicted proteins | sample 7278071 | NCBI WGS metagenome assembly JAAUYB01 (sample SAMN14350121, study PRJNA611818) | marine sediment metagenome | isolation source: surface marine sediment (1.8m) | place: French Polynesia: Moorea | collected 2018-08 | reverse complement strand
TTTGAAGAAGTCGCCCACGGCAAAATAGCTGAGTCGGCCCTTGTTGTCCGACTTGACCATGATGCCGTTTTGCAGGTTCCATTCCTTGCGATCGCCCAGGTTGCCGTCGGGACCCGCGGAAGGCCAGTCCCAATAGTCGTGGGCGTAGGTGTTGGCGGCGTCATACGGTTTCTTGAGTTTGGAGACATTGCCGAAGCTGTCGTATTCGGTTTCCTCGCTAAAACCCTTGTCATCGGTGACTTTCGACGTTTTCAGGCGGGTGGGATCGGACGCATCGTAGGTGTTTTCTATCGTGGCCAGGACGGTGTCGCCCCCGGTTTTGGCGCCGCCGGAACCCGTCTTCTTGATTTCGATCTTGCCGGGCTGCCCGTCACTATTGATGTTGGAAAAGGTAATCTTGTGGTCTTCGCCCTCGATAGCTGTCAGGTTCTCCTGATCGTAGACCATGTTGACGGTTTCCCCGGTCTGCCCGTCCAGAAACGCGGTAATGCGGCCGTAGATGTCGCGCTGCACGCTGCTGACCCGGCTACCCCGTTGGGCACGGACCACCCGGCCCATGCTGTCGAAGGTCAGGGTCGTCGGCGGTTCGGGATCCTCGTTCGCCGTCTTGGCCGTCGGTTCCGGGGCCTTGGGCGTGATCGTGACGGATTGACCGTTCCAGGTCACATTGACCTCTTTGTGGAAGATCTTGATATCGCCGCTGGGTCGGCCGTAGGCATCGTAAGTGACTTGCGTATGCACCACCCCGTCCGGGTCGGTGATTTTGGTGATCAGACCGGTATCGGGATCCCGTTCGATGGTGGTACTGCCGCTTTGCTTCGGCGTGGGTCCGACCTCGGTGATGGTGGTCTTGTTCACGGTGTTGTTGCGCGTGTGCTGGATCTGGGTTTTCTGACCCAGGTGAGTGCTCGTTGTCGATGATGCGTAGTCGAACTGGGTCTGTTCCGTGGGTTTGGCCGTAACCCCGTCGCCCGCTACCGACAGGGAACGCAAGCCGCCGGAGCCGTGGTACTCCGCCGTGTGGGTTCCTCCCCGGTTATCCGTGAAGGCCTCCACGCGGCCGAATGCGTCGCGTTGATTGACCTCGAAACTCTCTCCGGCGCGCGTTACGCCTCTGACCAGTTCGCCCATCGGGCCGTAGGTGACCGAGCCGCTTTTGGTAAAGGCCGTCGGCCGATTCATGTTGTCGAAGGAGGAAGCGATATTGCTATAGGTGCCGATTTGTCCGCCCAGGTTGCCCATGGGACTGGCGGTGGTGCGAATGGTTTGGATTTTGCCGGCGTTCGATTCATTGCCGCCGAGGATATCCAGCGTCTGGTCATAAGCAAACATGCCGGAGCCGACCGTCTTCTGTTCGGCCGCGGTGACATAGGCGGCGGTTTCCATACCCGAACCCGCCTGACCGCTGATGGGGAACAGACCGCCGGGGTCCAGGCTGCCTTGCGCCGAAACCAACCCGCTGACGTGGTCTTTGGCAATCACCACGGGCAGGTCGTCGGGATAGCTGTAGGTCACCAAGGCGGCGCCCGCGCCGGATTTGGCGGCAGCGGCCTTTTTCACGCTGGTCAAGCGGCCCCAATGGTCGTAGTCGAAATCCACCAGGCCCACGCCGGGAACCATGTTTTGCGTGACCTGGCCCAGCCGGTTGGTTTTGGTCGGCAGTGTTTTCGTCAGGGAACCCGCCGTGGTGGTCATGCCGGTGATGCGCGGACTGAAGTCATCGACCGGGGTGTAAGTCGTCGTGACCCCGTTGACCGTGGTGGATGTGGGCATGGAGGTATCGCCGTACCAGGCATAGGTATCCGTGATACCACCCGCCGTTGAAGTGAGCAGTCGGCCCAGGTCATCGAAAGTGTTGGTGACCGTCAGCGCCCTTCCGAAGAGATTGCTTTCCTTCTTTGTCAAGTTGCCGGCGGCATCGTACTTTTCAACGGTCGAGGCGGAACCCATTGTGGACGTAACGGTCAGGAAACCGTTGCCGAAGGCGTAGGTCATGTCGACCGAAGTTCCGTCCGGTCGCACGATGGATGCCACCCGACCGGCGGCGTCATAGGTATATTTGGTTACCAACCCCTGATCCATGACCTCGACGGGTTGTCCGAATGCGTTGTGGGTGACGCTCGCGCCTACAGCCACGAAGGGCGTGGGGGGTTCGGTTGCATTGCTGCCGCCGCCGGAAGAACCCCCGCCGGAGCCCGAAGCGGCGGCATCCAGCAGCCCTTTCAAAGCGGCGCCCGCGGCAGCCGGTTCCATGATCTTGCCCGGTATGGGGAATTGGGTGGGCAGACCGTTCACATTGCGGTAGCTGCCGCCCGCCGCGCCGTAGTAATCGGTATCCGATGCCCCGGAAACCCGGCCGTCGATGCCTCTGCTCTTGACGGGTATCCCGCTCTTGGAGAACCAGGTTTGCAGCACCTTGCCGTCGTGGTTGTTAGTGGTGGTGACCCCGTTTTTATTCGTGGTCATGGTGTAGATGACCGGCGCGGCGCCTCCCACCGGCGGCGCCTGGTAGGTGGCGGGGTTCCAGAAGAAATCGAGGCCGGTTAGGTCGGGCAGGCTGCCGTCACCGGGGATGTCCAGGGTGGTGTCGTAGGTCCATTTCTCGAGGACGTCGAAGCGAGTGTGTTCCGACATGCGGCCGAAGTCGTCATAAGTGAAGGTTTCTTTCCAATCACCCGCACCGGTTTTACCGGCAGGGGGATCGGGGGGCGTGCGACCGAGGCTTTTGACCATGTAGGTTTTTGGACCCACCTCAGGAACGGGTTGCCAGGCCTGGTACATGATCTTGGCGCCCGTGGCAACGGATTTACTGAGCCAGGTCTCCTGGTTTTCCAGGCCAAAGGTGACGGTCCTGTTCGGGGTACCGCCGACGCCACCCAAGGTCACCGAGGGCGCCATGCCCGAAACCAGTTCGCCGGGTTGAATCGATTGCGGACCATAGCCGTGATCGATACTCGCCAAGGTCATGTTTTCCGAGCCGTTGTAGGCATACTTCGTGAACAGCTGGCCCCCGTAGCTGATTTCCTTCAGCCTCTTCAGTTTCACATCGCCCAGCTTGAAGGGTAGTTCCGACCAGATATAGTCGATGGTTCGGGGATCGCCGCCGCCAACCTTCGGGTTGAGGGTGACCCGGGTCAGGTAGTTGTCCTCGTCATAGGTGTAAACGGCTTCCACGAGACCGTGCGGGTGAATGTTTTTGGCCACCAGCGGCACCTTGCCCGTGGTCCATTCGCGAAGCATGATCCTGGGTTCGGCAACGTCGGCGGGATGTTCCTTGATCTGGGTGGGCATGACCGAAGAACCCTGATCATCGAGGAAGGAAAGTTTGTTCTGCCAGGGCCGCTTGACCAGATCCCGAACCGCCATTTGACGATACAACGAGGGCGGCGCGTCCTTGCTGAGATGGAAACGCATCAGGGGATACTTTCTGTGTAGCCGTTTTTCCTTCTCCGCTTTATCTTTCATTTCCGGATCGGTTTCTTCCAGTTTTTTAACCCGTTTCAAGATCTCCGCATAATCGGGTATCTCCCCTCGGGCCGACAGGTTGTAGGTCATGTTCAGTTTGTGAATGACAGTCCAGCGGCTGTCGTCTTTACCCATGAAAGAGGCGGGATCATTGATGATGTTGACCTTGCCGGTTGCCTCGCCCTGTGCGTCGCGCGCCAATTCGCCGATCAGTTCAAACTGCCCGGGGTGCTCGAACAGAATGCGCGGGTGAGCCTTCAATTCGTTGTTCGTTTGAGCGGTTTGGAACCAAACGGGGAAACCCATCACGGGCATCTGGGTGTCCATCATGCCGAAGCCGTAGGGACCGAACTGGAAGCGGTAACCGTCGTGATAGACTCGGCCCGCGGAAAGGTTCAGGCGGGCATCCTCGCTGTTCAGTTCGATGTCCGCGGCGGTGTGGTAGGGATGTCGGGTTACCAGGTCCACGCCGCTTTGGATGCGTTGCGGGTCCTCGTAGCGCGTAGGCGGGGAGCGATAAGCCACCACGAAAGCATTGCTGCCGCGTATGTTCCTCGACGGGTCCTCGGGATCGCGAATGAGCTTCCAGCGCAGTTCGAAGGGCAGATAGCCCTTCTCCCGGAGGCGTGCCCTGTTGGCGCTATCATTGAAGTGCAGGCGCACCTGCTCCGTGGAAAAGAAATAGTGTTTGCCGTCCCGGACCTTTTCGATGGTGATGGGATTGCCGATCGAGCGGCCGGGCCCTCGCGTGGGCGGGATATAGGTTGTGGGATCTTCACCGGAGGGCACGTCGGTATTCAGTTCGTCCAATTCGAAGAAGGACACCTCGATCGCGCCGTTGCCTTCAGCCTCGATCTCAAACGATGCCTGCTCGATGACGAAGGGCAGAAGGTTGTCATCGGGCGGGAGATCGCTATGGACCAGATCCGTGGCGAACAGCACCACGGATTGGCTGTGGAAGGCGCTGTCTTCCGGGATCAGGGTTTCTTCGTCGCCGGTCTTGCCTCTTTTGCCGGCGCCGCGCTTTTTCGCGGGTGTACCCAGGGCCCAATGGTTCATATCCAGAACATTGAATCCGCGAACGGAGTAGGACTTGGGAACCACGGGCACCCGCATCATCTTGCCGTTGCCGTCCATGATGCCGGCCCAAATCGTGCCTTCATGGAAGACCAGCCAACTGGTTTTGCCGATCCTGAATTCTTTCAAGATGAAGGACGGGTGGTCATAACCCGCATTGTCAAAGGCCGGGGTGTGATTCTCCAGAAGGTGGCGCAGATCCAGGATATGAAGGTATCCCAACTTGTCGGATATGGCGATCATGCCGGTGCTCTTGTCCGTGGCGATGTCGCGAATGCCCCCGGCGTTGAATTGGAGGGCGATATCGGGTTCCCGGTAGGAAAATGGCAGCGGTTTTTCGCTCTTGGGCAACTGGTAGATATAGAGATAGCCGGTTCCAATTGCCCCGGTACGGCCGTAGTTGTCGGAGAACACGGCAAAATCGGCCTGTTTGAGGGTCGGGGTCTGGGCCCGGCTGTCGAGCCAGGTGAGGCCTTCCACGGCGCCGGTCGCCTTCCCGCCGAAGGAAGTGCCGCTGGGGTATTCCGTTTGGATGAGCAGGCGTTCGTCGTACCTGACCCGACCCTCATCATCCAGGTCGGTGAGGCCGCCCATGGCCATCCCCAATGCCGGCGGTTGAACCTCCGGGTCGAAGGTGTAGATAGCGGGCCGCATCAGGGAGGCGTTCAGGAAGCCGGGCGCGATGCCGGTCTCGGTGCGGCGGAAGAAGGTTTCCAGGTCGTAGCAATCCCCGGGGACCGGGTACTGGGCGACCATGCCGGCATACTCCAGGGAGAGATCCACATTCAGGTCGCCGCCGGTTTCGGTCTCTTGAATGCCCACGGCCACATCATCGGGAGCCAGATTGCGGAAGACCTCGAGAACGCGCGCGATATCGTAAACGCGCACACTGCCGCGAGGCACATAGGCCGTGTTCAAGTCTTTGACCGCATCGAAGAAACCCGCGAATAAATAAGGACCCAGCTTTGCCGTGGCGCGAGGCCCGCCGCGTTCCGAGATCGGGATCCCGGAGCCTTTGACAAAGCCCCCTCCTTTGTAGTAGTAGAAATAAATTTGGCTGTTGGCGCCTCCGGTCAGCGAGGAGGCCACCACCGCCAGTACCGTGCCGACCGGCAGGTCGGTTACCGCAAGATTGCCTTCCTCTTTGGATGAGGGGGGTAAGGTCGCGTTCAGTTCCCAGGGAAAGAACAGCTCGAATTGAAAGCGGGCGCCGCGAAGTCCCTTCAGGTCGAAGGTGGCGAGCAACTCCATGGGCGAGAACGGCCTGCGTACATCGTACAAACGGGCTTGCGCGTAAGGTATCGCACCCAGTCCGAGTCCGGTGGTTTGGTCCACGGTCAAGGCCAGGTTGCGGTAAAAGGCGACGGACGAGCGGTAGTTGTTATCGAAAAAATCGGGTTTTTCTACCGTGGCTGTATGAAACACCGACTTGGACGTTTCGATGGTTTGGGGCGTGGGGTCGCTGTCCGTGAGGTTCTGAACCGTAATGGTATATTTCCTGCCGAACCGCAGGCTGGGATTGGGCCGCGCGTAGACCTCGGTCACCAGGTCTTGTGAACCGACGGGATCGCCCAAATGACTGTACATCTCTAAAGCGACACTTCCGGAACGCGACGCGTCTTCATAAGTCAGGGTGACATTGTTTCCGGCAAGGCCTTTGACCGGTTCGCTGAAGGTAAGCTGGATCGGCTGATCCATATAGACGTCTTTTTGGCCGTTGGTCGGCGTGACGGAGAGCAGCAGGGGTTTACCGGGTCTCTGGGACGGGGATGAGCCGGTGAGCACCATGAAGCTTTCCTTGACCGTACCCTGTTGCCCGTTCTCGCCGACTACGGTTACCGCGACAGTCATCAACTGTTCCGCGGCCATAAAACCTGCCGGCACGGTCACGATCATCGAAGAGGGTTTGAATTGGATGTCGACCTCGGGAACACCGGTCGCCGTAGCCGTGCAGTTGTCGTAAAACAGTTTCTCCGAGGATTCGATCTCGAACTGCATCGCCACGTCACTGCCGGCGGTAAACATGCGGCGCTGGTGGAAATCTCGCGTTCGGTTTTCGTCGACCATGAATTGGTTGTCGACCATCAGGCCGACCGCTGTCTTGACCGTTAGGCGCGGCGGTTGCGGTCCCAAGGTCTCGACGGCATGAGCATTGGGGTTGAAAATCACCTGGGAAACCGCGGAATTCCCCTCCCTGTTGACCACGTATTCCATGTGATTGGCCTTGGTGGCGAAGCTGCGCACCTGGCCGGTGACCGGATCGACCCCGCGGGCGGCCCCCAAGGGGCCGAAGGTTTCCACCAAGGTCTGACCGCCGCCGTCGGTCACCCCCAGGTAGATGTACTTGGGTGGAAACGAGTCGATGATGCGGTAGACGGGCGCGGAAGGAACCGGCAAATAGGCACCCGGCAGGGTGCCGTGCCAAAAAGACCTGTTGATGGGAATCGCATCGATGATCGGGGCCCATGGTGACTCCCCCCAGTTCTCCCGCAGGCTGCGCATGACATTCCGGATGGGGAGACCGTAGTTGGCGTCGACCCCGGTCTGCACCACCGCCACATCGATAGAATCGTTGATGATGCCGCGCATGCCGCCGTATTGCAGCATGAAACTGTAGCGATCGCCACCGATCGTCACCTTGCCGCGGCGCTTCCCGGTTGCGTCGACGATTTCACCGTTGGTGACCTTGATGCTGTCCATGAAAAAGGGGACGTCGTGGGCAACCAGGTCCGTGCCGCCCGGCTCGGAGGGCGCCATCAGGCCCTTGACCAGACCCACCAGGTGGTAGGCCTCGTTCTCTTGCAGGGGCGCGCCCAGTTGGAAGGTGATGCTGCCCTCCAGGTCCGGCAACGCGCTGCCGTCCTGCGTTCTCAGGGAAAACGCTTGCAGGGTGGTGGTATCCGGCCCGTCGGAAAGGGCGGGGATATCGAACATATCGGCTTTCGCGGCGGCCTGGTACTCCGTGATGGTGACCGTGCTGTTGACACCGTTGTTCACCTCTTTCACATTGAGGCGCGCCGTGGGCGTGATATCGATACTGAAGGGCGTCGTACCCATCAGGTAATCGTTGTCGCCCAGGAAAACCACTTCCAGGCGATGACTGACCCTCGTGCCGTCCGGTAGGATAGCGTCCAGATAGATGGCGTCGCCCACGTTGCCCACGATATCTTCTTTGAAAGCGACGGTGTTGGTGATGGTGCCCTTCCAGGTGTAGGGCGTGTCCTCGTTGACCAGTGAGAGCCAGGTGCGGTTGGGGAAGGCGTCGGCCGGGCCGTTGATATACAGGCTGTCGTTTTCCCAACTCAGATAGAAGCGCGTCAGGTCGACATTCCCCGCGACGCCGTCGATGCGGGTGCGGAAGGTGACGCTCTGCTGTTGTGTGAACGGATTGCCGTAGAGGCTCTGCAAACTTGTGCTCACGGTCAAGGTGTATTCCGTGTCCGGGGCCAGCGAGCGCAAGGGGAGGATATTGAGCCGCGTGCGGTTGAGGTCGGCCAGAATTTGCAGGGGAATCTCGGTGGCGCCCGATGAAACCAGGTCGATGGAAGCATCCAGGTTGCCCTGATCTTCCGTGACCGGCAGGGAGAAGTCCAGCACGATTTGCGGTAACCGCGCCACGAACTGTTCCGCCGCTTGGGGCGTGTGTTGCGTCAATTGGAAGTCGGGATCGGTCAACACCAGGTCCTGGTTGATCAGGCTTGCCACACCCGCGGTGGCGGGCAGTTCCAGGGAAGCCGTGCGGCGGGATGTCGGTTCCAGGGCCGCCAGCGTTGTCGGGGCGACATCGGTCGGCGTGGTGTCGATCTGGTAGTCGAAAAAGAGATAGGCGCCCGTGCTGCCGCTGACAGCCGTGTAGGGATGGTTATTCGAAGAAAGCCGGACGCCGGCGGCCGGCACGGCGCCGTCATTGACCGTGCCCGAGATCAGGGTTATGGGGTCCTTCAGGCCGACCAACGCATAGACGCCGCTCTCCCGGAGGACATCCAACGAGGTGTCGTTGGTCCAGTTCGTACCGTCGTACTGGAGGCTGTCCAGGAAGCGCCGGCGCGTCTCGCCGTCTTTTTGCACCAGGATGACCGCGGCAAAGCCTTCGGCGGCCAGTTGCAGGGAAGGCGTTCCCGTAAGGTTTCCCCCCAGCCACAAGTTGAAGGCGGTCAACACCTCGGCATTGGGCGGCAGGACGATGTCCGCGGGCGGGGCTGACTCCAATGAGGCGGCTGTTGCTCCGGCTTGCGTACCGGTGAAATCCAAGGTCAGCCCGCCGACACGGTGAGTAAGGTTGGTGAGCAGGCTTGCCTGGAAGCGGTCGCCCTCGGCGGCATCGAAGAGGATGCGGCCGTAACGCGTGAGGTCCGTGGTCACGGGACCGCGCGCCTTAACGGCCAGTTGGCCGCCGATTCGGCTGTCGGCGTGCTGGAGGGCCGTGCCGTAGTTATAGCAGTGGATATCCAGGGTGTAGTTACGGGCATCCACATCACCGTCGATGCGCTCGATTTGCTCGGATGTGAGCACACGCGCACGCGAACCGGAAAGCACGCTGCCGTCGCTGTTCACATACAGAAAGTAATGGGTTTGGGGATCTTCAATGATGGAGACTTCGGCGGGGAAGGTTGTTGCCGAACTCATATCGCCGGCGGCGATCACGGCATCTTCCGTGCGCGCCAGGACATCGCCGGCAAGAGGCAGGGCGCCGGTCAACCAGGGGTCGCGCACGGCGGCCAGGTAGAGACCGTTGCCGGTTGCGGTGAAGGTTCCCTGTAGGGAGAAGGCGCCCGATGTTACAACGCCGGTTACCGTCCAGCCGTCGTTCTCCTGCTTCAGCAGCACCACGTTACGGTTGCTTTGCAGCAGCGGCAGACGGGCGGCATTGAAAGCGACGGTTCCGGTCCCGGTCGCCCCGGAAACCTCGAAACCCACCACCGGCGACCAGCCCAAAGGCAGCAGGACAGGCAGGCCCTGGCCCTGAAACGCGGTGACGGAGGCGCTGCCGGAGAAACCGCTTTGCAGGGTAATCTCGAGATCGTTGTCCTTGGTAAAAGGCGAGGCCACGGACTGGGCGGCATCGCGGGCGGTCAAGCGCAAATCGGGAATACGGCGGGCATCCACGGCTTCCGTGTAGGTGCGGCGGACGGGCAGCCGGGCCGGGTCGTCGACGGTAACCGTGACGGGATGCCCCATCACGTAGGCGCTGTAACCGCCCTGACTGTCGGTGGTCGTGGTTATCGGGCCTTTCGGCGTGGTGATGGTAACGGTCACGCCGGAGAGGGGCTGACTGGTTTCGTCGTCCAAGACGGCGCCGAACAGGTAATGGCGGTGCGCCACGGCGATACTTGCCTGATGTCGATCGGTGTTGCCGTACACGTCGCGAACCGTTGCGGAGACCGGGATGTCGCGGCTGTCACCCGTGTGAGTAAAGTTCTGACTGAAGACGGCATCGGAACCGCTGTAGACCCGATTGCCGTCCACATAGATATTGACCTCGGCCAGATCCTCGACGGGACCGAAACTGTAGCTGACGTTGTAGCTCGCCCCCTTGTCGATGATCGTGGGCAGGGTGTGCGCGATGGTGGGCAGAGTGGTCTTGCGATAAACGGTGACGGCAAGCTGACCCGCGTTGCCCGCGGCGTCCTGAAAATCGTAGGTAAAGCTGTTTTCGCCTTCCGCGAGCGGAAGGTCTGCCTCGGCAAACCGATTGCCGGTCAAGCTGATCGGAGCGCCGGAGCGAGAAAGGGTGGGCGTGCTGTCGTGATCATCGAACAGCACGCCGTGAATATCGATCGTGTCCCGATTGGTTTTCAAGCCGTCGGCAGGGCCGGTAATGCGGAGTTCGGGGGCCTCGTCATCCAAAATAATTTCATACTTGCCGACCGCGTCGGTGTAGGTGTCTTTGACGCCGCGAAACAAATAGGCATTGATGCCCGGCAGCAAGGTCACGACCTGGGAGAAGGTGCCGTCAGGATTGACGGTGAGCGTCGCGCCGTTCATGGTCAATGCGGCATCGAGCGGACTGATCGAACCGCTGATGGTCGCGCCGGGCGCCGAAGTGTAGGTGGTTCCCTGGTCGAAAGTAATTGCCACGGCGGGATCTTGCGCCGCGACCGGGCCGGTCAGCAGATAAAAAACGAGCGAGGTGCAGGCAAACCAAAATCGTTTCAAGGCATTCTCCGTTGTTCTTTTCCCGTAACAGGCTGTCGGACAATAAAAAGGTCCGACCGTGCCGAAAAGCTGAGATAAAAATATTACGGGGGTTTGGAACATTTGCAGCCGCACATGGGGCTGACTAAAATACCTTACGGTATCATTTACCGAATTGTAAAGTATTTTCTCATCGACACGTCAAAGTCACTCAATTCGTCGGGCTTTTCCTAGATCCTTACCGGGAGGATATGAGGATCCGGGCATCTGGTACTCGATTGTTCCCGGGAACACATGAGCAGCCGGCGTCCGGTACGCTATTGTTCCCGGGAACAATCGAGTTCCGGATTGTAGGGGCTTGGTTGCTAATGGGAACAACAAGATATTTTTCGACTAAACGGACGTTTATGCAGTCCGGCATGCTTTTTGGCTGTTTTATGCACTGCTCTTCGACTTTGCCGAGGTCCTGGTCAAAACCCAGCAATTCCTTGATCCGACGACCCGCATTATATAGAATGGAAACATCGTTCTAACCACAACCATGGGATTTGAATTGTTCTGTTGGAGGTGTGAGTATATGTTCCTGTACCAGCGCCCGATGATTGTAATACTATTTTTTCTAATTTTCTTTACGGCAGGGTCTGCCGGTGATCCGTTGCCTTCTTGGAATGAAACTCCTGTCAAACAGCGCATTCTTGCTTTTGTTGCATCCGTCACTAACATGGCTTCCCCACAATTTGTTCCTCGCTCCCAACGAATAGCCGCTTTCGATTTAGACGGGACGGTGATCCTGGAAAAACCGGACGCGGCGGGCGTGGCTTTCCGCAAAAATCTCGAAGAGGCTTGCAGGTCTTTCCACGGTTCTAATAGGGGCGACGAAGCGAATGACCCTTGCCGGAATGTGCTCGTGAATCTCACCGTGCAAGAGTATGAAACAAAGGTCGTGGATTTTTTCGAAAATACCCCTCACCCCGTTTATCAAGTACCCTACAACCGTTTGTTCTATGCTCCCATGCTGGAGTTGATCGACCTGCTTCAAAACAACCTCTTCCAGGTCTATATTTGTTCAGGCTCGGATGTCGATTTTCTGCACCCCATTTCTACCTGCTATCTTGGCCTGCCCAAGCATCGAATGATAGGGAGCGGTTGGAATTATGAGCTGCATGGGGCGGGCCTGAAGCGGGTCGAGCCTGCCTTTACAGATAATCTGGGCAAGCATAAGGTCTTGAATATCCACCGGAGTACGGGACATGCCCCCATATTGGCGGTGGGCAATTCCGACGGTGATCTGGAGATGATGACCTATAGCCATGGGAGGACGGGGCCAACCCTCCAATTATTGGTTGTCCATGATGACGCCCTGCGGGAATACAGTTACCGGGAAGGCGCCGAGCATGTGATCGCGGCGGCAGAAAGGAACAACTGGGCCCAGATCAGTATGAAGACCGATTTCAAAAATATCTTTCAGCCGGGAGTTAAGCGGTGATTTTGCAAAACCGGGGTATTCCCATCGACCCGGAGCACCCCATGCAAATAACGATTTGCGGTGCGGGCCGGTTAGGTCATGTTCTTATAGGCCTGCTCGGCGGGCGGCCCGGCATCAGACTGCATGTTCTCAGCCGCAATGCCGAGACCCTGAACAGAGTGATGCCGGGGTCAGGGGTCGCCGTGTTGCGGCCGGGTACGTCGTGCCTTCATGGAAAAGCGGATCTCATCAGCGACAGGCCCCAGGATGTCATTCCCGGCAGCCGGGTTGTGCTCCTGACCGTACCCAGCCAGGTGCGGCCGCGCCTACTCACCTCCCTGGTTCCTTTTTTGGACCGGGATCATCCTGTTTTCGTGGGCGGCATCCCGGGCCTCGGCGCCTTTGACTGGGTTGCGGCCAAGACCCTGGCCGATATGGACAATGTGGTCATTTGGGGGATCAAAGATGTTCCCTATACTTGTTCTCATCTGCAGCCAGGCCGTCAAGTTACTTTGTTGGGTTCAAAGAAACGCCTCTTTCTCGCGCTCCACGCCGATCATTTCGAGCGCTGGGGAGAGGAGGTCGCCACGATCGTGAAAGACCTGTTCCGCATTCCCGTGGAATTGATCGATGATTTTCTGGCCATCACCCTCACTCCAGGCAATCAAATCATGCACCCCGCCATTCTTTGCGGTATGTTCGGGCCCCAATCCCAATGGGATGGCAAACCCCTTCCTACCCGGCCTTTGTTCTACGCCCAATGCAGCGAACTGTCCGCGGAATTGCTGAGCCTGTGTGATGAGGAGGTTCAACACATCAAAACCGCGGCGCTGAAGTTTGGCGCCGGAGATTTGACATGCGTCTGGCCCTTGCGGCAGAACTTGAAAGAGGTCTACGGCGATCAGGTTGCCGATAACCGGACGCTGCTTGCCGCTTTGCGCACCAACAGCGCTTATGCCACGATTCGCGCACCGCTGAAAGCCCACGGCAAAGGCTGGACATTGGACCGGGAGCACCGTGTTTTTGCCGAGGACGTTCCCTTTGGTTTGGAAATACTGATCGATCTGGCCCACAGGTTGAATGTTCAAGTCCCCACGCTTCAAAAGGTGAGGGACTGGGCCCGAGAGGTCATGGGTCATGTTGACGAGACCGGTGTTGCCTACATCCCGGAAAGCTGGCCCCATTATCGATAACCGTTCCTTTTAAAACGGCGAACCCACCGCCGTCAGGCTCCATTGCCTTAATCGATTGTCTTGTCAGGAGAATGCATATTGAATTCACTCCCACCCACCACTCGCTGGCCTTTCTTCCCTCTTTTTCTCATTCGCACCACCGGTTTTCCCATCGATTGGCTGGCGGAATTGCGCCATGAGGAAACCTATCGTGCCGTGGCGGCCTTTTTAGATCTGGAGGAGGGACGCGAGGCATTGAGCCGGCGTTTCACCGATGAACTTTTTCCCAAGTTGATAGAAGACGGTGAAAGTCGCGGACTGGACCGTTCCTATTTCCGCGCTTGCTTTCGGCTTCGCCGCCTGGTGATGCAACACGCTCCTTGCCCTCCCGAACGCGTTTCCTTTCTTGACAGCATCTCCATTGAAAGCTGGGTAGAAAGCTGGAATACAACGCTGACCCGGTCGGCGGTGAGCATGGAAGAGATCACCGCCCGATTGACCCGGGAGTTGGCGCAAACCCGGCAAACCCTTCATCGCCGGGCACAAGACCCAAAAGTACAGGAGGCCTTGTTTCTCTGCAGCGCCAATATGTACCGAAGGGGGGTTCGCGCCTACCTGGGCCATTTCAACAAGGACAAACGAACCAGCCGCATCAAGAAAATCGAACGCAGGCTGTACGGTTACCTTCAGCGCTTCTGCGCCAAAAACGAAACGGCCGGTTTTTTCGGCCCGGTGGATTACGGTATGCTGGATCCGAATCAGGATACCGGCCTGGTCCTTGAACGCCTGCCCGAAAGGAAACTTCAGAAAAGGCTGTCACGGCTAAGCCACTGGGCGGTGCAGGCTTTAGCGGATATCATCAGCAAGGAACCCGCCGTCCGTCCCTATTTGACGCCTCGGCTGCCCTACCATTATCGGTTGGAGAAAGACGGCCGCCTGCTCGATACAGAAAACTTGGTTTATATTCCTCTGGAACGCGGTGAAAAAAAGGCGATCGGCCTCGTAAACGATCTCAGGACCATGAGTGACATCATCACGGCGGGCTCCGATTACTTGGAGGCCTTGCAAAGCCTGGAGCGGAAGGGCCATATTCATCTGGGACTGGAAATACCCACGGCTCACTTCGATCCCTTGGGCCGGCTATGTGAACAGATAACGGGTCTGCCGCCCGAATGCGAGACAAGATTGCGATGGTTGCAGCCGCTGAAAACACTGGCCGAAGAAGTAAAGCTTTTTTCTACGCAATCTCTTGAAAATAAGGACGCCGCCCTGGAACATATCGAGGAAAAGGTGCGGCGGTGGACCGGTTTGGAGGGACAACGGGGAGCCGGTCGTATCTATGCGGACCGACTCATGTTGTTTGAGGAGGCCTTGGGAGATGTGCGCCATTGTGTAGCGGGCCGGCATACCATTGCGCACCTCGATGAAGAACTGAGCCCGGTCATGGACCTTAGCGCGTCCTATAGTCTCGTGATTCAAAAGGCCTATCACCGCCGCGGTTTGGGCTTGTTCCAAGAGTTGAATCAAGGAAAACCGGTTCCTTTTCCCGCTTTCGCCGCACGGTTCAATGCCGAAGTTCACCTGGCCGATTGCTTGAAAGATCCGGATGTCGTCAGCTTCCGCCGAGCCCTGGTCACGCTTGTCAAGAACCGAGGCTCCGATGACCGGACCGTCCATTTGACCCGGGAAGACCTCGCGCCGCTCTTATTGCCCGTCCCGCCGGGTACCATGGTTTCTCCCGATATCTTCCTGGCCGCTTCCGGCCCGGAGCAGATCGAGCAGGGGGACTACCGCATTTATCTGGGAGAAATTCATTATGGAGCCCAGGCTTGGAGCCATCTCTGTGTATTTCGCGAAGACCGCGCGGAACTGGAAGCGGTTCTGGCCGGCATGTTGCCTCCATGCCCAGAGGACACCATACGCGTCAACAAGGTCCTGGCGCGTCATATGGGCAAGGTGTTTTACCCCAAATTACCGGGCTACAGCTATGAGGGTCTGGGGCGATCCGCACGGCCCCGGCATCTGGTCTTTCCCTATTCCCAACTGGAAGTGGCTCTTAAAGACGATCGTTTGGGCCTTTACCATGACGGCCGCCGGGCCGAAGTATATCCGGATGACCGGCATACGCCGACAAACTGGCTTTTCGGCGGCCCCCCCGTGGTTGTGGCGCCCGTGAGAACGGGCTCCCATACACCAAGGATCATGCTCGGTAAAGTCGTCTACCAACGGGCGCGATGGGATCCGGATGTGACCCCTTGGAAAAGATTGATCGGGCTCCGGGATGCCCGGTTGATGATCGAGGCCGAACGTCTACGCCGAGCCTGTGGTCTACCGGTTCGTTGTTTCGCAACCCTGGCCGGGGAACCCAAGGCTTTTTATGTGGACTTTGCTACATTGTTCAATATGGAATTCCTGGCCGCGCGCTTGCGGGGGTGCGACAAGATCTACTTTACCGAGTTACTGCCGGACGAGCGCGATCTCTGGTTTTCCGGCCCCGGCGGCCGCTATGGATGTGAGTTACGGTTTACCGCCGTCGCGCGCTCGTAAAGTGTGCGGTAACGCCCAAAAACGGCCTTCAGACCGAATCGTTCCATGCACTCGGCATGAATGCGGCGCCCGTCGTACACATGATAGTTGCCGTGAATTTCACGCAGGGCATCGGCCATAGCCTGTGGATCGTCCGGTTCGACCAGCAGGCCGTTGCCGCTTGTGACCAGATGCTCCGGCCCGCCGCAACGTGTGGCCACCACGGGCTTGCCGCAAGCCATTCCCTCGATTAAGGGCAACCCGAAGGTTTCCAATCGGCTGGCGCAAACGATGACGTGGCTTGCTCGCACACATTCACCGATCTGCTCGTGCGGCAAGCATCCCAAGAAGGATATTTGGTCTGAACATGTTTTCTCCCCGGCCAGCCGTTCCAGTTTTTCACGCTCCGGGCCGTCTCCTACAATGCAAAGCCGCGGTTCGCTATCGGCAAAGGCAAGACTAAATGCCTCCAACAACATATCCACGGCTTTCACGGGATAAAGGTTGCTGATCAGGGTAAACACGAAAGGGGCTTCCGGTAACAAACCGGGGTTGGGAAAGAAGATCTCGGGGTCGACAAAGTTGCCGATGACCTCGACCGGGCGGCCGGATGCCAACGCCTTCATGGCGTTTGCCAATGGAGGCGCAACGGCAACCACCCGGTCTACCCCTGCAAAGGTCTCCTGCAACAAGGCTTTTTGACGTTTTGTCAAGCTTCCCGCCACAAGCTGGGAGTGGTGCTCGGTGAGCACTACCGGAATACCGTATTTTTTTTTCAGGTAAGCACCCAGTGCGCCGCCGAAAAAACCGAAATGGGCGTGAATCACATCGGGTCGGCCTTCTTCGCGGCAATATTTTTGGAAAACGCGTTCGCCCCATACCCTGGTTAAGAATGAGGTAACTCGGGCCCAATGGAAGGGAAACGATCCCCGGCAACGGTAGGTGGGCAAACCGTCCTCGTCGGTCACCTGCAGCCGGCAGGAGCCCAAATGGCGGAGAAAGTGAGCCCAACGCCACCCTCGCGGCCAAAAACGAATGACCGGCGCCACCAGAACCCCGACCCGGTACCCTTCCCGCATCAAAGCCAACGCCGTTTCCCGGCAGTAACTCGCGCGGGTCGGCTGTGTTTCAGAGGGGTAATAGGATGAAACAAACAGAATGTGCAACGGGCATTTCTCCAGAAGAAAGGAGCGTCAGAGCGGTAACTCAAGGGTGGTGATTCGGCGCCTGCCGGTGGCTATCGGCAACTTGTAAGGTTCCTCGCCTCGCATCATATCGAATTCCCGGATGTCCGTTGCCGCAAGGTGTCGTATCACGGCGCCGGTTATCAGGTTACCCGGAGATGACGCGGCGAATTCGGGAAGAAAACCCCCGTTCCAAGCACACAAGCTATCTTGGGCGTTCAAAAACAACCTCAGTGCAATGATGCGGCCCTCATGACGCAAGGCAAACACCTTTATTTTCGATGATTCGAAGAGAGGGGGTAAGGACCGGGTGACAAAGGTTTGAGCATAAGCCCGGCGAAAGCAACTGGTTTCGCTATGGCGGGCAAGATGAAGATCGAGGAATAATTTGGGAAGGGTCGCCGGGGGCGTCGTCTCGGCTGAAAGCCGCACAATCTCGATGCCGTCCCTCTCGGCATTGCGCTCTATCCTTCGCATATTGGAACGGAATCTTTTGCTCAGGTTCGCCATATAGGCATCATATCCGTCGGAAAGATAGGCGAAAAGACAATAACGGGCGCCAAAGGGTTTCGCTTGCGGGAACATCTCCCGAGCCGCTTGTAAGCAGACCGAGTCATCGCGCAGGTTCTCCAAAACCAGGGTGTCCAACGCCATCGGCCCGTTTAAGACGAAATGGAGCAGGCGGCGGGCGGTGTCCGAATCACCGTAAGCGGTGATGATGTCGTTATAATCACTCATACCGGTAGCAAAGGCCCCGACGGAGGGCGGTCGTTTGATCAGGGGGAACACGCCGACCAGGGCGTCGTTGCGAAAAGCCGCCGTCAGAAGGGGTTTCCGTTGCGGATAGGCAACGAGCGCCGCCAGATACCATTGGGACGACCCAAAAACCCGGTTCACGGGGGAACGCTCCAGGAGCGCATCCCAGAGGGGAGCAAGGTTTTCGATTTGCTCTACAGCGGTAATCAATTTGATCTCGAGGTCTTCAGGTGACTTCATCGGCCGTCCACACAGGCAAGCCAACCGCCGTCTTCAAGCCCGCAGAGAGCAGCGTGATGCATGCCGTGGCGGCGCCAGGGATCTTTGCCGGGTCTTAGAATTTCTCCCAACGGTTCCTCGCGATAGATCTCCCGGGTGAGGGCCAAGATGCGGAATGCACGAAGTTTGGAGCCATATTCGGGCCGGCAATCCTGGGCAAAGCGAATGAGGTGTCCCTCTTCTCGAATTACTGGTCCTCCCGGTCTCGCGGCGGAGGGGTCTCCATCAATCAACGGGCTGCATACATGTTCCCGCCAGGGCCCTTTGAGGGTTGAAGCCCAATAGAGATTGAGGATATCGTGGCGCCAGGGCCTCGAACAGGTCAACATCCACCAGAGGTCGTCGTGTCGGAAAAGGGTGGGGTCGGCGTGAAGGCCCTGGATGAGCGGCGACACCGGCTTCCATTTTTCCGGGAAGGGGTCGGCCCGGTAGAGTTGCACACATTCGGCGCCCAGTGTTTCGGGCACCATGTACCAGGCATCCCCATCTGCAAACACACAAGGGTAGGACAAGTGAAAAGCTTCGGCCAAAGCGACGCCCTCATATGTCCACCGAAGACCGTCGGGGCTGGTGGCCCGGCCAATCTCACCGCGGTTCCTCTCCCGGTTCCATACCTCGAAGAACATGTGGAAGCGATGGTCCTCGCGGACGATAAAGGGGTCGGCTACAAAGGCGGCGTGCATACCGGTTATCCGCTCGGCGTGGAGTACCGGATTGACGGCCTTCTCATGGGGCGCCAGTTCTTGAAGACTCTTGCCGAAATATATGCCGATCGACCAGGTCCAACCCGGTTTGGGAAAGGGCGCCGGTTCATTGTCCCGCATTATCGATAACCTCCGGAAGGAAACACCGGTTCCATAGCCTACTCCAAAGAGCCGCGGTAAATGAGCGAGGGGATGTTGTAGGATTTCCCGTCAAAGAAATTGGCGACAGCCAGATAGGGCGTGCCGTCGATCGTAAAATAGGCGCTGTATAACGCGGCGGTGGTGGGCAGGCCCTGGTGGGGTATGAATTGGCCATTTTGCCAGATGTAGAGAGTGGAATTGATATCGTAGTAATTGGTTTCGAAAAAGTTGTCGACATAGTTGGAAACCAGAAGATAGTGCTTGCCACCAAAGGAAAAATAATTCCAATCCTGTGCCCCCTTGGTAGGTATGTCCTGGTAATGGGTAAACCATTTCCCGTCCCATTGGAAGATCTTGGAGTTGATTTCAGTGTTATTCGTGTTGGATACCCAGTTGGCCAGAGCCAGATAATGCTTGCCATCGATGACAAAGGGCTCCCAGGCACAGGCGCCCGCGGATTCAATGCTTTGGTAGTCGGCGAATTCCACGCCGTTCCAGCGGTAGATCATGGATTTGATTTGGGCCGATTTGTTGGACGAGAAATTAGCCACGGCAAGGTAGTGTTTGCCTTCGATCGTGAAAAATTTACTATCGGTGGCGCCCTGGGTCTTGATTCGTTGAAAAAGTTCGAAGCGATGCCCCCTGCCGGGGATCTCTTTGTATTCGTAAATATGGGAATGCGTATTGTAATTGGGGCAGTACTGATGGGTGATAAGTTTGGGATTGGACAAGTCCGGCTGGTTGGGGACGTTCCTGCAAAAGTTGGATACCATGATGAAGTGCCGAGTCCTGGTCTTGGTCTCGATCTTGACATGCTCCCAGGAATAGGCCCCCTCGGTGAGAATATCTTGGAAGTGTTCAAACTTTTTCTTCTCGGGGTGCCAACGGAATACTTTGGAGTCGATGACAGAAGTAAAGTCGTTCCAAGTGTTGGCCAAAGCCAGATAATGGTCTCTGTCAATGGTGAAAAAAGCCCACCCTGCCGCGCCGACGGTGTCGATCCATTGGTATTCCACAAACGTTGAACCGTTCCACTTATAAATGGCGGACTTGATGTGATGGGGCGCCTTCAGTTTACTTGGCGTGGCCTGGAGATTGGCCGTAACCAGGTATTGTTCGCCGTCAATGACAAATGCCTCCCAACCATGACAGCCGTACGTGGACATCTGCATGAAAGGTTTGAAAAAAAGTTTCTTATCTGGGTCGGGAAGGCCGTACAAGGGCAGAATCCAAAGAAAAACCGAATAGGGAAAAATATACTTGCTCATCGCTCCTCCTCGAGATCTCGCAATACGGCTCTGAAGATAGGTGTTTTTGTGTAGGAACCTCTTCCCGGCGTATTGTTCTTGTGGTTGGAAATGGTGAGAAACACATTACCGTCGATACAAAAAATAGCCCCGGGAAGCGCCCCGGTGGTCGCCAGCCATTGAAAGGGAATGAACTCTTCACCGTCCTGATCCCAACGGTAGATGCCCGAATTCACTTCCAAATTATTGATCTCGGCGCGCTTCAGTCCTTGGGGGCGTACGTAGGACTGCCGGTCCGGTTCTCTTTCCGGTTCCAGGTATTGGAACAAAAAGTTGTAATTGGCCAGTTGAAGGTAATGCGTGTCGCCAATTTTGAAGGGCAGCCAATAGTGGCCTCCCTCGGATGGGACAGCCTGAAACTCCTTGAAGCGAAATGTGCCGCCGATATCTTCTTCCCATCGGTAAATAATCGAATCGATTTTGGTAGTCCTCTCATTGCCCCAATTCGCCACGGCCAGATAATGGTCGCCTTTCATGGAGAAAGCGGCAAAATCGGTAGCGCCGCAAGTGGGGATATCCTGGTACCATTCAAACTGTCCTCCCCTCCATTTAAAGACTTTCGAGTCGATACAGGCCCGGTTGTGATTGCCGCTGAAATTGGCCAATGCGAGGTAGTGATCGTCGTCGATCGAGAAGAATTCCCAGTCCGTCCCTCCAAGTGACTTGAAAGACTGGAAGGCAATGAATTCCTCGCCGTTCCACTTGTAAATGACCGATTCCGTCTTGAAATCAGGGCAATAAGACGCCGTGGTTTGGAAGGGTGCCTGGGAAAGATTCCTGCCGTTGGGAATATTGATGCAAAAATTGGCGATCGCAAGGTAATGGTCTCCGTCGATCGAGAAATAGGTCCAGTTGTAGGCGCCCTCGGTCTCGATTTCCTGGATCGGCTGGAATTTGGACTCGGGGCCCGTCCACTCGAAGATTTTGGAGGGCAGGAGAGAGGTTTCTCCGTTCCAGGTTTGCGCCAGGGCCAGGAAGTGCCGCCGGTCGATCGTAAAATAAGTCCAGGAAATGGCTCCCGTGGTCAGGATTTCCTGATAGGGCGCCCAGGTGAACCCGTTCCATATGAAGATGGGGGAAAAGAGCTGATTGGTGGCGCCCTGCTTGACCCGCTGATTAGCGCCGCCCGTGATGGTAATGTCCGCCCCTACATTGGCGATCGCAAGAAAATTCTGTTCGCCGATCGTGAAATATACCGTTCGATGGTTGCTGTAAGTGGTTAATTGCGAATCGGCAACGAATCGAACCAGTTCTTTGTCCTCCGTCCAGTCACAGAGTTCATTCGAAGGCTTTGAAAAGGCCGGCGGCCTTATGCCCATGCCCAGAAACAGCGCGGCGCTTAGAAAACACAAAGTTCTTTTCACGAAGATCTCCTTGAAAGCATTCATTCCTGGGGTTTCTTATGGCGAATACCCACCAATAAAATGTCATCTCTTTGCGGAATGTCCCCCTGATGAAGCTCCAATTCAGATTCCAAACGACGTTTCTGTTCCCCAACGGGTTTGGAGGCAATAGACCCTAAAAGAGCCTTGAGCGCCGAACTGCCGAATTTCCGATTTCGGCGACCGGATTGATCACTGAATCCATCAGAGGAGAGATAAATCATATCCCCCGGCTTCCAATCGATTTCCTGATTGACAAACCTGTTGTGTCCCCTTTTCTGACGCCCCCCGATCGAACGGCGAGTGCCCTTGAACACCTTGAGCGAGTCGCTTCCGGAAGGGACCAGGTAAAGGGGCCGGTTGGCGCCGGCGAAGAGCAGATTCCCGAGGTCCCGATCGAAACGGCAAAGCACCATGTCCATGCCGTCATCGGTAGAGAACCGCTTGCTCTGGTGTAAGGTCTTGACCACCTCGGCATTCAAATCGGTCAAGATCTCCGCGGGGTCTTCCAGCTTGCGGTCATTGACGCTCTGGTTGAGCAGCGTGTTGCTGATCATTGACATAAAAGCCCCCGGGACACCGTGCCCCGTGCAATCGACCGCGGCAAAGAAAATATAGCGCTCGTTGTTGCCGAGCCAATAAAAGTCTCCGGAAACGATATCTCTGGGTTTGAAGAGGATAAAAACATCCGGTAGGTACTCTTCGATACGGTGCGTTCCGGGAAGGATGGCTTTTTGAATGCGTTCGGCATACTGGATACTATCCATGATCTGCCGGTTTTTTTTGCTGAGTTCCCGAGTACGTTGCGCAACGGTCCGTTCCAGATTCGCATAGACCTGCGCGTTTTCAAGGGCAATGGCCATCTGGGAAGAAAGAAACCGGATCAGTTCCAGACGCTCGGGAGTGAATGCACCGGAGACCAGGCTGTTGTTCAGATAAAAGGCCGCTTGAATTCTCCCTCGGGAAAGCAGCGGCGAGCAAATCACCGATCGCTGTACATTTCCCCCTTTAAAATCATCGGACAACCAATTACTTTTGAGAATGTCGTCGAGGACCACGTCTTTACTGGTCCGGAATACGAAGCGCACGATCTTGGCGGAAATCGACGGGTATTCCTCGATGGCGCGGCCCTCCAATACGGCAACCCGGCTGTCATCGATATGTCCCTCTGCCTGAATCACATGACGCTTGTTCTCGTCGAGGGTAATCAGATAACCTTGCTGCGCACCACTGTTTTCGAGAATGAAGCGCATGATCTTCTTCAGCAGATCGGGCAGAACCACTTCGCGGGAAAAAGCGTGAGCCGCCTTGTAAGCAATGTCCATATCCCAAACATCGGAGTGGGTGCTCATGGTGGAGATCGACCGAAAGGGATCTTTTGCGGCATAGGAGGTACTCAGTTCGGGATGTGTCTTTATCAGAGCATGGCATTTTCCCGATGCCCCCCAAAGATGAAAGTGATAATAGGCCTCTTTGTAATAGGTGACTGCCGGCTTGGAAAAGCCCAGGGAGTCTTGCAGGCGCCCGGCCAATTCGAAGGCAATCGCCTGATTTTGCACAAAGCCGGCCTCCCCCGCCTCGACGGCCGCTTGCTCGAACCCTTTCATCGCCTCTAAAAACCGACCCTCTACGCGATCGATTTCCGCATTCATCACAAGGTGCTTATGGCTGAAGTTAGCGGGACAGGACAACGCCCAATCGGCCATCTTATCCCGAAATCCGCGGGCTCGCTCCAATAGGGAGGCCCGTTGCTCCGGATCATCTACTTGATCGTAAAAAGCCAGGTGGTGGAGGGCCATGTAGAAATAGATTTCGGCGGTTTTCACATGACCGGGCAGGTTGCTCTCGATCAAAGCGACGGTCTCCAGCATCGCGACGCCGTCTTCAAATTGACGAAACAGGTAGAGGTCGCGGATTTGAGCGTAGTAGTACCAACACAGAAACAGGTTGTTATCCGCGGATTTCTCCAGGAAATCCTCCTCGTCAAAAGCTTCCACCCCCATCTCGGTCAATGGGGCGGCCATGAGTTTCGATAGCGGGACCAGGTTGGAAGGAGTGAAGATAAAATCGAGAACCGCGACATTGGTTCGTTTGTAGAAGGGAATGAGCGCTTTTGCTTCCTGATAGATGTCTTGCAGGGGGTAGCCCGCCATGATCTCGTCGCCGATAAGGAAAAAGCCCGCGTAACCCGCGTAAGCCTGGTCACCCGCATCCAGCGCCAATTCGAAGGCTCGGCGGTAATACTCTCGTGTTTTCCGCAAATTCTCCCGCCAGG